>Ga0078972_1000134_pt1 | contig 300892 bp, 254 predicted proteins | sample YelNatPaOPGAMG01_FD_67568 | JGI IMG/M metagenome (GOLD analysis project Ga0078972, IMG submission 67568) | Hot spring thermophilic microbial communities from Obsidian Pool, Yellowstone National Park, USA - OP-RAMG-01 (SPADES assembly) (version 2) | ecosystem: Environmental > Aquatic > Thermal...
AACATCAACCTGGAGGTAGAGTTGATCACGCCGGTGGCGATGGACAAAGGGTTGCGGTTTGCGATCCGGGAAGGCGGGCGCACGGTCGGCGCCGGCACTGTGACGGAGATCTTGGAGTAAACCACGGAGCGAGGGCTGCCGGATCGCTTTTGAGGGACGGTCGCCCCAAGGGCTCCTTGAGGAAGCAATGCTCAAAGAACGCATTCGAATTCGCCTGAAGGCGTACGATCACCGGGTTCTGGACCAGTCGACGTCGGAAATCGTGGAAACGGCGAAGCGGACTGGCGCCCAGATCGCGGGGCCGATACCGCTGCCCACGGTGATTAACCGGTACACCGTGCTGCGGTCGCCGCATGTCGACAAGAAGTCAAGAGAGCAGTTCGAAATCCGCACGCACAAGCGGCTGCTGGATATTCTCGAACCAACGCAGGAGACGGTAGATGCGCTGATGAAGCTCGATCTGCCGGCTGGCGTGGATGTGGAGATTAAAGCCTTCGGAAAAGGCAAGTAATGGGGGGCGGCCAGTCTCCCGCGCCAGCCTGAGGGCTGAAATCGGGAGGCTGGAGGCCCCGAGATCCAGGTGATTTATGAGCCCAGGAATTCTTGGCAAGAAAATCGGAATGACGCAGGTATTCCGGCCTGACGGACAAGTGGTGCCCGTCACGATTCTCAAGGCGGGTCCATGTGTGGTGGTGCAGCGCAAGACGCCCAGCACCGACGGATATGACGCCATTCAGGTCGGACTCATGGAGTACGTCAAGCCGTCGCGGCTGACGAAACCTCAGAAGGGCCACTTGAAGAAAGTCAATGTCGAGGGCATCCGGTTCCTGCGCGAGTTTCGGGTCCAGCCGGGGAATGGCGATTTCAAACCCGGCGACCGGATTTTGGCCGAGGAGTTCAAGCCGAAGGACAAGGTGGACGTGATCGGCATCAGTAAGGGCCGCGGCTTTGCGGGTTTTGTCAAACGTCACCACTTCCGGGGAGGCGACGACACCCACGGGTCCATGTTCCACCGTGCTCCCGGATCGATCGGGGCATCCAGTTTTCCTTCCCGCGTATTTCCGGGAATGCGAGCTGCCGGACATATGGGCAACCAGCAGGTGACGGTGCGCAACCTCGAGGTGGTTGAGGTGGACGCAGAGGACAACGTGATTTTAGTGAAAGGCGCGGTGCCCGGGCCGAACGGGGGCTACGTGGTGGTCCGCCGGGCGAAGAGGTAGATGGATTATGCCGGTCGTAGACGTTTTCGATTTGAACAATGAGAAAGTCGGCTCCATCGAACTCGCCGACTCGGTTTTCGCGGCAGAGGTGAACGAGGCGCTCTTGTACGAGGCGGTTCGCCATCACTTGGCCTGCCGGCGGCGGGGAACCGCAAAAACCAAGAGCCGGTGGGAAGTTTCCGGTTCCGGCAAGAAATTGTGGCGTCAAAAGGGCACGGGGCGGGCGCGTATGGGTTCGATCCGGTCCCCCTTGTGGCGGCACGGAGGCACGGTGCATGGACCCCAGCCGCGGGACTATAGCTATCGCCTCCCGAAAAAGATGCTCCTCGGCGCTTTGAGAAGCGCGCTGACTGCAAAACTGCGGGACGGCGAGCTTAAGGTGGTGCGGGCGTTTGCGCTGAACGATCATAAGACGCGGAACGTGCGTGCTGCGCTGGAACGGCTGGAAGCCCGCCAGAAGGTGCTCATTGTCGACAACAACCGCGAAAACCGGAATCTCGAACTCGGTTCCCGGAACCTGCCCGGGGTGAAACTGGTTTCCAGTATCGAGGTCAACGTTTATGACCTGCTGGACGCCAAGGCGGTGCTGATGTCAGAAGAGGCCGCCAAGAAACTGTCGGAGGCGCTCGCAAAATGAACATCTACGACGTGATCGTTGGGCCGCTTGTAACTGAGAAGGCTGTCATGAAGAAGGATTCCGAACAGACGCTGTGCTTCAAAGTGAATCCCAACGCCAACAAGACTCAGATCGCGGACGCCGTGGAAAAGTTGTTCAAGGTGAAGGTGGCGGAAGTGCGGACGGCGAATATCCCGGGGAAGCTGCGCCGCCGCGGGCGTTATGCGGGGTACCGTCCGGATTGGAAAAAAGCCTATGTCCGGCTGAAACCCGGCCAAAAAATGCCGGAGTTCGCCGAGGTGTAAAGGACATCCGTTATGGCGATTAAGACTTACCGACCCACGACACCGAGCCGCCGGTTCATGACGATCGTGTCGCGGGAGGATATCACAAAAGACAGACCGGAAAAAGCGCTCACGGTTGGCAAGAAGCGGACCGGAGGACGAAACAGCCAGGGGCGGATTACCTCCCGGTTCATCGGCGGTGGCCACAAGCGGGCGTATCGCATCATTGACTTCAAGCGCGACAAGATTGGCATCCCCGCCAAAGTGGCTGCGATCGAATACGACCCGAACCGTTCGGCGCGCATCGCGCTCTTGCATTACGCGGACGGGGAGAAGCGTTACATCATCGCGCCCGTGGGGTTGGAAGTGGGCCGCACCGTGATGTCGGGTCCCGAAGCGGACATTCTGGTGGGCAATGCTTTGCCGCTGAGGAACATTCCGGCCGGCACGATGGTGCACAACGTAGAATTGCGACCCGGAAAGGGCGGTCAGATGGCGCGCTCGGCGGGCGCGGCGGCGCAACTGATTTCGCGCGAAGCCGGCTACGCGTTGCTGAAGCTGCCCTCTGGGGAAGTACGGAAAGTGCTAGATGCCTGCATGGCTACTATCGGACAGGTGGGCAATCTGGACCACGAGAACGAATCTTATGGAAAAGCGGGGAAGACCCGGTGGATAGGCCGCCGCCCACACAACCGGGGGGTCTCCATGAACCCGGTGGACCATCCGCACGGCGGAGGCGAAGGTAAAACCAGCGGCGGTCGCCATCCGGTGACCCCGTGGGGACAGCCCACGCGTGGGTTTAAAACCCGCAATAACAAGCGGACCGACAAGTGGATTGTGAGCCGCAAGAGCAAGAAACGGTAAGGAAGCGAGCCTAGAGGAAACCAGATATGGGTCGTTCGCTCAAGAAAGGGCCGTACGTGGCGGAACACCTGGAAAAGAAGGTGGAAGCCATGAACGCTAAGAATGAGAAGAAGGTCATCCGGACTTGGTCGCGTCGTTCCACGATTGTGCCGGAATTCGTCGGCCACACCATCGCCGTCCATAACGGCAAGAAGTTTATCCCGGTGTACATCACGGAGAACATGGTGGGGCACAAACTCGGCGAGTTCGCACCTACGCGCACCTTCAAGGGACATGCGGCGAAATCGGAAAAGACCGCGAAGCCGGCTTAAAGGCGGCAGCGAGGAATGGGTATGCAAGCTAGAGCGGAAGCCAGATACATTCGGGTCTCAGCCCAAAAGGCGCGCTTGGTGGTGGACTTGATCCGAGGTCAGAAGGCCGGCGACGCCATCAACATTTTGCGCACGACGAATAAGCGCATCGCCCCCACGGTGGAAAAGGTTCTGCGCTCGGCCATCGCGAATGCCGAGAACCGTTTCACCGACGTGGATGTGGACGAATTGCGGGTCGTGGAGGCTTATGTAAACGAGGGTCCGCGGATGAAACGGATCCGGCCGGCGCCGATGGGCCGCGCATACCGCTACCAAAGGCGGATGTCGCACATCGTGGTGACTGTGGGAGACGGGAGCGAAGAATAGGCAGATCATGGGTCAGAAAGTACATCCGTACGGATTTCGCTTGGGCGTCACCAAAACGTGGCGTTCGCGCTGGTTCGCCAAGCAGGACTATGCGAAGCTCCTGCTCGAGGATCTCAAGCTGAAAGAGGAGCTGCGGGAGCGCCTGAAGAGCGCAGGTGTGAGTTCGGTGGAAGTGGACCGCCCCGGCAACAAGATCCGCATCACCATTCGCACTTCCAGACCTGGAATTATCATCGGCCGCAAAGGGGCTGAAATCGAGAAGCTGAAGCAGGACCTTGCCAAGAGGACGAAGCGCGAAGTTTTCATCGATATTCAGGAAGTGCATAAGCCGGAGTTAGATGCGCAGTTGGTTTCCGAGTCGATCGCGTTGCAGTTAGAGAAGCGCGTCGCTTTCCGGAGGGCGATGCGTAAGGCTGTGGATTCCGCCTTACGTTTCGGCTGCAAGGGCATCAAGGTCCGAGTATCCGGCCGGCTGAACGGAGCCGAAATCGCCCGCAGCGAGTGGTACTTGCAAGGGCAGTTGCCGTTGCATACGCTACGCGCAGATATCGACTACGGTTTTGCGGAAGCTTATACCACGTATGGCGTGATTGGGATCAAGACCTGGATCTATAAGGGCGAAGTGCTGGAGAACCGGCCTCCGTACTCGAGCGAGCCGGAGCCGCGGCGTGCGCGCGAGCGTCGCGACCGCCGCGACAGACCGGAGCGCAGCGAGAAGTTGGCGCAACCGGTTCAGGCGCCGCCTCCGCCTCCGCCCGCTGCGCTGGATGAGGTTGCCCCTGTGGACGTGCCGCCGCCAGTGACAGTAACGCCCATTTTACCCCCGGTGACGCCGGTGCAACCGGCTTGGAAACAAGAACTCAAACAAGAAACCCCGCCGCATGCTGCCGAAGGGGAGCCGCCGGCTGGAAGCGAAACGCAGAATTAATACGGAGACAACGCCATGTTGATGCCGAAGAAAGTGAAATACCGCAAGCAACAGCGGGGTCGCATGAAGGGCAAAGCCTGGCGCGGCAGTTCGCTCGCCTTTGGCGATTTCGGCTTGAAAGCGATGTCGTGCGCCTGGGTGACGGACCGCCAGATCGAAGCCGCGCGCGTGGCCATGACCCGCTTCATCAAGCGTGGCGGCAAGGTGTGGATCCGCCTGTTTCCGGACAAACCCATCACTAAGAAACCGGCGGAGACTCGTATGGGTAAAGGAAAGGGCGCGCCAGAGCAATGGGTTGCAGTGGTTCGCCCCGGCAAGATCTTGTTCGAAATGGAAGGCGTGCCGCTCAAAACCGCCGAAGAGGCGATGCGCCTGGCGGCGGCGAAGTTGCCTCTGCCGACCAAACTGATTGTGCGGCCGGGCTTTGTGGAGACGGTGGAGTGAGATTATGAAACCCGACAAGATCCGTGAACTCGACACGGCGGAACTGCGGCTGAAGGCCCGCGAAGCAGAGGAGCAACTCTTTCGCCTCAAATTCAAGTTGGCGATGGGTCAGATGGAAGGCTTGAAAAAGGCTCGGCAGCTCAAGAAGGACCGCGCGAGAATGCTGACCATCTTGCGAGAGCGCGAAATGGCTGAAGCTGCTGGGAAAGGGAAATAGGCCATGGCTGAGGGGAAAGGAAAAGGCCGCAAGGCGGAAAAAGTGGGCCAAGTCGTATCGACGAAGATGGCCAAGACTATTGTGGTGGAAGTGACGCGACGCGTTCCCCACCCCTTGTACAGGCGTGTTGTAACGAAACGGAAGAAATTTTACGCACACGACGAGCGGAGCGAAGCCCGGTTGGGCGATGTAGTGCGTATCGTGGAATCCCGCCCGTTGAGCCGCCTGAAACGCTGGAATCTGGTGGAGATCGTGCGGCGGGCCGTGCAGGTCGGCGTTGAGCCTGCCGCGCTGGATGAATTGCAGACGGGAACCAAGTAATACGGCTCGTAGAGGTTTTGTGAGGAGAACGCCATGATCGGAATGCGAACCATCCTGGAGGTGGCCGACAACTCGGGCGCCAAGAAACTTTCTTGCATCCTCCCGCGCGGCGGCGATATCGGGTTGCGCGCGGGACTGGGGGATGTGGTGACCGCTTCGGTGAAGGAGGCGGCGCCGGACTCCAACATCAAGAAGGGTAAGGTGGTCCGCTGCGTGATCGTACGGATGCGGAAGGAAACGCGCCGCAAAGACGGGACTTATATCCGCTTTGACAGCAACGCGGCGGTTCTGATCAACGAGGTTGGCGAACCGATTGGAACGCGCGTGTTCGGCCCGGTGGCCCGAGAGTTGCGCGACAAGAAGTTTATGAAGATTGTATCCCTGGCTCCGGAGGTGCTCTGATGGCTTTCCGCATCACCCGACGGCGGCAGAATGAACCGAAGGTCCGGCTGAAGATCCGGATCAAGAAGAACGACACGGTGAAAGTGATCGCGGGCAAGGATAAGGGAAAAACGGGGCGCGTGCTCGAAGTAAACCGGGAAACCGGCCGCGTTCTGGTGGAGGGTGTGAACCTTGTGAAACGCCATACCCGGCCCAATCCTGCCAAACAGATCAAAGGCGGCATTGCGGAACGGGAAGCGCCCATTCATGTCTCCAACGTGATGGTGGTCACTTCAGGCGGGCAGGTGAGCCGCATCGGTTACCGGATGGAAGGCGAAGGTCCAACCGCCAGGCGCGTTCGCATCGCCCGCAAGACCGGGGAGGTTTTGGATAGGAAGGGCTGATCGCCGCAGCCCGCTTGCGGCCGCGCCGGCCTTCGCCAACTGCGGCTGGCGCCCCAACGGGCGAGGAGGTAAGTGAAACCGAATATGAAGCCGAGGCTGAAAGAGCATTACATAAAGAACGTGGTGCCCGCTCTGATGAAGGAGTTCGGGTACAGCAACGTGATGGCCGTTCCCAAATTGGAGAAAATTTCGCTGAACATCGGACTCGGCGAGGCCACCCAAAACACCAAGCTCATGGACGGAGCGGTTAGCGAACTGGCGCTCATCAGCGGGCAGAAGCCCGTGGTGACGAAAGCTCGCAAGTCGATTGCCGCCTTCAAACTGCGCGAAGGGATGTCGATTGGATGCATGGTGACTCTGCGGGGTGACCGGATGTACGAATTCTTCGATCGCTTGGTGAACGTGGCGTTGCCGCGCGTACGGGACTTCCGTGGCGTTTCCACCAAGAGCTTTGACGGGCGCGGTAATTATACTCTCGGCATCCGGGATCAGTTGATCTTTCCGGAGATTGATTACAACAAGGTCGAGAAGATCAAGGGCATGAACATTTGCATTACCACAACGGCCAAAACGGACGCCGAAGGTTTGGCGCTGCTCAAGCACCTCGGCATGCCGTTCCGCCAGTAGCGAGCTGAGGAGAAGAGGAAACACGAATGGCAACTACGGCCAAGATCGCCAGGGAAAGCAAGAAGCTCAAGTTTAAGGTCCGGTACCGGAACCGCTGCAAGCTTTGCGGGCGGCCGCGAGGCTATCTGCGGAAATTCGGTCTCTGCCGGATTTGCTTCCGCAAGCTGGCGCTCGCCGGAGAGATCCCGGGCGTCATTAAGGCGAGCTGGTAGCAAGACTAGAAAGGAATTGCGTATGGTGTCCGATCCGATTGCCGACATGCTCACCCGCGTGCGCAACGCCATCCACGCCCGGCACGCAAAAGTCGATGTGCCGGGTTCGAAGCTGAAGCTCGAGATTGCCCGCATCCTCAAGGAGGAAGGGTATATCCTCAACTACAAACTGGCCGAAGAAGGCGCAAAAAAGGTCATCAAAATTTACCTCAAGTATACGCCGGGCAACCAGCCGGTGATCTCTCACCTGGAGCGAATCTCGAAACCCGGATGCCGCGTATATTGCGGCGCGCGCGAGATCCCCAAGGTGCTTGGCGGTATGGGTATCAACATCCTCACGACGCCCAAGGGCGTCATGACTGGCGCCGCCGCCCGGAAAGCTGGCGTGGGCGGCGAACTCCTGTGTCAAATCTGGTAAGGAACGAGCCATGTCAAGAATTGGAAAGAAGCCGATCCCGATCCCTAAAGGCGTCAAAGTCGCCATCGGAGACTCTTTAGAGGTCGAAGGTCCAAAGGGCAAGCTGACTGTACCGGTTCCGCCGGGCATACGGGTTCAGCAGCAGGATGGCGTGCTGCTGGTTCAGCGTGATGGCGATGAATACGCTGCGCTGCACGGTCTAACGCGCGCCCTGGCTGCTAATGCGGTCACGGGCGTGTCGACTGGGTTTACCCGGGAACTGGACATTGTAGGCATCGGCTATCGCGCAGACGTCAAAGGCAATGTGGTGACCTTCACGCTCGGTTATTCGCACCCCATCGAATACGTTCTGCCGCCGGGTGTAGAGTGCAAAGTGGAAAAGCAAACGCATCTGGTGCTGTCGAGCCATGATAAGCAGTTGCTTGGGCAGGTGGCGGCCAACATGAGGTCCTTGCGCCCGCCGGATCCTTACAAGAACAAGGGAGTTCGCTACACCGGCGAGACGCTGCGCAAGAAGGTCGGTAAGGCTGGAGCCGGAGGCAAGTAACGATGATCACGAAACGCTCGAGGAACGAAATCCGCCTGCGGGTTCACAAGCGCATCCGGCGGAAGGTGCGCGGCACCGCGGAGCGACCGCGGCTGGCAGTGTTCCGCAGCTTGAACCACATCTACGCTCAGGTGATTGACGACGTCAAAGGCCACACGCTGGCGGCCGCCTCTTCGGTGGAAAAAAATGCAGGCATCGCCAGCGGCGGCAACGTCGCCGGGGCGAAAGAAGTGGGAAAACTGATTGCGCAAAGAGCGCGCGAAAAAGGCATCACCAAGGTAGTCTTCGACCGCGGCGGCTACCTGTACCATGGACGGATCAAAGCCTTAGCAGACGCCGCACGGGAAGCGGGACTGGAGTTTTAGGCGCATGGCAGCCACAACTATGAAACGCATCGACCTCGCCTCGCTGACGCTGAAAGAGCAGGTGGTCTCGATCAACCGGGTTACGAAGGTGGTGAAAGGCGGCAAGAACCTCAGCTTCTCCGCCTTGGTCGTGGTCGGGGACCCGGCCGCGAAAGTAGTGGGTTACGGGACGGGAAAGGCCAAGGAAGTTCCGTCGGCGATCAAGAAGGGCATTGAAGCCGCAAAGAAGAATTTGCGTAAAGTTCATGTCCTCGGCGCCACGATTCCCCACCAAGTGATTGGTCGTTTTGGCTCTGGAGAAGTATTGCTGAAGCCGGCTCCCGAAGGTACGGGAGTCATCGCAGGGGGACCGGTTCGCGCCGTCATCGAGGCGGCGGGCATCGCGAACGTTCTGACAAAGTCCATCGGTTCTCGGAACCCGCACAACGTGGTGAAAGCCACGATCGCAGCGCTTGAAGCTTTGCGGGACCGGCAGGAGGTGGCGGATCTCAGGGGGCTGCCGGCGGAGAAGCTAGCTTAGGAGGCGAACGGCGGAGCCGAGCCCTGTGTGGGAGGATGAACCATATGGCCGAAGGTAAGATTAAAATCAAGCTCGTTCGAAGTCCGATCTGTGCGCCGGAAAAGCACAAGAAGATTGTGCGTTCCCTCGGTTTGAAAAAGCTAAACCGGGTCGTGGAGCGGCCCGATTCGCCAGTTTTCCGTGGCATGGTGGCAAAGGTGCCCCACTTGTTGAAAATCGTGGAAGAATAAGGGACTCCAGGTATGAATCTCAGTCAACTCAAACCTCCGGCGGGACAAAAGAAGGCGCCGCGGCGCGTGGGTCGCGGCATGGGTTCCGGACGAGGCAAGTATTCGGGTCGTGGGCAGAAAGGCCAAAAGTCGATTACCGGTTATAGCCGGATGCGAGGGTTCGAGGGCGGTCAGATGCCGCTTCACCGGCGTCTTCCCAAACGAGGCTTCGCGAATCTCTTTCACAAAGAATATGCCATAGTAAACGTGGGGCGATTGGAGAAGTTGCCTGGAGACAACTTCGATCCGCAAACGTTGCTGGACCTCGGCGTGATCAAGAAAATCGGCGACGGGCTGAAAATCCTCGGCTCCGGGGACCTCACACGGAAAATTTCGGTCCGCGCCCACGTATTTTCAAAGTCGGCGGAAGAAAAGATCAAAGCCGCCGGCGGCTCTGTCGAGGTGATTCCCGTGAAGAAGACCGCTACCCAAAAGAAAAAGTAGCGGCGGAACGAGCGAGCCATGAAGTTTTTCGAAGCAGTTGCGAACGTTTTCCGGATTCCGGATCTTCGCAAGCGGGTGCTGTTCACGCTGGCGATGCTGGCCGTGTACCGGTTGGGTGGACACATCCCGACCCCGGGCATCGATGCTCACAAGCTCGAAATGGCTTTCCAGCAAAATATGGGCAGCCTGCTCGGGTTCATTGACCTGTTCAGCGGAGGCATGTTCCGGCGCCTTACCATCTTTGCCCTGGGCATCATGCCCTACATCACGTCCTCCATCATTCTGCAACTGCTGACGGTCGTGATTCCCACCCTCGAAAAACTCCAAAAGGAAGGAGAGCTCGGGCGGCGCAAGATCACTCAATGGACGCGGTATTTGACGGTCGTGCTGGCCATGGTGCAAGCGTTCGGCATTGCCACCGGGCTACAGTCGATGGAGGGCGGGTTCGTGCTGCATCCAGGCATCGGCTTCGTTTTTATGACCGTCCTCAGCCTCACCACGGGCACTGCTTTCATCATGTGGCTCGGCGAGCAGATTTCCGAGCGCGGAATCGGCAACGGAATGTCCTTAATCATCTTTACGGGCATCGTAGTAGGCTTGCCGAACGCGGTCGACCAGATTTACGCCAACGTGTTTGTGACCCGGCAGTGGAACCCCTTGCAGCTCATTATCATCCTGCTGGTGATGGTGGCCGTAGTGGCGTTCATCGTACTGGTGGAGCGCGGCGAACGCCGCATCCCGGTCCAATATGCGAAGCGCGTGGTAGGGCGGCGGCTTCTGGGCGGACAGCAGACCCACTTGCCGTTGAAAGTGAACGCCGGCGGCGTCATTCCAGTGATTTTTGCGTCATCGCTGCTGGCGCTGCCGCAAACCTTGCTTGGCATTCCCGCAGTCCGCGAGAACCCTTGGTTGCGAGGCATGCTTCATGCGTTAGGTTACTCCGAGCCGCTGTATGCCGTGCTGTTTGTTGCGGGCATTGTCTTCTTTTGCTTCTTTTACGTTTCCATCATCTTCAACCCCAACGAGGCGGCTGACAATATGCGCCGTTACGGCGGTTTCATTCCCGGCATTCGTCCGGGTAAGAACACCGCCGAGTACATGAATAAGATCCTGACCCGGATTACGGTGGTCGGTGGTTTGTATCTCTCGGTCTTATCTCTCATTCCTCAGATCATGATCTCGGGAATCAAGTTGCAGCATCTGCCCCTCGTCGGGAATTTTATCGACCAATACTTCCCGCGCTGGCTGCTTGACGGATTAGGCGTGAACTTTTACTTTGGCGGCACCTCGCTGCTGATCGTGGTAGGCGTAGCGATGGATACGATTAACCAGATTGAGGCCCAGTTGATCATGCGCCACTACGAAGGGTTCACTCCCCGGGCGGGGCGGATCCGCGGCAGAAGGAGCGCAGTGTGAGGGAGCGGAAGCGCTAGGTAGAAAGGCTTGATTCCATGTTGAATGACGGTAATTCGCGTCTGGCGGTTATCATGTTCGGGCCGCCAGGCTCCGGCAAGGGCACGATCAGCAAGTTTTTGACCGGCAAGTTGGGGCTGCCGCACATCTCTACGGGCGACATTTTCCGAGAAAATGTGAAAAACGGGACGCCGCTCGGCAAGGAGGTGAAGGCGGTTCTGGATGCGGGGGGGCTGGTTTCTGACGAGCTCACCAACCGCATTGTTGCGGACCGTTTGAGCCGCCCCGATTGCGAAAAAGGTTTCATACTGGATGGGTATCCAAGGACGATAGACCAAGCGGAGTTTTTGATGGCGCGCCTCCAGGCCGAAGGGGTGAGGCCCGTCGTGGTGAGCGTGGAAACGGATTATAATGTAATCGTTAAGCGCCTGACGGCTCGCCGGTCATGCCCAAAGTGCGGGGCAGTGTATAACCTGAATGGAATGCCTCCCAAAGTGGAGGGCGTGTGCGATGTCTGCGGAGCCAAGTTGATCATCCGGGACGATGACCGAGAAGATGTGATTCGACAGCGTTTCGCAGCTTACGAGAAACAGACGGCGCCGCTGGTGGAGTTTTTTAAGAAATCCGGCGTGAAGTTTTGCACGGTGGATGGCAACAGCGGGTCGCCGGAATCGAAGGCGGAAATAGCCGCCAAGCTGATTCGAGAATGATTATACGAAAAAGCGCCGCCGAGCTGGAAAAGATGCGGCGCGCGGGACTTTTGGTCTGGCAGATTCTGAGCCGGTTGAAAGAGATGGTTCAGGAAGGCGTGACGACCCTGGATTTGGAAGCGGAAGCCGAGAAGATGATTCAGGATGCCGGAGCCAAGCCCGCTTTTAAAGGGTACTATGTGCCTGCCGTGGGGCAGAGGTACCCGTTTGTGCTGTGCACCTCAGTGAATGAGGAGATCGTTCACGGTATGCCCAGCGCGAAAAAGGTTTTGAAGTCCGGCGATGTGGTTTCTATCGATACGGGCGTAGAGTTGGGTGGGTATTTTGGCGATTCCGCGATTACGGTTGCGGTTGGCGAGCCCTCCGCGCAGGTGCAAAAACTCCTGCGCGTGACCGAAGAGGCTCTGGAACTTGCGATTCAGCAAGCGCGAGAAGGAAATAGGCTGTTGGATATTTCCGGCGCCATTGAGCGGCATGTGACCTCAAACGGCTTCAGCGTGGTCCGGGAATATGTGGGACACGGCATCGGGACCAGGTTGCATGAGGAGCCTCAGGTCCCGAATTATGTGGACCGTAAGAATGAGAATCCGCGGCTGAAGCCGGGAATGGTTTTGGCCATCGAGCCGATGGTCAATGCAGGCAGGCCGGAATCAAAGGTGTTGAACGATCGCTGGACGGCGGTCACGAAAGATGGGTCGTACTCGGCTCATTTTGAGCACTGCGTGGCGATTACGGAAAACGGCCCATGGGTGCTGACGAGGCCCTAAGAAAGACGAGACCGGCTTGGGAGACGGAGAGCCGGGAGTCCGGGTTGACGGAGCCTCCTTCTGAGAGGGAGCGCGGCGAGAGGGCGACAGTAGTGGAGCTGCGGCCCAACGCTACCGCGGAAGTGGAGTTGGAGAACCGGGCGAGGGTGCTGGCTCATTTTGCCGGGGCCACCCGGAGGAATTTTGTGCGGGTCCGAGTAGGCGATATCGTGCTGGTGCAATTGACGCCGCACGATAAGACTCGGGGCCGAATCGTAAAGTTGCTGCCGCGTGCCTAAGGGTTGCGGGCGGCGAGGGAATGGAAATGAAGGTACGAGCTTCGGTGAAGAAAATCTGTGACAAATGCAAAGTGATCCACCGCCACGGGGTGGTGAGGATCATTTGCGTGAATCCCAAACATAAGCAGCGGCAGGGATAAGGAGAACCGGTATGGCGCGTATTGCAGGCATTGATTTGCCGAACAAGAAGCGGGTTGAAGTCGGTCTGACTTACATCTACGGAATCGGACGGACCCGGTCGAAATCGATTCTATACCGGGCAGGCGTGGACTTTAACAAGAAGGTTGCCGACCTGACGGAAGAGGAGATCAACAAGATCCGTCAGATTATCGAGACCGAAGGCGCCATCGAGGGCGACCTGCGCAAAGAAGTTTCGATGAACATCAAGCGGCTTATGGAGATGGGCTCTTACCGCGGGTTGCGGCACCGGCGTGGTCTGCCGGTCCGCGGGCAGCGCACTCACACCAACGCGCGTACGCGGAAGGGGCCACGCCGCGGCACGATTGCGAATAAGAAGAAGTCGACTGCCAAGACGTAATCTCGGGCGGAAAAGAGTTTCAGCATGGCGAAAGCACCAGCAAAGAGCACCAAGAAAAAGAGCTTCAAGAAGCGGGAGAAAAAAGTCGTTCCTGCGGGGATCGTGCACATCCAGGCAACCTTCAACAACACCATTGTGACCATCACCGACTTGGTGGGAAACGTGGTGTCGTGGTCGAGCTCCGGCTCGCTCGGTTTCCGCGGCTCTCGCAAGGGTACGCCGTTTGCCGCTCAGCAGGCGTCGCTGGCTGCGGCGAATAAAGCGAAAGAATTTGGGATGCGGACGGTGGAGGTCCGCGTCAGCGGTCCGGGTTCTGGACGCGAATCCGCGATCCGGGCTCTGGCTACCGCAGGTCTGGAGGTCAAGGCGATCCGGGATACGACGCCCATCCCTCACAATGGATGCCGTCCCCCGAAACGCCGCAGAGTGTAATAAGGGAGATGGGGAAAGCGGGAAGAAGGTTCGCATGCGGGCCGTAAACCGCACCTGAGATTGCATACAGGTTAAGGAGACAAGACATTGGCTAGATACACAGGTCCCGTTTGCCGGCTGTGCCGCCGCGAGGGCATGAAGCTGTATTTGAAAGGGGAGCGCTGCCATTCTGAAAAGTGCGCCATCGAGAAGCGCAATTTCTCCCCTGGACAGCATGGGAAAGACCGCAAGCCGAAACTGATCGGTTACGGATTGCAGCTTCGCGAAAAACAACGCACCAAGAGGTACTACGGCTTGCAGGAGCGGCAGTTCCGGAATCTCTTTGAGAAAGCCGCGCAGATGAAAGGCGTCACTGGAGAGAACCTGCTCCAGATGCTGGAGCGGCGTCTGGATAACGTCATCTACCGGATGGGCTTTGGCACTTCGCGGGCGCAAGCGCGGCAATTGGTGCGACACGGGCACATCGCCGTAAACGGGCGGAAGGTGACCATACCGTCCTATATGGTGAAGCCCAACGACTTTGTGGAAGTCCGCGAAAAAAGCAAAAAGAATCCTGCCATTTTGGCGGCGCGCGACGCCACGGCGCATGCGCCCACGCCCAACTGGCTGGAAGTGGATCGCGAGGCGCTGACTGCGAAAGTGCTCGCCATGCCGAAGCGCGACGAGCTCGTGCAGATCCAGTTGAACGAACAGCTCATCGTCGAGTTGTACTCGAAGTAAAAAGGAGGCATCGATGTTCAAGGGCTTTCAAAAGCCGAAGCGGTTGGTGGCGAACACCGAGACGCTGACCGAACGCTATGGTATGTTCTGGGCGCAGCCGTTCGAGCGTGGTTTTGGAACGACAATCGGAAACAGCCTCCGCCGGGTGCTGTTGAGCTCGATTGAAGGAGCGGCCATTACCGCCGTGAGGATCGAGGGCGTCGCCCACGAGTTCAGCCCCATTCCGGGTGTGGTGGAGGATGCCACCGACATCATCCTTAATCTCAAGCAAGTGCCCTTTAAAATGGTGGGCGAAAACGTCAAAATGGTCCGCATCGAGGCGGTGGGCCCGTGTGAAGTGTTGAGCGGTCACATTCTCACGGATGCGGATGTGGAGGTCCTGGACCGGAATCTGCATATCGCTACGGTAGGCGAGGGCGCTAAGCTGAACATCGAAATGCGGCTGAAAATCGGACGAGGCTACGTCAGTGCGGACCGCAACTTCGATGAGGACCTGCCGCTCGGCTTTATGCCGATCGACTCCGTACATTCCCCGGTTCGCAAAGTGAACTATTTTGTGGAGGCCGCACGGCTTGGCCAGGTGACCGACTACGACAAGCTGACTTTGGAGGTGTGGACCAACGGCGCGATATCGCCTCAGGACGCCATTGGGCAGGCCGCGAAGCTGCTGAAGGATCACATGTCGATCTTCATCAACTTTGAGGAGGTGCCGGAGGCTGTCGAAGAGCCCAGTGAGCGCATCCAGAGCCAGTTGAACGAGATTCTCAATCGTTCGGTTGAGGAGTTGGAACTCAGCGTCCGTTCGTACAATTGTCTAAAGAATGCGAACATTCAGACCATCGGCGACTTGGTGCAGCGCACTGAAGCTGAGATGCTCCGCACTAAGAACTTCGGCCGCAAATCCTTGAATGAAATCAAGGAGATCCTCCGAGGTCTGGGATTGGAATTCGGCATGAAGTTTGACGCCCAAGGGCGTTTGCTGTCGGCCTCAGGGCAGCCAGTGGTGATTGGGACGCCCACCGAGGAACCTGCGCCACTGGCCGGCGACCAGGAATTGAACGGTTTGGATCAGTAGGGTATCGAGATGAGACACAAGGTAGGCGGATTTAAACTCAAGCGGGACATAGACGCCCGCAAAATGCTTCTCCGAAACATTGTGACCAGCGTGATCGAGCAAGAGCGCGTGATCACCACGGTTGTGAAGGCGAAAGCCGCCAAGCCGCTGGTGGAGAAGATGATTACGCTAGCCAAACGCGATACCCTGCACAGCCGCAGAATGGCCGCAGGCTATCTGTTAAAGCCCGGCGCGGTGAAGAAGCTGTTCGATAAGCTCGGGCCGCGCTTTGGACAACGGAATGGCGGATACACTCGGATCGTGAAACTGGGGTGGCGCCGAGGAGACGGCGCCGAACAGGCCATGCTCGAATTGGTGGGCTCCGAACTCGTGAAACGCGCCGCCGAACGCGCCAAACGACGCGAAGAGCGCCTGAAGGCTCTCCGCGAAGGGCGCGAAGCTGAAGAGGGTGGAGCTGACCAATAACAGGAAGTAAGAAAACCGTCAGCTTTTTCGAAAAGGCCGGGCTTCGCCCCGGCCTTTTCTTTTGGAGCTCACCGAATCCGGATAGGGATGGCGGGAAGGTAGCGAATGATGGTTTCCCGTCCGGTCTTCATCACCCCGCTGATGACCACATTTTGCTGTAAGCCGGATTTGGCGTCCTTGGCCACTACCAGCGTCAGCGCCGCCTCGTCCTTATCCGCTGCTACAAAAGCGGATCGTACATTGATCCCAGGCGCCATGCGAGCGGCGGAGAGGGCCACCCCAGCCTTGGCGTTTTCCTCGCGGTGAATCTTGACCATAATGGGAGTCTCTGACCCCGGCGCCACCTCCAGAACCTTCCCGGTCGCCAGTTCGCTGGAAAGGCGGAACCCGCACGGCTTCACAATGGCCAAGTTCAACTGCTTGGTCGGCACATTGTGGGTATAGGCGAACGCCTGCATCATCGCTTGGGCGGTGACGGCGTTCCGGACGAGCGTCTCGTGGTTGAAGACCGCCGTGCCTGTGATGACCGGCGAAAGGATAGTCAGGGGCGCATCGGGAGGCGCGGTGATGGTGAGCCGTGCTTGATCTTGCCCGGCTGGAATGATGGCCTCGCTGGCGGAGAAACCTTCCGGAAGGTTGCGAACAGCGAGCTGGACGTCAGCGTTGAAGCCGTCCCGGCGAAGGCAATTCACCGTAATCGCCACGGTGTCTCCCTGGGCGACACGCGGATTGTCAGGAAGAATCTGTAAAGCAAAGTCCGGTTTCAGCGGCGTTATCACCAGCCGGTATCCATACTCGTCGCCACCTTTGCCTTGTACATCCTTGATCCGCACAATGTAGTCGCCGGCCGTCGGCGCCGTGAATACCAAATGCGGGTCAGCGTGGTGCGTGATCAGCGCCTCCAAGGGGTCGTTCCAATCATCGTTTTCGGCCAACTGTCCGCCTTTGGCGTTGAAAACGGTGAGCACCGCATCGAGCGGAGACCCCAAACGCCGGGCTTGTACTTCCAAAAGAAATTTCTCGCCGGCCTTCGCCGGGAAGACAAAATGGTCTTCATCGGAGGCGGTTTGAATCCTTCCATTTACCACCAGTGGGGGATCCATTCTTTGAGCTTGAGCCGGACTGTCATTGGGTTCGTGTTCCTCCATCTCTTTCAGGTCGGTGACAGCAAAAGGGACGGTATTGGAAACGATGCCGCCGCGCTCGGCGTGAAGTTCAATCCGGTTCGGAGCATCACGAGGAAGGGTAATGCGCAGGGTGTCCTCTGCTAGATTTGCGCCGCGCATGTGCACCGCAGTCGTGGTTCCGCGCCTCCCGCCCAGGGGAAAGATGTCGGTGATGTATGGCAGCTCACCTACCGCCAGCCGGTAAATAAAATCACCCCGCCCGCGGTAAATAATGTCCCGGATTTCTAACGTGTACTCATCATCTTTGGGGACACGGAAAAATAGCACGGGATCTGGGTGGAAGCGGAAATCATCGGCATACGCAACCTCTTTTCCGCTCGAGTCCCAGACCGTCAAACACGGGTCGAACCATCCTGGGACCGCGTCAGCGATGTAAGGAACAATCTCTCTGGCGCGTATCGAGAAGACCAAGGTCTGCCCGGCCCGAGCCTTAAACCTGAAATAGTCTCGATCGTTGTCCAGGATCTGCCCATTTATAAGCAAAGGCAAGGGCGGCAAAGGCTGCGCCTTGTCCGGTTGAGAATTCGGTTCTATTTCATTGACTTCCGGCAGATCCCCCACGATGAAACGGAAGCTGTTTGACACCCCGCCGGCGGTTCGAAAACGCAATTCGCGTTCGCCTAACTCAGCATCCGGCGCTATGGTAATCAAGATGCGCACTTTGTTGGGATCTTTGCCGTCCAACACCTTGCCCGTTATGCCGGACCCACTGAAAGTTACGGTGTTGGCTTCGAGAGGCGTGTCTGGGGCCACGAGGTTTTGGCCCGTGGCGATGGCTTCGAAGGTATGCCCTTGCTGTCCCCCAGCGGGGAAAACCCAAGTCAACTGAGGCAAAGGGGCCTCAATCCACTTAGGGGGAGGGGGCGGCCCTTTTTTGGGCGGAGGCGCCGCTTTGGCCTTCTGATCCTTCGCCTCCGCAGCCGTGGCGCCTCGATTTTCCAAGTAACAGAGGCCCGCCCATGTTAGCGCCACGGCAATGATCAAACGTCTCATCATGACAGGATCCTATCGGGTCGGTTTCGCCGCCAGCGCGCTTCGAACGGCATCCGGGTCTTGAAGACGGACTGTAAGTTCCTCCGGCGTGACGTTTGGATTGACGACCTTCCATCGTAGCGACTCCGCCACTGCGGAGGTGGCGGTAAAGTGCCCCTTGGGAGTAAGAATGACCCACTCATTGGACTGCGGCGCTACCTGGATCAGAGTCGCCAGCAAAACGTTGTCCGCTGCGCTCCATACTTTCACCGTCCCATCTCCACTTCCCGACGCGAGCCGGGCGCCATCCGGAGACGCCGCCAGCGCATACACCCAGTCTTGGTGTCCGGAAAGATTGGCCACAAAGGCGCCATTGGAGTTGTTCACACGGATGTACCCGCCAGTGCCCGCGCTGTAAAAACGCGATGGGCGCGCCTTCGGACCCTGGACTGCCGGGGTCCAAGCCACGGCCATAGGCATACCCGGCCCTACATCTATCGGTCGAGTGATTTTTGTAGTGTCGCGCTTAGGGATGGCGGTGCTTTCGGCGGTCTCTTTTACGCTAGCGGTTCGCCACAAACGGACGGCGCGCTCTTGGACGCCACCCACCGCGAAAGCCAGCAGTTCGTCATCGGGGCTGAAAGACAGCGCATGAACGGGGTCGCTGAGCGGCTGGGGAACGCTAGCGACGATCTTCCACTCGCCAGTTTCATACACGCGCACCGTTCGGTCGCTGCTCGAGGACGCGAAGAACTTACCGCTGGGGCTGAAGGCCACGCCTGTCACCCATCCCGCGTGGTCGTTGAGCGTAACTGGGGCTTTGCCCTGCTCTAATGAAAAGACGCGCACTTGACCCTCGACTCCGCCTGCGGCCAAGAGCTTTCCATCCGGGCTGAAAGCCACCGCCAGCAATTCGTCTTTGGTTTCCCATAGCGACGAGTTCACTTGGCCGGATTCGAAATCCACCACTCGCAACCTCCCCGCAATGCCCGGAGTTCCTTCCGCCACAGCCAAGGATCTTCCATCCCTGGAAAACGCTAGCGCGTGGATCCGTTGAGCCAGCGGACCGATGCGCTTGATCAGCCGGGCGGAGGACAGATCCCAAACCAACACCTCCTGGTATCCTCCTGACGCCAGATGCTGATTGTCCGGGTGGAAGGCCAGGGCGGAGACCGGTACAGGAGGGCCTGTGGGAATAGCGCATTCCGTGGCCACGCGCACCCCGCCAGTCCCAACCGCGTTAACCGGGACTACCAACGTCCGCTTTTCAGCCGCAGGAACTTGGACAAGTGCGGCTAACAGTACGGGAAGCGCCAACCCAGCGGAGATTTTCATCCCATGATCTCCGTCAGAAGGCCTCCGCTTGGCACCGTTCCTGATGCGATGGGACTGACATACGCTACGCATCCTTGCGGGTGTGGAAGGTGGCCATGTGGGTCGATTCCAAGAAGCTTATACATACTGGCGCTCAGATCCCAAGGGTACACCGGACGTTCTTTCACAGTCTCGCCCCGAAAATCGCTCGCGCCCACCACTGTGCCTCCTCGGAACCCTCCGCCTGCCACGACGGCGGAAAAACAATCCCCGAAATGGTGCCGCCCGCCAAACCAAGGCGCTTCCATAGCGATTCGGGGGGTGCGACCGAATTCGCCGAACCACGTCACAATGGTGCTCTCCAGCAATCCGCGTGCTGCAAGATCTTCGAGCAGAGCCGCAAAACCCTGGTCGAGCACCGGCAACTTTTTCTGCATCGCATCGAAGTGACTCTTATGAGTGTCCCATCCCCCGTCGTTGATGGTAACGAACGGCACGCCGTGTTCCACCAGGCGTCGCGCTAAAAGGCAAGACTGTCCGAAGCGGTTGCGCCCGTATTTCTCTTTTACAGCATCCTTTTCCAAAGAAAGGTCGAAAGCCTTCCGTGCGTCGCCCAGGATCAGGCTGTAGGCCTTCTCCTGATAGGCGTCCATCTCTTTGAGCGCATCTTGTTTTTCAGCGTTCCGGGCGAACAGATCCAGGCTCTGGAGTAGGGAGCGGCGCTCCATCATGCGCTGCTCGGTCATGCCTCGGGGAGGTATCAGACCCTGAACGCGAAAATCTTTGGAATTGGGGTCACCACCCGGAGCGAACGTTTTGTAATGGTTCCCGAGAAACCCGCACTCCGAGAAGCGCCCAAGGGGGGTGGTTAACGTCATATAAGGCGGCAAATTGCTGGTCAGACCGGCTTCTTGCTTCTTATAAGCGACCACCGCGCCGACGGCGGGGTAAACCAGTTCGGCTGTGGGTAACGTGCCCGTTTGCATGATATAGGTGGCGGTTTCATGGCTGTTATTGCCGTGCGTCATGCTCCGGATGATGGCGTACTTATCTGCTTGCTTGGCAAGCAGCGGGAGCAACTGTCCGATGCGGATTCCCGGCACATTGGTGGGAATAGGTTTGCGCAAGGGACCGGCGAAGTCCTCGCCCGCTTCCGGTTTCGGGTCAAACGTGTCGGTTTGCGCGGGTCCGCCGCTCATCCATAATTGGATCACGGCCTTTGCTTTCCCCTCCTGGACTGCGCCGGCGGCTTGGAGCCGCAACCAGTTTGCCATAGAGAGGCCGAGAGCGCTAACGGACCCGATACGAAGAAAACTGCGGCGCGTCACGCCGCTAGTCCAGCGCAATGCGTGTCCATCCCAATCCAACATAGAGTTTTCTCCGTTCTGCGCTGTCCTTTTGGGTTCTTCTAATGATTGAATACAAACTCTTTCGTGTTCAGCACCGCCCACACCAAGTCATTCACGGCTTGGCGCTTTGCGTTCTTATACTTAGCCAGGTAATCCAAAGCTCGCTGCTTCTCTTCCGTCGTGGGGAAGCGCGAAAGCATGGACAGATAAAGCTCATCCACCAGTTCGGCGTCGGGTTTGCCGGACGCCAGCAATTGTTTGAGTCTCGGACTTCCGGTAATTTTAGCCTCAAGTTGTTCGGAATTAATAAGATACAAGGCTTGTCGGAGAGAAAAATCCGAACTGCGCTCCGATTCGTACGGGGTGTCCCGGAGCGGGCGGCCGAATAAATCCAAAAACGGGCATTCCGTATTGCCATCGGAGATCTGGGTAGCGCGGTAGCCCTCAGGCCAATTGGAATAGGGCTCCGGGATCCTGCTCGTGAACTTTTCCCACACCCCGGTAACAAGCGAGATGCTATCCAGCAACTGTTCAGCGGTGAGGCGCTTCACCGGATAGTGGGAAAAGTGGGCATAGTCCTTGGCGTTCCATGGATTCGGAATCGATGAGGTCTGGTAAGTTCGCGAGTTGAGAATCAGCCGGTAGATGTGCTTCAAATCGAACCGTTTGGCCACCAGTTCCGACGCCAAATAATGGAGCAGTTCAGGGTTCTCGGGCGGATTCGTGGTCCTGATGTCGTCAGGTTCGTAAATGATCCCGCGGCCGAGTAACCAGAACCAGATCCGGTTCACGATGTTCTTGGAAAACCAAGGGTTATCAGGTGAGGTCAACCACTGCGCGAACTTCGGGCGCGGATCTTCGCCCGCTTCCACCTTAGCCGTGGCGCCGCCCAAGAATTTCGGGACGACGACTTCGCGGGTCATTGGATCGCGAAAAGTCTTTCGGGGATCGATGAAAACAATCTCTTCTTTCCACTCCAGGGTCGATTTATAAGCCAGCTTGGAGAAGAATGCGGCCATGCCGAGGTCATCGGTAAGACCCCATGGTTCCGTGGGATGCGCATGGCAGCGGGCGCAGCTCAAGCGTGCGCCCATAAAGACTAGCGCCGTGGTTTCGGCAATTGTCTGCGGATCTTTGTTCTGGACAGCGCGGTAAAAGTTTGCTGGGGCGGACCGGAAGTTGCTGCCGCTGGAGATGAGCAGCTCTTTGACGAATTGATCGTAGGGCTTATTTTGAGCTATGCTTTCCCGGACCCACCGGTAATAGACGGCCACGGCTTTGGGCCAGAGGCGCACCGGGTATTCACTCTTAATGCGCAGCAGGTCCCCCCACTTTAGCGCCCAAAAGTCTGCAAATTCCTCTCGCTCCAAGAGTTGATCGATGAGCTTGGCTCGCTTCCGGGGATCCGGATCTTGGAGAAACGCTTTGGCTTCCTCCGCCGAAGGCGGAAGTCCGATCACGTCCAAGTAAACGCGCCGCAAAAACTCATGATCCGTAGCCAGATCCGAAGGGGGAATGCCCAGCGACTTTAGCTTGGCGTATACCAGTTCATCAATTCTGTTGTTCGCCTTCAGTTTCGGAAACGGTTGTGGCAGTGGCTGGGGAACCGTTATGCGCATGACTGCCGCCTGACGCAAATAATTGACGATCACAAATGACTCGCCATAGTCCTCGGCTTTCACCACCCCGGATCCGCTCACGGAGGCGACTTTGGGGTTGATAGCGATAAAACTTGCATCTCGCGTCACGTCCCTTTCGGACCCGTCGGAGAAAACCGCGGTAGCCAAGAGCCGTTGGGTCTCCCCTTTATGTAAGATGCGATCGCCGGGAAGTACGCGAAGGGCAGTGATATCTGGCTGGGTGAGCGCACGCCACGGCGCGCCCTGCCGCAGCCAGTCCAGCACCATTTCGTATTCCGGACCGCCCTTAGTGAGCTTGCCGCCTCCCGCGTGACTGACGGCTCCCGAAGCTTTCAAGAGGAGCAAACTCTGATCGGGATGGACGCGATCGATTCGCCGGCCGCCTGCCTCACGGGTCAGGGCGTTGTAATCCGCCATCGGATCGCCACCGAAAAGGGCCAGTTTCAGACTTCCTTTACCCTGTCCGGCCCCATGGCACCGAGCAGTGTTGCAACCCAGTTTCCCGATCGCAGGCTCAATGTGATTCAGAAACGTCGCCGCGGCGAGACGCGAATCTTTGACCGTAACGGGAATTTTCAGCCTGCCCTTGGGTGCGCCCGGCGCCGTGACCGTAATGGTCGTCTCGCCATCCGCAACGGGGCGTATCACACCCGTCCGGTCGACAGTGGCAATACGATTATTGTCCGACTTGAATTGCGCCGACGAGGTGAGATCGGAAGAAGATCCATCCTTGTACTTTCCAGAAACGAGCAACTGTTGGGACGCCCACTTTCCGGAAAGAACGACTTTCGCGGGTAGGACTTCTACGCTAGAGGGCTTACTGGTCCGCTGGAGGAGAATCGCATTGGGCTTAGCCGGGTGGCGGGAGGCGGCTTGTGCGGCTTCCGAAAGGGCGCCGGTGGCTCCTACGGTAAATGCAACAAACAGCGATACTGAGCTTTTCACCGTTTCGACGTGCGCCCTCCAGTGCGACCAGCAGAGGGCGGAACCCTAATTATCGCCGTTCCGAGAGGAGCTAGTTTTCCGGAACATGGCGATGGCTTCAATTTCGATCAATAATTCCGGACGGCAGAGAATCGCCTGTATGCCTGTGGATGCAGGCAGCGGGTCAAGCCCCTGCTCGCGGTAAAAGTTGGTTCTCTCTTCGTTGAACGCCTCGTAATCGCGCTCGATATCCCTAAGATAGCAGGTGGTGCGCACCACGTCTTTCCACGTGGCGCCTTCGGACTCCAGCAATTTGGTGATGTTGTAAAAAGTACGCCGGGTTTGGGCGCGGAAATCACCGATGTGGACGGATTGGCCGTTCTCATCGATGCTTGCTGTGCCGGAAATCAGCAGGATAACAATGTCGCCGATATCGATCCGGATACCCCGCGAAAAGGAGCTGGGCTTGGGGTACTCATAAGCCTCGTTCAGCACGCCCAAGTTGGTAATGGCTCGCTTTTCGATGGGCGCCTTTCCGATGGCGTTTAAAATCTCAGCGTCGAGGATCATCAGTCTACCCTTTCAGAAATTGGGACTTACGACCTGATAAACCCCAGATCGGCAGGAGAGTTGCATCTCATTACCCGAACCGGAGCTCACGGCAGAGGCCGCATCCGGATTCACTAGCAAATTCGCTACCAAGGCCGGCCGGAGAACGATCGGACCCGAAAAGCTATGTTACCGCAGCCGGCACTCGCCCGAAGCGGCTTCAGACGGGTTACGATAGGTGGGATGGTAATGAAGCGGCGATCATTTCTTGTGTCCCTTGCGGGCGCTCTGGCCCGCGCCCAGCAGCCGGTCCGGCCGAACATTGTTTTGATTCTGGCTGACGATCTTGGCTACGGAGACCTTAGTTGCTACGGCAACACACGGCATAAAACCCCACGTCTAGACCGGATGGCGGCAGAGGGCGTCAAGTTCACCAACTTTTACACGCCGATGCCGTTTTGCGCGCCTACGCGCGCCAGTTTGATGACAGGCCGGTACCCGTTCCGCAGCGGCATGTCATCCAATCCAGCTCCGGACGGAGGTGCGAACAACATCGGTTTGCCGGACTCGGAGGTTACCTTGGCGCAGGCGTTGAAGCCGTTGGGGTACGCGACCATGTGCATCGGGAAATGGCATCTCGGACACCTACCCCAATTCCTGCCCACGCGGCGAGGGTTTGACGAGTACTTCGGAATTTTGTACTCCAACGACATGCGGCCGGTCCAATTGGTGCACAACGACAAAGTCGTCGAGTATCCGGTGGTGCAAGCCACTTTGACCCGCCGCTACACGGACCGGGCCATTGAATTCATTGAGAAGAATAGGTCGAAACCCTTTTTCCTATACCTTCCCCACGCGATGCCTCACAAGCCGTTGGCAGCCTCTGAGGACTTCTACACACCGGACACCCGGGGCGACCTGTATAGCGACGTGATGCGCGAACTCGACTTCCACGTCGGCCGGTTGCTGGACCGCATCAAAGAGCTAGGGCTTGAGGAGAATACGCTGGTGATCTTCACTTCGGACAACGGCCCCTATTACGGCGGCAGCACCTCCGGCTTACGAGGAATGAAAGGTACGCAGTGGGACGGGGGTGTGCGTGTACCCATGATCGCGCGCTGGCCGGGCAAAATTCCCGCTGGCCTGGTGTGTCATGAAATAGCGGGCATCATCGACCTTTTCCCAACCGTTTGCGGGGTGGCGGGAGGCAAGGTTCCTACGGATCGTGTGATTGACGGCCGCGACATCTTTCCGCTGATGCGCACGCCGGGCGCCAAAAGTCCCCACGAGTTCTTGTTTGCCATGGCAGGCGCTCACTTGGCGATTGTGCGTTCCGGCAAATGGAAACTGCACTATCAGGCGCCGGTACGCCAGCGTAGGATGACAGAGGAAGAAGCCGCTAAGTGGGTGGACCCGCGGGGACCGGATGGCGTGACGATTCTAGCGCCCTACGAGCAGGCGCGGCCCGATCAGTATCCGGGGGCATACGCGGGTGACCAGCCCAAGCCGATGATGTTATTTGACCTGGAAGCGGATCCCGCCGAAACGCGCGACGTAGCGGCGGAACACCCTGATGTCGTGGCGCGCTTGAAAGCCGCCTTTGAGGAAATGCAGGCGGAAGCTGCGAAGATTCCCCAACAAAAACCGGAACGCCCCGGATCAGGAATTAAGCGGCTGAAAGGCGGTCAGTTACGGTACGATCTCGAACCGAACCCCCCGCGTTAGGGGGCGAAACGGGACCCTCGTTGACGCGCCAACTCTGGGAGCGTGCGCCGCAGCCTCTATAATTTGGGTATGGCAACTCGGTCTGAGGTCTTAGCGGCGCCGGAAGTCATCTCGCGCTACGAACCGGTCATCGGCCTGGAAGTGCATGTACAGTTGGCGACGCGCACAAAGATTTTCTGTGGGTGCCCGACCAGCTTTGGAGCCGACCCCAACACCAACGTATGCCCGGTTTGTTTGGGACTTCCCGGGGCTTTGCCCGTGTTGAGCCGCCAAGCCGTTGAATTCGCCATTATGGCCTCCTTGGCGCTGAACTGCCGCATCAATCCTGTCTCGCGGTTTGCTCGGAAGAACTACTTCTACCCGGACTTGCCCAAGGGCTACCAGATCTCCATGTATGAGCTCCCGCTGGCGGAGCATGGCTGGGTGGAGATCGAGACCGGCGGTGTGAGAAAGCGAATTGGGATCACCCGGGTACACATGGAAGATGACGCCGGCAAGAGCATCCACGAGGGTTTCCGCGATTCTGACCGTTACACCTACGTGGATTTGAATCGCTGCGGCACGCCGCTGATTGAGATCGTCACCGAGCCGGACATCCGCAGCTCTGACGAAGCGGTGGCGTTTCTGACAGAGCTCAAACAAACGCTACAATTCGCCGGCGTATCAAGCTGTGACATGGAAAAAGGCCATCTGCGCTGCGACGCCAATGTGTCTGTGCGTCTGAGGGGAGCTGAGAAACTGGGCACGCGCGCGGAGGTAAAAAACTTAAACTCATTCAAGTTCTTGAAGCAAGCCGTGGAGTACGAAGTGGCGCGGCAAGTGGGCTTGGTGGAAGCGGGCGGCGCCGTGGAGCAGGAGACGCGACTGTTTGATCCGGAAACGGGGGAAACCCTGGGCATGCGGAGCAAGGAGCACGCCCATGACTACCGGTATTTCCCTGAACCGGATCTGGTTCCGTTGCGAGTGAGCGAGCAGTGGCTGGAGCGCGTACGAGCAGCGATGCCGGAACTGCCGGCGGCCAGGCGCGCTCGCTTCGTCGAACAGTTCGGCTTGCGGGAATACGATGCACAGGTCCTGACGGCAAGCCGCGAACTGGCGGACTACTTTGAGAAAGTGGCGGCGGTTTCCGGCCATCCGAAAGCCGCTGCTAACTGGGTGATGGGTGACCTGATGGGTGTACTGAGGGCTGAGGGGAAGGATATCAGCACGTCTCCCATCTCCGCAGAGCGTTTAGGGGAGTTGGTGGCCCTGATCGCCACGGGCGAAATTTCTGGAAAGTTAGCAAAAGAGATTTTCGCCAAGATGGCCGCTACCGGAGAAGGCGCACGCACGATCATGGAGCGTGAAGGATTACGGCAGATCAGCGACTCTTCGGCGCTGGAGAAGATCATCGACGAAATCTTGGCTGCAAATCCCAAACAACGGGAACAATACCGGAGTGGGAAAACTTCCGTCCTCGCCTATTTTGTCGGACAAGTTATGAAAGCCACCAAAGGGCAAGCGAATCCCCAGGCGGTTAACGAGCTGCTGAAGAAAAAACTGAACTAAACCAGCCATAGCCGCTTGCGCGGCCCGGCGGTGGCGTAGGATAGTGGTGTTGAGTAGACAGGATCAGGATAAAGATAAAGATCATCATGTAGAGCGCACCGGATGTTGAACGCTTGGCCCGAGCCAGCCACGGGAGCGCTCAGAGCGTCCCGTTTGGGCGTGGTTATGGACGATGGCGGACAACCTCCTGTACCTTACCGAACTGATTGGCCTCCGGGTCTATGACCTGAAGAAGCGCACCATCGGACGGTTGCGTGACGCCGCTCTGGTCCCCTTGATTCATCCCTCTCGGATAGACCGTTTTCTGGTGGGCGGAGGATGGGCATGGTTATCCATCCGCCACGATCAGGTGGAGTCCATCTCCCTGGATGGCATCCAGTTGCGCGATGAACGGCTTACCCCGTACCACTCGGATGAATACCTGTTGCGGCTAAGCCGCGACCTTCTGGATCAACAGATCATTGACGTGCATGGGCGGAAAGTCGTGCGCGTCACCGATGTGACTTTCGAGATCCGCCGGGCCGACGACCACGACGAGCTACATGTGCTCGAGGTGGATGTGGGCGTAAGGAGCATGTTCCGTAGACTAGTGCAGGGGGTATTGCCTCCGCGATGGGTGCGTAAGTTGCAAGAGCGCATTCCGCCGAACTCCATACCCTGGGAATTCTGCAACATTGTGGAATCTGATCCTCAGCGGCGACTGAGACTGAACATTTCCACCCGCGCTTTGGAGGAGATGCATCCGGCCGACTTGGCGGATATCGTGGAAGAGCTGAGCCCGGAGGACCGCGAGGCGATCTTCGAACAGATGGACAGCGAAGCGGCTGCCGAAGCGCTCTCCGAAGTCGATCGGGATATCCAGGCCAGCATTCTCGAGTCCTTAGACTCGGAGAAGGCCGCCGATATTGTCGAAGAAATGTCGCCGGACGAAGCCGCCGACGTGCTGGCTGAGCTCGAAGAAGAGACTTCCGAAGAGATTTTGCGGGAGATGGAAACGGAACCCAAAGCGGAGGTGCGGGAGTTGCTGGAATTCAAAGAAGACACTGCCGGCGGCTTGATGAACACTGAATACGTAGCGGTTCCCGCCAGCGCCACCGTGAGCGACGCGCTGGCCGCCTTACGGGGCAATGAGGAGCTGCTGGAAAGTTTGAACGCGATTCTGCTGGTGGACGAGGACGAGCGTCTGGCCGGCGTGGTTCCGCTGGCTCGCGTGTTAATCGCCGCTCCCGGCGCTCCACTGCATGAACTCGTGACCGAGCCGCTGATCAAAGTTTCCGTGGAGGAATCTCAAGACCGTGTCATTGAGCTGTTCGACAAATACAACTTGCTGACGCTGCCGGTAGTCGACGAGAACAACCGGCTGGCGGGCGTCATTACGGCGGACGATATTATTAGCGTGCTGCGGCAGAGTTGATTCTATGATCCCAATGTTCAAGCGGCTTCGCCACCATCTGGCTGTGTTTTTCACCGTCATTGGACCGGGCTTTATCACCGCCATGGTGGACAATGACGCCGGCGGCATCTATACCTATTCTCAGGCGGGAGCGAGGTTCGGGTACCTCCCGCTGTGGACCCTGCTGCCCATCACGATCCTTCTGATTGTCACGCAAGAAATGTGCGCCCGGATGGGCGCCGTCACGGGTAAGGGGCTGTCGGATCTCATCAGGGAGGAGTTCGGCTTGCGGACCACCTTTTTTGTGATGGCGGCGCTTGTGGTCACGAACCTGACCAATGTTATGGCGAATTTCGCAGGCATCGCCAGCTCGCTCGAGCTGTTTCACGTGAGCCGCTACGTCAGCGTGCCCCTAGGCGCGGTGGCGGTGTGGATGCTCGTGGTGAAAGGCACTTACGAGAGCGTGGAAAAAGTCTTTCTTTTCGCTTGCGCCATCTTTGTGTGTTACATCATTTCAGGGGTTTTGGTGAAGCCGGACTGGAAAGAGGCCATGATCTACAGCGTAAAGCCGGAACTTTCGCTGGATCCCGCGTATTTGGCCATCCTCATCGGCATGGTGGGCACCTCCATTGCGCCATGGATGCAGTTTTACCTTCAGGCGGCGGTGGTCGAAAAAGGCGTGACCGCCAAAGAATACGCCGAATCACGCATCGAAGTCATCGTGGGGTGTGTCGCCATGACGGTGATCGCATTTTTCATCATTGTGGCCTGCGCCGGCGCCATTTGGTCTGTACAGCCGCAGGACATACGAGACGCCGCTGACGCCGCATTGGCTTTGAAACCCTTCGGACCTTATGCGTGGCTGTTGTTCGGGGCAGGCTTACTGAACGCGTCGGCGTTTGGGGCGTGTATTCAACCGCTCTCCACCGCATACACGGTATGCGAGGGTTTGGGCTTCGAATCGGGCGTGAACCGGAAGTTCAGCGAAGCGCCGGTGTTTTATTGGCTGTTTACGCTACTGATTGTGATCGGGGCCGGAGTGGTCCTGATTCCGGGTTTCCCACTGGTGAAGATGATCCTGTTTTCCCAAGTGCTGAATGGAGCGCTATTGCCCGTAGTGCTGATCTATATGGTTTTGCTGGTAAACCGGGAAAAGTTGATGCACGAATGGGTGAATCCGCGCTGGTTCAATTGGGTCGCCTGGATCTCCGTGGCGCTGATGACGGGCCTCACGGCTGCGCTCACGGCGATCACAATCCGGGACCTCGCCGCTAGTTAGGATGGAAAGAAATGACTCGTTTCGCCGTTCTTTTTCTGTGGCTGCCGCTGGTGGGATTCGCACAAGACCATGTGCTCAAAACTCTCCGCAAGGCGCACCCGCGGCTGATTGCGCTGGATGCGGATATGGACCGCGTCAAGAGCTTGATCCGCCAGAACGCGCAAGCCCGGCGTGTGTACGAGAGCTTGAGGCAAGAGGCGTCCAAGATCGATGCTGAACCGCCCGTGGTCCACCGGCTGATCGGGCCGAGGCTGCTCGACCAGAGCCGGCGTGCTCTGGGGCGGGTGTACACGCTGGCGCTGCTGTACCGGCTGGACGGCGAGCGGCGCTGGCTCGCCCGCGCAGTGAAAGAGTTGCAAGCTGCGGCGGAATTCCCCGATTGGAATCCCTCCCATTTTCTGGACACGGCCGAAATGACGCATGCGTTCGCCATCGGCTATGACTGGCTGTATCCCTCCCTGGAGCTCTCCGAGCGAGCCTGGATGCGTAAGGCGATCGTGGAGAAGGGCCTCCGGCAGGGGCTAAAAGTATACGAGCGGCCACGCGGGTGGCACACCGTGACGCACAACTGGAACCAGGTCTGCAACGGCGGCATGGGTTTGGGAGCGCTGGCGATCGCCGAGGAGGAGCCAGAACTGGCGGAAACTATCCTCAAGTACGCGTTGCATTCGTTGCCCAAAGCAATGGGCTCTTATGCGCCGGATGGAGGGTGGGCTGAAGGGCCGGGCTACTGGAACTACGCCACGCGCTATACCGTGTATTTTTTGGCTGGGCTCGAAACTGCGCTCGGAACAGACTTTGGCTTGTCCAAGCTGCCGGGCTTTGACCGCGCGGGCCATTTTCGGATCTACTTTTCGGGGCCCGCCGGACAAACTTTCAATTACGCAGACGCCGGCAGCGCGGTAGGGAGCGCTCCGGTGATGTTCTGGCTGGCCCGAAAGTTCGACCAGCCTGTATATGCCTGGCAGCAACAACAAATCCTGGCCGGACGCGAGCGGGCTGAGGCTCTGGATTTGATCTGGTACGAACTGAAAGCGCTCTCACCGAAGCAGGCGCAGTGGCCGCTGGACGCCTATTTCGCCGGCGTACAGGTCGCCTTCTTGCGTAGCGCGTGGGAGGATGGCGAGGCGATTTTTGTCGGCGTAAAAGGGGGCGACAACAAAGCAAATCACAGCCACCTGGATCTCGGAACGTTCGTCCTGGATGCGGGTGGCGTACGCTGGGCGGAGGATTTAGGGAGTGACAATTACAACCTCCCGGGTTATTTCGGCGACAAACGCTGGACGTATTACCGCCTGTGCACCGAGTCCCACAACACGCTGTGGATCGACCGTGAAAACCAGGATCCAAAAGCTGCTGCGCCTATTGTAGAGCACGTTTTTGAGCCCAAACGCGCGTGGGTCCGAATCGATTTGAGGCAGGCCTACCCGGGGAAGCTATCGAAATGGGAGAGAACCGTCACGCTGGAGGACCGTTCCCGGGCGCTCATCGAGGATGTGTTTGAAGCCTCCCGTCCGGTGGAGGCGGTATGGGGAATGGTGACTCGGGCTGAGGTGACGCTGGAGGGGCGGCGGGCGAGGCTGACGTTGCGGGGGAGGAGGCTGGAAGCTGAAATCCGCAGTCCGGAAGACGCCATCTTCGAGGTGGCGTCCACGCAGCCGCCGCAGCCCCAAAACCAAAACCAGGGGACGAGGAAGCTCGTCGTACGGCTCCCGAATAAAACGGCTTCCGCTCGGATTCTGGTAGCTTTGGTCCCGGCGCGTTAAGAACGGCGCGAAAATAGAATCATGGTGCTGTTGCGCGCGGCGCTTGCGGGGCTGGTGCTCGCGGCGGCCGGTGTGGCGGGGGAACTCCACGCGGCTGCGCGGGCAGGAGATGCGGCGCAGGTAGCGGCGCTCCTAGCGGCGGGGGCTGATCCCAACGAACGGGACGCGTTGGGCGGCACGCCATTGCACGACGCCGCCTGGGCGGGGGCTGTGGAAGTCATACGTCTGCTCGCCGCCAAAGGAGGCGACGTCAACGCCCGGCATGCGGAAGCCGGTTCAACGCCGCTGCACTATGCTGTCATCACCAACCATCTAGAGGCGGTGAAGGCGCTGCTGGATTTAGGCGCCGATCTCAATGCCCGGTACCGTTCCGGCTCGACGGCGCTCCACTTGGCGGCGAACCGGGGCTACCGGCAGATCGTGGAACTCCTGCTGGCGCGCGGCGCCAACGTCAACGAGAAGGACAACGCCGGGGGCACGCCGCTGGATGAAGCCGCGTGGAAAGGGGAGGAGGAGATCGTGCGGCTCTTGCTGGCGAAAGGCGCGGATGCGCGCGTACAGAACCGCGAGACGGGCGACACCCCCCTTCACGAAGCCGCCGTCAAAGGACACGCGGGGGTGGTGCGTTTGCTCTTAGAGGCGGGAGCGGATTGCGCGGTTAAGGACCAGTCAGGAGCTACGCCGCTGGACGAGGCGTTGCGGTACAAGCATGCCGGCGTGGTCAAGGCGCTCATGGAATGGCAAGCCCGGCATGGTATGCGGATGGATGTAAGCCGCGCGGCCGAAGAGGCGGTTTTGCGCGGGCAAGCGGATGTAGTGAGTCTACTGCTGGACTTGGGCGCAAGCGCTAACCAGCGCACGGCTAGTGGATCGACCTTGCTGCATGATGCGGCGCTGAAGGGACATGTAAGCGTAGTGGAGGCATTACTGAGCCATGGAGCGGATCCCAACGCCCGGAACGCTACCGGAGCCACCGCGCTGCACGACGCGGCGCTGGGAGGGCATCGGAAGGTGATTGAGGCTTTGCTGAGGCGCGGGGCGGAGATCAATGCGCGCGATGAGGAATCGGGCGCCACGCCGTTGTGGCTGGCGGCTTCTTGGGGGCGGATAGATGCGGCGGCGTGCTTGCTCGAGCACGGGGCCGACCCTGCTCAAAAGAACAAGGCTGGCAAGACGCCTCTGGAGAGCGCACTCGCCAACGGCCACGAAGAGCTGGCGGCTCTTTTGCGGCGTTACGGCGCTCACGAGTAACTTTAAGAAAAGAGCCCAAGCTTCCCCTAAAGCCTTTCCCTTAAGGGTTCGATATGTATATTGGTGCGCATCGCCGACCCAACGCTAAGACCCACCGTAGCGGCGGAAGCTCTGAGCCCGCGGCTGCACGACCATTTGAAGGCGTTCGGAGACGTATATGCACCCGTATCGGCTAAGGCGGACCGGCGTTTCCAGGGTATGCTAAGGACCAAGCGGCTGCACGCCCGCGCACGATCCGCGCTCATGGCCATCACGGTGGGTGAGGCGGCGCGGCTTTTCGCCTCCGGCCGGAGCGCACAAGATTTTCTGGAGCAGGTGGAATACAATGGCCGGCGGCTTGCGAAATTCAATCTCTCGCCGACCGAAGTCACACAACTGTTAGGTCATTACGAGTCGTTTCTGCACGCCGCCGGAAACCGGAGAAAAGGCTGGCGGGGTCAGGAGTTGCGATGGGTGGGCGAACAACTCCACTTTGCGGTCATTCTGACGCTCAATAACGCCTTTTACCAAGTGCGGGAATCGGAAACCGAAGTGTTCTATGAGATGTACCGTGCTGAGGCGGAATCGGGCGATCTGGACCAAATGCTGCAACGGTTTTTGGGTACGCTGTTGCGGTTTAGCCGCGCCGAGGAGGCGCACCTGTGGCTTTGGAGCGAATCGGAAGGGCGCTGGTTGCGCCATGCGTCGGCCCGCTTCAGTGGGGAGCCGGCGCAACCAGGGGCAGCTCGGGATGTGAAGGCTGGGCGTAGACCGGCGCTGTTGATGCAACCCCGGTCTGTGGGGGGCAAGACTCTGGCTCGGGTGGCGCTCGATCCGGACTGGCCGATCCGCTTTCAGCATTGTTGGTCGGTGCCCATGGCAAGCGAAGGCAAACTATATGGAGTCATTCAGTTCGCCTTTTCAAAACCATACGAGTGGTTTCCCCGGGAACAAGCGCTGTTAGAAGGGGCGGCGGAGCGCTGTTTGCTGGCGGCGGAGAGGTCCCGGCTGATTCAGGATTTGGCGGAACGGGAGGAACAGATCCGGTTGCTGGCTGGACACATGCTCCAGGTCGAAGAGATTGAGAGGCAGCGTATCAGCCGGGAATTACACGACGAGGCAGGACAGTCGCTGTTGTGCATCCGGCTGGGGCTGGAGGTGCTCGAGGAGGACTGTCCGCCGGAGGCGCGTTCGCTGCGGCAACGGCTCACTCATTTGCGGGAAGTAGCGGAGAAAACGATCATTGAGATCCGGCGCTTGATTCGCGCTTTGAGCCCGGCGGTGCTCGAGCAATTCGGACTGGAGGCGGCGCTGCGACAGTTGGTCACGCAGTTCCATCAGGTTCATCCAGCGCGGGTTAGGCTCCATGTGGGCCGCTTGGCGCCATTGCCGAAACAAATGGAGATTGTTGTATACCGGCTGGTGCAAGAGTGCTTCAACAACATAGCTAAGCATTCTTCCGCGACCGCCGTAAATGTTTTCCTCCATTCCGCCGATGGAGTATTGCGGTTGCAAGTGGAGGACGATGGCGTGGGTTTTCAGGTGGCGCCGGCGTTCCAAAAAAAGAACTCCTTTGGGTTAGCCGGGATGCGAGAGCGGGTGGCTCTGCTCGGCGGGAGTTTCCACTTAGTCAGCCACCCCGCGGGGGCCGTAGGGAAAGGCCCCCAGGGAACGAGAATTCTGATCGAACTGCCCGTGCCGCAAGAGGGTGCGGGTGAGGGCAAACTACAAGCCGCCGAGGCGTAAAGGAAAGAGCGTCCGGACGGAGAGTGACAGCGATTTATAAAAGGACATTGGGATAGGCAAGATATGGCCAAGATTCGGATCCTACTGGCAGATGATCACACGCTGTTTCGCCAGGGCATCAAAACCCTACTGGCGGCGGAAGCTGATATGGAAGTAGTGGCGGAGGCTTCGAATGGCGGAGAGGCCATCGACAAAGCCAATGAGGTGCGCCCGGATGTCGTTTTGATGGACATCGGAATGCCGGGAATCAGCAGCTTCGAAGCGACCCGGCAAATCAAGAAGAACCGTCCGGAAACACGGGTTCTTTTCCTCACCATGTACGACGATGAAGACTACCTGGTGGAGGGCATGGAGGTTGGGGCCAGCGGCTACGTGCTCAAGGACAGTCCGGCGTCGCAGCTCGTATCTGCCGTACGCGACGTCTGTAGGGGCGGCAGCTATCTTAGCCCGCGTATGTTGTCCCAACTGGTGGATGACTTTCGAACGCGCATCAAGTCGGCCAATCGCTTGCCGCGTTTCGCCACGCTGACCACGCGCGAGCGCGAGATTTTGAAGATGCTCGCGGAGGGGAATTCGGTTAAGGAAATCGCTTGCGACCTGAACCTGAGTGTGAAAACCGTCGAAGCGCACAAGTTCAACCTGATGCGCAAGCTCGATATCCACAACAAGGCGCAACTGGTTCAGTACGCCATTCAGAAAAAGATCATCAAGATCCCGAATCTCGTCTGAGCGTCTCCATGCAGGCGGCAGGTTGGCGCAGAGGGGCGGCCGCCCGGATTTCATCGTCCAAGACTGCTAGAATCACTTCGTGGCCATTCCGATACCCCGCCGCCGGCTTTTAACCGGTTCGTGCGTTCTGTTGGCGGCTCCCCAGCGGCGCCCGTTGAGGCTCGGGGGACCCATCTTCTTGAAAAGCAGCGATCCGGTGGAGATTGCTCGCGAACACCGGCGGCTAGGCTACGGCGCCGCCTACTGTCCGAACGTTAAACTTACGGAGACCGAACGCATCCGAGCGTTCGAAAAGGCTTTTGCAGCCGAAAACGTGATAGTTGCGGAAGTTGGGGCTTGGCGGAACTTACTGGACCCGAACCCGGAAGCGCGCCGGGCAAATTTCCGATACGTTGCAGAAAGACTTGCGCTGGCGGAAGCGATTGGGGCTCGCTGCTGTGTAGATATCGCCGGCTCTTACCACCCGAAGGTCTGGTACGGCCCCCATCCCAAGAATTTTTCGAGGGAGTTCTTCGACGCGACGGTAGAGAACTGCCGTAAGTTGATCGACGAAGTGAAGCCGCGGCGGACGAAGTTCGCGATCGAGATGATGGGATGGGCGACGCCAGACGGGCCGGACGCCTATCTGAAATTGATTCGTGCCGTGGATCGCAAGGCATTCGGCGCACATATCGACGTGTGCAACGGGATCAACAGCCCCGAACGGTTCTACAACAACGGCGCTTTTATTGAAGAGTGTTTCCGCAAGTTGGGGCAGTGGATTGTCTCCTGTCACGCCAAGGACTTAGACTGGATCCCGGAAATGAACATCCATTTCGTGGAAGTGGTTCCAGGACGGGGTTCGGTTGATTACCGCGTTTATCTCCGAGAGCTGGCCAAACTGCCTGGGGACGTTCCGCTGATGATGGAACACCTGAAGACGGCAGAAGAATATGAAGAGGCGAAGCGTTACATCCAGCGCGTCGCAACAGAACTTCAAATCACATGGATGTGAGGGCTGAGATGCTGCGAAGAGATTTCTTGATGGGCTTAGGGTGCGCGGCGGCGGCAGGCGGGTTCGCCGGCGCGCGGCTTCCGATACGGAAGGGCGTACTCATCTCGATGTTGCCAAAGAATCTCCCGATCGAGGACCGGTTGAAGATCGCCCGCGACGCCGGATTCGAGGACTTGGAATGTCAGACCGTTTCCGACGAAAAGGAGGCCGAGGCGATCAAGAAGGCGGCCGAGCAGGCAGGGTTGCGCATCCATTCGGTCATGAACATGGCGCACTGGCAAGCGCCGCTGAACTCTTCCGATCCCGAGCTGGTGCGCAAAGGGATGGAGGGGATGGAAACCAGCCTCAAAAACGCACACTTTTGGGGAGCGGACGCGGTCCTACTGGTCCCGGCGGTGGTCAATCCCAAATTCAGTTATTACCAGGATGCCTGGACGCGCTCGCAGGCGCAGATACGAAAACTGCTTCCGCTGGCTGAGAAGTGGAAGGTAGTCATCGCCATTGAGGAGGTGTGGAATAAGTTTCTGTTGAGTCCGCTGGAGTTTGCGCGCTACATCGACGAATTCCACAGCCCGTGGGTCAAAGCGTATCTGGATGTGGGAAACATGATGTTTTATGGCTACCCTCAGGACTGGATACGAACGCTGGGGAGCCGGATCGTCAAGGTTCACCTCAAAGACTTCCGGTTCCGAAACCGGGTAGTGGAATGGACTCCGTTGCGCGAAGGCGATGTGGACTGGATTGAGGTTTATAACGCCTTGGCGGAAATTCGATTCAAGGGTACCGCAACCGTAGAACTGCCTGCGGGGGATGCGGCCTATCTGCGGGAAGTGAGCCGCCGTGTGGATCTGATCCTCGAGGGGGCTCGAGGGTAGCGGCGGCGAATAGACGGGAAATAGGATGAAGAAATTTCTGATCGGTTTGGCGACCGGCTTGGTGCTGGCGGTTGTGGCGGCGCTGCTGAGTTTGCTCGCCGTGGCGCGGCTTGCGGAATCCAAGCCGTCTGTTTCCGGCGGTTCGACTCTCGTGCTTAAGTTGCAGGGCGAGATTGTGGAAAAGCCTGGCATGGAGATTCCGTTGCCGTTTTATGAAGAGCAGGCCCCGCCCACGGTTTACGATATCTGGAGCGCTCTGGACCGCGCGTCGAACGATCCGCGGATTGAGGCGGTGCTTCTTATGCCGAGGCGACCGGCGGCAGGTTGGGCCAAGTTGCAGGAAATACGCGACAGTTTGCTGCGATTTCGGAAAAGCGGCAAGCCCGTCATCGCGTGGCTGAGCGCGCCCGGAGCACGCGACTATTATCTAGCCACAGCGGCGGACAAGATTTACATGAGCCGCGAAGACTATCTGGACCTCAAAGGCCTGCGCATTGAAGCCCTGTTTCTCAAGGCCACGCTGGACAAATTGGGAGTTCAAGCGGAAGTTGAGCACGCGGGCAGGTACAAAGATGCCGGCGATATGTTGACGCGGACGTCGCTGAGTCCGGAATCCAAAGAAGTGCTGAACTCCATTCTCGATGGAGTGTTTGGAGGTTTGATCCAAGCGATTGCGGAAAGCCGGAGGAAAGAACCTGCTGAGGTCCGCGCCCTACTGGACCGCGGCCCGTTTTTGGCGGAGAAGGCGAAGGCTGAGGGTTTGGTGGACGAGCTTTGGTACGAGGACCAGGTGGCGGCGGACCTGCGCGGCAAACTGAAACAAAAAGAGTTGAAGCGCATCGGTTTTCGAGATTACTTGAAAGCCACGGGTGCTGGGGAGGGCAAGAAACGCATCGCCTTGCTAGTGGGTGAGGGGACGATTTTGCGGGGGGAAGGTGATGACCCCATTTGTGCGGTCAGCTTTAACCGCCTTCTGCGGAAAGTAGGAGACGATCCCTCGATAGCGGCTGTGATTCTGCGGATTGATTCGCCCGGCGGAGACGGCATCGCATCGGACGAAATCCTGCGTGAGGTGCGTTTGCTCGGCAAGAAAAAACCTTTGGTGATTTCCATGTCCGACCTTGCGGCTTCGGGCGGCTACTATATCGCGTCTTCCGGCGACCCGATTCTGGCTTATCCCGGAACGATGACCGGCTCGATCGGGGTGATTTTCGGCAAGCTGAACCTGAAGGGGCTATATGACAAGCTCGGCGTACAGAAGGAGATCCTGACGCGGGGGAGGTTTGCTGACGTGGACTCCGACTATAAGCCGCTTTCTCCGGAAGGGCGAGCCAAGCTCCGGGAAGCGCTGGACCAAATGTATCGGAGCTTTCTGGCGCGTGTGGCGGAGAGTCGGAAGCGAAAGGTTGAAGAGATTGAGCCGCTTGCACAGGGGCGGGTCTGGCTCGGTGCGCAAGCCAAGCAGAATGGCTTGGTGGACGAATTGGGCGGATTGGATAAGGCCGTAGAGATCGCGAAAATGCGAGCGGGCATCCGGAAAGAAGAGAAGACGCGTATAGTGATTTACCCCCCGAAAAAGAGCATTTTCGAGCGCTTGCTGAGCAAGCCGGTTGAAACGTCAACTGAGGTGCGTTTCGTGTCGGAGCTTCGGAAGGTTTCGCCCGGATTCGACCTGCGGCTGTGGGCGCAAGGCGGCCTGATGCGGGTAATGCCTTACGGGATCGAAGTTAAATGAGACGGAGGAACTCGCCGGCCTCCGGTAAGGCTCGGAAGCCGGCGAGAGGAGGACCAAGGTGAGACCCGCCTGAGAAGTCTGTCAAAAAGCCTGGGCCGAATGAATGCCCGCCTGTTGGAGCGCACCCGCCATTTTCTCGAGCGCGGCTTTGTGGATCTGGGACACGCGGCTTTCGTTGATGCCTAGCATGCCTCCGATTTCTTTCATGGTCAATTCGTTTGTATAGTAAAGGACTACCACTTTCCGGTAACGCTCCGGCAAGGTTTTCATCGCCGCATCGAGGGCTTCGCGCATTTGTTCGCGCGCGCAAATGGTGTCCGGCTGGAAATCCGGCGCCGCGGGGAATTCGGGCGCGGGCAGATCGGGGTGTTCGGTGGAGCGGGAATCTGCGGAGATCAAGCCCACGTTTCGGAGTTCGCGCGCCATGCGCCGCCAGCGATCTACTTCCACGCCCAACCGTTCAGCGAGTTCCGCTTCCGTAGGGGCGCGCTGTAAGGTGGCGGACAACTCTCGGGTGATGGCTTCCACTTGTTTATGGCGGCGGCGCAAGTCACGCGACGCCCAATCGAGCTGGCGTAGACTGTCCAAGATGGCGCCCTTAATGCGGTGCTTGGCGTAGCTTGAGAACTGCACTTGCTTATCGGGGTCGTACTTGTCGACGGCGTCGAATAGTCCGAGGACCCCGGCATGGATCAAGTCATCCAAATCCACGTGCACAGGCAAATTCTCGTGCACCCGTACGGCGATCGCCTTGACCAGGGGCAAGTGTTCGAGAATGATCTGATCGCGTCTGGCGAGCTGGGCATCCTTTGGTTCAGAGACAGCTATAGCAGACATGTTGGCTCCTCGCTTTCCCCTTTCTGTGACGCCCCCGTTCTCTAGGGGGCCCTTGCACCCGGCTGTGTTCGCCGAGACTATGCCGGATGCACGGCTAGTACCAAAGCGGTTCGAGTTGCTCTGTGCTTTTGGGGGATGGCTGCCGGCTCGGCTCATAGTGTTTTTGAATTCAATCAGCTAAAGAGTTTTCGCAATCGTCCGATAGCATGTATGGTGGAGACGTATGGTCGCCCAGAACGGAGCGATGTCTCCAAGAGCCGAATCCCGTTTCGAAACGGATTTCCAGACTGGAACAGCTTGTTCCATTTCGGAACAGGACTGAGGCGACTGCTTTAGGACTTTTCTCACTGCTGGTCCAGTTTAAAGTCAACGGGGCGACGAGTCATATAGGGGAAGACCTTAAGTCACCCCGTAAAAAACCTCACGGGGCGTAATCTCTTCGCCGAATTCATTCTCCCGCTCACTCTGAATGCGAAGCGGCCAATAGCGCTACCGCCTTCATTCCCGTTTCGTGGCGAGCCACGTCTTCAGCGCCAACCCTGCGAGAAAAATCCACACCGCCAGACGAAAAGGACCCTCCAGCGAAAAAGTAGCACCCAGTCCCAGCGCGACATAGGCGGCCATGGCCGCCGCGAGACGTTGTTGCATGATGCTTCCGTTATCGCATGTTGTAGCTAAAGGTGAACTGCACCCGGATTTGATCGCCTTTGAACTCGGCTGGCAAAGGTGGAAATGGATTCGAGGCGCTGATGCCCGCCACGGCAGCGCGATCCAAGGCGTCCGCGCCTGAGGACATGGCGATGACCAGCTTGGGGACCCGCCCGTCCTTGCTAATGGCGAATTGGATCACCACTTGCCCGCGGCGTCCCAGTTTGACGCTTTCCGGGATGACCGCCAGCCAGTTGCGACGCACGGTGGTGAGAATGCGTAATAGGTACGGACGGAAGTCCACACCCATAGGGTCACTCAGCAGTTCCAAGCTACTCCCGCTGCGGGGCGCGGATGGAGGCGACCCTGCGCTTCCCGGCAGTTCGGCGCCACTATCAGCGTCCCCGATTACGATGCGGCCGCCAGTACCGCCGCGCGCCATTCCGCGCCTGATATCCTCCAGGGAGGCGCTGGGTGGCGCCAAGCGGCCACCTCCCTGCGGAACGCCGGTCTGAGCCCCCGGTTTTTCAAACGCCAGCTTGGGCTTCTCTACCGGTGGGCCGGGGGGAGGAGGCAAGGGAACCGGCAATCCCTGCGCCACCTGCGTAGCCCCCGACGGCGGCGTCTCGATTTTGGGGGGCTCTGGCAACGCCGGTGGGGCCGGAGATCCCGGTGCGGATATTTGAGGCGGCTCGAAGCGGCGTGGTGGAGGGGACGGCAACGCCGGCGCTCTAAGCCGCGCACGTAGGCTCTCGACATTAACTTCTTTGCTGAGGGGGCCGCGGTTGGGTTCTTTTTGAGTCAACGTCGTTAAAGGCGCCACCAGCGGCGTAGCGTCGCGCAACCTGGAAATGTCATGCGCGGCGGGCCCGACTGTTTCCGAAGAAGAGAAGGCGACGTTCAGCACTAGGATCAGTAAACCGTGGAGGGTCAGTGACGCTACACCCGCAACGCCCCGGCGGCGGGGATCCTCGGCCGAGCCAAGATCAAGCAACAGTTGTGGAACTGCATCGAGGGAGTCAGTCTGTGGTGCGGTGTCGTTCATGCGCAGCCCGGCGTGTGGCGCCGCCTCGTTAGCGGAGGGAATCCAGCGTTTTCGAGACGACCTGCGCGTGCAATTCAATTTTATCAAGGATCGCCCTGGCGACTTCGAGTGTGCGTAGGGCGTCTTCGCCCGGAACTAGCGGGCGTCCTCCGGCTCGCACTGCGCCGAGAAACCCCTCCAATTGAAGCCGGAGCGGTTCCGCTTTCTGCACCGGCAGCATTCCGCCGCTCAATTGCATCTGCGGGTTCACGGAGAGCCGCACGACGTCCTGGCGGCCATAATCGACTGAGATGTACTCGAAAGGTTGGAAGAGCCTCAATTTGCGCACGCGTTCCGTAGAAACGCGGCTGGCGGTCAAGTTGGCGATACAACCGTTAGGGAAGGCCAAGCGCACGTTGGCTATGTCCACCTTTCGGGAGAGGATGGAAATGCCGGCCGCGCGAACCTCTTCCGGCATCATTCCTGTGAGCCACAAGACGATGTCCAGATCGTGGATCATCAAATCAAGCACCACGTCTACATCCAGGGAGCGAGGGCTAAAAACGCTCAAACGGTGGACTTCGAAAAATAAGGGGAGCGTCACCACTTCTTTAACCGCGGCCACCGCCGGATTGAAACGCTCGAGGTGCCCCACCTGCAAGACGCGCGCAGAGCGGTTGGCTGTCTCAACCAGGCTACGGGCGGACTCTACATCCGGGGCGACCGGTTTCTCCACTAACACATGCAAGCCGCGGTTCAAAAGAAACGAAGCGGTCTCAACGTGCGCCACCGTAGGCGTCGCCACGATAGCGGCGCTGGCCTTCTCCGCTGTTTCCTCCAGGCTGGCGAAAGCCGGGCAGTCGAACTCATGAGCCACCGTTTGGGCCCGCTGTGGGTCCACGTCGTACACACCGGCAAGCTGTGCTCCCCCGCATTCCCGTATCACCCGGGCGTGGTTCCTGCCGAACTGGCCTACGCCCACGACGGCTATGGGGATCCGGGCTGGTGTTACACTCATCTTTTTTTTCGCGCCAACCCTCAAGTATAGAGCGCACGCGTATCACAGCGCCGCTTTCGCGCCGCGTGCGGGAACCTCCGCTCCTGGCGCTTCAGCGTTACCGGAGCGTTCGCAAGTATTCGCCGGTGCTGGCATCGATGAGAATCGAGTAATTGGACTGGCTCACCGAAGCGCCCCAAATCACGCGCCAAGTCGGATTCTGGTTTTGGGGGGTCAATTCCAGCAAGAAATTGATTGGAAGATCAGGGTTCTTCTTAGCGTACTCCGCGGCCTTCTTCATGGCGGTTTCATAGGCCTGGTCGGAGTCCACTTTCAGCGCCGCGATCAGAAACGGCTTCGCTTGCCCGTGGGGCGAATAGGTATCTTCGGGAGTGCCGAAAACGCCTTTATGCAAATTCCCAGGTCCCTCGACCACCGAGTAAGTGAACATCTTTTGCCGGCTGCGGCTTGGGGAAACAAGAATCGCTTGCCAGGCGGCGCACTTGCCGGCCTGATCTTTCACCTGTTCGACAGGAACATTGGCAAGCCGAAGGATTTGCGCATCCGGAGCCCACGTCCGGGCGCTTGCGAAGATCTGCTGGAACGCAGTTCGGGCGGTGACTGGCTCCGGCGGCTTCTCGGGTTCCTTTTTGTGTTCCGTTTTCTTCGGGGGTTCGGAGCATCCCAGGAATAAGAGCGCCGGAAGGGTGAGAAGGAAAGTTCGTCGCATCATAGCTCCTCGATTCATTGTATCGGGTGGCGCAAGGGCGGGAGGCCAAGCTGTGCGATACTGTGAGAAACGGCCCGAGGAGGTGTAAAATGCGCGGCGTGGCCTCGCTCACTCAGATCTGGGGCGCCATTTTGACGGTTTCCGTGTGCGCAGGAATCATTCTGGCGCAAACGGGAGGCACAGCACAGACCACGGCGCCACCCTCCGGAGGGGCCTCCTCTGGTGGTGGCGCCGGCGGTTCTGCGGGAGGAGGCGGGAGCGTTCCCGGTGGAGTCACTCCGACCGTTCCGACACGCCCTACCCAGCCGACTCAGCCCACGACGCAGCTCCCGACACAGCCGCAAGAGCGTAGCCCCTTTCCCTCCGAGGTGGCGCGTCCGATTTTTCTTTCGGGCAGAGTATTGATGGAGGACGGAACGCCGCCGCCGGAGCCCGTGGTGATAGAGCGCGTTTGCAACGGCATTGCGCGTCCAGAGGCATACACGGATTCCAAGGGCCATTTTAGCTTCCAACTTGGCGGAAACACGAACGTGTTTCCAGACGCCAGCGTAAGTTCCGCCGCGGACGCGCCTTTTGGAGGGCTCCGAGGCGGTTTCCCCGGTCCAGGTGGACGCGAATTTACGGAACGAGAGCTTTCCGGCTGTGAGATTCGGGCTTCGCTTGCCGGTTTCCGATCGGAAGTCGTCGCTTTGAGCGGACGGCGGTTTCTCGATAACCCCGAATTAGGAGTCATCATTCTGCGGCGTATGGGAAACGTGGAGGGGCTTACGATCAGCGCTACTTCTGCGATGGCTTCTAAGGATGCCCGAAAAGCATATGAGAAAGGGCGGGATGCTTTCAAGCGAAAAAAATGGGCTGACGCGGCGAAGGAGTTAGAAAAAGCCGTGAGTTTGTATCCAAAGTACGCCGTGGCGTGGTTTTATCTTGGCTTGGTGCGGGAACAGCAAAAAGATATGAGCGCGGCGCGGAAGGCTTATGAGCAAGCTCTAGCGGCGGATGCCAAGTACGTCAACCCCTATTTGCAGCTCGCGCAAATCGCCGCCATGGAAGGGAACTGGGAGGAGGCGGCGGATGCCAGCGCCCGGCTGATCAAGCTGAATCCGTTCGATTTTCCGTTTGCGTTCTTTGTGAATGCGGTAGCGAATTACAACCTTAAGAGGTATGATGAAGCCGAGGAAAGCGCCCGCAACGCCATCAAAAACGATCCGAGTCACCGGATGGCCAAGGCTCACCACCTGCTCGGAGTGATTCTCGCCCAGAAGCGAGAGTATGCCCAGGCGGCAGTTCAAATGCGCAACTACCTCCAGTACGCTCCGAAAGCGCCAGATGCGGAGCAAGTGAGAAAGCAGCTGGTGGAGATGGAAAAAGCCGCTCAGGAGCGATAGAGCCCTACAAGGAGCTGGCCATTCCCCACAAAGCTGCGGAAGAGGTTATGATCATTACTTTGCACCGGATGTAAACATTATCCAAATCCAAGGAGTTCATGAACATGATAGCCAAGACCAGCCGCCGTGGGTTCCTCGGTGGATCTCTCGCTCTCGCCGCCTCGCCTGTAGCCGTCGGGACTGCCTCAGCCGCCGAGGGGGTGGAGGATCTCCGCCTCGGTGTGGCGACGTACTCATTGCGAAAGTTTTCACGGCCTCAGGCCATTGAAATCCTGAAGAAGCTGAATGTGAAGTACATCAGCGTCAAGGAGTTTCATCTTCGTTATGCGGAAACTCCCGAACAGACTGCGGCCGGGGCGAAAGAATTTCGAGACGCCGGCTTCCAGATCATGAGCGGCGGCAACATCGACCTTAAAAAACCAGCCGAGCTGAGGAAAATGTTTGAGTACGCTAGGGCCGCAGGGATGCCCATGATGGTGTGCGCGCCGTCTCACGAAACCCTTGACGAAGTGGAAAAGCTCGTGAAAGAGTTCAACATCAAGGCTGCGATCCACAACCATGGGCCGGAAGATAAGCACTTTCCCACGCCGGAGAGTGTCTTGACTGCGGTGAAAAATCGAGACCCGCGCATGGGATTGTGCATGGACATTGGCCACTCCGTGCGGGCGGGCGCCGATATTCTTGAATGGGCGCAAAAGGCGGGTCCGCGCCTGCTCGACCTTCACGTCAAAGACCTGAAGAACACCAAGGACGCCAAGAGCCAAGTGGCCGTGGGCGACGGCGTGCTGCCGATCGTAGGATTGTTCAAGTTGTTGAAGAAGATGAAATATCAGGGCTGCGTGATGCTTGAGTACGAAATTTTCCCCGACGACCCCTATCCGGGCATGGAACGGTCGCTTTCTTACATGCGCGGCGTTCTCGCGGGTCTCCACGGTTAAGGTTTACGGAAGCGGCGGCGCGGCGACAGTGGGTCGCCGCCACTAGGGGTGTGCTCCGTTGTTATTCAGCTTGTCCATCTTTCGCGCGATCAGCATAGCCATTTCGAGCGCCTGCTCGTAGTTGAGCCTGGGGTCGATCTCTGAGAGGTAGGCACGGTGCAGATCGGCTTCGGTGATGCCCCTGGCGCCTCCCACGCACTCGGTAACGTTTTCGCCGGTCAGTTCGAAGTGGACGCCGCCCAGATAGCTGCCCAGCGCCGTGTGGATCTCAAATGCCTGTTCGAGCTCAGAGAGGATGTCTGAAAAGTATCGTGTTTTAATGCCGTCGCTGGTTTTGCGCGTATTCCCGTGCATCGGGTCGCAGCACCAGAGAACGGTTTTCCCAGTTTCCCGCACCGTTTTGATCAGCCCCGGCAGGCACTCCGCGATTCTATCCTTTCCGAAGCGATGAATGAGCGTCAGCCGTCCGGGTTCGTTGTTAGGATGCAAGATATCGAGTAAGCGTTTCAGGCGATCCGGCGTCATGCTGGGACCGATCTTGACGCCAATGGGGTTTTGGATGCCGCGCACGTATTCTACATGCGCGCCATCAGGGTCGGCAGTGCGCATGCCGATCCACGGGAAATGGGTGGAGAGGTTATACCAGCCGGGACGGCGCGGCACGCGCCGCGTCTGAGCCTGTTCGTACGCCAAATGTAAAGCTTCGTGGCTCGTGTAGAAATCAACCCATCCCAAGTCGCTGATCCTCGCGCCTATGGTGTTTTCCATGAATTTTAGCGAGTCGGCCACGGTGGAGGCGATGCGTCGAAATTCCTCCCCGAGCGGCGAATGCTGTGCAAAATCCAGGTCCCAATATTCCGGGTGGTGTAAGTCGGCAAAGCCGCCGCGGACTAGCGCGCGGATAAAGTTCAATGTCAACGCCGCACGACCGTGTCCTCGCAACAGCAGTTGCGGGTCGGGACGGCGCGCCTCCGGGGTGAATTCAGGGTGGTTGATGAGGTCACCGCGGTAGCTAGGAAGCGTGATGCCGTTTCGTGTTTCGGTGCTTTCGGAGCGTGGTTTCGCATACTGGCCGGCGAAGCGTCCTACCCGGATCACCGGTTTCTTACTGCCCTGCACCAGAATCAGGCTCATCTGGAGCAGAATCTTCAACTTATTGGCGATCAGATCGGACCGGCACTCGTCGAACATTTCGGCGCAGTCGCCCCCTTGCAACAGGAAGCGCCGGCCTCGTGCGGCGTCCCCTAGCTGCGCTTTTAACGACTCGATCTCCCAAGAGGTCACCAGAGGCGGTAAAGCTGCCAGTTGTTTTAGGCATTCTTCCAGACCCGAGTCCGGGTCGTATACCGGCTGCTGCTCTGCTCGCTTTGTCTTCCAAGAATCCGGCGACCAATCCATCATGCCTATCATGACAAACCCGAGATGGTCGTTTCCGACTCGGGTGGGCAGGGTGGCGGCGCTGCTGGCGTAACGGCAGGGAATCCACCCAGGGCGAGGCAAACTTGCTTGGGGGAAGCTTGCGCCTGGGATTTCCAGGAAACAGATCGGCTAAGCTTTTTTGTATGCGACCGCTTCGCGCGTCCGAGATCCGCGGCACTTGGGCGACTTTATTGTTACCGGTGGATGCTTCGGACGGCATTGATTACAGCCGTCTGGCTGATGAAATCGACATCCTGCTTGCGTCCGGCTGCGACGGAATCTACTCGAATGGGACGGCCGGCGAGTTCCACACGCTCCTCGAAGATGAATTCGACCGGATTGCGGAATTGCTAGCGGCGCGATGTGAGCGGGCAGGCGTGCCTTTTCAAATCGGAGTGTCCCATATGAGTGGACAGATATCGCGGGAACGTTTACGCCGCGCGGTGGCGTTGCGTCCCTCGGCGGTGCAGGTGATACTTCCCGATTGGTATCCGGTAACGCTCGAAGAGGCGGAGATTTTTCTGACTACCATGGGAGAGATAGCCGGAGGCATTGGCTTGGTGTTATATAACCCCCCTCACGCGAAACGCCGCTTGCTGCCGGAGGAGCTGGGGCGGCTAGCGCAAGCGGTTCCTGATCTAGTGGGGGCTAAGCTGGCAGGTGGAGATGCCGCATGGTACGCCGCGATGCAGCCGGTGTTCCAGCGGTTGTCGGTGTTCATTCCGGGGCATGCGCTGGCGACCGGCATCTTGCACGGGGCTCACGGATCGTATTCCAACGTAGCGTGCTTGCACCCGGGTGGCGCCAAGCGCTGGAACGAGCTAATTTACAGAGATCCGGTTCGCGCTCTGGAGATCGAAAGCCGGATCGTAGCATTCATGCGCGACCACATTTTGCCCTTTCGCGAGCGCGATGGATACTCCAATACGGCTTTGGACAAGTTGCTGGCGGCGATTGGCGGTTGGGCGCCCATCGGCACGCGCGTTCGGTGGCCTTATTGCTCGGTCCCTACAGAGGAGGCGACCCGCCTGCGAGAGATAGCGCGCCGTCAAATTCCGGAACTGTTTTCGGCAAGCCTCTGATAAACCCCCAGCCATGGCTTGCGCTGAGTGGCTGGCGGAGCTATATGGAATCCGATGGAGATGCGCGCGAAGGTTGTCTGTACTATGCAGCATCCAGCCAGGACGACCGGCGCGCGCGAAGCCCCCTGACTCTGAATCTGGGATTGCGGTGAGACGGCGAATCGCCGCTCAGTGAACGCTACAACCGGCAGCATCCCAAGTTCGATTTCACCTCGCCGGGCCCGCTGAAGGTTCCCGGACTGGATGAAAAAGGCGGCCTGCTGTTCACAGGCGAAGATCACCGGCCGCCATACCAACGGGACCTCAACGATGTGCAGCCACGGTTTGGGATGACTTGGCGACTACTTCCGAAGAAGGTTTTGCAAAGCGGATCATCCCGCTCCGCCCTTTTCCACCACCTCGCGTTCTGTGAGCGCCGCTTTTATATAGTCGCGATTCATGCGAGCGATCACATCGAGCCTGATTTCCTTTGGGCACGCAGCTTCGCATTCGCCAATATTCGTGCAGTTTCCAAAGCCTTCGAGCTGCATTTGTTGGACCATAGCCAGAGCGCGTTGATCCCGTTCAGGCTGGCCTTGCGGAAGCCGCCCTAAGTGGCTAATCTTAGCGCCGGTAAACAACGATGCAGAAGCGTTCGGACAGGCCGCCACACAAGCGCCGCAACCGATACACGCCGCGGCGTCCATAGCCAGCTCAGCGTCCTGTTTCCGGACCGGGATTGCATTGCCGTCCGGCGCCGAACCTGTAGGAACGGAAATGTAGCCGCCGGCGGCGATGATACGGTCGAGCGCCGACCGGTCTACGACGAGGTCCTTAATCACCGGGAAAGCGCGTGCGCGCCATGGCTCCAAGTACAACTCGTCGCCGTCTTTGTAATGGCGCATGTGAACCTGGCAAAGCGTGGTGCCCTTAAAACCTCCGTGGGCCTTGCCGTTCACCATCATGCCGCACATGCCGCAAATGCCTTCGCGACAATCATGATCGAAGGCGATGGGGTCTTCCCCTTTTTCAATGAGGCTCTCGTTCAACACGTCGAGCATTTCGAGGAACGACATATGCTCGTTGACGTTGGGGACCTCGTAGCGGACCAGGCGGCCGGGATCCTTCGAGTTCTTTTGACGCCAGACGTGTAATATGATCCGCATCTTACTTGTAGCTCCGTTGCGCCGGCTTGACGTATTGGAACGTTAGCGGCTCCTTGTGCAGTTCGGGCGCTTGCTGGGCGCCTTTATACTCCCAAGCGGCGACGTAAGAGAAGTGTTCGTCGTCGCGCAGAGCTTCGCCTTCCGGCGTTTGATACTCTTCGCGAAAATGCCCGCCGCAAGACTCGTTGCGGTGCAGGGCATCCAGACACATGAGTTCAGCGAGTTCGAAAAAGTCCGCCACCCGCCCGGCTTTTTCGAGAGACTGGTTAAGTTCCGTATCGCTACCCAGCACCTTGACTTCCTTCCAGTATTGCTCGCGCAGTTGCGGAATCATGCTGAGAGCCTTTTTGAGGCCCGCCTCATTGCGGGCCATTCCACAATACTCCCACATAATATGGCCCAATTCGCGGTGGAAGGAATCCACGGTTCGCTTGCCGTTGGCGTTCAAAAGGCGCTTGATAACGTTAGTGACGTTCTGCTCGGCTTCCTTCACTTCGGGCGCGCCGGCGTCCACCTTTTCGGGTTTGGCGCGGACCAGATAATCCCCGATGGTGTAAGGAATGATGAAATAGCCATCCGCAAGGCCCTGCATGAGGGCGCTGGCTCCTAGGCGGTTCGCTCCATGGTCGGAGAAATTAGCCTCGCCAAGCACGAAAAGACCCGGGATATTGCTCATGAGGTGATAATCCACCCACAAGCCGCCCATGGTGTAATGCACCGCCGGATAAATCCGCATCGGCGTCTCGTAAGGATTTTCGCCCGTGATGCGTTCGTACATCTCGAACAAGTTGCCGTATCGCTCCGCTACGCCGCTTCTGCCAAGGCGTTGGATGGCTTCACGAAAGTCGAGATAGACGCCCAGCCCTGTCTCGCCCACGCCGTAGCCCGCATCACAAACCGCCTTGGCGGCTCGAGAAGCGATATCGCGAGGGACTAAGTTGCCGAAGGCAGGGTACCTCTCCTCCAAGTAATAATTGCGTTCGGATTCCGGAATTTCGTTGGGGGGACGCTTATCGCCTTTCTTGCGCGGCACCCAAATGCGGCCGTCGTTGCGCAGCGACTCGGACATCAGCGTGAGCTTAGACTGGTATTCCCCCGTGACGGGAATGCAGGTAGGGTGAATTTGGGTGAAACAGGGATTGCCAAACAGTGCGCCGCGTTTATAGGCGCGCCAGATGGCGGTGGCGTTGCAACCCTTCGCGTTAGTGGAAAGGTAGAACACGTTGCCGTAGCCGCCGGTGGCGAGAATCACTGCATCCGCCAGAAAGGACTCCATCTTGCCGGTGACCATGTTCCGCGTCACGATGCCGCGCGCTTTGCCGTTGATGACGATCAAATCGAGCATCTCCGTGCGCGTGAACATTTTGACCTTCCCTTGGGCGATCTGGCGCTGAAGCGCCTGGTAAGCCCCCAAAAGGAGCTGCTGCCCGGTTTGGCCGCGGGCGTAAAAAGTTCTTGACACCTGAGCGCCGCCGAAGGAGCGGTTGGCCAGCGTGCCGCCGTATTCTCGCGCAAACGGAACGCCTTGCGCCACGCACTGGTCGATGATGTTGACGCTCACCTGGGCCAGGCGGTACACGTTCGCCTCGCGGGCGCGGAAATCGCCGCCTTTCACCGTGTCGTAAAAAAGCCGGTAGATGCTGTCTCCGTCGTTTTGGTAGTTTTTTGCGGCGTTGATGCCGCCTTGAGCGGCGATGGAGTGCGCACGGCGCGGGCTGTCCTGATAACAGAAGCACAAGACGTTGTAGCCCAGTTCTCCGAGCGAGGCCGCAGCAGACGCTCCGGCCAGCCCTGAGCCCACTACGATCAACGAGTATTTCCGCTTATTGGCGGGGCTCACAAGTTGCAGTTCAAACTTACGCCGGTCCCAAGCTGTTTCGATGGGGCCAGTTGGGACATTGGATTTGAGTTCCATAGTGTTAGACTCCCGCCACCGGTTTGAGAAAGCCGGCCAGCACTGCGGCCGGGATAGAAATATTGCCGATCGCGATCAGATAGGCAAACACTTTCGCGAACCGTTTCAGCCAGGGCGTGTACTTGGGATGATCGAGCCCCAGAGATTGAAACATACTCCACAAGCCGTGATACAAATGCATGCACAGCAGCACCATAGCCACCATATAGAAGACGGATACGGGTATGGACTGAAAGCCGATGATCACGTTGTTGTAGACGTTCTTCGGATCAAAATTCGGGTGAACGGAACCGAAAGTGAAATGTAGAAGGTGAAAAATCACAAACGCCGCGATAATCACCCCACCCCAAATCATGGTGCGGGAGGCGTAGCTGGAGTTCAGGTTTTCTTTCCGAAAGTACTTGACCGGACGCGCATCCCACTGCACTTTTGTGAGAACGAGAGCCGCCCACATATGCAGGATCACCGAGACGAGCAAGGTCAGGCGCGCCGCCCACAAAAGAGCAGGCGCCGAGTGCAACAGTTCGGCGTAATGGTTGATCTTTTCCGGCGGAAGGAAAATTTGGAGATTGCCGGCGAGGTGTCCGATGAGAAAACCAAAGAGGATGAACCCGGTGACGGCCATCACCGCCTTCTTCCCCACGGTTGTCTGCCAGAATCGCAACTTCTGTCCGGACGCGATGCTAACCGCAGTGGCGCTCATTGCTGGTGTGCCTCTCTGATTCGCGAAGATGACAGCAAAACGTTGATTATACTCCTGAGCCTCCAATCTTGCTGGGCCTTGCCGAGACCGTGTGGCGCGCGGACCGCGCCCGCAGAGTTCACTCCTGAAGTTTCTTCATGACCCAGGCCATGTTGGCGCCCAACGCTTCCATGGTTCGCGCGCCCTCAGCGTCCAGCTCCACGTCACCCTTGTCGTAGCCGTAAGCAAGATTCCAATAGCTGGACCCCGGCACGATCATCTCGGCAATCAAAAAGAAATGGTTCAGCGTGTCGAAAGCGTGAATCGCTCCCCCGCGCCGCGCAGCCACCACCGCTGCTCCGACCTTCCGCCTGAGCAACCCTCCATTCACGCGAGCCACTAACCCGCCGCGGTCCATGAGAGCCTTCATCTCCGCGGTGACATCTGCGAAGTAGGTCGGCGAACCGAGTAAAACGCCATCCGCCGAGAGTAGCTTCTCGATGAAGAAGTTGCCCTGGTCTTCTTCGACAGAGCAGCGGCGGTTCCTGTTCTCCCTACACTTGTAACAAGCCGTACAGCCGCGGATGTTAGCTCCGCCAAGCTGCACCAGCTCTGTCTCGATGCCCTCTCTCTGAAGCGCTTGGAGAACCATGTTCAAGAGCATGGATGTATTCCCGTCTTCGCGGGGGCTTCCGTTGAATGCTACGACTTTCATTTGTCACCTCGACTGTTCAGCGTTTCACAATCTCTGTACGCAAATGTGCTTATACTCTGTCCATCGCCCGGCTTGGTGCGCCTGAAGTTCGATAGGGCCGGGCGTTAGATTTTCTAACCGGTCGTATTCCAGGACGTTTTCCCCGTTGATGCGCACCAGACACCAGTTGTCTTTGACCCACATCTGAAAGAGCCACCATGTTTCGGCTTCAATGCGCGGGTAGATGGAACGCTTGAAATGATATAACGAACCTGTCGGATAGTGCGCGTCTTCAACGTCGTGCAACTGGATTTCGTAATGATCGCTGGCTGGACTGGCGCCTTTGCGGCGAAACAGCACGCCGCCGTTATGGTGGCGAGCGTGACGAACGTACATTTGCAGGGCGAAATCGCGGTATTTTTCCTTCGTGGCGAGGTTACCGAGGCCATCCCCCCTGAGCGCCTCGCCTAGCGGTTCGAACTTTACCGGGTTGCGGGGGTTCGAATCGCTGATTACCCACTTCGAAAAGTCCGCAGGCGTCTCATACAGAGTCTCCCAGGCATCCTTTGAAGGCAGTTCCTTCAAGCGGATATGGCGAAAGCGGTGTGGATAGCTCAGCGTCACCAGTCCGATATAGCCGCGGCGCAGGCGCCAGCGCAAATCGGGGTGCGCCTGGCAATCTACGTCCTGCACCTGTTCCTGATTCGACCAGACTTGAAGTCTGGGCCAATCGACGCGTATCCGCAGGTCGTTCCAGCCTGGTTTCACATTCACCAGCTTGGGAGCAATGAGCGGGAAAACGGACCCCATCGAATTGCTCATCGGAGTCTTGTCGACTTGATGGAAGATGTTGATCTTGATTCCGCAGTACGTGGGCCGGCCGTGTTCAGGAGCGTGCAGGTATACGCCCCCGTCGGTCCATCCCTTGGTGAAGAATTCCAGGCGGAGTTCGAAGTTTTCGTACTGTTTCGTAGTGGATAGCCAGGCCGGATATTCCGCCTCCGGCTTAGCCGCGATTTCTCCATTTTCGACGGCGAACCCCGATGCAGGGCCGTCGCGCACCACCCAGCCATTGAGCGACTTGCCGTCAAACAAGGGCGTGAATCCTTCTTCCGGGGGCGTGGCAGCCAGTGAAGAAGCGGAGATAGCGAGAAATTGCCGGCGGTTCATTCGAATATTTTCTCCACAGGCACAATCTGTATGTTTTCGGGTTGGAAGCCCAGCTTCAGCGTCTCGATGATCTTGTCCTCGCGCGTGATCTCTTCAGGTTTGGGTGCATTGTACGTCATCGGCGATGGGGCTTCACTCAGGAACTGCCGCTTCAAAGCGTCGCAATCCTGAGCGACAACGACGACCACCATCCGGTCGCTCCGCAAATGTTTGCGGATGGCGCGGTTGACATCTTCGCGCGTCATCTTTGCGAGAGCTTGGCGGATGTAGGCGGGGTAATCTGGAATCCCGTACCAGCGGCTATCGATGGCGTAGCCGAGCTCGGCATCTTTGGTTTTGAGCAGCAGATTGACGTACTTGGAGACAAAGTTACGAGTTTTTTGAAAAGCTTCCTCGCTGATGCCATCGCGTAAGAAGCGGTTCAGTTCGAACATGGCGAGGCGCAGGGCAAAGTGGGCGGTGGGCGGTTCGACCGGCCGGATCCAAATTTGAAAGATTTGCTGTTGCCGCGCGAGGTTAGGATCAGGCTCAAATTGGAACATGCCGCGGGGAAAGTATTCAATATATGCGTAATCGCCGTAGTTGAGTCCCCGGGCTTCGCGCATGCGCTGATAAAGACGTCCCGTAGACTGACGGTGCTGCCCTAGGTAGGATTGAGCCACCAACAAAGCCGGATAATCCGGATGCCCGCGCCGGACTTCGATGGGAAAACCCAAGGAATAGGCTACCGAGCGGGTTTTTTTCTCAACCATGACCACGCGGGTGGCGGAAATGGGGGCTGGCGACGGAAGTTTTAGCGGTTTTTCCACGCCGGCGGGGAGCGCCGCAAAGTCCTTCTTCACGCGGTCGAGAAAGCCGGGTGGATAGCCTCCCGCAACACCCAAGATGAGATTAGCTTGCGTGAAATGCTCACGATAAAACTTTTTCAGGTCCTCCATGGTGATGGCCTGAAGATCCGCCACCGCCCCCGCGTTATTCCAACCGTAAGGGCGCCCCCGATAAATCTCGTTATAGAGGACTTCTTTGCCCAGCTCTTCGTCGTTGTTCCCCCGCAGCGTTATCTGGAGGTAATTGATGAGGTCGTCGCGCAAGCGTTTGAGGTCTTCCTCGCGCCACCCCGGCTCCAGGAGAGCTTCACGAAAGATCCGGTAGTAGTTCTCCAAGTTATCGATGTGGGTGACTCCGCTGAATACGGTCATCTCCTTATCTACCTGCTCCTGGATCGAAGCAGCCATGGGGAATAGAGCATCCACCACCTGCTTGTAGGTCATCGATTTTGTGCCGCCTCGGGAGAGCATCGCAGCCGTCAAGGCGGCGGCGCCATGTTTCCCCGCGGGGTCTGAAGCGGCGCCGACCCGGAATACAATGCGAAAATTGACGAGCGGAGACTTCCCGGGAAGCGCCACTACCTCGGTTTTCGGCCACGCTAGCGAGCTCACGAGGAAAGCGAGTGCGGCGAGTCTCATTTCGATGTTCCTCCCTTTGGGGGCGCGGTGGCCAAGGTGACGACCGTGCGTCCATCATCGTTGAAGTACTTTCTTGCAGCTTGGCGGATGTCTTCGGGGGTGATCTGCATATAAAGCTCGTATTTGCGGTTGACGGTTTCAGGCGTGCGCGTGAGGGCGACATAACGCGCCAGCGTGGCGGCTATGGCTTCGCTGTTGTCCAACCGCAGGGCGAAGCTATAACGAAGATGCCTCTTCAGCGTTTCCAGCCTTTCTGCCGGGACCAAGCGGTCTTTGAAGGCTGCGAACGTCTTCAGGATGTCTTCCTTTACAGACGCTGCATCAGCCGGGCTCTTGATGCGGGACATCACCATGAACAGATAAGGATCGGCGTGGTCTGGGTTGCTGGCCGAAAGCATGTCCACTTTCTGCTCGCGGATCACGAGCTTTTGGTAAAGGTCACTCGTGGGGGAAAAGCCGAGGTAGGCGATGAGATCCAAGGCCGCCCCATCCTTGTTCACGTCGGAATACGCGGGGGCCTTATACGCGACCGCCAGCCAGGGCAAAGTAGGAGTAGGCCAGTCTACTTTTGCCTCCCGAGGACCCGTCTGAGGAGGTTCTTGAGGGATCTCGGCGCGGTAGGAGCCACGTTTCCACGCGCCAAAATACCTGGCCACTAGCGTGCGCACGGACGCCGGCTGGACGTCACCCACCACGATAATGGTCACATACTCAGGACGGTAGTAGCGCTGGAAAAATTCGCGGCTATAGGCATACTGGTTGGGCATGTCTTGAATATCTTTCAAGAAACCCATTGTGGTGTGCTTGTATGTGTGCCGGTCAAAGGCGGTTTCCCGTAGCGCTTCGAACAACTTGCTGACCGGCGAAGAACTGTTCTTGTTGTACTCGCCCAGGACGGCCAGCGCTTCCGTGCGAAAGGCCGCTTCGGAATACTCGAGGTTCTGGAATCGGTCGGCTTCGATCTCGAGCATCTTCGGCAGATCCTCCTTGGAAAACGTCATGTGATAGACGGTGAGATCGTCGGAGGTGTACGCGTTCGAAGCAGCGCCGGCGTTGGCCTTGACGGCTTCATACTTTTCCGGAGGATAGTTTTTGGTGCCGCGGAACATCATGTGTTCAAAAAAATGAGCGAAACCGCTCTTGCCCGGCTCGACCTCATTTCGGGAGCCGGCTTGCACCACTATGTAAAGAGCCACCACATTTGGGAACTCGGTGGGAACTGTGACCAACCGGAGCCCGTTGGGGAAATCGTGCTGCTCGTAAGGCAGTGGGAAGACTTTCCGGGGAGAATCCACCCCTTGCGCTGCCAAGGCGGCGATCAGAAGCAAGGTTGCCAGGCGCATACACAGTTATGGTAAATGAACCGCCGGCAGCCCGACCAGAGCGGCTCACTTTTTCGGCGTCGGATTACGTCGGCGTAGCGCCGGCGCACCCTCGCGCGCCATGCGCTCGAGAAACGCCACATCGAGAAAGGGGTCTTGAGTTTGCTTGCGCCAGGCTAGCAGCGCTTGGGTGAGCCGGTCTTGCACGGCCCGCATCTCCGGCTTGCCAGCCAGGTTCACGGACTCAACGGGGTCTCCTTCCAAGTCATACAGTTCAAACTCGGGTGGGCCAGCGTACCGTTCGAACGCCGCACGGACCGGTGTATTCTCGTAACGCGGTTCTCGCGCGGCTTGCGGCGAGAGCATCCATGTGAGGCGTCCGTATGCGTTTCTCTCCATAACACCCGAGTTGAAGACCCAGATCGTCGCCCGTGATCAGAAGAATGTTCATGCGCCCGGCAGCGCGGGCAGGCGGAGAGGCCAGGACTGGCGCGTATGCCCAAGCTAGGAATTGCCTGCGTTGCATAACAAGGCGTCCGGTTTCCCACGAAGAACCTCATAGGCTATCACGATTCTCCCCCGTTAAGGGTGCGCCGAAATGGGACCCACTATGAAACACGGGACGCCGCTTTGTCACAACTGGCGAATTCTTGGCGCTTTGCCTGGAGGCTGAGTCGACGGGTTTTCAGGGGAAAAGCGGGATCCCGACGAGTTGGCATGTGGCGTGCAAATGCCCAGGTGATGTTTGATCCGGTCGCAAGCCATCTCGAGCGTTATATGGATTTGCTCAGCACCAGGCAAAAGCTGGTGGCTTCCAATATTGCAAACGCGGACACGCCCGGCTACAAGACAAAGGACATCGATTTTCACTTCGAATTCATGAGCCAGATGGAGGGGGCGACGCCGAACGTCATAGAAGTCCGCGGTTTGGAAACCAAGAACGACGGGAATAACGTGAGCGTAGATCGCGAAGCCCGTCTCCTGGCGGAGAATGCAATGCGGTTCAACTTCGCGTCCGCGCTCATGCGGTCGCAGATCCGGCTAGTCCGGAGCGCTATTCAGGAGGGTAGGAGCGCATGAGCCTGTTTTCCGTCTTATCGGTGTGCGCATCTGGGATGGCGGCGCAGCGCACGCGTGCGCAACTGCTCGTGGAAAATATGGCCAATGCGGAGACGACGCGCACGCCGGAAGGCGGGCCGTACCGCCGTAAGGATGCGATTTTTACGACGGCGCCGCAGGTTTCACCTTTTGCTTCAGTTTTCCAACAAGAACTCAATCCTGCGGTTGTGGGCGTTCAGGTCGCTGCGGTGATGGAGGATGCTCGAGAACCGGAAAAACGTTACATGCCCGGACACCCGGACGCAGACGCGAACGGCTATGTAGCCTTCCCGCGCCTGAATCCGGCGGAAGAGATGGTGGATTTGGTGGGCGCCGCGCGTGGGTATCAAGCCAACGTTTCGGCTTTCGCCGCCATCCGCGACATGATTCACCGTTCGATTGACTTACTGCGATGAATATTCATGGCGTTGGACCTGGTTCGATTTCGCCGTATTCGTCTGCTGCGAGCCGCAGCTCGAATCCAGGCGGTTTTGAAAATGTCTTTCGGGATGCGCTGCGGCAGGTAGAAGAGCAGCGCCAAAGCGCTGTGGCGGCGGTGGAGCAATTCCTGCGTGGGGAGAACGAAGAGCTGCATTCCACGGCGCTGGAAGTGCAAAGGGCAGAGCTGTCTTTCGAGCTGTTTCTGCAAGTGCGCAACAAAGTGGTGCAGGCGTATCAAGAAATCATGCGCATGCAGATTTGAGAATGAAGCCGTATCGCCATGGATCAAATCCGCGCCATCCTGGCCAGTCTTTCGCTCAAGCAAAAGGTTAGCCTTGCTTTGGCTGCCGCGGCGGTAATTGCAGGTCTGGTCTGGCTGGCGCGCTGGAACAAGGAGCGGGATTTCAAGCCCCTGTACACCGGATTGTCGGCGGAGGATGCCGGGGCGGTGCTGAGCCGCCTGAGGGAATCAGGGGTCGAATACCGTTTGAACGAGAATGGTTCGACGGTGCTGGTTCCCTCGGCGCGCGTGGCCGAGTTGCGTCTACAGATGGCGGCCGCCGGGCTGCCGAAAACGGGCAGATTAGGCTTCGAACTATTTGACCGATCGAACCTCGGCGCAACTGACTTCGCTGAACAAGTGAATTATCACCGCGCGCTCGAGGGCGAACTCGAGCGATCGGTCATGGCATTGAGCGAAGTGGAGCAGGCTCGGGTCCATGTTACGCTCCCCAAAGACTCCGTGTTTTTAGAGAACCGCCAACCGGCGAAGGCTGTGGTGATGGTGAAGCTGAGGCCGGGCGCGCGGTTGTCGTCTCAAAATGTGCTGGCGGTTACGCACCTGGTGTCAAGCGCAGTGGAGGGTTTGAATCCGGAAGCGGTTTCGGTTCTCGACATGCAGGGAAACCTCTTGAACCGCCCGCGGCGATCCTCCGTGGGGGATCAAGAGCCGCCGGAGGCCTTTCTGGCGTTTCGCCAACAGATAGAAAAGGACTTGCTGGCCAAGATTCACGCCACGCTGGAGCCGGTGTTGGGTCCCGATCGGTTCCGTGCAGGCGTGTATGTGGACTGCGACTTTTCGAGTGCGGAGATGAGTGAGGAAACGCTCGATGCGTCGAAGTCGGCGCCGGTGACTCTGTCGCGGATCATAGAAGGCAGCGGCGCTCTCAATGTCGGCGGGGTTCCGGGGACGCCCTCGAATTTGCCGCGGCCCACTGCCCCCTCCCCTGTGACCCCGAGCGGCGTGAGCCGCCAGACCGAGAATGTAACGTATCAGAACAGTCGCACTGTCAAGCACACGAAGCTTCCGCAAGGTGCGATCCGCAAGCTGTCGGTTTCCGTGCTGGTTGACCACCGACAACGGTGGGAAGGCTCCGGCGCGAATGCGAAGCGCGTGACGGAGGCTCTGCCGCCTGAGCGTCTTAAGGTCATCCGGGATTTAGTAGCCGGCGCCATCGGTTTTAGCAGCGAGCGTGGGGATCAGCTCATTGTGGAGACGCTACCCTTCGAAACCACCCTGCCCGAGCCGCCCGTGGCGCAGCAAGCTCCAAGCGCCGCGGAGCCGGCGAACCCTTTGCTTGCGCTGCCTCTGCCGCCGTGGCTAAAGAATGCTTTGCTAAGGTCTCACTTTGGCGTGCTGGCCGGGACGGCTGGAGCCCTCCTGTTGGCTCTGCTGCTCGGAGGCGCTTACTTATGGATGCGGTCTCGCCGCAAGAGCAAGGTGAGTGTCACTACTGCTCCCGCTATTGAGGGGGCGTCCGGGTCCCAAGCTGCTCTTGAGGCTGGGGAAGAGGCCCTTGAAAAGCGGATCGAAGCGCAACTAGCCGAACAACAAGCGCTACGCGAACAGCAGGCCGCTGAGGTGCTGAATTCTTTGAAAGTGCAGCCGGTCACGACAAAAAAGACGGAGGTGCTCACCAAACACATCGCTGAGGAGACCAAAAAAGACCCTGCCGCCATGGCGCAGATTGTGCGCGCCTGGCTACATGAGGAGGAGCGGTAGCCGGTGATTACGAACGCCGATCGCCCGGTGGTCCTGAGCGGCTTGCGCAAAGCCGCCATCCTCATGATTACGCTGGGGGATCAGGCCAGCAGCGAGATTCTCAAACAGTTGGATGAGGACGAGGTCCAAGCCATAGGCCGTGAGGTGGCCCGCGTAACGGCTATACCGACCGAGCATGCCGAAGCAGTGCTCGAAGAGTTTTACCAGATGTCGGTGGCCCACGACTATGTCCTCAAGGGCGGCCTCGATTATGCGCGCAAATTGTTGGTCAACGCCTTTGGGCCGGAGCAGGCCAAACGAATTCTGGACCGCGTGCTGAAAGCCCTGGGGGCTGATGCAGCCAGTTTTGACGCACTGCAAAAGGCCGACCCGCAGCAACTAGCCAAATTCATTCATAATGAGCATCCTCAGACCATCGCTCTCATTCTTTCGCATCTGAACTCTTCCCAGGCCGCGGCATTGCTGTTTTCGCTTCCGGCCGAAATTCGGGCCGACGTTGCGCTGCGCATGGCGAATCTGGACCAGATTTCGCCTGAAATCATTTCTAAGATCGCCGGGATCATTGGCCAAAAGCTGAAAGCGCTCGGCGAAATCAGCCGTGAATCTTACGGCGGCGTACGGGCGGTCGCCGAAATGTTCAACCGCCTGGATTCAGCCACCAGCCGCGAAATTCTGGACAGCATGGAGAAAAGCCACCCGAACCTAGTGGAGACGATACGCCACCTCATGTTTGTGTTCGAGGACATATTGCTCATTGATCAAGCGGGGGTCAAAGAAATCCTTGCCCGCACGGACCGAAAGCTGCTGACGGTGGCTCTAAAAGGCACGAGCGAGCAACTACGGAATCACTTTATGCAGTGCATGTCGCAGCGGGGAGCGGAAATGTTGCGCGAAGATATGGAGGCGCTGGGACCGGTCAAGATCAAAGAAGTGGAAGCGGCGCAGCAGCAGATCATAGCCATTGTCCGCCAGTTGGAAGCAGAGGGAGTTCTGAGTCTGAAGGGGACGGTAGGAGAGCAGTACGTGGTCTGAAAGGGTGCGCATGGCTACGAAGCTCATTCGCAAGGATCAAGCGCTTGAAGCCACTCCGATGCGCTGGCCGCTGGCCGCTGGGGTTCAGCGGACGGCACGTGTCGTGGTGGAAGCGCCAGTCCCCTCAGAGTCGGCGGTAGAAGCGCGTCTAGCGGAGCTGGAGCGGCAAGCGGAGCTGCGCGTGCGCGAGGCCTTTCAACGAGGCGAGGCCGAGGGTTATCAGAAAGCGCGCTCCGAGTACGAACACGCCCTGAAACAAGCCATAGCCTCCGCCGCCGAGGTGGCGAGCTTAAAGCCGCGGCTCCGGCGTGAAGCGGAGAACGACTTGGTGCGGCTTTCGATAGCCATCGCACGGCGGATTCTGGGACGCGAAATGAGCGTGGATCCGACGGCTTTGGCGGGCGTAATCAAGGCTGCGCTCGAGAAGTTAGACGCATCCGACGTACGCCGCCTGAGACTGCATCCGTCGGATGCCGAGCTCATTCGCAAGCAGCCATTTTTTTCCGGAGGAAATGCGGGAATGGAAATTGCTCCGGATTCCACGTTGCCGCGAGGGGCGCTCATATTAGAGACGGCTCGCGGGCAGTGGGACGCTTCCGTGGAAAGCCAGTTGGCCGAAATCGAACGTGGTTTTACGGATGGGGAGCGGGAAAGATGAACGGTCATTCGGAACCCGGTTTGTTGTCGAAGTACTTTCGCCGCTTGGAAAGCATTGAGCCTTTGCGCTCCGTAGGTTGCGTCACTCGTTTGGTAGGTTTGCTGATTGAGTCTGTCGGGCCCGTGGCGGCGGTGGGAGACTTTTGCGAAGTCCGCACGAGCAGTGGTCGTGGAGTACGCACTCAAGTGATCGGGTTTCGCGATGGCCATGTGCTATCGATGCCTTTGGAAGAGGTGGGCGGCATACAGTGTGGCGATGCGATCGTGTCCCGCTCCGAAGAGGCGCGTGTGGCTGTGGGTCCGGGGATGCTCGGGCGCGTGCTGGACGGTTTCGGGCGCCCTATTGATGGAAAGGAACCCTTCGAACCTGAGGCGGCGTACGAACTGAACGCGACGCCTCCAGGACCGCTCGAGCGCGAACACATTACCCGCCCGCTGGTCACGGGTATCCGCGCTATCGACGGCCTGTTACCGTGTGGGGAGGGGCAGAGAATCGGGATTTTCGGCGGAAGCGGAGTGGGCAAAAGCACCCTGCTGGGCGCCATGGCGCGCCAGAACTCCGCGGATGTGACCGTAATCGCGCTCATTGGGGAAAGGAACCGCGAGGTCCGAGGATTCTTGGAACACGAGTTGACGGCGGAAGGTCTAGCTCGATCTGTGGTGGTCGTGGCCACCTCTGATCGCCCAGCTCCCCTGCGGATCCGCGCGTGTTTGGTCGCCCTGGCTATTGCTGAGTACTTTCGCGATCGCGGGGCAAGCGTCCTACTCGTGATGGATTCAGTAACCCGGCTGGCGATGGCGCAGCGCGAAATCGGGCTTGCCGCTGGGGAGCCACCCAGTCAGAAAGGATATACACCCTCGGTTTTCAACCTCTTGCCCAAGATCTTCGAGCGTGCAGGATGCTTTCGGACAGGTTCCATCACCGGCTTCTTTACGGTTTTAGTGGAAGGCGACGACTTTAACGAACCGATATCTGACGCGGTGCGCGGCATTTTGGACGGGCATATCATTCTGTCCCGTGAATTGGGTTCAGCGGGACACTATCCGGCCATCGACGTTTTGAATTCCGTAAGCCGCCTTGCGTCCCAGCTACTGACCCCGGAACAACAAGCCCACGCACGCAAAATCCGGGAAGCGCTGGCTACTTATCAGCGGGCTGAGGACCTGATCAACTTGGGCGCTTACACGGCCGGGAATAATCCCAAACTGGACACTGCGATCCGGATGCGCCAGCAGTTGCTGGATTTTCTCCGGCAGGATGCCCGCGAGTCGAGCGCTCGCGAATGGACGCTCGCGCGGATGGAGGAGCTGGCCCGCCAGGTGTGACGTGAAACCTTTTCGATTTCCTCTGGAACGAGTTCTTGAGTGGCGTAAAGAACAAGCGGAGCGGGAACGTGCCGCCTTGCGACTGCTTGCCGGAGAGCGTGATGCGGTGCTGGCGCACCGCCATTCGTTAGAGGCGCAGCGGGCAGAGGAGGAACGCGCGCTGCTCAATGATGCGGTTCTCGACGTCTCGCGTTTAGCCGCGCTGGAGACGTGGCGCGCGTGGGTGCGTGGTGAAACCGCCCGGCTAGAAATTGCGCTCCGGGAGGTGGAAGAGCGCATCTCCGCGCAGCGTCAGCGCGTGGTGGAAGCGGAACGAAAGGTCCGCCTGCTAGAACGCTTGAGAGACAAGTCCTTTCGCAACTGGCGTCTCGCCCTGGATAAAGAGTTGGAGAATTTTGCGGCCGAAGCCTATCTCACGCGCTGGAAATCGCGGTCATTCACGGCGCACTGAGCAGCTTGACGGCCTCCTCGATACGCTGGGCGAACGCTTCCAAAGTCGCCGCAAGGGTCTTTAGCTGAGCTTGTGCGACGGACCACTGTTTGTTCTCCACAGCTTCCCGTACGGCCGGCAGTGTTTTGGCTCCGTAACCAGTATAAAGACCCGGCGCAAAAATCTGATTCTTGTACCATTCCCGCCCTGGTAGGCCGGGGGCTGGCGCAAGAACGCGCTCCGAGCGGTACACCGCCTCATTCAGCCGCTCCAGGCTGGAGCGCGGCGGAAAGTCCGGGCGCGCGAGGAAGGCGGTTAGCGCCGTTTCATAGGCGGAGGCGCCATGTTCGATATGCCCGAGGGCTGTATCCACGTCGCTGAAATCCAGGGACCCGCCGGAGGCTTCCACGGCTTTGGCCAAGTCGAGGCGCCAGTCCCGCACGTTTTTTACAAAGCCTTGGAACTCGAAGGGGACGACAGGCGCGTCAGCCAGCCGCATCAACGCCGTGCCCATCAGTTGCGCAAGTGCGCGGCCATATACATAGTTGGAGTCGGAAAACCGCGTAAACCATTCGAAAGAATCATAAATGGAGTGATACACGCCGCCCGGGTCACCTCCCGAGAAGCCGGCGTTCACGCATGCGATCCCAACGTGGTGTGCGAAAGCGACATAATCTGATCCTGCTCCTAGGGGAGCCAGACGGAATTCCGGGGCCTTGTCCGACTTTTGCCGCGGCGAGCTCTCCAACGCAGCGGCGAGGACGCTCTTAGAAGATAGGGGATCGGCGATGTCGCGCGCCACTTCTTCCATAAACTTCTGGAGCGTAGGCGATCCGCTCGCACGCAATTTCCCGCGCCCGTTGGAATCGGAATTAAGATACGCCACCAATTTCCTGTCCAACTCGGCGCGGCGTTTTTCCACCCACTCCGTGGATCCCAATAAGCCAAACTCTTCTCCGTCCCACAGCGCCAGCTTGATCGTACGTTTGGGCCTCCACCCGTTCTTGGTGAGATCTGCAAAGGCGCGCGCCGTCTCCAGCACCGCTATCGCCCCGCTAACCGGATCGTGCGCGCCATTCACCCACGCGTCATGGTGATTTCCCCAAAGCACCCACTGATTGGGAAACTCATTTCCGGGGATCGTTGCTATAACGTCATACAACGGCCGTGTGCCCCAATCGAATTCGACCTTTAGCCGCACGGTGGCCGGTCCTGGGCCAATGTGATAGGTGATCGGCAGCGCGCCACGCCAAGGCTCGGGCGCTACGGGCCCATCGAGGTTTTCGAGGAGCGGCTTGGCGTCGTCGTAAGAAATGGGGAGCGAAGGGATTTTCATCAAAGTCTTTGCTTCGGAGGCGGGAAGACGTTTCGACCCGCGTTCGGACGCCCAGCCGGGCGAAAGGGGATCGCCTACATACAGCGGCATATCCATTACGCTTCCGCGCTCGACCCCCTGCGGAGGGCGGAAAGGACCCTTAGGGTATACATCCCCCTGGAAATAGCCGTCATCGCGGGGATCGCTGTAGATCAGGCATCCGATAGCTCCGTGCTCTTGAGCGAGCTTAACTTTGGCGCCTCGCCAGCTCCGTCCGTACCGCGCTATGACGATTCTGCCCTTGACGGTGATGCCCAGGCGGTCCAGCTCCGCGTAATCGTCAGGAAGCCCGTAATTCACATAAACAAGCTGACCGGTTACGTCGCCTGCGGCTGCGTAGGCGTGATACGTTGGCAACTGATCCGCGTCGGCGGAATCCTTATCTTCCTTAATGACCGGTTCTTTCAGTCGGGCCTTGTACTTTACGGGCGCGATCAGGTCAAGACTGCGGAATGTCGGATAAGGGACTAGGGCTTCGAACGCCTCAATGCGGGCATCTAACCCCCAGCTACGCAGCAAGCCGAGAACGTACTGCGCCACGTCCATCGAGCCGCGTGAACCGGCGTGATGTGGTTCTTCTGACATGATCCGCATATAATCCTTGAGGCGGTCCGGTTCGATGAGGGCGCGAAATTTACTTTCGCGTTCATACTCCGTTTTCCACGCTGCCTGCGGAAAGCCGCGCAAAGCGGGCGGCTCTTGAGGAGCAGCGCAGAGAGCTGCCAGAAAAAGGAATAGGGCTCGCTTCATAGCCTGTCCGACCTCACACTGGTCGCTTAGTTAAGAAAGCCAAAAACTCCTTGGGGTCTCGTGTGGACCCTGCGAAAGTCGCCACCACTTTCCCGTTCCCGTCCATCAAGGCATAGAACGGGATGGCGATGGTTGCAAAAGTTTTCTCCTGGAATGCTTGGTTCTTTTGGGAAATCTCGTCGGCGCCGTCTGTATAGAGCTCCACGGGCACCAGCTCTCGCAACGCAGCCGCAATTTCCGGGCGAGTGAACATGTTGGCTTTCATCCAATGGCAGTTGGTGCAAGCATAACCGGTAAAGCTTACTAACACGAGTTTGTTCTCCCGCCGTGCGCGCGCAAGCGCTTCCTCAAGCTGGTTCTTGAGCCAAGTTCCGGTTTCGTCTTTGCGTAAGGCCGCCGCAGGCACATAAGCATCCAGCTCTCCCAGGCGGGCGCCGAAAATTCCTGGGATCAAACTGGCGGCGAATATTAAGAATAACGATCCGGCGAGGAGCCGAGACACGCCGATTTTCTCGCCGGCTGTGACGCCCTCCAGTTGGAGCCACCCCAACAGGTAGAGCCCAGGCAACGCGAACAGGATCACCCAGGCGCTCAAAAAACGTTCCCGGGTGAGAACATTCCACTGGAGCACTTGATCGATGTTGCTGATGTATTTCAGCGCCGCCGCGAGCACGACAAAACCGAGCGTCACTTTCACACGCGCCAGCCACACTCCGCTTCGCGGCATTCTTTGCAGGTAGGACGGAAACAGCGCCAGCAAGAAAAAGGGAGAAGCCAGCCCTGCTGCAAAGGCGAGCATGCCGAAAACCGGCTGAAGCTTCTCCCCTTGTACGGACGCCGCCAGCAATGTGCCCACAAAGGGACCCACACAGGAAAACGCCGTCAGCGAAAACGTTAGTCCCATGAGCAGGACGCCCAAAACGCCGCCGCGCTGAGAAGTACGGTCCAGGCGGGTCAACACCGAAGAAGGGATGGTGATTTCAAAAGCGCCCAGCAGGCTTAAGGCAAAGGTGATGAACACGGCTGCAATGAACGCGTTTACCCACGGGTTGGAGCCCAGTTGCACCACGCCAAAGGGTCCCAGCAACGCGGTGGTGATCAGCCCGAGCGCCATGAAGAACACAATGATGCCCAGCGCAAAGAGCGCGGCTTGCAAAATGCCCTGTGCGCGACTTCCAGACTCACGCTTCAGAAAGAACGAAAGGGTGATCGGGATCATGGGGAAGACGCAAGGCGTGAAAACCGCAGCCAGGCCGAATCCAAACGCGATCAGGAGGAAAGCGCCGAAACCTTGCGGCCGGGCTTTTGCAGGTTTGGGAGCGGCAAGCGGCGCCGCGGCCGCAGGGCCACTTGCCGGAACAGCGCCTTCAAGCAGCACATACCCGGCAGGGATCTGAACCGCTCGCGGCTGGGCGGCCGGGTCAATCCTGAGTGAAGCGGACGCCGTGCGCCGCACCGGCGGCAAGCACATCTTATCGTTACAAGCTTGATAACGAACCTGAGCAGTCACCTGGACTTCGCCTGACGGAGCGCTCTCTTTCACCGGGATTCGGAGCAGGAACACCGTTTCTCCGCCGAACGTCTCGGTTTCGACTCCAAAGTTTGGATCCAGTTCCCGGGCAGGTTTGGGCTGGTAAACCCGGGGAGGATCCAGAGCAGGGTTCTCCAACAGCGTGATGGCCGTCGCAATAGGGGGGCGAGGCGTGGTAAGCGAATAGACATGCCAGCCGCTTTCCATTTTTGCGGTCAAGCGTCCAAGGGTTTCCGAGCCCGGGCGCACGGGAGATTCCACCTCGAGGCTCCACCGGATGGGGTCGAGTTTCTGAGCGGGCGCTGGGAAGCCGCACGCGAGCGCCCAAGCGGCAAGAAAAAGAAAAATGCGCTTCACCTCAGTCCTTGGGAGCCGCGTATGCCGAACGGCTCAGTTCTTCTTCGATGCGGCGATTGATGTTTCCGCCGGCGTATTCGGCCGCCACCCGGATGGCGTTTTTCAACGCGTTCGCATTCGAGCGGCCATGGCAAATGATGCAAACACCTTTTACTCCCAGTAACGGAGCGCCGCCATACTCCGAATAGTCCACCCGCTTCTTAAAATCGGCAAAGCCGTTCTTGGAGAGAATATATCCCACCTTGCGCGTGATCGTGGCTTCAAGCGACTCCCGCAATAAATGTTTGATGACGTCCACGAGTCCCTCGCTGACCTTCAGGGCAACGTTGCCAATGAATCCGTCACATACGATGACATCCGCGTGGCCCGTGTAAACGTCCCGACCTTCCACGTTGCCAATGAAGTTGAGAGGGAGGCGCTTCAGTAACGGCGCGGCGGCCCGCGTCAACTCGTTGCCCTTGTGTTCTTCCTCCCCAATGGAGAGCAAGCCCACGCGTGGGTTCTGAGTCTTGAAAATCACACGGGAATAGATGTCGCCCATCACCGCGAACTGCGCGAGCATTTCCGGAGTGCAGTCCACATTTGCGCCGACGTCCACCATCACGGCGGGCGTACCCTTTAGCGTGGGGAAAGGAGAAGCCAGAGCGGGGCGGTCGACGCCAGGCACCATGCCTTGAACCATTTTGGCAGTGGCCATAACGGCGCCGGTGTTGCCTGCTGAGACCACGCCCTGCGCCTCGCCGTCGCGCACCAAGCGGCAGGCCACGCGGATCGAGCTGTCTTTCTTGGCGCGCATGGCGCGAGCGGCGCTGTCTTCCATCGTGATGACTTCACTGGCGTGCCGAACGGTGATGGGAAGATTGCGCCAGCCTTCATGCAGCGAAAGCTCGCGATAGATGTCGTCTTCGCGGCCGACCAGAATGACTCGCACGCCATAGCTGCGGGCAGCTCGAATCGCGCCTTCCACTTCCATCTTGGGAGCGTGATCGCCCCCCATGGCGTCGACGGCTATGGTCAGCATATAGGGGTTCTACTTAGGCTCCCTGGCGTTCAGCGTTACTCCTCGGCAACTTCGATCACCTCACGGCCCTTGTACTTCCCGCAGTGCGGGCAAACGCGGTGGGGGAGCTTGGGCTCGTGACAATTCGGGCACTCCGAAAGACTCGCGCGATTCAGGGCATCATGAGCCCTGCGGTTTGATGTGCGGCGCTTGGAGTGTCTTCTTTTAGGATTCGGCATTTTACTTTCCTTCGCTGTGAATCTTGTGTCCTAACTTCCAGTCTTTCAACACGGCCCAACGGTCGTCCGCCAGCCTGGCCTCGCAGCCGCAAGCGGTCCAGTTCCGGTTTTGGCCGCAGACCGGACAAATCCCTTTGCAGTCGGGGCGGCAGAGGCGCTGCATGGGCATGGCCAGCAACACCTGCTCTTGCAGCACGTCTTCCAGCTTCAGGCCCTCTCCTTCATAGAATCCCAGGTCGATGGAGCCTTCATCCAACCCCGTCTCTTCGACCAGTTCGCTCGCTTCGAGCGGAGGCCGATAGAACAGATCAAAATTCTGGTTCAACAAAAATACGGCGCTTTCCAAGCAACGGTCGCATTCTGTCAAAATCTTGGTTTGGAAATGGCCTCGCACCCGGATTTCGCGAGTGGAGCCCACCAGCTCCGCGACTCCATCGGACCACAGTGGGCCCGACTGCCGCAACTTCGGGTCGAGGTAATCCAACTCCCCGGCCTCGAAGGTGACGTCAAACCGGATTTTTTTGACTTCGAGTTCCTTTAGGCTGAAGAGCACACAACACCCCTTCCTCTTATCCCGCCGGGGCGCAAAACCTTATTATACCGCGGCCGAGACGGGCGGTTGGATCAAACCTCTAAAATCACCGGCATGATCAGAGGGCGCCGGGAGGTTTGCTTCGTCAGAAAACGTTTCAGATCCGCCCGGATCTTCTCCTGCATGACGCCCCAGTCGGCTCGCTCCTCTGGGGTTGAGGTTTCCAGAGTCTTCGCCACCACCATCCGGGCCTGTTGAAGCAGATCCGCATCCTCCAGCGAGACAAAGCCGCGGCTGACAATTTCGGGAAGACCCTCTGCGCGTCCGCTGTTTTTGTTGATGGCGATGATAGGGAGAACGATTCCGTCTTCAGAAAGGTGGCGGCGGTCGCGGATCACCAAGTCTTCCACCACGTCATCCAGCGAACCCGAATCGATGCATACCCGCCCCACGGTTACTTTCTCGCCTTTGCGGGCGCCCGCGCTATCGATCTCCAGCGTCTCGCCCGTTTCGAGAACGAAGCTCTCTTCCAGGCCTTGATGTTTGAGATGCGCGGCCAAAGCGCAGTGCTTTGCCAGTTGCCGGTATTCGCCATGAATCGGGACGAAATAACGCGGCCGAACAAGATTAAGAATTAACTTCAGTTCCTCCGCGCTGCCGTGCCCCGAGACATGCACCGGCGGATTCATCGATCCGTAGATCACCTCGGCCTTTCTCCGAGCAATATGGTTGATCATGCGATAAATCGCTTTTTCATTGCCGGGAATGATCCGGGCGCTAAGCACCACGGTGTCTCCGGGTTCTAAACGGAAGTGCTTGTGGCTGTCTACGGCCACGCGCGACAGAGCCGACATCGGCTCTCCCTGCGTGCCTGAAATGAGGATGACCGTTTTTTCCGGCTGGGAAAGCATGATGTCCTGAGGCCGCAAAAGAATGCCGTCAGGGATGTGCAAGAGCCCTAGATCATGGGCGATTTCCGTCATGCTTAGCATGCTGCGGCCCACAAAGGCTACCTTCTTTCCGAATTCCTGCGCTAAATCGATCACCAGCTGCAAACGGTGAATCGAGGAGCTAAAGCAGGCCACAGCCACGCGCCGTTCCGCCCGGTGGAGGATGTCCTCCAACCGGGGTATGACGGCCCGCTCGCTCTCGGTGTGTCCGGGGCGGTCGACGTTCGTAGAGTCCGACAGCAGCAGCAGCACGCCGCGCTTCCCGTACTCCGCTAGCGTATGCAAGTCGAACAACTGGTTGTCGGTTGGAGTGGGATCGACTTTAAAATCGCCGGTATGAATAACGACGCCGAGCGGCGTAGTAATGGCCAGCGCTACGGCGTTGACGATGGAGTGCGTAACCCGAATGAACTCGATTAAGAACGGCCCTATCTCAATCCGGTCGCCGGGCTCTACGCGGTTCAATGTGACGCCTTCAAGCATCTCATGCTCTTCCAGCCGGCGTTCTACTAGAGCCAGCGTAAACGCCGTACCGTAGACAGGCACGTGAATCTGCGAGAGGAGGAACGGGGTCGCCCCGATGTGGTCCTCATGCCCGTGCGTCAGGATGAGCGCACGGACCTGCTCACGGTTCTCTTCTAAAAAAGTGAAGTCGGGTGTTACGATATCTACGCCCAGCAGCTCCGCGTCGGGAAACATCATGCCCGCGTCGATGACGATCATGTCATCTCCGTAACGGAGAGCGAGGCAGTTCATACCAAACTCGCCCAACCCGCCGAGAGGAATCACCTGTAGCCGTTTCTCTGCCATGTACCGAAAATCCAGAGTAACACCAGCGGCGAACGCCGGACACAGGGCGCTTTAGTCCTCTCCCGCTAGCCGCCGGTTAGGATCGATGAAGAGCCATCCCACAAAAGAAACAAAATAAAGGATGCACATCGCTATCAGAGGGAGCCGCCAATCGGCGAACCATTCCACCAAATAGGCGAGCACGATCGGACTCAGAATTCCGCCCGCTTGGCCCGTGGTGTTCATAGCTGCGGAAACGACGCCTGAGTGCCGCCCCCCGACCTCGATGCAGGCGGCCCAACTAGCCGCCAATGTAAACATCGAGGCGGCGGCGGCGAGCGCTATCAGCGCCGCCGCCGCCAGGGCGCTGGGAGTGAATGCCGCCGCGAGGATCGCGCCTGCGGCGAGCAAATAAGCAACCGCTCCCACGCCGGCGCGCCCCGCACGCAGCCCGAACCTGCGCGCCAACCGGTCCGTTGCGATTCCTCCGAAAAGGTCTGCAAACACGCTCAACAACAACGGCAAACCCGCGAACAGCGACAGCCCGGCCTTCGAAAACCCCCGTTGTTGTTCCAAATATGTGGGTAACCACGTGATCAGAAAATAGAATCCATACCCGTTGGAAAAATACGTCACACAAAGCAAAATCACGTTCCGGTTAGAAGCCAGAAGACGCCACAAGGAAGCTCCGCCATGAGACGCTTCGCGCACGCGGCCTTCATCGATGAATTTGACCTCTTCCGGGCTGATGGCTGGATGAGCGGCAGGATCGTCACGGTATCCGTGCAGCCACCCAGCTACCCACAAAAACCCGAGGCCTCCGAACGCCAGGAAAACGCCGCGCCACCCGAGGTGCGGGGTCAACAGCGCCACCAACGCCGGAGTAAACCCTCCCGCCAGATGCGCGCCCATAAAAAAGATGCCCTGTACGCGGCCCCGTTCGCAAGCTGGAATCCACCGGGAAAACGTCTTGGCGACGTTTGGCCACGCCCCTGCCTCCCCAGCGCCAAACAAGAAACGGGTCACGACGAGCGCCCAGAAGTTCCATGCCGCCGCCGTGAGCATAGTAAACGTGGACCACCATCCAACAATGCGCGCCAGCACGCGCCGCGTACCCACTTTCTCGCCCCACCACGCCGTTGGGATCTCGAATAGAGCATACGCAAGCGTGAAAGCGCTAAAGACGTAACTCATCTCAACCCGGCTGAGGTGGAGCTCCCGCATGATTTGAGGCGCCAACGTCGAGATGCACACCCGGTCCAAGTACGTCACTGCCGCCAGCGCCACGCAATAACCGACCACCCGGTAACGGACGTGTGTCATGTAGCGGCGCCCTCCGGTTTCCAAGCGCCCACCAGAGCCACATGCTCTAAAGGCTCGCCACGATCGTAACGCCGGAGGTTTTCCGCCATGCGCGCAATCCGCCGCCGGATCATTGGGTGCGTCCAGGCAGCCAGGTGAGGCGTAGCCAGCACATTGGGGAGTTCATGAAACGGCAGGGTGGAACCGTGAAATACTTCGCCCGCCGAAGCCGGATAGCGATACCACACATCCAAGGCGGCGCCCGCGATGCGGCGGTCTTGCAAAGCCTCAAACAGCGCGCGCTCGTCCACAATTTCGGCGCGGGAAACGTTGATCAAGTACGCGGAGGGTTTCAGCATCGCAAGCTGTTCAGCGCCTAGCATGCCGGCCGTCTGCGACGTTAACGGGCACGCGACCACAAGAAAGTCGCTCTGCTTGAGGACGTACGCCAGATCCGCAGGCTTGCCCAAAAAATGGGGACGTACGGCTGTTGCCGGGAATGGATCGTTGCTGATGGCCAGGACTTCCATCCCGAAGGCTATGGCGCGCTCTGCTACGGCCTGGCCAATGCAGCCATAGCCGATCAGTCCAATGGTCTTTCCGGCAGCTTCATCATGAGGGGCGCCTCCCATGCGGCCACTTCCGTCCCAACGTCCTTCCCGGAATGAAGCGAGGTGGGACAGAATTTGGGTGACATGCATTAGAACGACCATCATGACGTACTCGGCAATTGGAGTTCCGTGTTCATAGACCGTTGAGACGATGCAGCCGTCCGGATAATCCTCCGGACGAGTCTGCGCAAGCCCTGCGCCAGGGTATAAGAAGACTTTCAAGCGCCGGGCCGCGAGACGCAAAGCCGGCGGCAAGGCAAGCGCGAGCAAGGCGTCCGCCTCCGTCAGCTCACGCTCGAGTTTTTCCGAATCTCCCTTGGTGGCCACGACCTTCCAGCCTGAGCCTAATTTCGTAGCGAACTCATGCGCGTACGCCGCCCACTGCGGATCGTCAATGACGAGCTTTCTCATACATAGAAACCTTCACGCAGGGTAACTACGCCCGGATGACGTTCCAGCTCCGCCTCGATAAAGTCAAAACCTAGCCCTGGGCGATCATCCAGCCGGAAAACGCCGTTACTCACTGGGAGCGGCCGGTCGAGGATGGCGTCCCGCCATGCTACGTCCTGCACCATAAATTCTTGAAGGAAGAAATTGGGTATGGATGCCATAACCTGCGCGGAAGCGATGGTGGAAACCGGACCGTTGGGGTTGTGCGGCGCTATGGGGACGTTAAAGGTTTCCGCCAGGGCGGCGATTTTTTTCATTTCGCTGATGCCCCCGCAGCGGGTGATATCCGGCATGAGATAATCAGTCGCCTGTTTTTGGAGGAGTGGCAGCGCTTGAAATCGAGAGTGGACGCGCTCCCCCACGCATACCGGAATCGGGATGCGGCGGCGGATGTCGGCGATGGCGTCTGGATATTCGGGCCCCGCGGGTTCTTCGTACCACATGCAGCGAATGCCTGCTTGAGAAATCCGGTGCGCCATTTCCACCGCGGTTGGGCCGTTGAGCATAGCGTGGGTTTCAATCGCAATCGGAAAATCTGGCCCTACAGCCGCTTGCACGGCTTGCAAGCGCTCTATCGCCTTGCGTTTTTGCTCTTCGGTCAGTTCGAGGTTGGTGGATAGGTGTTCGCCGTACCGGTACGAAGTGTGCTGAAAGGGGTCAAACTTGCAAGCGCGGAATCCGGCGGCTGCCATCCGTTTGGCTTGCTCGTAATAGTCTTCGGGCGATCCGCTGCCTAGGAGAAACCAATAATTGGCGTAAAGAGGAATCTCGGTCCGGTACGGACCGCCAAGAAGCTGATAGACGGGCATGCCGGCCCGCTTGGCCTTGATATCCCAAAGAGCGATGTCTATTGCGCTGATAGCCGAAAGTAAAGGACCAGCTTGCCCGAGCCAGTTAAAATCCCGATACGCCTTGGTCCAGAGATAGTCGATGCGATCGGCATCTTCTCCTACCAGAATGTTTGCCAGATGCTGAAGGGTGGCTTGCACCATGGGACTGCCGGGCCAGTTGGTCGCCTCGCCGATTCCACTGATCCCGTCATCGGTCCACAGCTTCAAAAGAGTCCAATTGTACTTGACCCCTTCAACCAGCCATACTTTTGCGCCTGCGATCTTCATGGGCTTTCCTTTCTGAGAATCTGAGAATCGCGTTTTGGGTCCGGCAACGGCCAGCTCCACCTTCACTTGCGAACCGTCTCGCTCCGCATCTTCTCCAGGGTGCGACGTTGTGGTCCTCGCACCACTCTGTCGTTGTTATGCGCAGTGGCCTTTCTCATCTGGCGGAAGACTTCTATGACTTCGCGCCGCCGGAAATTCACGTGGACTCGCATGGCTTCCGCGGCCTCCTCGGGGCTGCCTTCCACGAGGACTTGGGCCAGATCTTGGTGCCAGCGCTCCGGCAAAGGTGGCGCATCCACGGAAATCGAAAACAGCCAGTTAGACAGCAGCACGCGGCTGCGCTCGATGGCCGTCAACAGTTCGTGGCAACCGGTCGCCGCAGTGATAAACATGTGAAAGTCAAAGTGTAGGCGTTCAACCGGCACGCGAGCCTCGCGGTCCTGGACCCCTGCTAAAGACGCATAGCCCCGATCCAGCTTACGAGCCATGGATAGCAGGCGTTGGCGCTCGCGAGCATTGGCCAGCTCAGCAAACAGGCGCGCCGCATGCGTTTCGAGCGCTTCCCGGACTACATACTGGCCTTGGATTTCAGAGGGCGAGGGAACTTTGACCCGGGTGCCCGCCCTGGGGCGACTTTCCACCAGACCTTCCGATTCGAGGCGGGTGAGAGCTTCGCCCACCGGCACGGAACTCATCCCGAACTCCTCGGCCAGGCGGCGCCGTGAGAGCGGGGCGCCGGGAGCGAGGCGTCCATGCAGGATTTCATCCCGGATCCGAGCGTAAGCAAGGTCTGCCAGACCGCGTGTGGCGTTTGAGTTGGACGTGGACATCGAACCTGGAGTTTAGAACACACTTTCCTCTTGACAGTCTACGCGTGCGTGAGTAGAATTGCAACAGAAAACTGATGTATCAGATTTAGGAAAAAGCGTGATGTTCATGCACCGCACGGTCTTATTGTGCTGGCTCTCCGTTGCGTTTACGCCGGCCATTTCCCCAGGCGCTGACCTGCGCGACATCAAGACAGGATGGCGCATCCCCACGGAAACCTACGCCGATCAGCCTTACGTGGTCAAGACGGACGATGGCGCGTGGCTGGTATGCGTAACCACAGGCGCCGGGCGCGAAGGACAGCCTGGGCAGCATGTGATCACCATGCGTAGCGTGGATCAAGGAAAGACCTGGTCGGCGCCGGTGGATGTGGAGCCGCCGGAGCTTCCCGAATCGTCTTATGCGGTGATGCTGAAGGTCCCATCCGGCCGCATTTACATTTTTTATAACCACAACACGGATAACCTGCGGGAAGTCAAGGCGGATGATCCCCCGTATAAAGGAGGCTATTGCAAGCGTGTAGACAGCCTTGGCTATTTTGTCTTCAAGTATAGCGATGACCACGGGCGCACATGGTCCGCAAAGCGATATCCCATACCGGTGCGCGAATTTGAAATCGACCGGAAGAATCCATACGGCGGAAAGGTTCGTTTCTTTTGGAATGTCGGCAAACCTTTCCTGTATCGCGGCGCAGGCTATGTGCCGCTGCACAAGGTGGGCGGCTTCGGTGAAGGGTTTTTCACCTCCTCGGAGGGCGTGCTGCTCCGCAGCGATAACATCCTGAGCGAGCGTGATCCGGAGAAGATCCGCTGGGAAACCCTGCCGGAAGGGGACATTGGGATCCGCACGCCGCCGGGCGGCGGGCCGGTGGCCGAAGAGCACAGCTTCTCTGTGTTAAGCGATGGTTCGCTGTTTACGGTTTTTCGAACCATCGACGGACATCCGGCGTGCAGCTACAGCCGGGACGGGGGAAAAACGTGGGAGGCATCCCAGTACATGCGCTACGCGGACGGGCGGCTCATGAAGCACCCTCGAGCGGCCAATTTCGCCTGGAAGTGCGAAAACGGCAAGTATCTATACTGGTTTGACAATCACGGCGGCCGTTTCATCCGCGAGCACCCGCAGCGGAGGACAATGGCCTACGAAGACCGCAACCCTGCGTGGCTGGCTGCGGGCGAAGAGGTGGACTCGCCGCAAGGGAGGATTATCCGCTGGACGCAGCCGGAAATCGTGCTCTATGACGACGACCCCTATGTCCGCATGAGTTATCCGGATCTGGTTGAGGATGGCGGCGAGTGCTTTTTGACGGAGACTCAAAAGAATATAGCCCGCGTGCATGTGATTGACAAGTCTTTACTCGAGGGATTGTGGCGCCAGTTTGAGACGAAAACTGTTACAAGGCGCGGCCTGATCCTGGAGCTCCCAAAGCGAGGGGACAAAATGCCGGTTGAAGCGCCGGCGCCGCTGCTGCCGGCTTTCGTCAAGCGCTCTAACCGCGAAGACTACGGCACGGAGGATCTGCGCGCCGGCTTTTCCATCGAGATCCGGGCGCGCTTTGTGAGTGTTGCGCCTGGTCAAGTTTTGTTGGATAACCGTACAGCCGACGGAAGAGGATTTCAACTAGCGACTGCGGAAAACGGATCCATTGGGATTAGGATCCATGACGGGCGAACGGAAAATAGCTGGAGCTCCGATCCGGGCGTTATCCAAGCCGGCGGCATTCACCACGTGGTCGTGATCGTGGACGGTGGTCCGAAAATCATCTTCTTCGTGGTGGATGGCAAGCTTTGCGATGGCGGCGACAACCGCCAATTTGGCTGGGGGCGGTTCAGCCCCCATTTGCGCTCGGCCAACGGTGGGACGACGCTGCGCATCGGCCCATCGTTTCGAGGTGAGATGCTTCGCCTGAGAATTTACAATCGCTACCTGCGAGTTTCCGAGGCCATCGGAAATTTCCGGGCCGAACTATGAACTTTGCAGTTCAAGACCGAAAGGGGGAACAGATGCGTCAGATCACGCGCGGCGTGGCGATCCTTCTATCCATCGCATGCCATGCAGCGGCGCAGAACATCACGGGCAGCATTCTGGGTGTGGTGACCGACCCTACGGGGGCTGTGTTGCCAGGCGCTTCTATTGAAGTCATTCACACCGAAACCAATCAAGCCACTAAAGCGCAGTCCAATGCCGTCGGTGCTTACGAGATCCCTTATTTGCGTCCGGGCACGTATAAGATTACCGTGAGCAAGGAGGGATTCAAGAGAGCCGTCCGCGACGGGGTCGAGCTTCGCTTGGAGGGCCGGTTGAGATTGGATTTCCAACTTGAGGTCGGCGACACGGCGACAACCGTCGAAGTTACCGGCGACGCCCCGTTGATTCAGAGTGAGGACGCAAGTTTGGGAGAAGTGCTCTCTACGCGTTCAGTCGAGGATCTCCCGACTCAGGGGCGGAATATTTTCGATCTGGCGGGTTTAGCTGCTGGAGTGCAGGTGAACCCGCGTGCTCTCGGAGCAGTGGCGTCTACGGGAGATAACGACGCGCCGCTGTTTGTTCAGTCCGATATTTCTATCAACGGGGGGCGCTTCCGGACCAATGAATACCTGGTGGACGGGATTTCCATTATGCTTCCCGAAAACAACAACTTTGCCTTTTCGCCCACCCCCGATGGGACGCAAGAGGTGAAAGTGCTGACCAACAGTTTCGGCACGCAATACGGGCGTAGTGGGGGTGGAGTGATCAATGTGATCACGCGCGGAGGAACGAACCAGTTTCACGGTACTCTGTACGAATTCTTCCGCAATGAGCGGTTCAAAGCCAACAATTTTTTCAACAACGCGCGTGGCATGCCTCGCGGCAACTTTCGCTTTAACCAGTTCGGCGCGACTCTGGGTGGCCCTGTCGTTCGCAATAGGACTTTCTTCTTTGGCGAGTATCAGGGGCACCGGCAATACATTAGTGGAGGATCCGGCATTCTTACCGTGCCAACGGAGGCCGAGCGCGGTGGAGACTTTTCTCGCCGAGTAAACGCTGCGGGCCAGCCAGTGATCCTTTACGATCCGTTCACCAGCCGACGGGACGAGCAAGGCAACTGGATGCGGTCTCCATTCCCCGGGAATATCATCCCGGTCGAACGGCAAAGCCCGCTGGCCCGGAAGCTGGTCCGGTATTATCCACTCCCGAATCTAGCCGGCTCAGGACCAGCGGGCATTAATAATTACACATGGGATCGAAGCCAAACGCTTAATAGCGATCAGTGGAGCGTTCGCGTCGACCACCGCTTTTCAGACCAGCTAAGCGTCTTTGGCCGTATTACCCGAAACACCGGAAACAATGCGAATAATGGGCCCTACGGGAATATCGCAGACAGCGTGCTCGGAGTCATAGAGAACCGGGTTATAAGCGGGATGATCAACCTTACGCAGGTTTTGACTCCGCGCCATGTAGTGGTTCTGCGTCTGGGGGTGACGCGACGTTTCGAGGGTAGAGTGCCGCTTTCAGCAGGTAAAGTGGACTTGACTGCCCTTGGATTTGCGCCCAATATTGCTCCGGCTGTGCAGGAACAAGTCTTCCCCACCATTACCATTCAGAATTTCGCGCAGTTGGGACCGCCAACCAGCGACCGCATCCGCCGGGGCAACACTGTGTACACGGCGGTCCTCGAGCAGACCCTGATGCGCGGCAGACATACGTTTGTTTATGGCGCCGATGTCCGCATGTATGATCAAACGCCGTTCCAAGCTGGGGCGCCTTCGGGGCAGTATAGCTTCGGCCCGTCGCAAACTCGGGGGCCCGATCCGAACCGTCCCACGTTAACCTCTGGTGAAGCCCTGGCTTCCTTCCTGCTGGGATTCGGCAGTGGTTCGATCAGCAGCGTGCCGGCGCTTGCTATCCGCAACATGTATTACGGTCTGTACTGGAACGACGACTGGAAACGCGGGCGAATGACCCTCAACTTGGGGGTCCGTTGGGAACACGAGCGGCCGCGCACCGAGCGTTATAACCGGTTTGGCTTTTTTGACTTCGACGCGCCATTTCCGATTCAGCCTCCGGGTGCTCCGCCTCTGTTTGGGGTCCTCCGTTTTTCCGGACAGGATGGCTATCCGCGCGGACAGTTCGACCCCTATTACCGGAATTTCGGACCCCGCGCCGGGCTTGCCTACCGTATCGGTTCAAAAATGGTCGCGCGATTAGGCTATGCGATCTTCTTCGCGCCGCGGTTTGGCACCACCAGCGGTCAAGGTTTCGGCACTCCAGGGTATGCGGTCACCACTCCTTGGGTCTCTTCCATCGACGATGTCACTCTGCTGAATCCATTTGACAATCCTTTTCCCACTGGGCTGTTGCAGCGTCCCGGCGACCTGGCGGATAAGGTTCAGTTGGGCCAATCGCTGACCATTGCTGACCGTGGCAACAAGACAGCACCCTACAATCAGCAGTGGAACGTGAGCTTTCAGCGCCAGCTTCCCAAGAGCACGGTATTGGAATGGGGGTACGCTGGAAACAAAGGCACGCGACTCCCCATCTCTCTGCAATGGAATCAAGTTCACCCCCAATATCAAGCGCTAGGCGCGGGGTTGAGCCGGTCGCTAGCCAATCCGTTTTATGGGCTCGTTCCATCCGGCACGCTTTCGCTTCGCACGGTTTCCGTATTGCAGATGTTGCGACCTTACCCACAATACACCTCTGTATACTGCAATAACCCTGCTATTGCTCAAAACGTTGGCTCATCCATCTACCACGCATTTCAAGCCAAAATCGAGAAGCGCTTTGCGCGCGCTTACACTGCGTCGGTGGTTTACACTAACTCGAAGCTCATTGACAATGGTTCCGGTCGGATCTTTGGCGAAACGGCTTACGTTCCGCCCGTACAGAATGCATACGATCTTTCCGCTGAAAGGAGCATCTCAGAGGGCGACGTTTCCCAGCGCATTTCGATGCACCATACCGTGCCACTGCCGTTCGGAAAGGGTCAAGCGCTTTATCGGAATCCGGGCCGGTTTGGCGACCTTTTGGCGTCGGGTTGGACTCTTACAGGCATCTTGACGTGGCAGACGGGATTTCCACTAGCTTTAACTTCGATCGGTAACAGCGGCGTTGGCGGCGCAGTGTTGCGTCCCAACAGTACGGGCCGGTCGGCAAATCTCACGGGGCGGGTGCAGGACCGCTTACTGCGGTATTTTGACGTTTCGCAGTTCCTCGTGCCTGCCGCATACTCCTTTGGGAACGTAACGCGGACTCTCCCGGATGTGCGGGCGCCCTCGCGCATCGCTTACAACTTGGCGCTCCAAAAGTCTTTTGGGCTATGGGAGCGCAAACGTTTGAACTTCCGGGGGGACTTCTTCAATCTGACGAACACGCCGTACTTTTTCAGGCCCGGGCAGAACCTGGGAAGCACGGACTTCGGAGTGATCAGCTCCGCCAGCGGCGAGCGGCTAGCGCAGCTCTCGTTGAAAATAAACTTTTGACTGGATGATTCGAAAAAGGGCGGGAGGAAATTTCATGCGAGTAACACGGGGAGGTTTTATCAAGACATGCATTGCAGCAACGGTGAGTCGGGCGGCAGACCGTGGCGCTGAGGAGCAGCCTCAGCAAGCGGTTCAGGACATTCTTAACACGGAGTTGAAGCGGAGTGAGCCCGACTACGTAGTTTACGTTCCCAAAAGCGTTGACGGCTCCACGTTTGACAACGGGAACGAGCATTTTCTGGTGTTCGAAGGGCCGGCCAAGTCGTTGATGGCCGTCTGGACGCAAAGTACGGCTGAAGGCGCCGGCGACCACCGTATAGCGTTTTCCAAAAGCACCGACGATGGCGTCACATGGCGGCCTCCTCGCATCCTGGCGGGGTCTCCTCGCAAAGGTGAGGGGCTCCAGGCGAGCTGGGGTTTTCCTTTGATTTCAAAGTCCGGGCGGGTTTACATCATTTACAACCAGTATCAAGGCATCCATGATGTGAACCCGCAGGTAACAGGCGCCATGGACTGCATTTACAGCGACGACAATGGCGAGACGTGGTCAAAACCCGCCACCATCCCAATGCGGCGCAGCATTTACGATCACCCAGATCCCAAGTACCCAGCGAACTGGATCGTGTGGCAACGCCCCATCCGTGACCCCAAAGGGCGGTGGTATACGGGTTTCACACGGTGGGTAAGCCGGGCCGTGAGAACCAAGCCTGTTCAGAAACAAAAGCCGAGGTGGACGGAGGAGGAGTCGGTGGTCGAGTTCATGCGCTTCGACAACATCGATGAGAATCCCACTCCGGAAAAAATCCGGATAAGCTGGTTTGCCTCCGATGAACAAGCTTTGCGAGTGGGCCATTACTTAAATCCCTCCCTCAGCGTGTGCCAGGAACCCAGCATCGTGGTGCTGCCGGACAAGCGAATGTTTTGCACGATGCGAACGATGACCGGATATATCTGGTACAGCTTGTCTGCGGACGGCGGCGAAAGCTGGTGCGCCCCTCGGCCTTTGCTCAGAAAGGACCACTGGAAACCGATTCTACAGCCGATTTTTTGTTGCCCGATTTACCGCATGGCGGATGGACGCTATCTCTTGATCCATCATCCTGAATTCAATGGCGTAGACCCGGGCAACTCTTCCGGGCCCCAAAGCAACCGCCGCCCCGCCTATATCGCTGTGGGGGAGTTTCGGCCTCGCGCCGAGCAGCCAATATGGTTCAGCGAATCACGGTTGTTGATGGACAACGGCGGCCATGGCATTGGCCCGCTTAAGCGCGTCGATATTGGCGGCTACACAAGCTTTACGACGCGAGGCGGCAAGAATGTCCTGTGGCACCCCGAACGCAAGTTCTTTCTACTCGGAAAAATCATCACCAGTGAGATCCTCGCAAATTTAACCGTTCCCAAAGCGTAAATGAGCTTTCAGCGCCGGGTGCGGTCGAAGCGCTCTTTCAGCGATTTTGGACGGGCGGCATGGCGCTGTCGCGGAGCACAGTAGCGCCCGGATCTCTCTGGTTCACTCCTTCAAAACCTATTCGTAGGTACTCGGCCAGGTCATACCGGATACCGTGCTGTTTTGTAATTCGCTCGGCGCGTTTTGCCAGCTCCTGAAGGGTGAAATGATCCCGATAGGGCAGCGCCAGCACGATCCGGTTTCCGGCTCCAGGTACGCGAATCACCGCTACCTCTGGAAATACCTCTTGGTAGGTTCGAAGCATCGAGTCGTACTGCGGGTTGAGATGGCGCGCCCACAGGTTTGCGGCGACCACGCCCCGATGCGACAGCGTTCGTCGCACCGATTGCAGAAATTCCGCGGTGGTCAGGTGCGCGGGAATATTGTCCGCCCCGTAGGCATCTAAAATAATCCAATCATACGGGGTGCGGCTCTGTTCGATAAATCGCCGTCCATCCGCCACATGAACCTTCACCCGCGCATCTTCGCGAAAGCCGAAAAACCTCTTTGCGACCTGGACCACCACTGGATCTATGTCTACGACGTCGACGCCGGCCTTTGGAAAGTGCTTATGTAAGAACATCGGGATGGTTCCGCCTCCGAGGCCAACCACCAGAATCCGATTCGGACTCTCGCAGAACACCAGGCTACACAACACGGCGCGCACATAGGGAAGTTCCAAATGATCCGGGTCGCCGGGCTTCACTACACTCTGGCGCGCGCCTCCCTTTTCAAAATACAAAGTGCGCATGCCGGATTCGTCGCTGGTGACCCAAATCTGGTTAAAGGCGGATTTGCCTTCGAACAGCACCGTTTCGGCGCACCAAGCGCCGATCGAAGCGGCCGCCATTGCGGCCAGCGCTAGCGGGAAATACGTTCGGCGATTCATTGGGGGAATTCTTAGTATATGGCGGCTCACGCACATAGGTCACGGGTGCGAGCGCGCTGCACTGCAAGCTCGAAAATTGGTGCAGCTTTTTGCTTCCATCTACATCCAAAAACTGGAGATGGAATGCGACCGGCCGGGTGGCCGGCGTAAATCACCGAGGAGGCTACAATGGCTTTTACATTACCCGACCTACCCTATTCGTTCGACGCTTTGGAACCGCATATTGATGCGAGAACGATGGAGATCCACCACGGCAAACATCACGGGGCATACGTGGCGAATCTCAATAAAGCGTTGGAATCGGCTCCGGACTTGGCGGGCAAGAGCATCGAAGAGCTGCTAGCGAATCACTGTGCGATTGTGCCGGAAAGCATTCGTACGGCGGTCCGCAATCACGGGGGCGGGCATATCAACCATGCCATGTTCTGGAAGATCATGAGTCCCAAGGGGGGTGGAAAACCCACGGGGGATCTTGCCGCCGCCATAGACCGCTACTTTGGCGGCTTCGAGCAGTTTAAGGAAAAGTTCAACAACGCGGCTGCAACGAGGTTCGGCTCCGGTTGGGCTTGGCTGGTGAAAACCGGTGCGGGCGACTTGGAGGTCTACTCCACTGCGAACCAGGATTCGCCGTTGATGGAGGGCAAGTTCCCGGTCATGGGGCTGGACGTGTGGGAGCATGCCTACTACTTGAAGTATCAAAACCGCCGGCCGGATTACATTTCGGCCTGGTGGAACGTGGTGAACTGGGAAGAGATCCTGCGCCGTTTCCGGGAAGGGAAATAAGCCCCACGGTCAAGCGAGGGCGAGGTTGGCCTCGGCCTTTTGCGAGAAGTCGGCAAACTCCCCTCGCTGCCATTTGGCAAAGCCTGCGGCTGCGATCATGGCTGCATTGTCCGTAGAAAGCCCCGGTGAGGGGAAATAAACCGGCGCCGGAATCTGCGCCTGTGAAGCAGCCGACCGCAGCCCGCGGTTGCACGCCACCCCTCCTGATAGAATCAACGAACGCGCTCCGGTCTCTTCTAGGGTGCGGATGGCGCGCCGCAATAGTTCCTCGATAACCCTGTTCTGAAAAGATGCCAGCAGATCCAGAGTTCGCTGCGGAGTCAGAGCCAGCCACTGCTCTGCCGTCGGACGCGGATGAGAGCGCAACAGCGCCTTCCTCGCGGCGATTTCCGCCTCCATATTCTGCGCCTCCGCCCAGCGCAGGACCGCAGTTTTCAAGCCGCTAAAACTGAAGTCCAGGGGATTCCCCTTCAATTTGGCGGAAGGAAGGCAGACGTTCTTCGGGTTGCCATAGGGCGCCAGCATATCGATCACCGGGCCGCCTGGATAGCCGAATCCCAGCAGCTTAGCGACTTTGTCAAAGGCCTCTCCCGCGGCATCATCGCGGGTCTTTCCGAGCAGGCGGTACTGCATCTGGCCGCTCACCTCATAAAGATGTGTGTGACCGCCGCTAACCACCAGCGCTACAGCCGGGTATTCGACGCTGATTCCCGAATGTTTGGCCTCCAGCAAGACTGCATAAATGTGTCCTTCAATGTGATTCACGGCGATGAGCGGCAGGTTGCGCGAGAAGCATAAGGCTTTGGCGTACGTGAGCCCTACGAGCAAGGATCCTACGAGTCCCGGACCGGATGTGGCGGCCACCGCGGCTAGATTCTCCAGGCCGACTCCTGCTGTGGCCAGGCACTCGCGCACCACCGGGACGATGGCGCGTAAATGTTCCCTCGACGCCAGTTCCGGTACGACGCCTCCGTACTTGCCATGCACATCCAGTTGCGAGGCCACTACGGACGCCAGAATGCGCTCGCCTCCGGCCACCACTGCCGCTGCGGTTTCGTCGCAGGAGGACTCGATGCCAAGAATGAGCGCGGGCTTTGAGACAATCATGTTGACGCGTGAAACTATCCGACTTTGATTATCACCTGCCGGAAGACCGGATCGCTCAAGAACCGCTAGCCGACCGGGCAGGATCGCGCATGCTCGTGCTGGACCGGCGCCAGGGGCGGTGGGAAGACCGTATGTTTCGCGATTTTCCTTCCTACCTTCGTCCCGGGGACTGCCTCGTGATCAATGATTCCAAAGTGTTTCCCTCGAGGCTGTATGGCCACCGTGCAGGTGTCTATTCGCGCCCCGTAGGAAAGAACAATCCGAAACGTCACCAGAACTTATCGGGACGGGTAGAGGTGTTCTTGTTGCGGCCGGTTTCCGAGGACCGGAAAACATGGCAGGCGCTGGTTCGTCCAGGACGGAAAATGCGCACCGGCGAGCGGGTGCGGTTCGATGAGCGCCTGGAAGCTGAAATTATCGCCCGCGGAGAATACGGCGAACGAACGATCCGCTTCCTATCCGACGGCGACATCTATGAAATGCTCGACAGGGTTGGCCATGTGCCCCTTCCGCCGTATATTCGCCGTGCGGATCTCCCTGTCGACCGGGACCGCTATCAGACGGTGTATGCGCGCGAAGTGGGCAGCGTAGCCGCTCCCACTGCGGGATTCCATTTCACGCCGGAGATCCTAAGCCGCTGCCGGGAGCAAGGAGCTGAAGTGGCTAGGGTTACCCTCCATGTCGGACTTGGCACCTTCCAGCCGGTTCACACGGAGAACGTGGAAGAGCACCGGCTGCACGCAGAACATTACGAGATTCCGGCGGAAAGCTTGGTCACAATGCACGCGGCGAAGCGGATCGTAGCGGTGGGAACGACCAGCGTGCGCACCATCGAGACCTACGCCCGCACGCACGCAGCTACCGGAGAAACCGAGCTTTTCATCTATCCCGGCTTCGAATTCCGTATGGTAGGCGCGCTGCTGACGAACTTCCACTTGCCCAAATCGAGCCTGTTGCTCCTTGTGTGTGCTTTTGCCGGGCGCGAGTTCGTTCTGGACGCATATCGGCATGCGGTGGAAACGGGTTACCGCTTCTATTCCTACGGGGATTGCATGCTGATTCTTTAATTCACAGCAGGCCCAGCTTTTCGATGATGGCGTTCAGATCGGCGGCACGTACGCGCACGGGAGCGCGCATGGCGGAGGGCTCTGGCCGTTCATCGAAAGCTTGAAACAGTGCGACTTTGGCTACGGCGTACCGCTCTGTCCCGCTGAGGTCTCGCGCGTTCCGGCGGCTCCACTGCTCTACCGCCGCATCTTCCACAAGGACCGTGACTGGGAAAGATGTCTTGCGGTCGGAGGAAACATCGAAAACAAACTCCACGGCTCCGCGAACCGGGCGATAACCAAGGTAGAAATACTGGTACACGTATCCGCTTTGTGCAGAGTAGGTTTTCTGCCGCGGCGAGGCGGGCGCGCCGCGGAGCGGCGCTTTCTTCCCGGCGAGAAACCGTGCAAGCCACCTCATCCTTGGCCTCATGATACCGTTCCGGTTGTCCGCGCTACAATTGCGTTGTGAAAAAGCGACCGGAAAGAGTGGCGTTCCAAGGCGAGCTAGGCGCTTTCAGCCAACAAGCGATCTATCAGTTGCTGGGGCAGGACGTGGAGCCTGTGCCCTGTTCATGGTTCGATGAGGTGTTCCGCAGCCTTGCGGAACACAAAGTTACCGCGGCGGTGATCCCCATTGAAAATACGCTTCACGGCTCTGTGCACGAAAACTACGACCACCTGCTGAACTTTCGTTTGCCCATTGTCGGGGAGACGAGCGTGCGCATTGTCCATAATTTGATCGCTCCGCCGGGAGTGCGCTTTCGCGACATTAAAAAAGTCTACTCGCATCCCGTGGCGCTAAACCAGTGTTTAGGCTTTTTTGCGGCGCATCCGCATTTGGAAAAGGTTCCGTTCTACGACACGGCGGGCAGCGTCAAGATGCTGATGGCCGAAAGGCCCGAGGGCGCGGCGGCGATTGCGTCGGCGCTTGCGGCGGAAATGTACGGCGCTCGCATTCTGAGACGATCCATTGAGGATGACCGCGAAAATCATACGCGCTTTTTCCTGCTGCGCCGCAAGGCGCCGCCCTGGAAATGGCGTGAGGGAGAAGACCCCAAAACGTGGAAAACTTCACTTGTTTTTAGCACGCGAAATGTGCCCGGCGCTCTGTTTCGCGCCATCAGCGCTTTCGCCTTGCGAGACCTGAACCTCGCAAAAATCGAATCGCGCCCGTTACGCGGGAAGCCTTGGGAGTATCTTTTCTACGTAGATGTCATTGGCCACGTTGGGCAGACCGGCATGCAGAACGCATTGCGCCATCTGCGAGAACTAACGGATATGTTGCACGTGCTAGGTTGCTATAAGCGAGGTTAATTTTATGTGAAAACCCGAATTTAGGTCTTGTCAAACGATCCGCAATGAATACAATGTAACTTCGAGGAATTGACGCCGAAACTTTTTGATGGAAAGGATCGGGCTCATGGAAAGGCGAGTGCTGGGCTTTGTTCTGGCAGGGGGAAAGGGAACCCGGCTGTATCCGTTGACTAAGGAGCGGGCCAAGCCCGCGGTGCCTTTCGGAGGGCGATACCGGATCATTGACTTTGTGTTGAGCAACCTGCTCAACTCAGGCATCTACTCCATCTACGTCCTGATCCAGTTCAAAAGCCAGTCGTTGCTCCAGCATCTGCGTGACGGCTGGGAGCTAGGAGGATTGTTTAAGAGCCACTTCATCATACCCGTGCCTGCGCAGATGCGCACGGCCAACGAAACTTGGTACCGCGGCACGGCGGACGCTATCTACCAGAACATCAACCTGATTGAGCAATCGCATCCGGACATCGTGGTAATCTTCGGCGCGGATCACGTTTATCGCATGAATATCCGGGAGATGATCGAGTTTCACGCCCGAAATCAAGCGGATGTGACTGTGGCCGCCATCCCGGCGCCCCGTCATCTTGCGCGCGAATTCGGCGTCGTTGAGGTGGACGCCAATCACAGGGTTGTGGCTTTCCACGAAAAGAACCCCGACGCGCCTCCGATGCCGAATAATGAGTCGATGGTCTTCGCCTCGATGGGGAATTATGTGTTTTCGACGGACCGGCTCCTCGCCGAGTTGAAGCGGGATGCTGACAACGAGGACAGCACCCACGATTTCGGGCGGGACATCCTGCCGGCGCTGGTGGGTCGGGCGTCGGTATTCGCTTACGATTTTCAAACTAACCGGATTCCGGGCGACCCTGAGGACCAGCCCGCGTACTGGCGTGATGTCGGAACCATCGACGCTTACTATGACGCCAATATGGACCTCCGAAGCGTGAAACCGGCCCTGAATTTGTATAACCGCCAGTGGCCATTACGAACTGCATCGTACATGGATGCGCCCGCTAAATTCACATTCAATGATGACTGGCGGCGGGGAGAAGCGATCGATTCGATCGTAGCCGGAGGATCTATTCTGGCAGGCGGGCGCGTGGTTGGGTCGGTGCTGGGTCGCGGCGTGCGTGTCGATAGCGGCGCCGTGGTGGAAGACTCAGTAGTGTTTGACAACTGCGAGATTGGGGAAGGCGCACGGGTCCGGCGGGCTATTCTTGATAAGAACGTCAGAGTGGCGCCTAACGACCGCATCGGCTACGATCTGGAACACGACCGCAGGCGCCCTGGATTCCACGTCACCGATTCCGGCATTGTGGTAGTTGAGGGACGCCGTTCAACCGTGGAGCTGACGGCGCTTTCGCTCAATGTGCGCTGAAACGAGCAGCGCCGAGCCCACCACGACCACACAACCGATCATGTTGTACCACAAGAAGGCGATCTTCCCGTAAAAGTGGGCGGCGAAAATAGCCATTTCTCCGCACAGCACGCCCGTGAATGCTGCGGTTCCGTTGACGCGCTTGCAAGCGAAGGCGAGGACAAAAACCCCCAACAGCCCACCGTAAAACAGAGATCCTACTTGGTTCACCACCACGATGAGGGATCCGAGGTTGCGCGCATATTGCGCCGTCACAATGGCGTAAGCGCCCCACAAGGCTGTCGCCAGACGCGAGACTACAAGATAGTGTCGGTCGGAGCCGCTGCGGCATATATGGCGGCGGTAGATGTCAATCACCGTCACCGTGGCGAGCGAGTTGATCTCGGCGGAAATCGTGGACATCGCCGCCGCAAAGATCGCCGCCATCACCAATCCGACTAAGCCCGCCGGCAGATAACGGGTCACAAAGGTCAGAAAGATATAGTTGGCGTCATTCAAGCTGGGTTCGCCGCTCGCTTCTCGCGCTAGGCGCAACGCCTCGTTGCGTGCGACTTCGAATTGCTTTTGCGCTTCGCGGTACTCGGCGGCGCGCTTGCCCAGCAGATCCGCATCGCGATTACGCCGCGCCTCGATCAGGCTCATTGCGGCGCGCTTGCGTTCCTCAAAACGCATGGCGAACTTCTTTTGGACGTCCGGAAACGCCGCCTGCCGGCTGGCCCTCGCCAGCGCCTCGCGCTGGAAAACAGCCGGGGGCATCTCGAAGGTAAAAAATACAAACACCATCGCGCCGGTAAACAGAATGAAGAACTGCATCGGAAGCTTGGCCACGGCATTAAAAAGCAAGCTCAAACGGCTTTGCGTAATCGACTTGCCGGTCAGATAGCGCTGCACTTGGCTTTGATCACATCCGAAATACGCCAGCATCAGGAACATCCCGCCGAAAAGCCCGCTCCACAAATTAAACTGATCGTTCCAATCGAAGCGGAGCGTGACGGCATTCAGCTTGCCCGCCGCGCCCGCTAACGTCATGGCGTCCAAGAAGGAGACTTGCGGCGGAAGAAGCAGTACGGCCGTGGCGAGCGCTAGGAACAGGCCTGCGAGCATGATGAACATCTGTTGAAAATCCGTCCACGTCACCGCCTGAATGCCGCCCATCACGGTGTAAAAGACCACCACGGCTCCCATGATCAGCGTCGTCCAGCGGTCTGGCCATCCTAAGATCACGGTAAGAACGATGGCCGGCGCGGAAAGCGCGACTCCCACGGCGAGGCCACGCTGGATGAGAAAGATCAGGCTTACCAGGATCCTGGTCTTGGCGTCGAACCGCTGTTCCAAGTATTCGTATGCCGTATACACGTTGGCGCGGTGAAAAACCGGCACAACGTAAGCTGAGATCAGGATCATCGCCAGCGGCAGTCCGAAGTAGAACTGCAAAAACCGCATTCCGTCTACATAGCTTTGTCCCGTGGTGGAAATGAAGGTAATGGCGCTGGCTTGCGTCGCCATGATAGAAAGCGCCATGGCGTACCACGGCAGAGAGCGTTCCGCGCGCAGATAGCGGTCGACATTATCGCTGTGCCGCCCTCGCCAGAGTCCGTACAGCGTCACGATCACCACCGAGGCGACCAGCACTGCCCAGTCCGGCGGTCTCATCGGGAAAACGCCCTCGTGAACCAGTAGAACAGCCCAATCAGCGCCGCCAAGTAGATCGCCACTGCGGCATAGACTCGCTTCCAGGAACCTAAGAACGGTGGGGGTTCATCGAACGGGGCTCTGACCATGCAGCACCTTCCCTGCGCTGAGGATGTTGGCGAAGATCCGGTAAGCGCCTGGCGTTCCAGCGGGGAGCTGTCGGAACCACGAGAAGGCTGTAAACACAAAGGCGCCCTTGCCAACCGGGGCGTAGAGCAGTCCTCCCTGTAGCGGGGCCTCCCCGGCGTCATGTGTAGAAAACAACGTGCGATACCGCGCATCCCATTCGCTGGCGAAATATAGCCCCCGTTCTTGAATCCAGCCTTCGGCGTCACGTGGCGTAATGGCGTTCGGCCACTTCATCAGGGGATCCTCTGGGTGGAGGAACTCGAGCGCTGCGTCCTCTTCGGTGACCCGCCCCCGGTTGATTTTGAATGGATACGGACCCCAGGAAAATTCGCTCGTTTTCCCGCGCTCGGACTCCAATTTGTTGTATTGGACAACCAGCGTGCCGCCCTGCGAAATATAGTTCAGAAGGCGCTGGCGGGAGATGCGGAGGACTGCCCGCACGTCGTAGGCCCGCACGCCCGTGACGATTGCGTCATAAACGGAAAGGTCGCCAGTCATCAACTCTTGATCCGTAAGCAAAGTCACACGACAGCCTAATTGTTCGAGGGCGGGTGGGAGCTCGTCTCCTGCGCCCATGACGTAACCAACTCGCCGGGCCAGAGTCGTCACCGGAGTGCGCACCAGTTTCATTTCCGCCGGCGGCAATAAGACCTGGGGCCGAATGTGTGGGTAATCGATCACCTTCAAGCCGCTCCGCACCTGCTCTCCTGTCTTGAGCCTTGCCACGGCCGTGAGCGTAGACACAGCCTCTTGTTTTGGCGGATAGATCACAAACTCCAGCTCCGCAGTGTCTCCTGGGGTTTTCAAGAAAAACGGCTGCATGGCCGGTTCGGCGCTCCACCCCTGCGGAACTCTTACGGACAATGAGCCTTCCGCCGATTCGATGAGAGCGCTCACGCGAACTGCGACCTTTCGCGGTTTGGCCTCTGGGAATAGGAGTGGAGTCTCAGGCAGCGAGAGAGCTGCCGGAGGAGCTACTACGAAATCCCTCGTCAACTCGCCTCGCGCCGGATCCACCCAGCGATAGATGACTGGACGCCGGATCTCCAAGTCCGCGTCTCCGACCTTGAGCCGGAAGAAAGCTTCCAATCCGCGCTTCACCGGCGCTTCGATCGCTTGCGTAAAAGGCCGGTTCGCTTCCAGTTTCACGCCTGTTCTCGTACCTTCCGGAACGCCATAGAGTCCGGCGGCAAGAAGGGTCACCTCGGCGGGGGACCGGTTCAAGGCGGTGAGCGTGATGCGAATTTTGCGGTTCTCCGAACCCAACCAGTGATTGGCCGACGCATCCAGCCAGAGTCCGGCGCACAATGCGATGGTCTCGTCAAACTCGATGAGCTTACGCTGCGCGGCCGGATCCTTGATCTGTCTAGCCACCGCGCGCGCTTCGGCCAGCAAAGGAATTATGTCGTGGGGCCGTTCAGGCCGGAACGCCGCCCTAGCTCGATCAAGCAGGGTGGCCACGGATGCGCCGCCCTCGTATCGTTTCCAGGTGGTATCGATCCCCTCGAAGGGATCTTTCGCCGCCGGCTCGCCTGCCAGGAGCGCCAAGTACACCGGCACGGGGCCTTTTCTCTCCGGAGCGCCGAAACCTTGAGTGCGATGCACACTCCGGCTCATACCTCCAATTTCGGCGTATGATGCGCCCAAAACGGGATCGTATTCTCCGGTGTCCATCGTGACGACTTGGCGGCCTGCCGGAGAGCCGAATACGTTATGAAACACCCGTCGCACTTTCCAACCGCCTCGCTCGGCAAGGCGCGCGATCGCCTCTCTGGCCAGGATGGCTGAGGCTTGGTGGTGGCCGTGTCCATCTGCGGGTGTTCCGGAAAAGCGCAGGATGACTATATCGGGCTGAAAGGCGTTAAGAATAGCTTCCAGCTCCCCCAGCATCCTCTCGCGGCCCCAGATGCGGATGGTTTCTTGGGCGGTTTTGGAAAAGCCGAAATCGACCGCAGAAGTGAACAGTTGCTCTGCGCCGTCAATCCGCCGGGCGGCAAGCAATTCTTGCGTGCGAATGACACCTAGCTCAGAGCCTTGCTCCGGCCCTATCAGGTTCTGGCCTCCTTCTCCGCGCGTCAGGGACAAATAGGCGGTTCGAACACACCTCCCGCGGGCCAGCCAGGCCAGCAGCGCATTGTTCTCGTCATCAGGATGCGCGGCTATCATCAAAGCGCTGCCCGTGTTAGCTAGCCGCTTCAACGCCAGATGCACGCGGGCTGCGCCGCTGAGCTCTCGCTGGGCCCAAGCGGGGACGCACAGAAGGATCAGTGAAATAAGGAAGCGCATCGGAGCTGTTTCCTTATCTTAGCTAGAATCGGTCTTATGTCGAAATGGCTCATTGCACTGCTCACGCCGCTTTGGTGTTTCGGCGCTGTAACTGCCATCCACGTGGTGGATCGCTCAGACGTCTTGGATGGGGCCTCTTTTGGCGCGGCCGGTCCCTATGAGCGCATTGTCGCCACTGCGCACTTCGCGGTGGACCCGAAGCTGCCTGCGAACCGGATCATCGCGGACATCGATTTGGCGCCCCGGAATGAACAGGGAATGGTTGAGTTTTCCGCCGACCTGTACGTGCTCAAGCCCCGCGACCCCGCCCGGTCCAACGGAACGGTGTTGTTTGAAGTCTCCAACCGCGGCGGCAAAGGAATGCTTTCCATGTTTAATCGCGCCGTGAGTTCCGCAGATCCCCGCGAGCCCGCCCATTTCGGCGACGGCTTCCTGCTGCGGCAAGGCTACACGCTGGTCTGGCTAGGCTGGCAGTTCGACGTTCCGCGGGAGCCCGGACGCATGCGCTTGTATGCGCCGGCGGCCCCGGGAATCACGGGTGTGGTGCGGACGAGCATTGTCCTCGATAAACCTGAAACCGTCGTCTCGCTAGCGGACCGCAATCATATTCCCTATCCGGTGGCGGATGCACGCTCTGCAACCCTCACAGTTCGCGAGCGCGTAGATTCGAAACCCACGCCTATCGACCGTAGCCGCTGGCGTTTTCCCGATGCCGGGCACATTGCGCTCGACGGAGGTTTTCAGCCCGGCAAGATCTACGAAGTGGTTTATCTATCGAAGGACCCCACTTTGGTAGGCCTCGGTCCGGCTGCCGTGCGAGATTTCATTTCGTTCCTCAAGTACGGAGGCGTCAACACGCTGCTGGGCGACCAGGCGCGTTATGTGAAACGCGCCCTTGGATACGGCGTCTCGCAGAGCGGGCGGTTTTTGCGCACATTCCTCTATTACGGCTTCAACGCCGACGAAAAAGGGCGCAAGGTATTTGACGGGGTATGGGCGCACGTCGCCGGCGCAGGGCGGGGCAGTTTTAACCACCGCTTTGCGCAGCCTTCGCGAGACGGCCATCCCCACCTGAACATCCTTTACCCAACCGATATCTTTCCGTTCACGGACTTGGAGCAAACGGATCCTGAAACCGGAATGAAAGGCGGAATCCTGGTCGCGGCGCAAAGGGCCGGCGTGATCCCAAAGGTGTTTTACACCAACGGTTCCTACGAGTATTGGGGGCGATCCGCCGCGCTGACGCACGTCACCGTAGACGGTGCGGCCGACGCGTTACTGCCAGAGTCCACGCGGATTTATTTTTTCACGGGCACGCAGCATGGTCCCGGCGCCTTTCCTCCGCGCCGGGGCAACGCCCGGTACCTTTCCAATCCCCACGACTACCGCCCCTTCATGCGGGCTTTACTCATGGCGATGCAAGCGTGGCTCCAAGAAGGGAAAGAGCCGCCGCCGTCTCGCTATCCCATGATCGGTCGCCGCGAACTCGTGTCCCTCAGCCAGTTGCGCTTTCCACCCGTACCCGGCGTTGCTGTGCCTGCCCGCCCGCAGCGCGCTTGGCGCGCGGATTACGGACCGGAGTTTTATTCCAAAGGTGTGGTGGCTTACGAGCCGCCAAAACTAGGGAAGCCCTTTCCGGTTCTCGTCCCCCAAGTGGATGCTGACGGAAATGAGATCGCCGGTATCCGAAGTCCGGAAATTGTTGTGCCGCTAGCCACTTACACGGGCTGGAATCTCCGCACCCCTGAAATCGGGGCTCCCGACGAGATGTATAGCATGGTCGGTTCCTGGTTCCCTTTCGCCGCTACCCGAAAGGATCGCGAGCGCACCGGCGATCCGCGCCCGTCTATCGAGGAGCGCTACTCGAGCCGGGAGGAATATCTAGGCAAAGTTCGGGAAGCCACTGCCGCCTTGGTCCGCGATGGCTATCTCTTGCAAGAGGACGCCTCCGCGCTGATCGCACACTGCACGGCTGTGTGGGATTATCTCCAAAGAGTGCGGTAGGAAATTCGCCCGTGGTTCCGCGAGCTAAGGTCGTGACCACCAGCATCAGCAACTCCTGAAATCCACGCGCTATGCTGTGTCGAGAGGCTCGTATGGTTAGGAAGCTTCATGTGCTGCTATCCTTCACCCTGCTCGCCGCCGCCGCTGCCGTCCAAACTCGCACCCCGGGGAATTGGAAACACCTCTCCAGCAAATCTAGTTAAAGGCGGCCGCCCAGAGGTCGTGCTGGTGGTCGGTGACGGCGTCGGCCCTCTGCGCATGTACGAATGGGTGAAGGGAACCTGGCGCCCCAAAACGCTCATCGAGCACATCGACAACGGCCATAGCCTCGACGTGCTCGATTTCAACGGGGATGGCAATCTGGACATCTTCTGCGCGGAAGTGCGTCTGAATGGGGGCAATCCCAAAGCGCGGGCCTATGTTTTGCTGGGCGATGGCAAAGGCAACTTTCAAACCACGGTGATCGCCGAAGGCTTCGGCATGCACGAAGCCAAAATGGCCGACCTGGACGGCTTGAGAAGTTCGGAAAAAGAGGTTTAGGCCTTGAGCCGTACGGAAGGATGGGGCTCGTAGCGGATCTCCACTTCGCGGCCGCCATGTAAGATAGAAAGACGCCCGGCTTCGATCACCAGTTCATTAAAACGGCTGTTTGCCGGCGTCGCCATAATGCCCGCGTCGTCCAGTTCCTTGAGGATCGCTTGGCGTTCTTCAAGACTATGAGCTTCGCTCTCCAGGCGGATCGCATTTCGGACGATGAACTCGACAGACCGATATCCATAGCCTACCGGCACTAAGCCCGGCCCTCCATAGTCCACATATTGGAAGTAATCGGGGCTCGGTTCGGCGTAAGTCGTAGCGCCCTCACCTGCTGGCCTTTCTACATAGCAATACTGAAGCCCTCGGTATTGGTCCGAATGGCAGAGCCAGCCGCCCTTATCTTTTCCTGCAAAGTACATGGTGAGGCCCTGCGTGTTAGTGCCTGGTGCGTCATCCGGAAAACCAAGCGCATTTTGTACGTTCAGGCAAGCGCCGTTGTTCCAAATCACGCGGGCGTCGGTCCATAAGTAACCCTCGTTGCCATTTGGATACCGGTCCAGCAGGCCGTAGACGCTCACCGAAACGGGCAACAACCCGGTTATGAAATGCACGAGATCCACATAATGGCAGCCGATATAAGTAAAAGCGTCGGAATGCTCAGCCGTGCACCAGTTCTGGAAATTCGAGTGGCGATAATACCACTTTTCGAGCAAGCATGAGGTTCCGAGCTTGAACTCGCCAAACATGCCGGCGCGGTACCGCTGCCTAGCCATGTGGCTGCGGTCATCGAACCGCTTGTGGTATTCGATGCCTACCAGCAAGCCACGCCGTCGAGCCTCCTCCTCAATTTCGGCGCCTTGAACGGCTTTTAAAACTAGCGGCTTCACCGTCAGTACATGTTGATCATGCCGCAGCGCCGTCATGATGACGCTGTAATGCAACTGGTCAGGCGCCGCCACCACTACGATCTGGCGCGGCGGCATCCGTGCGATCACTTCCCGGAACAACTCGGGATAGACGCCGTCGTCTTCCAGCGCCGGATACGGCCGGAAGCTTTGCCCGGGGAATGCCCGCTGCAACACGGGAGAATGCGCCAGATTTCGCAAGGGAGCTCCGGTTAGCGCGCAAATCGAAATCTCCCCGATCATCCCCATCCGCTGCATGTGGTAGAGCGAGGGCAGGAGCTGATCGTGGGTGATCATGCCGCCGCCCACCACGACAACTTGCGGTTTCACGCAGTCACCTCCGCAGGATGGGCGGCTACAGCTTCGATGAACGCTTCCTCAAACGCCGCTACGCTCTCCTCGATGGCTTCCTCCGTAATGACTAGCGGTGGAGCGATTTTTACCGTGCTCCCCATCGGGCCGACGGGAGAAAACATCAACACGCCCTTTTCAATGGAACGCTTCACCGCCTCCCACGCCAGATCGCCATCCGGGTTCTTCGTGCCCGGCTTGACGCATGCCACTCCCGCCACCAATCCTTTGCCTGCTACCCAGCCTATTTCCGGATGCCGCGACGCCACCGCTCGCAGCTTGTCATGTAACAGCGCCCCCATTTTGGCGGCTCGCGTAGCCAGCTCCTCCCGCACCACAACGTCGATCGAAGCCAGCGCAGCGGCGCAACACACCGGATTTCCCGTGTGCGTGGAGGTCATGCTTCCCGGAGGATGCAAATCCATGACGTCGGGGCGTCCCGCCACGGCGGAAATGGGCAGTGAGCTGGAAATGCCTTTGCCGAAGGTCGCCAGATCCGGCACAACGCCGTAGTGTTCGAAACCCCACATGGTCCCCGTGCGCCCGAATCCGGCCTGCACTTCGTCGCATACCAGAAGCGCTCCATGGCGGTCGCACCATGCGCGCAACGCCTTCATGTACTCGGCCGGAGCAAAGGCGGCCGTTCCGCCTTGGTATGTCTCCAGGATCACGCCGGCTACGGTTTCGGGAGCGACTTTGGCTTCCGCCAAGCTCTTTTCGAAAAGCTCGAACGATGTGTCCGGCGTCCAGTACCCATCTGGGAAAGGAACCTGGACAAAACCGGGGTCCAAGTTGACAATCCAATCTTTTAAAGGAGGAATGCCGCCAGCCTGTTGAGCTCCGAGCGTGCGCCCGTGAAACGCTTTCTCGAATGAGACGATGACGTGCTTCGATCGACCTTTCTTGCGCAGGCCATGCGTCCTGCAAAGTTTGATGGCGCACTCGACGGCCTCTGAGCCGGTGGTCAGCAGGAACACTTTTTTCAGCGGATCGGGCAGCAATTCCGCGATGCGTTGCGCCAAACGGCCGCGGATCTCATTGGGAAAGCAGTAATTGGTCAATAGTTCCGATTGCGCTTGCTTGACGATCGCTTCGATGATTTCTTGCCGCCCGTGCCCAGCATTCGCAATGAGCACGCCCGAAGACCAATCGATCCAGCAGTTGCCCCACGCGTCGTAGACCTGAAAGCCGCTCGCGCGGTTCCATACGATGGGCGGTTGGCCTTGCATCGCAAGGGGCTCGTATTTCCGCAGCCTCTCCAAAATGGGAATCGACGCGGGAACAGGAATCTCCGTCACGATCCGTCGCAGTGCGGTCTCGACGCGCGGCACGCGTCTTGGCGTCAGCTCATAATTCCTTGCCATAGGCCTTCAGAATCCTCATTCTCTCACACCGCTGTGGTGTGTTCGCACTCCCGTCCAGGCTGATAGGATGAAGCTATATGGGTTCTACTCCACAGGGCGAGATGCCCAAATTCCCCATTGATGGCGTGCGCAACCTGATTGCCGTGGGTTCCGGCAAAGGCGGCGTAGGCAAGACCACCGTAGCGGTGAACCTCGCCGTCGCCCTGCGTAGTCTGGGTTATCAGGTGGGTCTTCTGGACGCCGACGTGTATGGGCCCAATGTGCCGCTGATGATGGGGGTCAATGAGCCGCCGTACGCGGTGGAGAACCGTATCCAACCCATCGAACGATACGGCGTCAAGGTCATGTCCATGGGCTTCTTGAATCCTGGAGACAAACCGCTCATATGGCGCGGTCCCATGCTTCACGGGGTCATCCAGCAATTCCTGCGGCAGGTCGATTGGGGCGCTCTGGATTTCCTTATCATCGATCTTCCTCCCGGAACCGGCGACGTTCAGCTCTCGCTCATCCAAACCGCGCCGCTCACGGGCGCCATTGTGGTCACGACGCCCTCCGAAGTGTCGCTCGAAGATGGCCGCAAAGCGGTGAACATGTTCAAGCAGGTCCGCGTGCCCATTCTCGGCATTGTTGAGAACATGAGCTATCTAGTGTGCCCGCACTGTGGCGAGCACGTGGACGTGTTCAGCAAAGGCGGAGGCGCGCGCACGGCCGTGCTTATGGGTGTGTCCTTTCTAGGGCAGCTTCCACTCGACCCGGCGGTGCGGGAGGGCGGCGATTCGGGAGATCCGGTCGCCCTCAAGGACGGTTCCGACCCGCATGCCGCCCCGTTTCACGAGCTTGCCCGACAGGTCGTACAACGGGTTCAGGAAACCCAGAACCTGCATGGCCCTTCTATCAGCATCGAAGAGTAGGGCCCCGGATGGAGCGCCGGAAACAAGAAATCGGGAAAGGGCGGAAGACTATGCGGCTCGCCGTCCTGCTGGGAAGCGCACCCGCTGCTCGCCAAGGTCTCCGAGATAGCGGGTGCTGAGCGCCGATTCCACTAGCAGGATCGCCAGCGCCGCTGCTAAGAAATAACGCCAAAGGCTCTTCCGAGCGGTTGCCGGAGCGCCGCTAGACACTGGCTCTCCTGCCCCCGTGTTTTGCCAGAGCGATATGGCATCCGCCGGAAGCGTTTCGAGATCGGACTCCCTCCGGTCGGCGTTCACGGCGACCAAGTCATTACGCCCATTGGCCCGCCGCACCTGATAATACCCCTGCGCGATGAGTTGTATGCTGCGCGCCGCCGCGGATTCTCCAAGCGACAGGATGCGCTTGGAGAATGGATCCAAGACTTCCACGGACGCCGCCGGTTCGGCTGCCGCTCGTAGTTCGTAGTAGGAATCCACGACATGGGAGGCCGGCGAATCTTGCAACCCCGCCAGATACAGCGCGGTTTGCTCCACAAATGGAACAAATGCAGCATGGAGAGGGAAATCATTAGCTAGATTATCCAGCGTGGAGGCAAACAAAAGGACATTCCCTGCGCCGAGTTTGCCTTCTATCAGCAAGGGACTCTGGTTCGAGAGGCGCGCTAAAACCCTTCCAGATCCCGGCTCGAAGCGAACCGTCTCGAAAAACTTCACGCCTTGGAACTGATTGGCGTTTCGAAGAACGGGGTGGGTGGAATCCACAAACCCTGCGCTGAGATAGCGTTCACCCTCTCGCGCAGCGTATTCTATCCCGCGGCACGGAACGCCGAGCACCGGCGCCTGGCTGCGGCTTGCCATCGCAGACCCCGCGGCGACAAAAAGGCCTCCACCCAGCCGTACGCGATTCTTTAGCGCTTCAAGGAACGGCCCTGGCAGTGCGCCTGTGTCGGAAAGAATCACTAGCGAGTAGCGGTCCAGTGTGATCCCACTTGTCTGGCCTGTGGGGACCGCATCAATGGTGAAAGCCGGACCGCTTGCGGCTTCTAAGGCCGCCCGCACATAAAGAAGCGCTCGGGTTCGCTCCGGCTCATGCACAAACAGGATCCGTTGCGGCTCCACACGCTCGAGAGAAAACAGGAAGCGGTCGTCGTCCGGCAGCGCGTCTCCGGGTTCGAGGCGCACTTCAGCTTTGCTGAAGCCATGTGGCAGCTCGATGCGTGTGAACTCGACCGGCGCGCGTCCTGAAGCCGGCACATCAACTTCTCGCGTCTCCAGCGTCTTGCCGCCAACCACCAGGGACACGCGCCGTTTTGCGGGCGGAGCGCCAAAACCTGCAATCGTTGCCTGGATGCGAACTTTCGCTGGATCATAGATCCGGTGCGGCGAGTCTACCGTCTCCACCGTCCAGTTTGGCGTTCTTCCACTAGAGACCGGGTGAGCGATCAGACGGACGCCCTCCGGCAGCGTGAGGTCCGCAAAGGAAGCTGGGAGACCGGAACGCTGCATGTCGCTGAATAAGTGCACTTCGATGTGCGCTTTGAGGGCTGGCGCCAGCGCTTTTAACGCCTGCGCCAGTTCGGCGTAGGCCGCGCGGGAATCACTTGCCTCGATGGAGGCAATGGCGCTGCGGATCTCCCCGAGGTCCGCTACCGGTTGCGTTAAAACCTTGACGCCGGAGCCGAGCGAAATCACTTGCATGCGAGACCCTGGCGGAAGCGAAGCGGCTAATGACATCGCTTCCCGCTTGGCCCTCTCCAGGCGTCCTTCCGCCCGCATCGAGAAGGAGTGATCTACGGCAAGGACCACTACTCGCGCGCTCGCGTCTGCGCTGCCGGCGGGACCCCGGATAAACGGGTCCGCGAAGCTCAGCGCCAGCGTTCCGATCAGCGCCGCTCGCAGCGCGAACAGGAGCCAATGCTGTAGGCGCCGCCGCCGCACGGAACTCTGAACGCGCTTCTCAAAGAACATCAGCGAGCTGAATCGGAGCGGTTCGGCATGGTGCTGCCGTAAGAGGTGGATGTAAATGGGCAGCGCTATCGCCGCCAGACCCGTTAAAAACCACGGCGCCGAAAATCCCATCACATCCTCCCGGCGCGCAGGCTCAGGTATTCGCGGAGCGCCGCATCCAGCGGGCGTGATGTGTCCAGCAGGAAATAATCGATTCCCGCCGCCCTCGCTTTCGCTTCTAAACTGGCTATGTGCGCGCCCAACCTTTGCCGGTACTCATTCGCCACATACTCGGGCGATACTTCTAAACTTGCGCCGGTTTCCATGTCCACTAACCGTGCCGGCGCATGGAGGCCCGGATCCAGCTCTCGCGGGTCCAGCACATGAAGCAGAAGCAGTTCGCTGCCCCGGAAACGCAGGGGGTCTACGGTGCGGATTACCTTGTCCGGGGTTTCGTAAAAGTCGCTCACTACCACCACAATGCCGCGCTTCCGCAAGCATTGCTGAAGGTGGAGGAAGGGCTTCGCGAAATCGGTGCGCGCTTTGGGCTCGGCTTTTTCCAGCGCGTGCAGCAGCCGGTAAAGTTGTCCCTGGCGCGTGGAGGGGCGCACAAAGTCGCGCACCTCATCGTCGAATACGATGATGCCGGCGCCATCGCGCTGCTGATGTATCGCCAAGTAAAAGACGGACGCGCACAAATATCGTGCATAGTCTATCTTTGAGACCTCATGGGAACCGAAACCCATGGATGCGCTGGCATCCAGCAGTATCGTGACCAGCGTATTCGTTTCGCCTCGGTAGCGCTTCAAATATGCCCGCTCGGTGCGGGCAAACACATTCCAGTCAATGTGCCGCAAATCATCGCCTTCCGAATACGCACGGTACTCCGCAAACTCCTGGCTAAAGCCGAAATCGGGGGAACGGTGCAGCCCCGCTACAAATCCCTCCACCACGGTTTTCGCCACCAATTCCAACCCGGAGATCCCGGCGAGAACCGACGGAGAAAGGAAACGCTGCAACATGGCTTCAGTCTCGTGGCGGGGGCATCATTTCGAGTAACCGGTTCAATACATCATCGGGTTTGAGGCGGTCCGATTCCGCCTGGAAATTCAGTAAGATGCGGTGGCGCATTACGGGCACCACTAAGGCGCGAATGTCGTCGTAGGACACATGATAGCGGCGTTTCATCAGCGCCCGCGCTTTCGCGGACAGCACCAGAAACTGGGCCGCGCGAACGCTCGCCCCATAATTGACGTACTTCTGGATGAAGTCGGGCGCTGACGGATCCGTACGGCGAGTGGCGCGCACGAGATCTACGGCATAGCGGGCTACGGAATCCGCAATCGGCGCCATGCGGACCAACTCCTGGAAACCAAGGATCTCTGCTGCGTTGGTCACCGGTTCTGCCTGAGCCACGGTCGTCGTAGTGGTCAAAGCCAGAACTTGCATCTCTTCTTCGGCGCTCAAATAGTCCAGCAGAATGTTAAACAGGAAACGGTCTAGCTGCGCTTCAGGCAGCGGGTAAGTGCCCTCTAGCTCAATGGGGTTTTGTGTCGCAAGCACAAAAAACGGCTCCGGCAGCTTGTAGTGGTTGCCACGTACCGTACATGAGCGTTCCTGCATCGCTTCGAGTAACGCAGATTGGGTTTTCGGCGGCGTGCGGTTGATTTCGTCCGCCAAAAGAATGTTGCCGAACACTGGACCCGGTACGAAGGTCCAGGTGCGGCGTCCCGTCGTGGGATCCTCCTCGATGATGTCCGTGCCCGTAATATCGGACGGCATCAGATCCGGAGTGAACTGAATGCGCCGGAATTCCAAGCCAAGCGTCTGGGCTATGGTCCGCACCAGCAATGTCTTGGCCGTGCCCGGCAGTCCCGTGATCAGGCAGTGCCCCCCTACAAACAGACCAATCAGCACTTGTTCCAGCACTTCATCCTGTCCGACAATCACCCGCCGGACCTGAGTCACAATGTCGCGGTAAACCGCATGGAAGCGCTCTATCCGACTCCGTAACTCAGCCGATTCGGGGGTCAAAGCAATGGTGGTCATGACGTTTACTTGTTCAACTCTAGCAACAGTTTTTGTGCCGGCTTATACCCCGGCGCGGCTTCGAGCGCCAGGACAACGTGTTCACGCGCTTCCTCGGCGCGGTTGGCCAAATGATACGCGCGCGCCAGGCGGAAATGAGCCCCGGCGCGGTCCGTAGGGTTGGAGTTTAGAACCACTTGATATTCGCGTATGGCTACGTTGAATTCGCCGGATTCCAGTTTCAAGTCACCCAAACGGCGATGCAATTCCTCATCTCCGGCGGGCGCAATATACAGTATCCGCTCCAGAGCTGCGGCAGCCTCCTTTTTCCGCCCGGATTCCCAATGCAAGTCTGCGAGCCTTTTCAGCAAACCAGGGTCCCTGCCTCCCGCTTTAGCCCAACGCTCAAGTTCGAGAGCGGCTTCATCCGGTTTTCCTTGCGCCAACCAAGCTTCCGCCAAGCACTCATAGGCGCTTCCCGCGTCTACATAATCCGGGAAAAGATCTCGCAGCGCCGGAGCTTCCCGGAGCACCGCGTCGTAGCGTTTCTCCCTCGCCGCTGCATTCAGCGCTTTCATCCCTGTTCTCCATGAGTCGAAACCGCGCACTAGCTTTCCATACCGCGCATCCAGCCACTCCAAGAAGCGGCGATCGAAGTCTTCCGGTTTTACCCCCAGCGCCGTTTCCATAGCCTGCGCGGTCGTCTTCTTTGCGGCGAAAGCTTCGATCATCTTCAGCAACGCCTCCCATCCCCACTTTTGTTGGATGAACTCACAGATGCGCCCGGCTTGAAAATAAGAGACCACAATCTGGCCGGGATACGAGGGGCGCACAAATCCACGATCGAGCTGAGTTACGGGCAGCAGTTTCCTCTCCTGCATTGCCGAGATGACTTCAGGGTCCAGCCGGTCTCCCCATTCCGGCGACGGCGTAGTTTCTTCCAGCACCGCCAGGCCTTCTGTAAACCAGCGTGGGACGCGGTGTCGTGTGGCGGCAAGGACAAATACGTGGCTCAATTCATGCCATAGGGTCGCCCCCCAGTGATAGGCGCCGGGCTTGCGCGCTGAGGGGCTATCCATTGCGACGACGTAACCAAAAGTCACACCCAGCGCGCCTAATCCCGGCATTCCCAGCGTGCGCACCGCAAAGTCCTCGTGGTCCGGATACATTTCCACTTGTACAGGACGCTCCAACTGAAACCGGTACTTCCGCTCGTAGGTAGACAAAGCACGTTCCATCTCGGCTTTCACATAGGGGAGCAGGACCGCCGCCTCTTTCTTGTGGAGCTTCAATATGATGTTTCCCGATTGTATCGTGTCGAACTTCGAATAGCTGTCGAGCAACCGCAGCGTGTTTACCGTTGCGGGATTGCGATAATCGTGACTGTACGCTAACTCGAGGTGGCGTCGGGCTCCGGCTTCATCTCCGAGTCGCATCAGATTGATACCCAGCTCCGAGTGCGCCCGCCACAACCGCGGGTCTAGCTCGATGGCTTTGCGGTATAAGGCCACGCCCTCTTCATAACGGCGGTTGAGAATGAAGTGGCGCGCTGCTTCCGCGTAAGAAGCAGCGCCCGGATTCGGGATGGTAGGCGTACGGTCCGCCAGGAGCTCCACCGTCAACCGGACCGCCTCCGAATCCGGCGCCACCGCTAACGCACGTGCAAAATCGCCGTCTTCAAGCGCCAGCCGGCCGAGCAACTCTCTTGCCTCTGTCAGCCGGCTGTCGAGTTTCAAAGCCTTTTCGGCGAGTTCCACGGCCGCCCCTTCAAACGACTCCGCAGCCACTAAGGCCAAGCCAAGGTGCGCCTCTGCGTTTTGGGGTTCCAGCTCTAACGCTTCTTCGAAAAGCTGGCGTGCGTCCGCCGGCTGAAAGCGCTCCAGGAAGAGCCGTCCCCACCGTACCCGGTAACGAGCATTTTGAGGCTCGGCAGCTACGGCCGCGCGGAACAGGTCATTGGCCGCGCGATAGTCGCCTTGCTTCCAGGCGGATTCCGCGCGCCGGTACAGAGGTTCTCCCGGTCCAGCCAGCAGCGCGAGAGCCAGTAGCGTTGCCATCATCGGTCAATCTCGGCCTGGGTCTTGGCTAGCTCGATGAGCAAAGCTTCGAGCCGCTTTTTGTATTCAGGCAGCGGCATCGCCGCCTTTTCGTGCTTCAGCTTGTCGATTTCCTGCTCCAGTTGTTCACGCCGGGCTAGCAGCGCACGTTTTGCGGGGTCGGTCCGCGCTTTTTCGGTGGCTCCGAAACGGGCCAAATAGATCCGCCCCGCTATCCCCCCGGCATCGCTGATCTGAGGATGCTCCGTGGCCAGGCGCTTCTGGCTTTCGTAAAACTTTTTCGTCTTTTCCGCAGCATAATGAAAAGCCTCCAGCACCGTAACCGTCTCATTCTTATCGGTATCCGCCGCGGGGTCGCGCAGCGCTTCCACCCAGTAGCGGGCAAAGACAGTGGCGTTCCGCTCGTTTCCCGATTTTGTAGCCGTCACAACCACACGGTTTGGCGCCCTCCAAACATCCATGCAGGCGCCGCTCGCGCTGGTTGCATTCACCACGACTTGGCGTCCGGCGGGGATGCGGTTCAGCCAGTCTGCCAGCTCTATAGCGGTGATGTCGGGCCCCGGTAACGCAAATCGGTACTCGACGCCGTCAAAAGTTCCATGACCAATGAGTACAAGAACGAAATCGTCTTGGGGAGTCACGGACTTGGCAATCTGGGCTAAAGCGCTCCGGATCCCGTCTCGCGAGGCCGCAGCCCCTGCCAGCACCTGTGCGCCGGAGAGCTTGCCAAGCTCTCCGGCCCACGTCGAAAACCGCTGTTCGTATTCGCGCTCGCCGCCCAGCCCAGCCACCACCAGAACATGCGTTTCCGCCCGGGCTGCTGCTAGACAGGTCAACAACATCACGAACAGCTTCATACGGCTCCCCATTTTCTACGCAGGAGCCACTCTGCTCCTTTGATGCCCAGCAAAAGCAAAAACACTGCGGGCATGTTCCACAAGTCCTTGGTCTCGCGGACGCTAATCCCTGCTTCCGAATACTGTATGTCGCTTACCAGGCGGTCGAGTTCGTGGGGACGGTAATAGCGCCCACCGGTTTGTTCGGATAGCTTTTCAAGCAGTTCTCGATTCTGCTCCCGGCGGAAGTTTTCGGCGGTCCCATCTTCACGGCGAAAGGTGAATGCATCCCTGCCTACCTCTCCATCGCCTCGGCGCGCCACCACCTCCACGATATAGGAACCCGGTTTCGGCGCGCTCCACTCCGCAGCGTAGATGCCTCCTTCCAAAGGGTCTGGCTGTAAATCCACCACGGTTGAAACACCCTCTGGTCCCGTCACGTGCGCTTCCACCGTGGCGTCCATGGCAGGGAGATAGTGAAGGTCCCGCACCCGCGCTTGGAATCTGACGGCGCCGTCATCATACGCCACCGGCGTGGGGGTGGAAGAGATAACCGGTCCGGGCGTATCGCTCACAAGCCAGCGCAAGAGTTGTTGCCAGAACGCTTCATGGCTCTTATCTTCCAGCGGCTGTTGCATTTGCCAGCGCCAAGTGCCTGCCGTGGCCAAGAGAGCAGTTCGCCCGGCGCCATAACTTTGCGTGACCAGAAGCGGATATCGGCCGTGGCCGGGAGCTTGAAGCTCGACCAGCACCCTCGCTCCCGGCTTAGCCGCGCCGGTTTCCTGAAAATTGGCGAGGTAGGGCAACTTCTTCCATCGCTCGAAGTTTCTTTGCGGATCTTCTTCAATCCGACAGATTAAGCTTTCGCGCCCAGCGGGAGTCAGCTCTGCGGTAGCCGGATCCCGGAAGAAAGTCTGTTTCTTATCTGGCAGCGTCACTGGAAGCAATTCAGCGAAGCCCGACTTCGCATAACCGCCCTCAGCGAGTCCAAAACGCCCGGCCAGAAAAAGCAGGCCGCCACCCCGCCGGTTCACAAACTCCCGGATCAGCTCCATTTGCGCCGGAGTGAAGTAGCCCGCCTCCACGCCGCCGATGATTAATCCTTGAAAGGCGAATAGCTCCTCGGGCTTTGACGGGAAGCCTTCCTCTAGTTCTTTAGGGTTGGCGATCCCCTGCCGGTAAATCTTGTTCTGCGTTGTCCGCAGCATCGTGACTAAACGCAGGGTAGGGTCTTCTTCCACGGCGCGGCGAATGAATTTGAACTCCCATCGAGGTTCGCCTTCTACGTAAAGGATGCGTGGACGGCGGGATTCCACTAGCAGGGGCCGGACGCAATAGTTGTTGAGAGTGTTTTCCTCCCCCGGCAATGGCTCAAGTGATACTTGAACGTCCTTTGCACCAGCGTCTCCAACACGCAACAAAACGGTTACACTCTGTTGGTCTCCCTCACCCTTGAGTTGTAATTCTCGTGTCGCCAGAGTTTGCTTCCCGTCCTGAAAGATAAGTTTGGCGCTTCTGCCACTGAAGCCTCGCTGCCGGAACTTAACGACTGCCTCAATCCTCGAGCCGGGCAAAGCGCGTTCGGGAAGCTGGACTCCAGTTAACTCCACGTCGTTCTCGATGCGTTCACGTCCGAATCCTACTGTATGAACGGGGATCTTGCGATTTCTGAGCGCGGCGAGGGTTCCGGGATCCACTCCGCCGGTGTTATCCGCCCCATCGGTGAAAAGAACGACGGCTCCCACCGGGAGAGAAGCCGCCTCCGCTGCGATGGCGCGGAGGGCGGGCGAAAGGCGTGTTGCCACACCTTGCGCGCGGATCGTCTCGAGCGCGCTTATGGGTTCGAGGGAACTCGAAAAGCGATAAAGTCGAACCTGAAATCTAGATTTCAAGTCATTCAAAAAACGTCCACTTATTTTCTTGGCAGCCTGTTCGATACGCGTACCGTCCCGCTCTGCGATTCCCATGCTGCGGGAATCATCAATGACTAGCGCCACGACATTCTGATGGGGTTTTAAAAATGGCACAATCAGCGCTGGACGCCAAAGCAGCAGCAACAGGATGGCAGCCGCACAGAGCTGGAGCAGGGTAATGAGGATCCACCGGAAACCCAGCTTGGCTCGGCCTCGGCGTAAGCCTAACGCGCCGAGCGCTACGCCCATTGCCATCAGCGCCAGCGCAAATACCCACCATGGCCAGCCCGCGAGGAATACCCAATTCCCTTTGTGGAAGGCCGCGGGAGAGCAATTAAAGAAAAACTCAAACATTATCTTTCAACTTATTGATAAACAACAATGCTAATCAGTGAGTCATGGCGTAGATGATATAGTTGATGCCGATACGGTATGCAAGGGAGGCGTAGCGCTCTGGGTATTCGGGATGGTCCGCCCACTCCCAGGCGTCTCCCAGATCCATGTTGTGGCAAATAGCCACCATGATTCTTCCCTTGTCGTCGTAAATCGCGCGCCACTTGGGTTCGATCCCGTCGTATTCATACGTCATCCCGCGCATAAGCGGATAGATGCCGGGGACTTGGAATCGTTCATCCAGGTCATAGAGAACATGGAAGATGGCGTCGGAGTTTTCAATGTCTACGATGGGGCGATCCGGGAACACGCGCTTCATGCTGGCGGTGAACACTTCCCATTCGAAGGTGCCGTGAAAATCGTCGGTCATCAGGAAGCCGCCACGAAGGAGGTATTCGCGCAACTTTTTGCACTGTGCGTCGGTGAGGTCCCAGTGGCCGACTTCCACGGCATAGATCCACGGCCAGTTGAAGATTTCGTCGCTATCGAGATCGACGACCTGTTCCACGGACCGAGCGTGGATGCGGGTTAGTCGCCGTACGCCCTGTACGAATGTTCGGTCGGCTTTCGGGTAATCGACCGTCCAGTGGCCGCGGGCGGACCACCACCGACCTAGTCCCTCGCCGCGATACTGCGGATAACGCAAACGTGCAAAGGCCCATTCCGTTTTTTCATTGGCGTCCGGGGGCAAGGCGAGCGGACCTTCATCATCTTCACGGAACGGGAAGCGACCGCCCCGCTGGAAGGCAATTCCGGCGCTGAGGAGTAAGATCAGCAACGCCGTTGCTAGGATGAGACTTCGGAGATACATCGCGAGTCCCAGAGTTGTTAACAGAATATCACGTGGGGACGAATCCCAAGGCTGGAGGGTTACCTTGATCTCCGGACTTTGCGGGCGTGGCGCCGTCGGAATGGCGGCTGGCGTTCTTGAGGATCACGTCAATGAACCCCAACGCCGCTTTAGACAGGGCTTTGTCCTTGCGGTAGATGAGAGCCAGCCGCCGGACGAGTGGCTCCGGCGCCAACCGCACGGCGGCCAAGCGTCCATCCGCCACCTCTTCCCGGAAATGCGAGACCGCCATGAATGAGATTCCGAGGCCGGCCATGGCGAAACGCTTAATCATTTCCGTCGAATCCAGCTCCATAGAGATTTGGATGCGGTCTTCCACCCATTCGAGCCAAGCGTTCAAACGGCTGCGCGTGGCCCCGGTTTTCGGAAGCAACAGCGGATAGCCCACAACATCTTCGGCGCTAACCGCTGTTTTCGATGCGAGGGGGTGATTCGGCGGCGCAAGCAACTGGATCTCATCCGTATGAATCTTAACCACTTGCAGTTTTCTCTCCTCCACGGGCAGCTGAGTAATGCCGAAATCGGCCTGGTTATCCAAAACGGCTTGCACCACCTTGGCGCCATAAGAGCGGTCCACTAGAAGCTGCACGTTCGGGAAAAGGCGTTTGAACTCGGAGAACACTTCGGGTAAGACATAGATGCAAGTCGCTTCATTGGCGGCGATAACCAGCTCTCCGCGGGGCACTCTCTCGAGCTCGTTGATGGCGTCCTGGGCGCGCTTTCTCAGCTCCAGAATCTGCTCCGCATACGTGGCGAAGATTTTGCCCGCAGGAGTGAGCGCGATGCGAGCTCCCAAACGGTCAAACAAGGGCGCATTCAGCTCTTGCTCGAGCTGCCTGATTTGAGCGCTGATGGCCGGTTGTGTGCGGTAGCAGGTTTGAGCCGCTTTGGAGAAGCTCTTGAGGCGCACAATCTCCAAAAACGTATGCAACTGGTCCAGATCCATTGCAAGTAGCGCCGCTCAGATTATAGCATTGATGATATGTTCGCAAATTCACTGCGCCTGGGGGCGCTGATCTGGGGCGTAAGCGGCGCCTTAACTCTGGGCTGGGCTGCCGGAGACGCTGTTGAGAGGGGACGTTATTTGGTTGAAGAGGTGGCGAAATGTTATGACTGCCACACTCCCCGGACGGAAAATGGCGAGATGGACCGTACCCGCTGGCTGAAGGGGGCGGTCTTGCACTTTCAGCCTATACAGCCAATTCCGGGCTGGCATAAGACCGCACCTGATTTGACGCCGGCCGGACGTTTGTTCCAGAAATGGGGAGAAGAGAACCTTTTCAAGTACTTGACCACCGGGCTGAACCCTGCGGGTAAGCCGGCCGGACCTCCGATGCCGACGTATAAGCTCGCGCCAGAAGACGCCCGGGCAATTGTTGAGTATTTGAAGTCTTTAAAATAACCCCTTGGCGAAACGGCTGGCCGCTCTGTTGCTTTTAACTTTGGCGTTAGAGGCGGAGGATCCGTCCGCCGTTTTGGTCATCATTAACGGTCGTTCTGCGGCTTCGCGCGCCATAGGGGAGTACTATGCTTCAAAGCGCGGAATACCGCCGAAAAACCGCTGCGTAGTCCAGACCGCGGATCTCGAAGAGATCGACCGCTCCACATACGACCGCGAGATCGCAAGGCCTATTGCGGAGTACTTGCGAAGCCACCGGCTCACGGAAAAGGTGCTGTTTCTCGTCACCACTTTAGGGGTGCCTTTAAAGATCCAAGGCAGCGGCGGCGAACATGCCGAGCGAGCGGCTGTGGACTCCGAACTGACGCTTCTCTATCAGGATCTAAAGGGGAAGCCGCACCCTTTGGCCGGGAGTCTGCCGAACCCAATGTTTGGAAACTGGAATACTCCGTTCCGACACCCGCAAATTCCCATTTACATGGTGACCCGTTTAGCGGGATACAGCGTGGAAGATGTGCGCGGCATGATTGACCGCTCTTTGGTGGCGCGCAACCGTGGCGTCGTGGTTTTGGACCTGAAATCTTCCGCTGATGAACCGGGTAACGACTGGTTGCGCAACGCCGCGCTTTTCCTTCCGGATGACCGGGTCTTGCTGGACGAGACAGAAAAAGTGATTTATGGCGCTAAGCGGGTGATAGGCTACGCCTCGTGGGGTTCGAACGATCCCCATCGCAAACAGAGAAAGCTGGGTTTTGATTGGTTGCCTGGCGCAGTGGCCACCGAGTTTGTCTCGACGAACGGACGAACGTTCCGGCAACCACCGGAATCCTGGGCGTTCAGCTCTTGGAAATTGACGGACCGTATGAAGTGGTGGATGGGATCACCGCAATCTTTGACTGCGGATTTGATTCACGAAGGCGCGAGCGGAGCCTCGGGGCACGTCTATGAGCCCTATTTGGCCCAGACTCCGCGCCCAGACTATCTATTCCCGGCATACCTAGGAGGTAGAAACCTTGCCGAAAGCTTCTACATCGCTATCCCCGGACTCAGTTGGATGAACATCGTGGTAGGAGATCCCTTAACGCGATTGGCGCCTTGATCATCGCTGTGCGCCGACTGCGCAGGGACGCCACAGAGGCATAAAGTTTTCCTTTCTTGCGCTTAGTAAGACGGCGATGCGACGCGCAGCGGCGCTCAGGATGAAATCCTCACACGGCAATAACCGAGGTCACGACACCGCCCGTTTCCGCTGGGGAGGGGCTGTGCAAGCCTTTGCCTCTCTCGGGGATTCTGTCCCCGAGCTGAGCAAAATGGTAGCCGCTTGGCGTGCGTTTCCCTCCAGCAGCGCTTGCAAGAAGTGCCGGCGTTTTTTCACCTCGTTGCGCAGATTTGGACGCACTCCTTTCGCCACCATGGCGGCGAGCAAGCATCCGAGAGCCCGCTCAAGCGCTCGCGCCGCGTATCGGTTCCCGCTGGCTTCCCAGACAAGCCGGTGAAAGCATAGATCCTGGAACAAGAATTCCGCAAGCGCACCGCGCGCAGCGGCGCGCACCAAGACTTTCAACTGTTCGTGCAATTTGACGGCGCGTTCCGGAGTCATGCGGGAAGCAGCCCAGGCGACCACGGCAGGTTCGAGGACGCGCCGCAATTCCCCAATAGCGTGCGTGTCGTCGTCAGAAAACGACCTCACCGCGCAGCCGCGGTTGATCGATCTGACAACCAAACCTCGATTCTCCAACTCTTGGAGAGCTTCGCGAACGGGGATGGAACTGACTCCAAACCGTTCGGCGAGTTGGCGTTCTATCAGCCGCTGCCCCGGCTGGTACTCGCCCGCGAGGATGGCTCGTTGGATCGCGTCGGCGATTTCATCGCTCAACGAAGTGATTCGAATCGGAGGGCTGGCGCTCACCCAATCGCTCACTCCACTAAAATTCATTATATATTGCGGCGGTCCTGAAAGAGGACATCCGTACCCGCTTTTCCGAGGCGTTACGCTGCCGCCCAGGAGCGCCGCGCACGCCGCCACCCCCAACGAACGCCGTTTCTATCCGGGCGTATACCCGGGGGTTGGCGCAGCTAGGGGTCGCAGGCGTTAACCATCAGTGGCGGTCGTGCATGCTGAGGGGTATGCTGGGGTTATCCGGAGGCCGGTGACGGACGTCCGGAGAGGAGTATGCGGCATGACCTCAATGGACCGCCTCAATAGCTATCTGGGAGAGATTGAGCGGCGGCTGCGGTTAGCAGCTTGGACGCGCGGGGTCGCCGCGCTGGCGGTTTGCGCAGCGGCGGCAACGTTCCTCTTGGTTCTTTACGCCAACGCCTTTGCCTTTTCAGCACAAAGCCTGACAGTGGCGCGTTTCGGACTGTTTGTCATCCTGGGAGTGACGGCGGCGGTGGCGTGCGTCGGGCCGCTGGTGCGTTTGACCCGCGCTGCGGCTGCGCGGCGCGCTGAAAGGCGGTTTCCGGTTTTCGAAGAGCGGCTGTTGACCCTGGCGGAGAAAGCTGCAAAGCCAGTGCCGGGGGAGGATCCGTTTCTGGAACTCCTGGCGGCGGATGCTTTGCTGGTGGCGGAGAGGGCTCCTGCCATCGAGGTCGCCCCACGGCGCCGGATCATCGGTGGTGCAGCGGCGGCAGCGGCAGGAGCAGCAGCGCTGCTATGGATGATCTTTGCCGGGCCAGGTTTTCTTGGGCACGGAGCAGCCTTGTTGTGGGGCGTGACTCCCCATGGCGGCGCCAAACCTTATTACGACATTCAGGTTCAACCCGGCGATGCTACGGTGCGGAAGGGCGGCGACCAGTGGGTAACCGCGACAGTGACGGGCCTCGAAGCACGGCAGGTGCGACTGTGCGCTCGCTTTGCATCTGCAACGCGCTGGGAGGAGACCGTAATGGCTCACCGAGAATCTGGGTCAGGCTACCAGTTTCTGTTTGCCGCACTCTCCGAACCCGTGGATTACTACGTGGAAGCGGGAGGCTTGCGTTCGCGCACCTACCGACTTCAAGTGGTGGACTTGCCCCATATCAAGCGGGTACGGGTAGCTTACCGTTTTCCAGCTTGGACCGGCTTGAAGGAAGCCGTCCAGGAAGGAGAGGGGGATTTGCGCGCGGTGGAGGGAACCGAGGCTCGCGTGATGGTCGAGTTTGACCGGCCGCTGGGCGAAGGTGCGCTCGAGCTTAACGGCGACCGGCGGCTTCCTCTCCTTCATGTTCAAGACCGCTGGTATGCGGCTACGGTGGCGATTCGGGAAGACGGCGTATATCACATTGCTGCGGTCGAGAAGGGCAAATCCATCCGGCTCAGCGAGGATTACTTCATTGAAGCCCGCAAGGAGACCCCTCCGGCATTACTGGTGCGCCGCCCTGGGCGTGACGCGCGGGTTAGCCCGATCGAGGAGGTCACCGTAGAAGTTCAGGCGGAAGACGACTTCGCACTGGAGGGGATGGATCTTCATTACTCGGTGAACGGCGGGCCTGAAAGGGTCATTCCACTCCTGGCTCGGAAAGGAGTGCGGCAGGCCGCCGGTTCCACGCTCATAGCGCTTGAGGATTACAAACTCGCACCCGGCGATATCGTGAGCTTGTACGCGGTGGCGCGCGATGCACGTTCCCAGACGCGCAGCGAAATTTACTTTCTGGAGGCGCAGCCTTATGAGCGCGAGTACTCTCAATCGCAGGTTGCGGGCGGAATGCAGGGGGAGGGGCAGGAGGAGGAAGGAGGTAGAAACCAGATTTCCCGAAGGCAGAAAGAGATCATCGCCGCCACCTGGAACCAACTGCGGGACCGGTCCGGTGATCGCGCTGCTGCCGCGGAGAACGGCAAGTTTTTGAGTGAAGTTCAGGGTAAATTACGGGACCAAGCTCGCTCGCTGGCGCGGCGCATGGCTAGCCGTCAGCTTTCGGGGGAGAACGAAGAGTTTAGCCGTTTTACGAAAGATATGGAGACGGCTGCCCAGGAGATGCAAGCAGCCGTGGATAAGCTGAAGGCATTGAACTGGAAGGATGCGCTTCCCGCCGAACAGCGCGCTCTCCAGCACCTGCTTCGCGCCGAATCGGTGTTCCGGCAAATCCAAGTGGCGATGGGGAGTCGAAATCAAGGAGGCGGATCTTCGGGGGGTGGGCGGGATCTCGAGAATATGTTCGACCTCGAACTGGATCTGGAGAAAAATCAGTACGAAGCGGGCCAGCAAGCCTCTGCCGCGACTCAGCGCCAGCGCGAGATCGACGAAGCGTTGCAAAAACTCGAGCGGCTTGCGCGCCGTCAGCAGGAACTTGCGCAACAGCGGAGGCAACCCCAGCAGAGTTTTGAACAGCGCTGGCAGCAGGAGCTATTACGGCGAGAGGCGGAACAGCTTCAGCGACGGTTGGAAGAACTGGCGCAAGGTTCCCCATCTGCTGCATCCCAAGCCTCACCGTCTGGCCAACTCTCGCGATCTTCGCAGGCGTCGAGTTCCAGTCAGCCGCCTGTGCCGCAGGGGCGGAACCCGGTGAGTGAGCGGCTGCGCGAGATGGCAGGGCGTGGCGGGGAGAGCGAACGACTGCGACAGGCGCTCGAGCAGTTACGCCGCGCCACGGAGGATATGCGCCGCGCTAGCGCACCGGACGCTAACAGTTCCGACGCCCGGAAGGCCGCGGAACGTTTAGAACAAGCCCGTGATGTGGTGAACGGAATGCGACGCCAGGACGCGGCCGGGCAACTAGAAAACCTCAGATCAGACGCGGAACGCCTTGCAGCCCGTCAGCGGGAATTTGCGGAACAGTTGAAGCGCGCTTATGCAGGGCAACCGGAAAACCAACCCAGCATCTCGCAACAGCAACTGGAGCAGATGTCATCCGATAAACAAAAGCTGCTCGAAGAGCTTCAGCGGCTTGAAAAAGAAATGCAAGCTGCGGCGCGCGACTTAGCGGCTTCTCAGCGGGCCGCGGCCGCCAAGCTGCGCGAAGCGCTGGGAGAAATGCAACAAAATGAGCTGGCGACCCGGATGCGTTTGGCTTCTGAATGGGTGCGCCGCGGCTACGGGCCGATGATCGGCTCGCGTGAGGATGTCGTGACCCGTGGCTTGGAGCGCCTGCGCGACCAGTTGGGCGCGGCGCGGCGCTTGCTGGACCAACCGCCGAGCGGAAGCGAAGCGCTGGAGCAGACGCTCTCGCAGGTCGAGCAGTTGCGGGCGCAGCTAGAACGTGGGCAGTCGACGCGAAGCTTGACGGCGGGCGGAACTCACGGAGACTATGCTGAGGCCATCCGGCAGCTCGCGGAATTGCGGCGCCGACTGGATGCCCACCCGGAATGGCGGCACGACGGAATCGACGGCCTCCGCAATCTTCTCTCCCTGGATCCGAACCGCGTAGCTAACATTACCTCCCAAATCGTTCCCGCGCTGCGCGAGTTGGAGCTGGCATTGCGCCGGAAGTTGGATGAGCAGCAGCTCGGGCAGGTGCGCAGTGCTGGCTCTGACCCTGTTCCGCAAGGTTATTCAAAAGCCGTGGCGGAATACTTCAGGCGTCTGAGCAAGCCCTGAAGCAAAGGTTTTTTCAGAGGTTGGCGTTTTTCTCGGGCGCGCGATACGCCGGGAACTGACGCGCCACTACGGCCAGCAGCCCGCCCGCAAGGCAGCTCCATGCAAACCAGTCTCCGAAGCGGGTGTACAGGGTCAGCGCCGTATTGTATTGGAACTGGGTGCGTAGCGACGTGGCGATGTAGGGTTCCACCACGTGAGTGAGCCGCCCGGATGGATCAATCGTGGCGGTGATTCCGTCGTTGGTCGCTCGCAAGATCCATCTCCGGTTTTCCGCAGCGCGCATGCGGGCGATTTTGAGGTGTTGTTCCCGTGCAGCGGTGCGCCCGAAGTAACCGTCATTTGAGATGTTCACCAAGACTTCGGCTCCCCCCGCTACAAACTGCCGCACTAGATCCGGGAAAACGGCTTCATAGCAGATGAATACGCCTGTCTTGTGTTCGCCAGTGGGGAATACGACCACACGCTTTCCGGGGCGAAAGTCTCCAGCTTCGGCGGTAATCTTGTTGACAAATCCAAACAGTGGCGGAACGAACTCTCCGAACGGCACTAAGCGGATTTTGTCGTAACGTTCCAGCAGCTCGCCGCCGGGTCCCACAATCACGGCGGAGTTGGTGGGGCTGCCCGAAGGAGTCCGCCCTACGACGCCCGCTGCGACGTACGATTTCGTGACACGGGCCAGCGTCGCTAATGTTGCTTGGAGGTCACGGTCCTCGTAGTAATACAACGGCGCCGGCGTCTCCGGCCATAAGATGAGCCTTGGGGCCGGATCGTGCGCGCGAATGCCGGCGGAAAGGGTCAATACTTCAAGACGGCGGTTGAGCCCCTCGCGCTCTTGTGAGGTCCATCGAAGGTCCGTAGGGACGTTTGGCTGTACGTAGACAGCTTGCTCATGGCCGCGCTCTCCAACCGGGACGGGCGGAAGGAGGTAAAGCAGGGGTAACGCTAGAAGCCAGAGCAGTTCCGTTCGTGGGCGTTTCAGCGCCGCCATCGCAAAGCCTGCCGCCGTCATCGCAAAGACGAAGGAAAGCCCGTACACGCCTAAAACTGGCGCAAGCCTCATGGGAATGCTCATATCGATGCCTGCATTCCCCAGCAAGAACCATGTGAAACCTAGAGGTCCGTTCGTGCGCTCGATGCCGGTCCACAACGCTGCGATCGCCGGGAGCGTGAACCACCGCCGGACTACTATGCCTCCGAACGCGGAAAAAACGGCAAAGTGCAATCCTTTAGCCAAACAGAACAGCAGAAACGCCGCCCATCCGCCTGCTGCACCCAGCCCCCCTTCTCGCTCTAAGACACCCTGAATCCAGTAGCACACCGCAAACCAGTAAAGGATTCCTGCCAGCCAGCCCTGTAGGAACCGGACCCGCCACGAGCTTTCGCGGTGCAAGGCGACCACTAAGGGAGTTAAAGCGATAGGCGCCAAGAAGGAAAGGTCAACTCTTGGAACCGTGGCGGCTAGCAGAGCCGCTGTCGTGGCTGCCAGGATCCAGTTCAAGTCCGAGGCTCCTGGTTGGCTTCTGCATGGACACGGTCCGCCATGTAGGAGCTTCGCACCAGTGGTCCGCTGAACACTGCTTTGAAGCCAATGCGCATGCCATAGTCGCGGTAAGCCTCAAACTGCGATGGGCTAACGTACTCCACTACGGGGAGATTTTTCCGCGTGGGCTGCAAATACTGTCCGATCGTGACGGCATCTACCCCCGCCCGGCGCAAATCGTCCAGCAATTCCTCCACTTGCGCCGGCGTTTCGCCAAGTCCCACCATTAGGCCGGACTTGGTCAGGATGTCGGGCCGGTATCGCTTGGCCTCCGCCAGCACTTCCAGCGATCTCGAATAATCTGCTTGCGGGCGGACGCGCGCGTACAGAGCCTTTACGGTCTCCAGGTTGTGATTGAACACATGCGGCCCCGCATCGAGAATGCGCCGGACTGCTTCCCTGTTCCCCTGAAAGTCCGGCGTTAAGACCTCGACCCGCGCCTCTGGCAAAAGCTGCCGGACGCGCCGGACTGTCTGGGCAAAATGTTCGGACCCGCCATCCGGGAGGTCGTCCCGGTTCACGCTGGTGATGACCACGTAACGCAGGTTCATTGCCCTGGCCATGCGCGCCACGTTGGCGGGCTCGTCCGGATCCAGATCGTGCTGCATTTTTGCCGGTGAGGTTTTTGGCACTGCGCAAAAGCCACACCCGCGCGTGCACAGGTTTCCCAAGATCATAAACGTGGCCGTGCCGCGGTGAAAACACTCGTGAATATTCGGACAGCGCGCAGACTCGCAAACGGTATGCAGGTTCAGTTGCCGCATGCCACGTTTGAGCGCTTGTACGCTCTCAAAGTGCGTTTCCCCCTTGCGCAGCCACTCCGGGAGCCGTGAGCGCATCACGGAGCGGATCGGAATAAGATCTCCGCCCACGTCAGTATTTTCGGATGAGGGGATTATCGAAGCCCACTTCCTTAAGCTTCGCGCGGGTTTCCGTAATCGCCGCCGGGGATTCGAGCGGTCCCACCAATACCCGGTACAGCTTCTCCTGTCCCGGAGGACCAGGAGCGATGAACGCTGGGAAGTCCTTTTTGCGGAGCGTGTTGACGGCAATCTCGGCGTCGGCTTTGGCCACGGCCAGGACTTGCAAATACGTCTGTCCGGCTGCTGGTTCAATAAAGACCGGCCCTCCCACGGGCGTCTTCGCCTGCGCCTTTTTGCTTTCTGGTTTGGGAGGCGGAGCGGTGGTGGATTTTGACTCCTCTGCAACGCCGCTTTGCGGCTGTGTCTGCGTGGCAGGCTGCGATGGAACGCCGCTACCGCTTGTTGGCTCCGCAGCTAGCGGCGTGGGCTTTGGGGCGGCCGCCTCAGGCGGGGCTTCCGCGCCGGCTCTTGGGTCGACTACCGGAGCTTGCCGGTTTGCAACATCTTTTTTCGCGTCTGAGACGGGAGGCGCGGTGCTCCTCCCAACGATGTAACCCATCGTTGCAAAAATACCCAAAAGCACGACCACGATAAAGAATACCGTTAATAGCTGCTTATTTCCGAGTACAAGTTCGAATTCGCCGTCTTCGTTCCTCGGCATATTCGGCTCCTCCAAGGATGCCCGCTCCTCCCATGTTACAACGGGCCCCCTCACTTCCTGCCGAAGGACCATCTGGAAACGGTGATTCACCATCCTGCCAGTGTTCGGCGGAATGCAGTCGCTTCATTATACCGCTTCAAGTGCGCCATCCATCACGGTTGCGGCGACTCCGGGGATTTGGCCATCCGGTCCAGCATGCGCTCCAAATTGGTGATCAGGTTGATGGGGAGTGGGAACACAATGGTAGTATTTTTTTCCGTGCCAATTTCCACCAGGGTCTGCAAATAACGCAACTGGATGGCGGTGGGCTGTTTTTGGATCAGCTCGGCGGCCATGGCGAGTTTTTCGGCGGCCACATATTCGCCTTCTGCGTGAATGATCTTAGCGCGCCGTTCCCGTTCCGCCTCCGCCTGGCGGGCGATAGCGCGGATCATTTGTTCCGGCAGGTCTACTTGCTTTACCTCCACCATGGTAACCTTGACTCCCCACGGCTCGGTCTGCTGGTCAAGAACGGACTGAAGTTTGACGTTCAACTTCTCTCGCTTGCTCAAGAGTTCATCCAGTTCAACTTCACCTAGCACGCTCCGGAGAGTAGTTTGAGCGAGTTGAGACGTCGCGTACAGATAGTTGGCTACCTCCAAAACCGCCCGCGAGGGATCGATAACGCGGAAATAAATCACCGCATTTACTTTTACCGTGACATTGTCGCGCGTGACCAGATCTTGCGGGGGCACTTCCAGAGTTTCGATCCGTAGCGAAATCCGCACCATGCGGTCGATGGGAGCGAACACCAGAATGAGTCCTGGGCCTTTAGGCTTGGGCAATACGCGCCCCAGCCGGAAAATGACTCCGCGTTCATACTCGGCCAGAATCTTGATGGAACTGAGTACGTAGATCAACAGAATCAGGACGACGATCGTCGTCATATCGAATGGGAACATGGGCCCTCCTGGTTCAAACTTTTTCCACTTTGAGCTTCAAACCGTTGACTTCCACCACCCTTACCTTGGAGCCGGCTTCGACAGGCTGGTCTGCCATAGCGTTCCAATACTCACCGCGCACGAAGACTTTGCCTTCGGGATCGAGTGCTGTGTGCGCTACGCCGATCAGCCCGGTCATTCCTACGTCGCCGGTAACCACTTTATTCGCCCGCGCTTTAATGACCAAAGACACCAAGAACACAGTGATGATGGCAAACGGCAGCGTGACGGCGATCGCCGTAGACCACCGAATGCGCATCTCCGGGGGACCTTCCACTAGCATCACGGCTCCCAGCACCATAGCGATCGCCCCGCCGGCGCCGAGGATTCCATGCGAAGCCACCTTCGCTTCCAAGATAAACAGCGCTACGGCTAGCGCCAGCAAAGCAACCGCAGCGATGTTAATCGGCAGCACGGACAGCGCAGACAATCCCAACAGCACCAGGATGCCGCCCAGCACACCCGGGACGATTAGCCCTGGCGAAGAAAACTCCACATAAATGCCGAGTCCGCCCAAAATCAGCAAAACGAAAGCAATGTTCGGGTCGGCAATGGCCGAAATCAGTCGCTCGCGGATGGTCTTCTGATACTCTATAACTTCCGGTTGGTCTAAGCGCAACGTCTGCTTCCTGCCATCAAAGCGCACGACTTCTCGTCCGTTGAGCTGCCGGAAGAGATCGGCTTCGTTAGAAGCAATGATTTCAATGAGTTTGTTGTCTAATGCTTCCTTTTCAGTGAAGGATTTCGCCTCCAGGACGGTTTTTTCCGCGAGTGCGACGTTCCGCCCGCGCTTCGCCACCAAGCTCCTCAACGAGGCCGCCGCGTCGCTTTCCACCTTTTGTTTCATCACGGGATCCATCTGGCCGCCAATCAAGACTGGCGAGGCAGCGCCCGTGTTGGTCCCAGGGGCCATCGCAGCGATGTCTCCAGCCTGCAACAAGAAAAACCCCGCTGAAGCAGCACGTCCCCCACTTGGAGTCACGTAACAGACCACCGGCGCGGGCGAGGAGACAATCTTCTCTACAATTTGCCGCGTAGCATCCACGAGCCCGCCCGGGGTGTTGATTCGAATCAGCACCAAGTCCGCGTTTTGCTGTCGCGCTTGCTCGATTCCATGCGCCAGGATCTCGACCGTAACTGGATGAACCATCCCATCCACGGATATGGCGACTACTTTCGATGCGCTCGCAGGTCCGACAAACGCCGCCAGCAGGATGGTCGCAATCGCCGATTTCATATCCACGCAACCCTACTATAACGCACCGTTCGGCTGGCGCAAGGGTGGATTTGAGGAAATTTAGCTGCGCCGCTCCCGGCGTTCGCCCCGTCAATCCTGAAGTGGCGGGGGCAAGAAGTCGAAGTCGATGATCATCTTCTCTTGGAGCGCCGCCATCAGCTCCTGCTGCACGGCCTTTACTTCAGGCTTGCCGGCCAGGTTGTCCAGCTCGCCGGGGTCGTTCACCAAGTCGAAGAGTTCCAGCACGGGGCGCGGCTTCTGAAAGTAGGCTCGCTCGTGCTCCGGCTTCAGCTTGCCTTCGTTATGAGCGGCTACGATCTGCTGCCAGCTCGGGTCGCGGGCGCTGTCCACGGGCTGATACTCCATTTGCGGCGTGCAGTTATAGATGAGTTTCCAGCGGTCGCTGCGCACGCAGCGCGAGAGATCAAACGTGGAAGCCTTGGTATTGGCCGTGACTGGCCCGTTGCCGTGGTGCAGGCGCGCGGCGAAGATGTACTTGCGCGGCTCGTAGGCTCCCCCTGTCACCAAACCCAAGAAGCTGCGTCCGGTCATTTCCTTGGGCGGTTTCCCTCCCGCTGCTTCAATAAAGGTAGGCGTAATATCCTCACCCGAGATGAGCGCTTGTGTTGCGCCGCGCTTGCCTCGGCCCGGCCAGCGGACAATCAAGGGGACCTGCAAGCCGGGGTCGTACAGCGAACCTTTCCCATGCGGGAAGGCCATGCCGTTGTCGCCCATAAACACGACCAGGGTGTTGTCTTCGAATCCACTCTTTCTCAAGACTTCCAGGTTTTGCGCCACCAGGCCGTCGAGTCGCTCCACTTCGCCACAGTAGAGAGCCAAATCTTCCCGTACGCCAGGCAAATCCGGTAGGTGGGGAGGGAGCTTGATTTTCTTTGGGTCTACGTGGCCAGCATTCTTGTCCCATACATGATGCGGGTCGCTGTAATTGATCCAGAAAAACCATGGCTGGTTTTTGGGAACCTTTGACAGAAACTCCTGAAACTTAGCTGAAGTCTGGGTCTGGGCGCTGGTGTCCAAGTAGTCTACGCGTCTGGACCATGTTTTCAAGCCGTATTTGTCGTAAACCGCCCGGGTAATAGCTCCCGCGCGGATGACCCCGTCCAAATGAAAATAGCGGCCGCAAACACCGGTATAGTAGCCGAGCTCACGGAGGTATTCCGGACAGCTTTTCACCTCCGGCGGGAGAGGCGTATTGAAACGGCCTACCCGTACCGCCACCGGCGAGCGCCCGGTCATCAATGCCGCCCGGGAGGGCACACACTGCGGCGCGGCGGTGAAGGCGCGGTCGAACCGCATGCCTTCCGCGGCTAGCCGGTCCAGGGTGGGGGTGGACATCCAGTCCGCGCCGTAGGCGCCCACATACGGAAAGCTATGGTCATCTGAAAGCAAAAAAAGGATATTCGGCTTGCGCTGCTGACCCTGGATCCACGCCGGCGCAGCCAAACCGGATACCATCGTTCTACGCGAGATTTTCATGGGTGTCGGCCTTTCGATATTCTGACAGACAGAGTAACACTATGAACCGGAGAGAGTTTCCGGGAGCGGGTGCGGGCGGTGCTCTCACCTTGCTTGCATAGCGACGCCGAGCAGACCTGTGGCCGACATCGAGCAAGGCTACATTTCCACTGCGGCGTGCCTCCTTGCCAACATTTCGATGCACCTAGGACGCACGCTTCATTGGGACGCCGACGCCCGGCGTGTGCGTGGCGATGAAGAAGCCAACCGTTTGCTCCGCCGTCCCTACCGCCAGCCATGGGTGCATCCCGAACCGGAAGCATGAATTCCGTGGCCGGGTCCCGGATGCGGTTTCCGGAGGGACGTGGGATGATCAGGGCAGGGAGGACTCTCATGAAGCTGTTTCTGACGACCGCTCTAGCAGGTTTGCTTTTCGCATGCGGGGGCTTTGCGCAACTTTCGGTAACTGGGGGGAAACGCCCTTATATCCGCGCCACGGGTCAGGCGAGCATCTCGGCGACGCCGGATCTGGCGCGTGTCACCGTTAGTGTGGAGACACGCGCCGCCACGGCGCAAGAAGCAGCGAACCAGAACGCCACCCAAACCACTGCGGTGTTGGGACAGTTGCGCCAGTTGCTGGGCGCTAACGCCGACATCAAGACTGTCGGATACAGCCTCAGCCCCATTTACGTCTACCCCAAAGACGGCGCTCCCGTGCTCCAAGGCTACAGCGCTGCCAATTCGCTCCAGGTCTCTACGACGGACCTGACGCTCATCGGACGAGTGATTGATGCTGCCGTCCAGGCGGGCGCCTCCCGCGTGCAGGGCATTCAGTTCACCCTGAAGGACGCGCAGCCTACGCAGACCATGGCTCTACGGACTGCGGCGGCGCAAGCCAAGGCGCAAGCGGAAGCCATTGCTGCCGGACTAGGCGTGCGTACTGGAGCCGTGCTGTCCGCCGAGGAAGGCGGCGGTGTCACGCCAGTGCTTTATGATGCGGCGCGCGCGGTAGGCGCTAGCGTTCCCACCCCGGTGGAGCCGGGTTTGGTGGTGGTGACCGCCACAGTGACCGTTGAGCTCGAGATTCTTTGACCACACGCTCGCTCAGGCACGCCGGAACGCTATATACTGGCGGAAGAATATGATCACACGCAGGGAGTTCCTTATCGGCCTGAGCGGCGCCGGCTTCGCGGCGCAGCCGCAGAAAAAACGCCCGAATATTGTCTTGCTGCTGCTGGATGACTTGGGGTGGCGCGACTTTGCCTGTTACGGTCACCCGGTTCACGAAACCCCCAATGTCGACCGCCTTGCGGCTGAAGGCGTGAAGTTCACGGATGCTTACGCGGCTTGTCCGGTATGTTCGCCTACGCGGGCTAGCATCATGACAGGCAAGTATCCGGCGCGGCTGCACTTGACGGACTGGATTCCGGGGCGGAAGCAATGGCCTACGGCGAAACTCCTCACCCCAAAGTTTGAGCAAGCATTACCCTTGCGCGAGGTTACTATAGCGGAAGCTCTGAAGCCCTTGGGATACCGTAGCGCCAGCATTGGCAAATGGCACCTGGGTGGACAAGGATACTTACCCACCGATCAAGGTTTCGACGTGAACGTTGCAGGGGATCACCGTGGCGGCGTCCGCTCCTACTTCGGGCCATTTGATTTGCCAGGACTAGAGGGCACGACTAAAGATGATTACATCACCGAAAAGCTGACCGAGGCCGCAGAAAAGTTCATTCAGGAGTCGGCGCCCAAGGGCCCCTTCTTCTTGTACTTGCCGGAGTATACGGTGCACATTCCGCTGAACGCCCGAAAGGAAGCCATTGAGAAGTACCGCAGGAAAATCGGCGACAAGAAATTTCCAGACGCCACCTACGCCGCCATGGTCGAGAGCTTCGATATCGCACTCGGACGGATCCGCAAGAAGCTCGATGAAATGCGGGTGGCGGACAACACCGTCATCATTGTCACCTCCGACAATGGCGGCTTGCGGTACGAGGGCAGCTCGAAAAACCTGGTGACCGACAACAGCCCGCTGCGAGCGGGAAAAGGACACTTATATGAAGGCGGCGTGCGCGAGCCGCTGATCATTTACTGGCCCGGGGTGACGAAAGCCGGTACGGTGACCAACGTACCCGCATGCAGCATCGACCTGCTGCCCACCATCGTCGAAATAGCCGGTGGAAAGGCGCCACGTGACATCGACGGCGTTAGCCTTGTGTCACTTCTCCGCGGCGGACAGCCGCCCCAGCGCGAGGCCCTCTACTGGCACTATCCGCATTACAGCAATCAAGGCGGAACGCCGTCGGGCGCCATCCGCAAAGGCGATTATAAATTGATCGAGTTTTATGAAGACGGACGGCTCGAGCTCTTCAACCTCAAGGATGACATTGGGGAGCGGCGCAATTTGGCCAAAGCTCAGCCCAAAGTAGCCGCTGAGCTCCACGGGATGCTAAAGAAATGGCGCGCTTCCGTAAACGCAGCCATGCCTCAACCCAACCCCCATTACGATCCTGCGCAAGCGGACCAGCACTTAACCGGCGCGGAGCCGCCGACGCCGTGAACGTCCTCAGAGAATTCCGTTGAGGTCGAGTAGGTACATCTGGCGGCCATGGCCTCCATGGGGAGAATCAATAACTACCTTTTTCCCGTCAGGACTGTACCGCGGGTGAGTGTCGCAACGCCACTCGCCGGTGTACTCTTTGGGGGAGTGGAAACTGCCCAGCGGGATCCGTCTGCCGGTCGCCACTTCGTACAAATAAACATGCTGATTCCGCTGCTTGTCCGGGTAGGTATCGTTCAAAATGTACCGCTTCCCTGGCAGATAGGAACAATGGCCGTTCACGGTCATCACGTCCGGGCCAACTACTTCCACCCGGTCCGTCCGGTCCCGGTAGAGATAGAACCTTTCCTTGTGTGAGGGATGCCAGGCCCAGGCGAGCACGTGCTGCGGGTCACGCCAGATGAAATGCGAAGTGCGGCCATAGGGATCAAGAACGTATAGGTCCGCGCCGTTGTGGTTGGCCGTGAACATGCGCGTGGAAAAGCTCTTGCCTTCCTGATCCCCGCGCCAGCGGTGGAGGAAAATAAAACGCTTTCCATTTGGTGAGTACAGCAAGTGATTGAACCAGTGTTTTGCATGGTTCGAATAGCCGCCGGGATGCGGAATGCGCATCGCCTGCGCGAAGGAGATCAGGAGTTTCGTCTTTCCGGTTTTCAGATCGAGATGCCAGATTCCAGCGTCCTCGGGGGCCAACTTGTCGCGGTTGGGGTCGGGGATGCCCGCATAGCCGTAACCGGGACGGCAATCGTTCAAACGCCTGAAATCGGGGTAAAGCGCCGAGACGCCATCGGGACTCAAACAATAAATCGGCGCAGGCAAAATCCGCTCTTTGCCGGTCCGAATATTTTTGATGCGGCTGATGAAGCGGTCCCCTTCACGATCGTTCCAGATCACTTCATCACGAGAGCCGGGAATCCATTGCAGCATGCAGCCTTGCTGCCAGTTCCACGCCCGGCTGACTCCGATTTCCGTCCAGCGGTCACCGTCTTTGGTGTCGATATAGCCAACGCGGATCACGTCATCCGGCGCCGGCGAGCGGTGCTCGAAACTCACCTCGTTTCCCAAGGCGTAACGGCTTGTGGGGTCAAACTGTAACTTGTCGTAATATCCAAACCAGTGATACTTTGGACCGTGCGTGATGGCTCGCACGGAAGGAGTTCGGTTTTCTCCTGCATATGAGGCAGCGCCGAAGACTCCAAGGAAACTCCGCCGGGTCCAAGACATTGCTTTCCCAAATCAGCCGCGGTTATCCTGGCGGCTCTTCTATGAAACTTCTACTCCAGGTTCTTGATCAGTCCAAAAACCGGTTTGAGCGTCGGATACAGCGAGCGATACACCTCGTGCCCGCGCGCATAGAACTGCGATTCATGCGGGCGCGGCCCCACAGATTCCACTTCTTTGACCACAGCGCGGCAAGCTTCTTCCACGGAACCGTAAGCGCCCGTGCCCGTCATCGCCAGCAGCGCGGCTCCATAGGCGGAGCCTTCCTGGGTTTCGAGCGTCGCCACCCTTTTGGCGAAGACGTCTGCAAACATCTGTCGCCAAAAGGCGCTTTTCGCTCCGCCACCTGACAGCCGCACGCGCTCCACGGCTACCCCCATCCCCTCGATGAGGTCCAGGCAATCCTTCTGGCTGTAAGAAACGCCTTCCAGTAGGGCGCGGATCATGTCCGCTCGGGTGTGCTTGGCGGTGACGCCTATCCATCCGCCGCGCGCCGAGGCGTCCAGGTGCGGCGTTCGCTCGCCCATCATGTACGGCAACCAGAATAAACCGTGGGCGCCGCAGGGTGACTGGGCGGCTTCGGCGGTGAGATGGTCATATTCGGCCTGCGGCGCGAACTGATTCCGGAACCATTGCAGGCTCAAGCCGGCGCCTTGGGTGACGCCCATTACATGCCATTTGCCTTTTACGGCGTGACAGAAAGTGTGCACACGCCCTTGCGGGTCATAGTTGGGGCGCTCCATGTGAGCGAAAACCACACCCGACGTCCCAATGGTGCAAGAAACGATCCCAGGTTCCACAATGCCGTTTCCCACTGCGCTGGCAGCCTGGTCTCCGGCTCCGCCGACGACCGGAGTCCCGGCCGCCAGCCCCGTGGCTTCCGCCGCTTCGGGCGTCAACTCTCCGGTGATCTCGCTGGATTCGTACACCTTCGGCAGAATGGACATATCCAGACCGAGCCGCTCCGTCATTTCGGCAGACCACTTCCTTGTCACCACGTCAAACAGCGCCGTGCCGGAGGCGTCAGAAACCTCACTGGCGAATTCTCCCGTGAGCCGGAAGCGTATGTAGTCTTTGGGAAGCAAAACCTTTCGGACCCGTTCAAAGCGCTGCGGCTCATTGTCGCGCACCCAAAGCAGCTTAGGTAAGGTGAAGCCTGTCAGCACCGGATTCGCCGTGAAGGCAAGCACGTTATCTCTGCCGATTCTCTGGTTCACCCAATCCACTTGGTTCTGGCTGCGCTGATCACACCAGATCAGGGCGGGGCGTATCACGGCGTTATTTTCATCGAGAATCACCAGACCATGCATCTGTCCCGATAAGCCCACCCCCCGAATATTTGTCGGTTTGACGCGCGCCTCCTTGACGACCGCTCGAATGGCTTGTTGCGCGGCCTCCCACCAGTTCTCCGGATGCTGCTCCGCCCACAGCGGCTTCTCCATCCGCATCTCTTGGTGGGGTGCAGTAACCGCCGCAACGACTTTCCCCTTTTCGTTCACCAACAGAGCGCGACTGCCGCCAGTTCCGATGTCCAATCCCAACCAGTACATACGATCCTTCCTCTCACCGCTGATTCTGAAGCGGCAAATACGCCGCTCCGTATAACCCAGCCAGGTTTCCCAATGTGGCTTTCTCGATGCGTGTCTTTGCGTTGCGGTAGGTAAACGAGCGCCGCTCGGCTTCGGCCAGCATGGCCGGGGCGAAGTAGTCCCACGCCGGTAACGGGCCTCCGCTCAGCAGGTACAAAGGAAAATTGAAAATGTTAATGAGGTTAGCCAACGCGACGCCCAGCGCTCGCCCCATGGCGGTGAAGATCATCTTCGCACGCTCGTTTCCCGCTGCCGCCAGCCTGTAGACCTGCTCGGAAGTAATATCATCGCCCAGGTGGAGCAACTTCGCCATGGCCACGATGGCCGTGGCGGAGGCATGTTTTTCCAGGCATCCGTAATTGCCGCAGCCGCAAGGGTTACCGTTCGGATCCACCGTAATATGGCCCACTTCGCCGGCCATGCCCACGTAACCGTGCAGCACTTTTCCCCCGGAAATGATGCCGCCGCCGATGCCGGTGCCGAGCGTGAGCAGCACCAGATCGTTCACGTCTTTCCCGGCGCCCATCCACTTCTCTCCCAGCGCGGCGGCATTAGCGTCGTTTTCTAGAAACACCTTGGCTCCCAAGCGGCTTTCGATGTCGTCCCGAACCGGGTAACCTTCGAACTCAGGCAAGTTGTTCGATCCGACGATGACGCCCTCTTCCATTCGAATGAATCCCGGCACGCCCACGCCCACTCCCGCAAGGTCCCCGTGCACACGCTCTTTCAGAGCGTTGATGGCGTCGACCATGTCCTGAATCACCGCATCGCGTCCCGCCGACAGCTCTGTCCGTCCGGAAATCTGTTCAAGAATTACGCCTTCTTCACTAATAGCGGCGGCTCGGAGGTTGGTGCCGCCTAAGTCCACTCCAATCGAATAATAGCCCATGAAGCCGCAATCATAGCATAGGCTCTTAGCGTACTCCTACGGGCAGACTCTTCCAATGCGAGATGAGCCTGGAGGCCGATGAGCGCCGATGCTTCAGGTGAATGACATTCCAGATGCACGAAGCCGAGCGGTCCGGCCATCCGCCGCGTCCTGTAGCGCGAGTACACCGTCTTTGGCAAGGCCGAGTTCGAACGCCTGGCCCAGCTATCGGTGTCGCACCTGTACAACTTGCGGCGCGCGGCCCCAGGCCGCCGGATGCTCCATGGCTTCCAGAACTCCAGGCTCATTTATGGATTGGAAAATGCTCGGACTCACGAACGCAGGGGCGAATGCGCCTGATTTGTCTGGCGCGAGCATGCATGGCGTGCTGACCGCCTGGATTCGGCTAACGAAAGATGCCCCGAAGACGATCGAGCAGCCCTCTTTTTTTGGGCGGCTCCGGCGGAGGGGTGGCAGTCTCAGCATCGGCGGCTCTCGGATGCTTTTCGGCAGCCGGAACACGCGGCTTGGCGGGGGAGGTCGCGCCGCTTTCGACTTTCCCTTCTTCCTCGGCGAGAGGTTGTGGCGACGCGGTTTCCCAGCCTGCGACGCGCGGAGCCCCTCCTCCGTGAAGGCGACATACTTCTACAGGTTGCGTGCCGGCGATAAAAACTTCCGGACGTGTAACGGGGCAGCCGGCGGTCGCCAGCAAGCCGGAAGTAGGGTCAATTTCAACAGTCACCACTCCCTCTGGCGCGGTAAAGGGCTGGACGTTTCGGTACTCCCGGAAGGTATGCGCGCGCTTCATGAACTCCGTCCAAATGGGAAGTGCGGACTTTGCGCCTTCCAGGTTCAACTCCCGGTTGTCGTCGAAGCCCACCCACACCACGCAGATGAGATTGGAGGTATAGCCTGCAAACCAGCCGTCATGGGACGTTCCAGTCTTGCCCGCAGCGGGCAGCAGGAATCCACGCGCCCGGGCCCCAGCTCCGGTGCCGCTGCGCAGCACCTCCTCCATCAAATTCGTCATGAGATAAGCTACCCGTGGGTCCAGGACTGCACGGCGTTGTGGCTTGTGCTCGTAAATCGGCTTGCCGCTTTCATCCCGTATGAACTTGATGAAACTTGGCTTGGCGTAAACGCCTTGATTCGCGAAGATGGTATAGGCGCCGGCGATCTCGATGGGCGTAACTTCATAAGCGCCTAGGGCGACGGCCGGGGTGGCTTTGATGTCCGAATTCATGCCGGCGCGTTTGGCCAGATCGGCTACGCGGTCGTAGCCGATCATTTCCGCTAGCTTTACGGTGGGAACATTGAGCGATTTGGCGATCGCCTGCCGTACGGTCACCGTTCCGTAGAACTCGCCGCCGAAATTGTTGGGCTCGTACGCCCGGCCGTCAAACCAAAACGTCGTGGGTTCGTCGAGCAAGGGAGTCGTCGGCGTAATGATTTTCCCGCTGTCCTCGATTGAGCTGCTGAGCGCCGCGGCGTAAACAAACGGTTTGAACGAAGATCCGGGTTGACGGCGCGCTACCGCATGGTTGAGCTGGCTCAGCCCGTAATTGCGCCCCCCAATCAAGGCTTTGACTTCGGCGGTGCGCGGGTCCAACGCCACCAGAGCGACTTGCGCTTCGGGGTAGTTTTTGTCCCTTTTCCGCCGGGGTTCGAGAAGCTTGTCCACTTCTTGAAGGCCGATCCTCACGGCTTCGGCAGCCGCCCGCTGGAGGTTCAAATCCAACGTGGTATAGACACGGTAGGTTCTGGCCTGAAAATCGTGCCCTTCAAAGCGGTCCTGCAACTCGTCGTTCACCAAGTCCACGAAATACGGCGCGTCGGTGGTTTCCACCGCTCCCCGCGCCACATTCAGCGGTGAGGCAGCCGCATCGGCATAATCTTTCTCGGAAATGTAGCCGTTTTCTTTCATGAGGGCCAGCACCGTATTCCGCCTTGCTTTGGCGCGTTCGGGCCAGCGCAGCGGGTTGGTGTAGCTGGGACGCTGGATCAGCCCCGCCAACGTGGCTGCCTCCGGAAGCGTCAACTGGCTGATGTCTTTTCCGAAATACGCTTGAGCCGCTTCGCCGAATCCCCGTATGGCGAAGCTGCCGCGCCTCCCCAAATCTACGTGATTGGCGTAGTACTCAAAAATCTGCTCTTTGGTGAGCCTTTGTTCCAAGAGCAACGTGATCATGACTTCAGCCAGCTTCCGCCGCCAGGTTTTCTCCATCGTCAGGAAGAACCCGCGCGCCAGTTGCATGCTGAGGGTGGAAGACCCCTGGGTGTAGGAACCTGTGCGAAGGTCTACGTATGCGGCTTTGATCACCCGCAGAGGATCAAAACCGGCATGCTGGAAGAAGCGCTTGTCCTCGGCTGAAATCACTGCTTGGATCAGAACTTGCGGGATGTCGCCATACCGCACCAGCCGCCGTTTCTCCCGTTTGCGGTCGAACAGGTTGGTGATTAACTCGGGCTCCAGCATGTATTGGGTGCGCTCGGTATTGTCCCGGAGCGAGATGATCCGGGTTACCCGGTTATTCTGGATCTGTATCACCCCTGCTTCTTGATCGAAGTACGAATCGGGCCCAGGGAAAACCTCAATCCCATCGGGTCGGATGCGATACCATCCCATCCGGTTCCCATGCGATTCCGTGTATCCGCTGCGCCGCAATTGCGCCACGATTTCTTCCACCGTGACCTCGTCGCCCAGGGTGAGATGGCGCGGCGCTGCGAACAGCATGGAAGTGTTGGGAAACGGCCCCCCCGCGAGCTTCTCGTCGATCATTCGCGAGTACTTCACGTATGCGTAGGTGAAAGCCCCCAAGCCGAGAACGAACGCTGCGGTGATGGAAGCAAGTAGAAACTTGCCCAATGGGTGCATTAGGAACCGGACCAGCCATGCTCGCTGCGGCGCTTTCACCTTCACGCTCACTGAACGCTATTTTCTCACGTTGACGGAATGAACCGTTTAATTCCGCCTGCTGGAAGCGGATAACTCTGTCCAGATATCGCCGTGAGCGCGCCAGTGTTCGGGTTCGCTCGCTGAGATCTGCGCTTCCGGGACTTGTAGCGTCCCATGTCCGTAAGGGCAAATGTATTCGATAGATGGAGGCCCAAATGTCAGGATCTGCGCCCACGAGCCTTTTTCGATGGGCATCATGAGGATCCGCAGGCAGGTCCGACACCGCCGCCGCTGGTCCCAGACGGCCAGCCATAGCAGACCTAAACCAAACAAACCGAAAAAGATAAGTGCAAAAGCCCAAGGCAGGTCATGAATAAAGCGGGGGTGATGAAACCGCTCGCCATAAAAGCGCGCGTCCGCCGTCTCGGGAATCCACCGGAGCATTCCCGCCCACACGGCGAACAAAACAGCGCCGATGGCCGCCAGTTTGGCCGCAAAATAGCCCCAGTATCGCATCACTTATTTGGATTCCGCCGCTGGCCGGCAGGTTCCCAAACTTATTCCCCATCCGTTGCAGCTTGAACTTCAATCAAACACCACGGTTTTGTTCGCATAGGAGAGGATGCGGTGCTCCAGATGCCACTTCACCGCGCGCGAAAGGACAATTTTTTCCAAATCGCGCCCTTTTTGAATCAGATCCTCGAGCTGATCCCGGTGGGAGATGCGCATCACGTCCTGCTCGATGATGGGCCCTTCATCCAGCTCTTCGGTGACATAGTGGCTGGTCGCGCCAATCAATTTGACTCCGCGCTCATAAGCCGCCTGATACGGACGGGCGCCGGAAAACGCAGGCAGAAAGGAGTGATGAACGTTGATGATGCGCCGCTCGAAGCGTTTTACGAACTCCGGTGACAAGATCTGCATGTAACGCGCCAGCACCACCAACTCCACCCTGTTTGCTTCAAGCAAAGCCATTTGCTGCGCCTCCACTTGGGCTTTGTTGTCAGGGCTAATCGGAAAATGATGGAACGGAATTCCATAATATGCCGCCAGCCCGGCGGCATCCTGGTGGTTGCTGAGAATCAGGGCGATGTTGCATCTCAGTTCGCCGATTTGGTGACGGTGCAGCAAATCGACCAAGCAGTGCAGATACCGGGAAACAAAGATCGCCACCACGGGCTTTACCGCTGAGTAGGCCAGCCGCCAGCGCATCTGAAACTGTGCGGCTAACGGTTCGAATGCTTGCCGGAACTGCTGCTCGTCAAGGTCGAAGTCCTCGAGCGCCCACTCCACCCGCATAAAAAACAGCCCCAGGTCGTTGTCCTGATGCTGATCGGCATGCAAAATGTTGGCGCCGTGACGATACAAAAAAGTAGAGATGGCGGCCACCAATCCCTTGCGGTCCGGACAGTCGATCAACAGGATGGCGGTATTGCTCAACGCGCGGCTAACCTTCTCTTTCGGTATGTTTTCGCTAACTCGATGTAGACTCCAAGATCGCGATCTAGGTCAGCTTGAGTCCCGTCGAAGTAGAACGTCCGGATTGGGATTCCTCCCAGATCCCGGCTCAAGCGAGGATATACGGATTCGCTGACGATGCCGTTCATGCACGTGAACGGGCTGATGTCGATGATGCCGTCCACTCCGTGTTTCGCGAGGTAGGCTGCTTTTCCGACATTCAGAACCATCTCGCCAAGAGCCCCGTCATTGGGTAGGTAGGGTCGCGCCAGCTCGAGCACAGTTTCAATAGGAGGTTCTTCGTAACCTTTAAAATCTTCTGCAAAGGGCTCCAGCAAGGCGTGCTCGTCATCCTTCTGCACTTTATTGCGGATCCACGCCTTAGCCATTTCGAGAGAAAACTGCTTGCCCAAAAGCCGCAAGCGGCGGAACTGTTCGGAGTTTGTGTACCAGATCCATTCGCTAATATCGCTGAGCCAGGCTTCGCCGCCGTACTCTTCGAGCCTCCGGATCAGATCTTCGTTGGAGAAGGTATGCAAGCGGCAGAAGATCTCACCCACGACGCCGATCAACGGGCGATCCGGGTCGCGGAACACTGGGATTTTCCGGAACCGCTCTCTACAACGAAGTAACGCCTCTCGAATCGCTCCGAGCTGAACCGGGGGATCAACGGGCGACCGCTCCGCAGTCAGGCAAACGTCGTCCAAACACTCTTCATAAACGCGGTCCGTTTCGCCCTTGTGAAGTTCGTGCGGTCGCGTTTTCAACAGCAACTTTTGCAGAATGTCTCCCGCCACCAGCATTCGCCAGCCGGTTCGGAAGAACGGTTGCGCCAAATGGCCGAGGCCCTCGTAGCCGTTCTTGCTGGTAGGCGATAGGATGCCCACCTCACGGTATCCGTTGGCATCCAAGATTTGGCGCAAGAACGGCGCATATTGCCCGAAGCGGCAAGGTCCGTCGGCCGTTGGCATAAAGAACACCACCTCTGCCGGGTCGATGTCCGGCTGCTCGAGCAGCTTCATGAAATCCCCAACGGTGACCTTAGCCGGGTAGCATTCGTCGCCAGACGTATACTTTGCGCCTAGCTCACGCGTGCGCTGATCAGAAGGCGGCGTGATTTGCGCATCCACCCCAAGGGCGCGGAAACCCGCCGCGAAGGCGCGGGCGCTGCCGTAGGCCATGGGAGGAATAAAGACACGTTTGCCTTTTAATGGGTGCTCGCCGAGACGGTCTTCATCGATGGCCCGGTTTGCTTGCTGTAACATCTCAGAATTCCTTTACTGTCCAAGTACGCTTCCACGCGCGTCATGAAACCCGCATCGTTGCCATGCCCGTCAAAAGAGAGGACCAGGAATGGCCCGCCTGCGGCTTGGCGCGTGAAGAATTTGATGTAGGAGTCCGGCCCGCATTTGAAGTTGGAAATGAAAATCAAGTGCAAGTTCTTGTGTTGGGAAGCCAGCCGCGCGGCTGCGAGAATCTTCCGCCCTGAGGCCCAGTACATGTTGGCGTGAAGGTCGCTAATGTCTTCTTCCCCCGTCACCAGAAAATCGATAGGGATCACGTTCGCTCCGTAAAAGCTGCGAATCTTTCGGGGAATGTCGCAATTCACATTACGGTCGTAGATATTGTAGGCCCGGCCAACGAGTACGATGCCGGGTTCCTGGGTGGCCTGGAGAATCTGCAACGCACGCTTGCCTTCCTCGATCAGCCGGTTTTGAAACTCTCGCTGCGCCGCGTAAGCCGCGTCCACCGCCGCGTCGCTGACTCTTCTTTTTACGCCCAACTTTTGCGCCATTTCCGCCAGCGACTTTTTCACGTGCTCCCGCCCCAACTGGAAATGCAAGGTGGGCGCGAGGATCTTATGCCAGTGCGACTCCAGCGCCGGATTGGATCGCAGGACAAAGGGGAGCGTCTGATTCCACGGACACATGTGCGCCGTGCAATCGCAGGTGTCCCCGCTCTCCACGTCCAGCATGTTGGGCACAAAAATGTAATCCACGCCTAATTCGGCAAGCGCCAGAGCGTGTCCGTGCGCTACTTCAATGGGGAAGCACGGTTGAGCGAGAGCGGTTTCCAGCCCCTGGGCGGCAATTTTGGGATCGGTAGGGCGTGATATGACCACCTGCAACCCTGCCTCGGTAAAGTACCGGCGCCAGAATGGAATGCGGTCCAGCATGGACATCGCCCTGGGAATCCCAATCACGATCGATCCCGGGGTCTTTTCGAGTTTTGCCGGCGGCGTCAGCCACTGGCCCGTCATCTCTTGCAGGAGGTTGTCGCGAAAGGCGAAGAGATCGTCGATAACGGGCTTGCGGCTGCTCTTAGACGCTTTCCGGTACCGGTCTGAGCACTTGTCGCCCCAAAAGCTTTTCTGACCCTCGATGGTGAACTCCTTGATGTTGCACTCGTTCGTACACGCCTTGCATACGAAGTCCCGCGTTTTCATTTCCAGCTTCGTAAGGTCGTAGCCGCGGAACCGGGTCATGCCGCCAGTGGCCTCGTGCCACTGTTTGGCGATCAGCGCCATGCCTACCGCCCCCATCACGCCGTTAAATGGGGGCACCGTGATTTTCTTTCCCAGCAACGCCGAAAATGCGGCGGCCACGGCGTCGTTGTATGCGGTGCCGCCTTGGAAATAGATCACCTCTCCGATGTGCCGCCCTCGAACCACGCGGTTCACATAATTCAAAGCGATGGAATAGGCCAACCCCGCGAGGATGTTCGGCACGGTTTCGCCTTTATGCAGCCATCCGGTGACGTCTCGCTCCATGAACACGGTACAGCGCTCGCCCAGCCGCGTAGGCGCTTCTGCGCTGAGCGCCAAGCGTGCGAACTCGCCCTTGATGCTGATGCCAAGTTTCTCGGCTTGTTCCTCCAGGAAGGAGCCCGTTCCGGCGGCGCAGGCTTCATTCATCGCGAAATCCACCACCACGCCGTTTTCAATGGAAATAAACTTCGAATCCTGGCCCCCGATTTCGAAAATCGTATCGACGGGTTCTCCGCCCAGTGTTTGAGAAATATGCCACGCCCCGGTCTTATGCGCCGTAATCTCGTCGTTGACCACGTCAGCGCCTACGAATTCTGCGATCAGTTCACGTCCGGAGCCTGTTGTGCCCACGCCCTCAATCACCAGACGCTTGCCCCACAACTGATCCAACTCGGTTAAGCCCTTTTGAACCGCCTCGATGGGGCGTCCGGCGGTCCGCAGGTAAATATCGTGAATCACCTGACAATTCCGGTCGATAACGGCCAGATTCGTGGAGACGGAACCGATGTCAATGCCAAGATAAGCCGGGATCGGACCATCGCCCGGCGGTGGAACATAGGGGCTCACTTTGTCCCGCAACAGTACGACGTTCTCCATCGAAAGAGGCTTCGAATCGGGCAACTTTGTCACCGTTTCGTGCTGTTTCAGCCGGTGAATTTCGTGGAAAGTGCGCTTTCGAGGCTCCGCGGCTTCCAGGATGGCAGCTCCAATGGCTCCGCACCAGGCATAGAATTCCGGCACGATAAGGTCGCTCTCATTCAATTCGAAAGCCTCTCGAATCGCGCGGGTAATGCCCCGGTTCAACGCCACTCCCCCGATCAACGCCACCGGCTTCACCACGTCACGCCCTTTGACGATGCTGGACTTGAAGTTCCGGGCCACGGCATCGCACAATCCGCGTAAGATCTCAGGCGGCGTGTAGCCTTTTTGCTGGGCGTGGATCATATCTGTCTTGGCGAAGACCGAGCAGCGTCCTGCGATACGCGCCGCGGACCCAGCCCCGCACACCAGACCTCCGATTTCCTCCACGGAATAGCCCATGCGGGAAGCTTGCTGATCGAGGAAAGATCCGGTTCCGGCGGCGCACTCGCCGCTGCGGTCGTAATCCACGATGCGCGCTCCCAGCTCTTCACTGCCGTTGTCCAGCAGAATGTACTTGGCGCTTTCTCCACCCAGCTCAAACACTGTCCGCACCGCGGGGTGGAACCTCGCAAACATGTGCGCGATGGCTTTGAACTCGTTCTCGAAATATATGCCCAGAATCTTGGCGATCGTGCGGCTGCCGGACCCGGTGACCCGGATCCCCTCAATCCTTTCCTCCGGGACCGAATCGTAAAACTCTTGCAACAGGTCGTATGTGGACTGGATCGGCGAACCGAGGATCCTGCGGTATTCGGACACGACCAGAGGACCCACCGGAGACTCTATGAAACGAAAGGACTTATTCTTCCAACTCAGCGTTTCTAACAACGACCGGTCCTCTGCCCGGCCCAAGGCGGCAAGCTTCAAGCTGATAGAGCCGATATCGACGCCGATATTGATGCCCATGATTCCTCATGATACCCAAATGCCGCCATTTATCAACAGGATAGGGGCGAAATGCAGTATTTCGGACCTGTATGACCAAATCCCGCATCGAACGGGCGCCTCTTCTGGCGCCCTCCATCTGGATCCAGCGCTCTTGACTAGCCTGCGGCCTTCCGCCTAAGGGTTTTCTGGTGGTTGTCATACTTTGTGCTACACTCTCTTGAGTCATAGGAGACCTTTATGTGTGTATTACGGCGTTGGGCGCTGGTTACGTTAATGCTGCTGTCAGTTGTGGCTCCGGCGACACCTCAAGGCAATCCGACTGGAGCCATCTCCGGGCAGGTTGTTGATCCGGGCAACCTGCCGATACCGGATGTCAAAATCACGGTATCCTCCCCGGTCCTTCAAGGCATCCGGACCGCCGTCACTTCTGCGAATGGGGACTATATTGTGCCGTTTTTGCCTCCCGGCGATTACACGGTGAGGTTTGAGCGGGAAGGCTTTGCGCCGCTGGAGCTCACTGTGAGCTTGAAGATGGCGGAAACACAGCGGCTGAACGCGCAGATGGCGCTGGCGACGACCACGACTAAGATCACCGTGAGCGAGACCAGCGAAGCAGCCGCTACCGTCACCGTGGAGAGCACGTTACGGTCGTCGAACGTGGAGGTCATCCCTCTCGGGCGCACGTTGGAAGCGGCGACTTTGCTCTCAGCTACCGCGAACAACAACGGTCCGGGCGGCAATACCATGATTTCGGGCGCGCTCTCATATGACAACATCTACTTAGTCAACGGCGTGAACGTGAATGAGACTCAGCGGCAGCAGCCCCGCAGTCTGTATATCGAAGACGCCATCCAAGAAACGAAAGTGGCGAGTGGCAATATTTCCGCCGAGTACGGGCGATTCCAAGGCGGCGTCATCAACATGATCACGAAATCCGGCGGTAACGAGTTCCACGGCTCGTTCCGTACGACATTCACCAACGACGCGTGGCGCGCCCTGACGCCGTATCCTGGCGACCAGAATGTGGATGCCGTCGTCCCGACCTACGAGATGACTTTGGGCGGTCCGGTGCTGAAAAACAAACTTTGGTTCTTCGCCGCGGGGCGGCTTGAAAGCAACTCCACCAACAGCACGACGCCGTACACCAGCGTGAACTACACCAAAGAAGTAAGGGATCGGCGGGGCGAAGGCAAGCTGACCTATACGTTCAACCCGGGGAACACGGTTCGAGTGTCTTTTCTCAAGAAGACGACCGACTATATCAACGACAGTTTCAGCACCATTATGGACGCCGCCAGCCTGTATGATGATTCCATTTACGAATCGCTTCTTTCGGTGAATTACACGTCCGTGCTGAGAAGCAATCTGTTCTTCGAGGGGCAGTACTCAGCCCGGAAGATGGATACTCAGGGCGTGGGTTCGCGCTACATGGACCTTCTCAAGGGCACGCCGATTTGGGACCGCTCGCGAGGACAGGCGCGTTTCAATGCCCCCACTTACTGCGCCGTTTGTCCGGACGCCGTCAACCTCATGAACAACTGGGACGTCTATGGCAAGCTGAATTACTTCCTCTCCACGGGAAGCTTCGGATCACATAGCCTCGTCACCGGCTTCGACGTCTTCAAGGATATGCGCAAGAACAACCAGAACTCGTCGGCGAGTGGTTTTCGCGTGCAGGCGACTTCTGCGATCATCGAAGGGCAGAACATTTACCCGGTTTTCCGGTCAGGAACCAGCACTTACATAGAGTGGCTTCCTGTGTTCACGCCGACCAAAGGCAACGATTTGCGAACGTACTCTGCATTTGTCAATGACAACTGGCGCTTGAATCGCAGGCTCAATTTCAACCTCGGCGTGCGTTTTGATAGGAATAGCATCCGGGACCAAGGAGGGGCTCCGGTGGGCAACGCATCCACGTTCAGTCCACGGCTGGGAGCCTCTTTTGACGTCCGCGGCGATTCCAAGTGGGTGGTGAACTTCGGATATGCGCATTACGTAGGCGTCTTCCCCACGCAGATAGCCGACGCCGCATCGGCGGCGGGCCGCCAGGCTTCTTATAGTTTCTATTACGGCGGTCCGAACGTAAACACGGCGCCGCAGGGACCATACCTCAGTTCGCAGGAGGCGCTGAAGATTCTCTTCGACTGGTTCTTTGCCAACGGCGGCGTCAGCCGCACGCCGCGTAGCCAGCCGACCATTCCGGGAGTGAACACGGCGGTCGATCCTCACATCAAGTCTCCGAGCACGACTGAGACAACCGCCGGCATCGCTCGCGACTTGTGGAACCGGGGTTCGCTGCGTGTGGATTTCATTTACCGTAAGTTCGGCGATATCTACGGGAACTTTGTCAATACGTCGACGGGAATCGTGACGGATCCTAGGACCGGCCAGCGGTTCAACCTGACTGTGGTGAAAAACACCGACAGCGTAGAGCGTAAGTATAAGGGGTTGAGTACGCAATTCACCTACCGGCCCGCGCGGAACCTTCTGCTGAGCGGGAACTGGATGGTCGCCTCCCTGCGTGGCAACGTGGAAGCTGAAGACTCCACTAACGTCATTGTGCGCGCCAGCGCAGACGAATACCCCGAGTATCGGGACCCTCGGTGGAACTCGCCTATCGGCTATCTTGACGCCGACCAGCGCCACAGGGTGCGGATTTGGGGCTCGTATAATTTGCCGGTGTTGCGGGAGGCAGGCGCTTTGGTCTTGGGCTTCATGCAACGGTACGATTCGGGACGGCCGTATGACTATACAATGTCCATCGATCCCAGACCTTATGTGACCAATCCGGGCTACTTGCTGCCTCCGTCGACGGTTACCTATTACATCAGCCCGCGGGGAGCGTTTCGGTTCAACGGCGCCTGGCGGAATGACCTTTCGTTGTCCTGGAGCCGTCGCGTTCCCATGCGGAGACTGTCCACCGCGCAAGTCTTCCTTCGCGCGGTGATGAATAACGTGTGGAATAACCACCAGCTCATTCGCTTCAACACCACGATTATCAGCCGAACAGGCGACGCCACTCTCGCGGCGTTCAATCCTTTCACCAGCACGCCGGTTGAGGGAGTGAACTGGCGAAAGGGGCCGAGCTTCGGGCAGGCCATCAGTCCGAACAGTTATCAATCGCCCCGTGAGTTTAACTTCTCGGTTGGTTTCCGCTTTTGAGAAAGAACTCCGAGCATGAACTTGACGTCTTCCGAAAAGACGCCTGCTAAGGCTTTGCGTCTGCTGCTGGTTTCTCTTGGCCTGATCTTGTTAGGCGACGTTGGCGCGCTCCTGATTCAAACCGGCGCCGGTGCGATCCAGGTGGTGGGGATCAAAGTTCCGACTCAGAACGGACAATGGATTGCCGCTGACTTGTTGCGCCCCAAGAGCGCCACCGCGGAGAATCCGGCGCCCATCGTTGTCGTTTGCCCGGGCTTCGAACGCCGGAAGGAGGATTTGGGCAGCTATTCGATCGAACTCGCAAGGCGTGGAATTGCCGTGATCGCCATCGACCCTTACAATCAGGGAGCATCGAGTTCTACGCGCGAGCGCCGCTCGGCTACGGTGGAAGGCTATGGCGTTTTGCCGATTGTCGAGTACATCTATAGTACGCCCAACCTCAATTACGTGGACAGGACGCGCATCGGCGCAGCGGGATATTCCGCCGGAGGAAACGCTGTGCTGCAAATGGCATCCCATTTCGGCGGACGGCGAACGAGGGGAAGATCGGCGGGCTCACGCTCCAAGGGTCATGCAGCGAGCGCGGAAGACGAGGCTGCGCTCAAGAAGGACCCACCCAGTAAATTGGCGGCCGTATTTGCGGGCGGTTATGTGCTCACGTTGACCGATGCTCTGATTCGACCCATCCGCTCGAACGTGGCTATTGATTACGCCTTCTATGATGAGGGCAGTTTCCGCAATGCAAACCGGAACGCCGATCTCAGAAAGGCTCCAGAGGCGCTTCGCCTAGTAAACGCTGTTTTGGAGGCAGGAAGCGCGGTTTCCGAGGTGGAAATCGGTAAAGTTTACGGCGACCCGAAGAGTAAAACCATGCGAGTTGTCTACAACACGCGCAACATCCACCCCTTCCTTCCTTATGACCGGGAATCCATTGCGCACATGGTTGATTACTTCACCTATGTTTTCGACTGGAAGCCCGCTATTCCGGCGTCCGACCAGGTATGGATCTACAAGGAGTTTTTCACTCTCCTATCGCTAACCGGCGCGATGCTGTTCCTGGTTCCGTGCGCCATCCTGCTCATGCAGTTGCCCGTATTTCGACCTCTGGCGCAGCCCGTGCCTCCCCCGCTGCCGGCGCTGAACAGGCAAGGCAAGGTCCGTTTCTGGTTCTGGTTTGCCTTTTCCGCGATTTTGGCCTGCTACTTGTACGTTCCCATGGTTCGGGCCACTTTCACCCTGTTTCCGGACGCCAGCGCGGCGCGGCCGACGTGGTGGTTCCCCCAGCGCATGAACAACGCTGTCCTGCTGTGGGCCGTAGCCAACGGGACCATCGGGCTGATTACGTTCTGGCTCTCGTATCGATATCACGGCAGGAAGAACGGCGTGCGGCCCGAAATGCTGGGAATCCGGACCAGTGCGGGAGAACTTGGCAGGACCGTGGCGCTGGCGCTTTGCGTTCTAGCAGCCTTTTACGTCCTGCTGTTCGCTTCCTACGCCGTTTTCCATGTTGACTTCCGGTTTTTCTTCGTGGCGGCGCCGGCGTTTTTCCCCAAGGAAATGCTGCTGGTGGCGCTTGAATACCTTCCGCTGTTTTTCATTTTCTATTTAGCCAATTCCATTCGTGTCAATTCGGCAAGCCGTTTTGAGGGGCAGAAGGAATGGGTCAGCATGCTGATCATGGGGCTCGGAAACTCGGTTGGCCTGGCGCTTATTCTCGTCATCCAGTACGCTTGGCTTGCCTTCACCGGGACTGTGTTTTGGACCCAGGAGTGGCTGTTTCTGAACCTGCTATTTGGCATTATTCCCATGATGTTTCTGTTGCCGTATTTCAACCGCTACTTTTTCAGGGCTACGGGGAAGGTGTACCTCGGGCCTATGGTCACGTGTCTGGTGTTCGTAATGATGACGCTCACCAACAACGTCTGCTACATCCCCTTGTAATGCCGGCGTGGCCGGTGGTGGTATGTTAATACGGAGTATGTTGAACCGAAGAGCGTTTCTTGCCTCCATGACCGGCGCCGCTGCTGTCACACGGCTTGCCGCCGCGCCCAGACGGCCCAACATCGTCTTGATCCTGGCGGACGATATGGGTTTTTCCGACATAGGATGTTACGGCTCTGAGATTTCCACGCCGAATTTGGACCGCTTGGCGCAGCGCGGCCTCCGGTTTACCCAGTTTTACAACACTGCCCGGTGCTGCCCCACGCGCGCCTCGATTCTTACGGGCTTATATCCACACCAAGCCGGCGTGGGGCACATGATACAGGATCGCGGCGTGCCTTCCTACCAAGGGTATCTCAATGACCGCTGCGTCACGATTGCGGAGGTCTTGCGCACCGCAGGATACCGCACGCTCATGTCGGGCAAATGGCACGTTGGCGAAGACCGCCCCCATTGGCCTACAGACCGCGGATTTGAGAAATATTTCGGTTTGATCAGCGGAGCCAGCAACTACTGGCGTTTGGACGAGGGGCGCAAAATGGCCATGGACGACAAGCCATGGACGCCGCCGCCGCAAGGCTTCTACATGACCGACGCCATCACCGACTATGCGGTGAAATTTATCGACCAGTACGGGCGCGGGCCCGAGCCGTTTTTCCTTTATGCCGCGTATACCGCCCCACACTGGCCGCTGCACGCGCATCCTCAAGATATTCAGAAATACGAGGGAAAGTACATGAAGGGCTGGGACGAACTCCGCAAGGAGCGCCACCGCCGCCAAATCGAAATGGGGATCGTCGATAAGCGCTGGCCCTTAACGCCACGCGATGAACGTGCGCCGGCTTGGGAAACTGTAGAAGACCGCAAGGCGCGAGACCGCGCCATGGCGGTCTACGCTGCTCAAGTGGACCGCTTGGATCAAGACATCGGCCGCATTCTCGCCAAGATTCGCGAGATCGGCGCCGAGGAAAATACGCTCGTGATATTCCTGGCCGATAACGGGGGCTGTGCGGAAGAGATAAACCGGGGCGTAAAGGGCGTGCCCCCCGGACCGCCGGATTCGTATTTCTCTTACGGTCTCCCTTGGGCTAACGCCAGCAACACGCCGTTCCGTTTGTACAAACACTGGGTTCACGAAGGAGGGATCGCTACGCCGTTCATCGCCTACTGTCCTTCCATCGTGAAGGAGCGCGGCAAGATCGTTCATGAAGTAGGGCACATTGTGGACCTCATGGCTACGTGCGTGGATTTGGCCGGCGCCAAGTATCCGCAAACTTTCAACGGGAAGCCCATTCAGCCGATGGAAGGCAAGAGTCTGGTCCCGGTTTTCCAAGGACGCAGCCTGGGCAGCCGGAAGCTATTCTGGGAACACGAAGGTAACCGCGCCGTCCGGGATGGAAAGTGGAAGCTCGTCTCCCGATATCCTAAGGAATGGGAACTGTACGATCTGGAAGCGGACCGCACCGAAATGAATGATCTTTCGGCAAAGATGCCTGAAAGAGTTGCTCAGATGGCCAAGGATTACGCGGCTTGGGCCGCCCGTTGTGGGGTCAAAACGCCCGAAGAACTTGGGAAGAAAACCAAGCAGAAAGGGTAAAAGAGATCTTTGGCGGCCGGCGCGTCGCCACGCCGGCCACCCTATCCGTCCTCCTCGCGATCACTGCTTCATCGAAAGCCCCGTCCACCGCCGTCCACGACGGCAATCGGTAAACATATGACGAAACACCACGATGGCGAGTGGTACTGTAACCGCTATAACTATAAAGATCTCCATAAATGAAGCTCAGGTTGTAGCCTGCACTTCTATTGTCGCAAACTTACGTTACAACCGTGTGACAAACCAAGGTCGTCACTTCCCCGTGTACGTAATCCACATCGGGCTCGCCCACACGATCTCCCCGTCTTCTTGCTCGCCGCGGACGTAATAGTAGCTCTGCTTGCCGGGGGACGGGGCGTTGTCACGCCAGCTAAATTCCACCGTGGCCGTCTTGGGCTGCGCCGTATAGACGTACTTATTGTCCTTGATGACGTAGACCCTGGAGAAGGGCGCCGTGCCCACCAGCTTGACTTTCAGTTCAGGCGGCGCGGAAGAGCTGAAGATGTCACCCATCATGTAGTCGCCGCTGCGCACGTCGGCCAGAATGTTATCCGTCGCTCCGAACACATGACGCTTGCGAAGCGCGTCCATGATGGCTTCCCGGCTCAAATCTTTCGCATAAAGATTGCAGTAGCTCATGTGGGTGGAGATATGGTCGGAGCTGGCTTGGAAGCCAAGCTTATAACCCATCTCCAGCGCGAGGCTGACGAAACCTTTCGGTCGCCAGCCGCCAATCGAATCGTTCTCGGTGTTGGAGCGTGGCGCTCCCGGCATTTCGTAATTCTGCCGGTCTCCCTGATAAATCTCCACCACGGGCTCGACGGCAGGGTCATTGTCCCGCCAGTCCGTGCCCATGTTTGTGCCCGAAGTGTGCGAAGCGACTATGCCGTGGAACGTTCGTAAGTACGCATATAACATCTGCGTGTCCGGAGCGTTTCCGCTGGCGCTTTCGTCCACCTTGGGCAGCCGGGGCAGGGGACGAATCCCGCGCTGTGCGAACACGACGTTCCGGTGCCCTTCTGGGTAAGAAACGCTGCGCTCGTAACTGAACATGGGGACGAAAGCGCCCGGCGAGTGCAAAATGTCGGTCAGCTTTTGCGTAGTCCACCAGGAATACTCGCGCCCACCGCCGTTATCGTGATCGCAGCAGCCGACCCAGTCCATATGCGCCGCATCAATGGCGTAACGAAATTGGTCGAGAATCGTGCCGTCGCCGCCTCCATCGCCCGAGATTTCGCTGTGCCGGTGAAACTCGCCGGAAATTACCCGGAGCGTCCCTTCGCGCGGCGTCTGGATCCGGTATTTCCGTCGCGCAGCCACCGCCTGTTGTTCCTTCTGATCCACCACCGACCCAGCCGGTTTCGGCAGGCTTGCCGCGCGCGTTTCCACAGCAGCGCTCGCCGGCGGAAGGGTCACGCGGTTCAGCCACAGATCGTTCTGGTATGGGTCCTCCACCACATTCCCGGCCGCGGCGGCCCGCCGTTGCGCCGCGGGTCGAAGCGCGCCTGCAAACTGGCGCCGGTTGTCCGAAGAACCGATGACCGCGATCTCGCCGGCCCGCGTCGCCACGATCGCGGGGCGGTTATCCAGCAGGTTATCAGACCGGTGCAGATAGATGGGGCCGGCGCACTCCGCGCCCGCGCAAGAAACCAAGTACTCGGTCCAGACGGTGCCAATGGGGTTCCACCACACCGGATGAGCGCTGCGGAATGCTAGCCACAACCGTCCGGAGGAGTCGATCGTTAGACGCGGCATGGAGTTCTTCGGCGCTAGCGGCGGCCGCGGCGTCAAATTCGGCGATCGGTTCTTGGCGGCGTTCACGTCGGGTTGCAGCCAGCCCTCGACCTCGTCTTGCGCGCCGGGGGCCTCCACCCCGCGCTGCGGCGGACCCGGCATCAACATGCCCGGTTTTCCGGCGGCTTCCAGCGCGTTCCCCGCTGCGTCAAAAGCCGCCAGGCGAACAGCGCGACCTTGATAGACCGCGATTCCCGTCGTCTCGTAAGCTCCGAAGTCCTTTCCCCAGTTCTCTGCGCCCTCTTCATAGCTCAGCCATAGGCGGCCTTTGGGGTCATAGGCGATCGAAGGGTAGGCCTCGTACCGCGCTGACTGCACGAGAGGCTTCTCCGCCCCCCATTTACCTGGCGCCGCGGCGGTCCGGGCGAAAATATCGTAATTGCCGTTGCGGTAGGAATCCCACGCCACGGTGACGCGCCCGTCCGGCGCTGCGGCGATGGCCGGGTTCCATTCATTGCCGGGCGAGGCTGACACTGCCACGGGAGTAGAGAACTTTCCGCCCTCCTGAACTGCGGCGAAGATGCCCGCTTTGCCGTTACGCCAGCCTTGCCAGGCGACCCAGACCCGGCCTGCGTTGTCCGTGACGGCTACCGGAAACATGTCCGAGCCGGGCGCATCGCAGATCTTAAACGCCCCACCAGGTCGGCCGTTTTCCACGGGCCGAGCCCAGAGATCGAAATTCCCTTTCTCATTGGCGGACCAGAACACCCAAACGCGGTTACCGCCATCTACGGCAACCGCCGGCCGGTACAGATCGCCTCCAGGCGGGCTGATGGGGATAGGCGCTTCGACTTTGTCTCCCGCCACCCGCAACAAGAAGACTTGGTCTCCGCCCGGCGGCGCTTTCAGGTCGTCAAAGTTTTTGGGTCGCTCTTTGTAATTGGCGCGGATGCGGTTGTGTTCCGGGTGATGCTTGAATTCCAGGTAAGCCACCCAAATGTTTCCGGCTTTGTCCGCTGCCGCCGCTGGATAGTCTTGCTCTTCCAGGGACCGGGTTAATTGCATCGCAAACGGAATCCGGTCCGCCATCACGCGATGGTTCAAAGCCCGGATGTTTTTTCCATAAGGAATGTCACGCAACGCGACCCGGAAATCGCCCTGCGCGGTTTTGACGGCCAGGGTGGAGCTTTCGTCGGCGCCTTCCAACCACACGATCACACCATTGGCGACGAAGGGCGGCTGGCCTTGTTTCGCCGCGCCAAACAAACGGATGCGGTGGGTGGCCATTTTCCAGGAACTGCCCTGGACTTCATCTCCGGGCTCAAATCTCCAACCCTCGATGCCTACAACCTTTCCGCGATCCACGGCGACCGACCCGTCCCAGCGGACCTCCGTGCGGTCACCGATCCCCATAATCAGCCGCACGCCCACGGCTGCCTGGATCTGGAATCCTACGGTAAGAAAAACCACCACGGCACGTTTCATGCTGGTCCTCCCGCTCCTCAAGATTCTACTCCCAAAACCGCTCCCGGTGCGCAAAAAAGCGGGAAGCGTTCGTGCCGCTTCCCGCCAGTGGAGAGGCTAAATAAGTCAGAAAGAAACCCGGAGGCCGAAACGGAAGTCACGCCCCGCAGTTGCGCTCGTAATGCACATGAAATTGCGTAGCGGGTCGCTCAGCGACGTATCCAGCGTTCCGTCAGGACGCAGTCGCATGGAGGCGGAGGATCCGCTCGGGTTACCCCAGATCGGCGTATTCGTAAAATTGTTGGATTCGGCGCGGAATTCGGCGTTCCATTTTTCTTTGAACTTAAAGTTCTTGTACAACGCTGGGTTGAATCGCCAATAGCCGGGTCCTCGCAGAATGCCCCAACCCGTGTTGCCCGGGCGGTAGACGGGGTTAGCGGCATTAAAGAAGAAAAGCGGATCGCGGAAGCTGAGGGGATCGTAATACGGATTGCCGGGACCCTTTCCCCCCAGTTTCTTTACCGGCGCTACCTGATCCGCGGTCTGCGTGCATCCGATGCACTGAAGCGAAGAGCCGCTTCCGCTCACATAGAACGGAGTGCCCGAGTAGGCGACGAAGGTTCCCACGATTTTCCAACCTCCGGCTACCGCGTCGGCGATCTTATTGTCGAGGTGGAACCGCTTCCCCTTTCCCACGGGCAGTTCATAGTTCCACGCCGTGGTGAATGAATGGGTACGGTCATAGCCGGCCGGGCCGTAGTTCCGCCGAATCATGGGACCCCAGTTCCACAGCCGGAGGCTGACCCACCCATCTTCGTCGGCGAAGTTGAGAGCTTTGCCGAACGTATATGTGGTCCTCAGGAATAAGCCGTGGCTGAAGTTCTTCTGGAGCGAGGTTTGTAACGAATCGTACGCCCCATAAGCCCAACCGTCCCACATGGCCATCCCGATCGTGCGCCCGTGCGCTTTGGCAAGCGGCAGGTTGGCTCGAGTCACGCCGAGCCCGGGACCCACTGTGTTGATGTCGATGTCAATCAGTTGGTGAATGGTGCGCGTGGCGACGTAAGCGATGTCGCCCACCATTTGCCACGGCAGCTTGCGCTCGATCGTAGCGTTCCAACTTTGGATGTAGCCGCGGTGGAGCATTCCTCCCCAAGGACTGCGCGGACCCATGTTCACATCCACCGGCAAGGTAGCAAAACCCTTGCTAACGTCAGGCGTGGGGATATCCGGAATCCCCTGATCCACCGTGTTGAACCAGCCATATGTGGACACCGATGCAGACCAGGATCCGGTCAACGTAGCCGGGTACAACCCTCGCAGAGGCCTACCGAACGGCAGGGGGTCGAAGGTGATCCCATAGCCTGCGCGCAGCACGGTATTATCACCCAGCCGGTAAGCCAATCCAACGCGCGGACCGAACAACTTCTTGCTGACTTCGATTCCGACATTGCGCGGCGTATTTCCGAACCCGCCGAAATACACGATATTGGTTGCTGGGTCCCAGCGCTCGATGCCCCGGTCCCCGCGGTTGATCAACGGGTAATACTCATATCGCAGTCCCAGGTTAACCGTCAGCTTGCGTGTGGCTTGCCAGCGGTCTCGCACATACCAGGCTAACTGCCACTCTCGAGTTTTCATTTCGAAGTATTGAATCGACTTGGAGTAATCTGAGACCAAACCCAGCAACGCGGCAGCAAAAGAATTCGCTGATCCTCGTTTCGAATCGGATGGATTATAGGTTGAGCCCGCCGCGAACGTGATCGCCCCCCGTGGATTCGCGGTTTCCGGCTGCCAGTGGTTGAGTTCGAGCCGCCGCGCTTCAAATCCCCAGCGGATTTCATGACCGCGGCGCATCTTGCTGAAATTCGTCTGGTACGAGTAGGCGCGTTCGTGGCGCCATACCGGGGCCCAGGTGGCGCCCACGCCGACGTAGTCAAACCCGAATCCGGTCACCTGAGGAGCGCCGCCGTAGCGTGGATCGTTGGCGTACTGACGTCCGCCGTTGGTCCCTGGGATTTTCCAGACGTCCAACCCGATGTTCTTGTTGACATTCGGAATACCGACCTCCTGATCCATGCGTGTGTAGCCAAACACGCCATCCATCAAAAAGGTCGGCGAAAAGGTGTAGTTATATCCGGCAGTGACGAGTTGGGTTGTCGTATCGCCAAACCCCTCAGTCCCAAGCGCCGGACCCCCTAGATCCCCAAAAATGTACTTCCCCGAAACCGGAGCGTCCATGCGGCTGTACTTGCTCCACACCGCCAGCTTCGAGGTGGCTGTGTAGTTTACCTTTAAGTCGTACTGGTTTCTATTCAACGACAGTACGCCGCCTACGCCATAATTCCCGCTCAAATTGAGGGGATCGGTGGGAGAGGTCTGGTTGGGCAAAGGTACATCCTTGTATATGTTGGGGAAGATGGAATTCCAACGGGTTTGCGGAACTATGTTGTTGGGGAACGGAACGCGCCCCGATGCATTGTTTTGGGGGGCTGAAGCGGGGTCGTAGACGACTTGATATTGGATAACCCGGCTGAAGTCGCCCCGTCTGAAATCCGCTGGCGCCACCGAGTAGTTTCCGAAGTAGCCTGTGCGTTCGGTTGTACGCTCGAAGTTGAAGAAGTAGAACAACTTATCTTTCTTCACCGGGCCTCCTATGTTGCCTCCAAAAATGTTGAGGATGGAAAGAGGCTTACGATAGCCGGACGCACGGAAGTAAACCGGGTCGCTGTTGAAATGCTGGTTGTTGTGGAACCACCAGCCGGTTCCATGTAGCGTATTGGTCCCCGACTTAGTGGCCAAGGTAACCGCCGCTCCACCCGCCATGCCTTGCTCGGCGTCGAAACTGCCCGTGGTGATGTTCACCGTTTCGATGGATTCCACCGGTTGAACATACGCCACGTGGTGTGGCAGCCAGATGTTGATGTTCACCGCGCCATCCACCAGCGTGTTGTTGTTGTTGGTCGCTGTTCCATTCACAAACGACCGGAGAGCACGCCCGGGCGTGTCGACGACTGCATTCTGGAACGCGGGTGGCGAGGCGCCCGGCACCAGCGCGATGAGGCTCTGGTAATTCCGGTAATTGGGCAATGGCAGATTTTGCACCGTTTGCCCCGTCAGCTCGTGGCGCACGTCCGCTTTGTCGGTTTGCAGCAAAACCGCGCTACCGGCCACAGTCACTTGTTCCGATAACTGGCCGACCTCGAGTTTGACATCCACGCGGGTAACGGTGTTGATAGTTACATCCACATCGGTCCGCGTCAACGTGCGAAATCCGCTCGCTGTAACTTTAAGGTCATACAATCCCGGGAGAACGTTCAAAATCGCATATCTACCGGCATCATCAGATGTAGTTTCCCGGGACAGACCGGTTTGTTTGTTGGTGATAGAGATGTTTGCGCGCGGCACGACAGCGCCGGTGGGGTCTTCTACCGTCCCCACAATGGAGCCGTAGAAAACCTGACCGTAGCTCATGATGCTTAGGATGCAGCCCGCAGCCATCCCGAGTAGCACGTCGCGAAGTATAGGATTTGTTCTCATACCTCACCCCTAAACCCAACTCCTTTGCGTGAGAAGCTGATCGTCATTGCGGCCCATTGCAATACAGATTTCGATAGGCCGACCTCAGAACTACATACTCCATTTCCGCCCTTGTGTCAAGCAAAATCTTGACAAGAAGATTCCCTTACGCCCAACCCGCGCCACGGGATAGCGATGCGGCATTTTCCTATCTCCGCGAGGATTACCGGCGGCTTCTGGCAGGCGGGAGCCTGAACTGGCTTTTCCCCCTCAAGTTCCCGTAGCTGTTTGGAATCCCTCACTCCCCAGAAGCGTTTTCCACCTGAACCTTCACCGGGATGCCGTCGCGGACGCTTTGTGTGACGATACAAAAATCCTCGAAAAGTTCCAAGCACCGAGCCGCCTTTTCGCGTTCGTTTTCAGGGATGCGCGGGTGGATCGTGACGGCGACGTCGGCGATGCGCAACCTCCCGCGCTCATTGCGTCCGATACGGATACGCACGGTGGTATGGATCGGACCGATTTCCACGCGCGCCTTACGCGTACAGAACAACAAGCTGGCGCTTAAACAGTTGCCTATGGCTGCTCCCAGGATCCGCGCCGCGTTGGGGGCAGCGTCTTTGCCTAACGGCGCCGGTTCGTCCAGCCTCAAAGGCGCGTAGTGCTCCTTGTCAAACGTCACTTGGAATTCGTAATTTTCCAGTTGGTCCACGGCAATCGTGAATTCATGGGTGATTTGCAAATTGGCTTCTGGCATCCTTCGTCCTTTACGGACAGGATAACGCGCCGCCACCCGCTCACGGCGGCGGAGAGTGCAACTTGCTTGCGCCGGGTGGAATTTGCGATACTGTTCGGGCAACTTGTCGGTTGTTGTTTCCGCCAGCGTCAGCGCGAAATTTGCCTGGCGGCTGATGGAATGAGATTTAGGAGAACGGTAGTGAAAGAAAAAGGTGTGGTGAAGTGGTTCAATGCCGCCAAGGGCTATGGATTCATCCAGAGGTCCACGGGCGAGGACGTATTTGTACATTACTCGGCGATCCAGATGAACGGGTATCGTACCCTGGATCAGGGGATGGAGGTGGAGTTCGAGGTCAAGCAAGGGCCTAAGGGCTTACAGGCCGAGAACGTAGTTCGGCCGTAGACCGATTGAGAAAATTCAACCCGCGACGGGCCGCCCAACCAGGGCGGCCTTTTCTCTTTTCCCTCCACGAACCGTTAGAATGCAGAAGTGGCTACACTGACGTTTGCGGAAGCGCGCGCGGCGGTGCTGGAGCGCACGCACGGCGTGGCGCCGCGCGGCGTAGAAACGGTTGCTTTGCTGGAAGCGTGCGGACGCGTGCTGGCGGAACCCATTTTGGCGGACCGAGACCTGCCCCCGGCCGACCGCTCCATACGGGACGGTTACGCCGTACGGGCGTGCGATACGCCGGGCGAGTTACGTGTCTTAGGAGAGCTGCGGGCGGGCGAGGACCTCGCTTTTCGCGTCGGTCCCGGAGAAGCCGTGGAGATCATGACCGGTGCGCTCATGCCTGAGGGCGCGGATGCGGTGGTCATGGTCGAGCATGTCATGCGCCACGGAGACCAGGTGCGTGTGCCGGTCGCCGCGCAGCCCGGCGACTTCGTCCACCCCAGAGGAGCGGAAGCATCCGCAGGAGCGGTGCTGCTGGCGCCTGGCGTGAAGCTCGGCTTTGCTGAACTGGCTCTGCTGGCGGCGGTAGGCAAAGCCGAAGCGCGCGTGTACCGCCGCCCGCGTGTGGCGATCGTTCCGACGGGCGATGAGATTGTCGACGTGGGCGAGCGCCCGTCGCCCTGGCAGGTGCGAAACTCCAACGCCTGGTCGCTGGCGGCGCAGGTCCGCCTGGCGGGCGGCGAGCCGGTTGTGATCGGCGTGGCGCGCGATAATCACGCCTCTTCAACGGAAATCATACGCCGCGGGTTGGAGCTGGACCTGCTTCTGCTGTCCGGTGGAGTGTCTGCCGGCAAATACGATATTGTCGAGAGCGTGCTGGCCGACTTGGGGGCAGAGTTTTATTTCGACCGTGTCCTGATTCAGCCCGGACAGCCGCTGGTGTTCGGCAAAGCGCGCGGAACGTGCTTTTTCGGTTTGCCCGGCAACCCCGCATCCACGATGGTGACTTTTGAGGTGCTGGCCAAAGCCGCGCTGGAACGGTTGGCGGGCGTAAGAGAGCCTGTGCTTCCGCTGGCGCTGGCTCGCCTCACGCAGCCGTTCCGTCACAAACCGGGTCTGACGCGGTTTCTTCCCGCGCGCTTGAATGGCGAAGGCCAAGTGACGCCCATAGGCTGGAAGGGTTCAAGCGACGTGCCGGCTCTGACGCGCGGGAATGCATTCCTGGTGGCGGACCCTGACAGAGAGTCGTGGGAAGCGGGAGAATTGATAGCAGTGCTGCTCCGATGAAAGCTCTTTCGCACTATGACGTCGCTGGCCGTCCGCGCATGGTGGACGTCTCGGAAAAGGAAGCCACGAACCGCACTGCGCGGGCGCACGCTTTTGTGCGCATCCGACCCTCCGTGCTGCGGCGCTTGCCTGCCAATCCCAAAGGCGATCCGCTAATCGTAGCCCGCATCGCGGGCATCCAAGCGGCCAAACGCACGGCGGAACTGATTCCGATGTGTCACCCGCTTCCGCTCACGCATGTAGATGTGGAGACGACGGTAGAGCGGCGCGGCGTGCGCATTGTGGCGTCCGCCGCCACTACCGCGCCGACGGGCGTAGAGATGGAGGCGCTGACCGCCGCCGCAACGGCGGCGTTAACGGTTTACGATATGACCAAGGCGCTGGATAAGGGTATCGAAATTGGAGAACTGTACCTGCTTGAAAAGACCGGTGGCAAAAGCGGGGATTACCGCCGAGCCGTCCGATCCAGGAAGGAAAAACCATGATTCAAGCGGCAGTGCTAACCATTAGTGATTCGGCGTATCGCGGCGAACGTGAGGACCGGTCGGGACCGGCAGTGCGCCGCCGCCTGGAAGAACTCGGCTGGAACGTTGCAGCGATGGAGATCCTCCCGGACGAAGCGCCGCTGATTTCCGAACGTTTGGCTACGCTGGCTGATGGCAACCAGTTTTCGGCGGTTTTCACGACCGGCGGCACCGGCGTCACAGTACGTGACGTCACGCCGGAAGCTACGCGCTCAGTCCTTGACCGCGAGATCCCAGGGTTGGCCGAGACGATGCGCTTGGAAGGGCGGAAGTTCACGCCGTTATCCGTTCTCTCTCGCGGGGTGGCAGGCACGCGCGGCAGGGTGCTCATCGTCAACCTCCCCGGTTCGCCAAAGGGGGCCGTTGAGGCTTTGAACGCGATTGCGGATCTCGTGCCTCACATTCTGGATTTGCTCCGGGGGCGTACCGAACATGAGAACCCCGTGCAACGCGATCTGGAGAGCTGACGTCATCAACAAGAGAGGGTTATCCATGCGCACCTTGAAATGGCTGCTGTGCCTGCCGTTCGCCCTGGCTGCTGGGGCGCAATCCGAATCTCCGGATAAGACTTTCCGCGCTACGGTGAACGTGGTGATCGTCCCCACCGTGGTGACGGATCAGTACGGCCGCTATGTGGCGGGACTCAAGCCCAGCGATTTCCGGTTGCTGGATAACGGCAAGTTACAAGACATCAAGGTGGACGAAATCTACCAGCCGCTTTCGCTGGTGCTGGTGGTGCAAGCGGACTCAGCCATGGAGTCCATACTGCCGAAGGTGCAGAAAATCCACCCCATGCTGACCTCATTGCTGGCGGGCCAGGATGGCGAAGTGGCGATCATGGGATTCGATCACCGGATCCAGGTGCATCAAGATTTCACGCGGGATCCGGATAAGCTCAAGGCCGCCATGGAGAAGCTGCGTCCCGGCAGCGAGTACAGCCGTATGAAAGACGCCATACGGGAGGCGGTGCGCATGCTCTCGAAACGCCCACAAACGCACCGGCGGGTCATTCTGTACATTGGCGAAACTCGCGATAAATCCAGCTCCGGCAGGACGCGGGAGATACTGGCTGAGATTCAATTGCAGAACATCATGGTGTACACGGTGAACGTCAACCGCTTCATCACGACCTTGACGAAGAAAGCCCCTCCTCCTCGTCCGGACCCGGTGCCGCCCGGGGGCAGACACGTGCCCGCCGCCGTGCCCAATGTTCCCACGAACACGAATAACTTGAGCATTCCCACAGGCAGCGTGATCCCCGTGTTTACGGAAATTTTCAAAGACGTCCGGGATTTGTTCGTGCGGAATCCGGCGGAAACTTTCACCCAGTTTACCGGAGGGCGGGAATTCTCCTTTGTCAGCCAGAAAGACCTCGAAACCGCCGTGCAAGCGGTCGGCGACGACATACGCAGCCAGTACATGATCAGCTACAACCCCGACAATAAAATTGAGGGTGGTTTCCACGAGATTAAGGTGCTGGTCACGCGCGAAGGCGCTGAGAAGTGGAAAGTGCGGGCCCGCCCCGGTTACTGGATGGCCGCGGTTCCAGAGTAACGGGCGGCGGCTCGTTTATCCGTTTCGCTTGGCTTCCAGCTCCGCCCAGCGGTTATATAGGCGCTCCACTTCCTCTTGTGCGGCGGTGAGTGCATCCCAGGCAGCGCGGGCGGCTACGGCGTCCCCGTTCGCCGATGCGTGTTCGAGAGCGGCTTGCTGAGCCGCCAAACGGCTTTCCGCCTCCAGAATACGAAGCTCCATGGACTCCCATTCGCGCTCTTCCAAATAGGACAACTTTTTGCGCGGTGGTTCAGACTTCGGTTTTGAGGCCGGCGGTGGGGCAGGCATCTCCTGCTGCGCCTTGCGCAAAGCCAGGTCCTGTTCCCATTGCGTGTAATCTGCGTAAAGCGTTACGCCCCCCTCCCCATCCAACCCCAGGATCGCTGTAGAGACCCGGTCCATCATATAGCGATCATGCGTCACGAGCGCCAGCGCTCCGGGAAAATCGAGCAGGCTTTCTTCCAAGGTTTCGAGGGTCGGGATATCGAGGTCGTTGGTGGGCTCATCGAGCAAGAGAACGTCCGCCGGTTCCAGCATAAGGCGGGCGATGAGGACGCGCGCGCGCTCGCCGCCGGAAAGCTTGCTGACGGGCTGCTCGAGCTGTTCGGTGCGGAAGAGGAACCGCTTGGCCCAGCCGTTGACGTGTTGCATGCGCCCGCGATAAATCACCGAATCGCCGTCCGGCGCCAGAGCGCGCTTGAGCGTAACGTCTGCATCGAGTCTGGCGCGCTCCTGATCGAAGTACACTACCCGAAGATTTTCCGCACGCCGGACTTTGCCTGCGTCCGGCTCCAGCTCCCCACACAAGATTCGCAACAGCGTGGTTTTTCCCGCGCCATTCATGCCGCACAAACCGATGCGGATGCCGGGCGTCAAGGTTAGGCTTACGTCTTGGAAAAGAAGCCGTCCGCCTAGCGATTTCGATACTCCCTCGAGTTCGATCAGCCGCTTGGAGCGGCGCTCGCTGGCAGTGAATTGAACGGCTACGGTGGAGCTTTTTAACCGCGTCGCCAGCCCGTCAAGCTCGCCTGTCAGCCGGCGGGCTTCCTCCACGCGAGCTTTGGCTTTCGTGGTGCGCGCCTTGGCGCCGCTGCGCAACCATTCCAGTTCGCGCCGGACGCGCGACTCGAGAGCCTCCTGCCGCCGGCTTTGAGCCAACAGGAACTCGTCCTTAGCGGCGAGGAAATCCGAATACCTGCCCTTCACTCGGAAGATCCCTTCCGGATACATCGGGTTAAGCTCAGCGACCTCTGTGGCTACGTTCTCTAAGAAATAGCGGTCATGACTCACAAGGATGGCGGCGAAGGGCGCTGAAAGCAGCGTTTTCTCCAACCACAAAATGCCTTCCAGGTCAAGGTGGTTGGTGGGTTCGTCAAGCAGCAATAGATCCGGGCGGCGCACCAAAGCCTGAGCGATGGCGAGGCGTTTCCGCCAGCCGCCGGAGAGTTGTGCGGCCGGCGCCTCCGGGTCAGGGAATCCCGCGCGGCCGAGCGTTTCAGACACGCGCGCCAGCCGCTCGCCTTCCTCGAGCCCATCTTCGGCGACGGCGTGCTCCAACACCTGACGTACAGTAGCGCCCGGGGGAAAAGCTGGTTCTTGTGGGACATAGCAGCGCCGGAGCCATTTGCGCGGGGTCACTGCGCCCTCATCCGGGTCGAGGATTCCTGCGAGGATTTGAAGCAAGGTCGACTTTCCGGAGCCGTTCGGTCCAATCAGCGCTAGGCGGTCTTCGTCCTCCACCATGAAGGACACGTTCTTGAAAAGCGGCGCCGCTCCGTACTGCTTGGAGATGGCGTGGCAATGTAAGAGCAAAGCCATGGTCTCAGTCGCCCAAAAACCTGCCGTAAGGGCGCAACTGTTCGACGTTATCGCACACCGCTTTGATGCCGGCGGTGATGGGTATCGCCAGCACTAACCCCGCAGCGCCCCAGATGCTCCCCCAAAACATCAGCGCTACTGTGACCACCAGCGGGTTTAAATGCACTCTCGCGCCGACCACTTTCGGATAGAGCAAGTTGAGAGCCAGCAGGTGCAGGAAAGCGACCACCGTGCAGATGAGAATGAACGGAGCTACGCGGTCCCAAACCATGAGTCCTCCGGCGATGGGCGGAATCAATGACAACGGCAAGCCTATGTAAGGAATCATGCTAAGGAAACCGCTGAGCGGCGCCAGCAGCAGCGGATAAGGCAGCCCGACGGCGGCAAAAAGGATCCAGCTAATCGCTGACACGACGACCGCGAGCAGAAAATTGCCGACGACGTAAGCGCGGGCCATGTCCGCAATCCCCTGCCAGCTCTTGCCCGCCACCAAGCGCTTCTCTCCCTCAAAAAACTGAAGAAATGTCCGGCGCACGTGTTCGCGCCAGCTCAGCATGAAATATACCAGGAAGGGAATGAAGGAAGCCATTAAGATGGCGTCATAAATGGACCACAGATAATTGTAAACATGCTTGAGCAGGCCCTGGTCTTGCTGGATGCGAACGTCTTGAACCGGAGGCGGCTGTGGCGGCGCCTGTGGCTCCGGCGTACGGCGGCGTAAGGCGGACCGCTTCGGTTCAGGAGCAGGAATTTGGACGCGAGTTCTCGCCTCCCGGATGCGCTTGGGCACTACGATGTCGTAAATGGCGTTCTCGGTGGCTTCCAGTTGCGAGGAAACGTTGTCGATGAGTACGCTGAGGCGCTGTCCGTACCGGGGCAGATCGCCGGCCAGGCCGGATAGCTGGCTATAAGCGCCCAGCCCCAGCAAATAGACCACCAGCAACCCGATGGCGCAAACTAGAAAACTCGCCAGCGCGCGCGGCAGCCTAAACCGCATGAAGAATACGACGAACGGATCCAGGAGAAAAGAAATCACGGTGGCGACCACCAAGGTGATCAGAAACGCACGGCCAAAATACAGCAAGGCCACTACACAACACAAAGCGATCAGATTCGTAGCTGCCGGGCGCGACCTTTGACCCGGGTCCGCTGGCGCCGGTGCTGAAAATAGCGACACGCTCCCACCCCGCTCATAGGCTAATCTAACACGGCGGCTTTTATAATGGAGGGAAACCGGTGCCAAAATCGCATTCAGGCCGAATTCTCGCGTTAGACGTCGGTAAACGCCGCATCGGGCTGGCGCTTAGCGATCCATTGGGAATCACGGCTCAAGGTTTAGAAACTTTGGAGCGAACACGCATCCGCGACGACCTTGCCAGGCTGAAACAGCTCGCCACGGAGCGCGAGGTCTCGTTGTTCCTGGTGGGGCTGCCTCTGCACATGAGCGGCGCCGAGAGCGCTCAGGCGGCTTACGTGCGAGAGTTTGCACGCCGTCTTGAGGAGTATACCGGCGTGCCGGTGCGGTTTTGGGATGAGCGACTGACGACAGTCGAAGCCGATCGTGCGCTGCGCGAAGGCCACGCGAGCCTGCAACAGCGCAAGCGTTCCATAGATCGCATGGCGGCGGTGATCCTTTTGGAAAGCTACCTTGATTCCGGAGCGGCGGCGGGAGGAATGGAGCGGGCGGAATGAGCATGCGCGCCCGCCTTCGCTGGCTTGTAGCCGCAGGGGCGCTGTTGTTGGGGATCGCGATCGGTTCTGCGAGCCTTCCTTACGCAGGTTTCCACGGCGAGGTGTTTGTTGAGTTTCCACGTGGCAGCAGCAGCGGCGTCATCGCCAGAAGGCTTGCTGAAGCAGGGGTCATCCGCTATGCATGGCAGTTCATGCTGGTCCGCGTATTGCGCCCGACGGCGCGTTTACAGGCGGGTGAATATCGCTTCCACCAGCCCGCCTCCGTGTTCGAGGTTTTCCGCCGACTGGTGAGGGGAGACGTCTTTTATTACGAACTGGCGGTTCCTGAGGGCTACAACATGTTTGATATCGCCGCCGCAGTGGAAAAGCTCACACTGATGCCTGCCGGGCAGTTTCTCAAGGCGGCGAAAGACACTTCCCTGATTGCGGACATGGCGCCTGCGGCAGAGACTCTGGAAGGATATCTGTTTCCAGCTACCTATCATGTGTCCAAACACTCCTCGGCGGGGCAGATTTGCCGCCAGATGACCGATCAATTTCGAAAAGTTTGGAAGGAGCTAAACCCTCCTCCCGGCGTATCCGTCCACGCTGTGGTGACGCTGGCGTCGTTGGTGGAAAAAGAGACCGCAATTCCAGAGGAACGCCCCTTGGTGGCTAGCGTTTACTGGAACCGTTTGCGGTTGGGCATGAAGCTGGATTGCGACCCTACTGTGGCGTACGCGGCCATCCTGGATGGCCAGTACGCCGGAAGCATCCAGCGTCTGGACCTCCAGCGCAACCACCGTTACAATACCTACCGCGTGGCAGGGTTGCCGCCGGGCCCGATTGCGAATCCCGGCCGTGCTTCCCTCGAAGCGGCGCTGCATCCAGCCGACACCTCGTACCTTTATTTCGTGGCGAAGCCTGACGGCTCCGGCAGGCATACTTTTTCGCGGGACATCGCGGCTCACGGGCGAGCAGTGGCAAAATACCGTCGTGGGCGCCGGTAGCCGGAAAAGTCAAATCCTACAGTTCATCGGGGAACAGGGCTGGCAGACGGTCAGCGAGACGGAATTCGCAGCGCTCCAGGAGCGCTTTGCTCCCATATCGGAAGACTACTTGCGCAAGATTCTACGAATGAGCGGAATGCCGCTCGCGCCGTTGGTGGAGGGAGTCCGACAAGAGTCCTTTGAATCTTTGGAACGAACGCTCGTGGCTATCTTGCGCGAGTATGAAGCCGCTAGGGTGGCGAAAGATCGGAAACGGATGCAGGAATGCCGGCGTGCGGTGATCCAAGCCAAGCGGCATGCCAAGCTGGCGGCGGGCAGGCTGGTTGGGCAGAAACGTAAGGAAAAGAACGAGATGTTGCTGTGGCTTTTCGAGTGGCTCGAGAACCCGGGCGTGTTTCCGCAGTGGCTGGCGTTGCGGAAGAAGGAACTGCTTCGCGAAGGTTTTCCTACGGCGTGAGGCGTCATCTTGGCGTGGGTTCAAATCGGGATGACGATTCCGTGCCGTTTCAAAATGAAAAAGGGGGGTATAAACGTATAACTCATTGATAAATAGAGATATCTATTTGGAACTTCACTTGCATTATCCCCGAGCATGAACTCGCTTGAGGTACTCGGACTCGCCGCTACGGTGGTGTGGGTGGCGGCATTTTGGAGAGTGCATCCGATTCTGGAGGAACGCTTGCGACGGCGGCGTGCGGCGAGACTCATCGCCCGAATCTTAAACGAATGAGATCGCCGGCGCGAAGCTTTTCCGGTGTGGCGGGAGGGTCTTGCGACGCGCTTCCGGTCCGTTTATACTGTGGTTTCTAATAGGGGAAACGCGTTCGGTATGCAGGGCAGTAATGATTTTGATCCCAGCGGGCCGATGAAAGAAGCCGCTATGTTTTACAGCCTCTTTTTGCGCGGCCACTCGGTCGAATCCCTGCGGCGCGACATTGATGTGCCGAAACCGTTGGCGGACAAATGGTTCAGTCATGTGCAGTATGACGAGGGGTTGCGTGAGCAAATGCGTCGCGCATATCAATACCGCAAACAGGTGTTGGCCATCTTCGACGAGCTGGTGACCTGCGACAAGAGGCAATCCAAGCCCACCAATTAGTCGTTGCTGCGGGCCTTTACTGAGCCAAGACCAGGAAAGCGCTTAGCGTTCGATTGCCGCTCCGTTCCGGCGGGAGCGTCCATGTGGAGTCAAGCGGGGCGTAAAAGCTCGGCGAGAAACCGTCCGGTGTGGGAGCCGGGCGTTTGAGCGATCTTTTCCGGAGGCCCCTCGGCGACGACACGGCCGCCGCGATCGCCGCCTTCAGGGCCCAGGTCAATCACCCAGTCGGCGCTTCGAATGACGTCTAAGTTGTGCTCGATGACAAGCACGCTGCCGCCTTGATCGATCAGACGCCCGAATGCATGCAATAGCTTGGCGATGTCATCGAAATGCAGACCCGTGGTGGGCTCATCGAAAATGAACAAGGTGCGCTCGCAGCTCGCTTGCGCGAGGTGCGCGGCTAGTTTGACGCGTTGCGCTTCGCCGCCTGATAGGGTAGTTGCGGACTGGCCCAGCCGCAAATAGCCCAAACCAACCTCAGAAAGCGTCCTCAACCGTGATGTCAGCCGGTTATGACCCGAAAAGAACGTGAGCGCCTCCCGCACTGTCAGTTGCAGCACCTCATGAATATTGAGACCGTGGTAGCGAATCTCGAGAACGCCGCTCTTATACCGTGTGCCTCTGCATTCCTCACAAATCAGCTCGACATCCGCCAGGAACTGCATCGCTACCGTCACCGTCCCATCTCCCTGGCACGCCTCGCACCGTCCGCCCGGGATATTGAAGGAAAAGTGACCGGCGGTGTATCCACGGCGCTGCGCTTCGGGAGTGGAGGCGAAGAGTTCTCGGATCTGGTCGAAAGCCTTGATGTACGTGACGGGATTGGAGCGCGGCGTCCGCCCGATAGGCGTCTGATCCACCAGCACTACGTCATCCAAGAATTCGGCCCCTTCCAATGCGCGCCAAGTTCGCTTTTCGGACGCCGGCGCCCCCTCCTCCACGGGCGGCTGCGGAGCTTCCTTGTGCAGAGCCGCTGACAAGGCTTTGTAAAGCACCTCGTGCACCAGCGTCGATTTGCCCGATCCTGAAACGCCGGTGATGGCCGTCAACACGCCGAGCGGGATGAAAACGTCGATGTTCTTCAGGTTGTGGGCGCGCGCGCCCCGCACACGCAACGTGCGTCTCAGATCCACCTTGCGGCGGGGATGCGCGGGCGCTGGATCTAGCTCGCCGCGCAAATAGCGACCGGTGAGCGAACCGCCGGTATCCGCCAGCAACTCGCCATATGAGCCGCTGAACACCACGGCGCCGCCATTCTCCCCGGCTCCCGGGCCCAGATCCACGATGTGGTCGGCGGCGCGCATGATATCCCTGTCATGTTCCACCACCACAATGGTATTGCCTAGATCGCGCAGTTCCTGCAACAAACGTATCAACCGTTCCGTGTCGCGGCTATGCAAGCCGATCGACGGCTCATCCAGGATGTAGCAAGCCCCCACTAAGCGCGATCCCAAACAGGTAGCCAGTTGAATTCGCTGCGCCTCGCCGCCGGATAGCGTCGCTGAAAGTCGGTTCAGCGTCAGATAGTCAAGCCCGACGTCGTTCAAAAACTTCAAACGCTGCCGAACTTCCAGCAAAATTCTGTCAGCAATCGCGCTTTCCTCGGGCGGCAACGCCAGGTTGCGGAAAAACTCGTATGCCTGCGCGATGTTCATGCGCACGATTTCCGTGATGTTCCGGCCGCCTACGAGGACGTTCAACGCCTCGGCGCGAAGCCGTCCTCCACGGCATTCTGGGCACTCGGCGTAACCGCGGTACCGGCTGAGGAACACGCGGACGTGGACTTTGTACTTCTTCTGCTCCACTTCGCGGAAAAACGCGTGGATGGATTGCTCCAGCAGCGTCATTTCATCCTCGCGTAGTTCCGCCACCGGAACGTTCAGGCGCACCTTCCCTCTCGCCGCGCGGCGGAAATCTTCCCAACCCCAGCGATACTGGGGCTTCGTCCACGGATCGACCGCACCTTCCTCGAGCGTGAGGTAGCGGTCCGGGATCACTAAATCCATGTCGTAATCGATCGTGTTCCCGAATCCCTGGCAGCGCGGACAGGCGCCATAGGGGCTGTTGAAACTGAATAGAACCGGTTCGGGTTCGGTGAACGGGATTCCACACTGTTTGCAAGCGAACGTTTCGCTAAACCGCAGGCGGCGCGGCGTCTCCGTCCCCGCCTGTTCGAAAACAACTTCGCCGGCTTCGCGGTAGCAGATCTCGACGGCATCCACCAGCCGCTGGTGCAGGCCAGGAGCGATCGAAAGGCGATCCACGAGCGCGAACAGCGGCTTTGTAAAGTCGATTTCCAGCAGCGACTCCGGAGTCGAGAACTCGAACAAGCGCCCTTCTTGAAACAGCCGGTTAAATCCTTTTTTGCGAAGGTCAAAAAGTTGATCGCGCAAGGCGGCGCTGCCGGCGCCCGCGGTCCGCACCGGGAACAAAGCGTACCAGCGCGAACCTTCCGGCTCTGCCAGCATGGCGGCGGCTACGCGATCCACCGTGTCCTTTAGCACTTGACGCCCGCACTTGGGGCAAAAGGTCCTGCCCGCTCGCGCAAACAGCAGGCGGAGATAGTCGTACAGCTCCGTGGCCGTAGCTACTGTGGACCTCGGGTTGCGCGTTGTGTTTTTTTGCCGGATGGCGATGGGCGGAGCAATGCCGTCGATCTCGTCTACCTCGGGTTTGTCCATTCTTTCGAGAAACTGCCGCGCGTACGCGGAAAGCGACTCGACGTACCTCCGCTGCCCTTCGGCATAGATAGTGTCGAAGGCCAGCGAAGACTTGCCGGATCCAGAAACCCCTGTGATCACCGTTAATCGATCGTGTGGAATCGCAAGGGAGATGTTTTTTAGGTTGTGAACCCGCGCGCCGCGGATGAGAATGGCTGGTTCCACTTCCGGGGTATAGTCTCATTATAGAATCCTGCGACAGTCTACCGATGAAGAACATCCGTGCATTTCGGAAACAACTGATGGGTTGGTATGCCGGAGCCAAGCGCGATCTCCCATGGCGCGCCAGCCGCGACCCTTACCGAGTTTGGGTTTCCGAAATCATGCTGCAACAGACGCGCTCGGCGAGCGCCATCGGCTACTACGAGCGATTTCTCCGGCGCTTTCCCACGGTGCGAGATCTCGCGGCGGCGGAAGAGGATGACGTGCTCGCTCTGTGGAGCGGCTTAGGCTATTACCGCCGGGCGCGGAACTTACACGCTGCCGCCCGGCGCATCGCTGCCGCTGGCCGCTTCCCTGCCAACTACGAAGATCTGCGCGCCCTTCCCGGAGTGGGCCCTTATACCGCGGCGGCTATCGCCAGCATCGCTTTCGGGCTGCCGCATGCAGTCGTGGACGGCAACGTGTCGCGCATCATCGCACGCTTGATCAACGAGCAGGGCGATGTAGGTTCCAGTGTTGTCCGGAAACGCATTCAGCGAGTGGCTGATAGGTTATTGGAGCGGAACGCGCCCGGGGAGTTCAACCAAGCGATGATGGAGCTGGGCGCGACGATCTGCGCGCCGCGGTCCCCTCGCTGCGGCGCCTGTCCGGTGGCGAGCTGGTGCGAAGCCCGCAAAGCCGGCTGCGCGGATGAATTGCCTGTAAGGTTATCGCGCGCCGGCGTTTCCGAAATGCAAACCGCTGTCGTGGTGGTCCAGCGGGCAGGGCGTCTGCTGATGCGCCGCCGGGCTGACTCCGAGGCCCGCCTGCCGGGCTTCTGGGATTTGCCCCTCGTCGGCGAGATTGCCGTGGTGGGGGAAGTGTGCTTCCAGGGGACCTTCCGTCACTCGATTACGAACCACCGTTATGTGGTGCAGGTGTTTTCCGGAAAGGTCCGCGGCGCCCCCCGCGGGTTCCGATGGATCCCTTGGGCCAAGCTGGCGACGCTTCCCGTGACCTCCATTGCAAAAAAAGCGATTCGACACTGTCATGGCAAGCATCCAACCGGGAAAGGCGTTTCAAGGTCAAAAGGGGAGGCGGCCGAATGCAAACAGGGAGAAGCGTCCGGTTAGGAAAAGTTGCCTGTGCGGCGACGGTAGTTCCCGTGTTGATCTGGGCGTATGCGGGAGGTCCGCCGGCCGGGTACACGGGCGCTCCGGGAGAGCCAACCTGCACCGCCTGCCACGTCGGCGCGGTCAATCCGGCTGGGGGGCGCGTGGAAATTCTCTTTCCAGACACGTCTTCGGGATACACGCCGGGCGCAAAACTCCGCGTTCAAGTCCGGATCACGGACAGCTCCGCGCAGGGCTATGGTTTTCAGTTGACCGCCCGGCTGAGCAACGGTTCGCGGGCGGGTTCCTTCTCGTCTCTGGATGCCTCCACTGCGGTTCTGTGTGAAGACGGCAGCTTGAGGCCTGCGAGCGGAGTTTGTTCTGGGCCCTTCCGGGAATACATAGAGCACACTCGTATGTCGTCGTCCAACACTTTTACGGTGGAGTGGGTCGCGCCGGCGGCGGGCGCCGGAGGGGTCACCTTTTTCGCTGCGGCCAATGGCGCTAATGCCAACGGAGCCAATACGGGCGATCACATTTACACAACCAACGTTCAACTCGCGGAAGCTGTTTCCGCGCCGCCGAAACCGGCCATCCGCTCGGACCAGCCTGTCCTCCAAGCCTTTAGCGGACAGCCGAAGCTATCCTCGGGGACGTGGCTCGAGATTTACGGCGCTAATTTCTCCCTGGTGACCCGCGAATGGACAGGAAACGATTTTCAGGAGAGTCGCGCTCCTACGGAGCTGGAGGGAGTGCGCGTAAACATCAATGGAAAGGCGGCATTTGTGCGCTATGTGAGTCCTACTCAAGTAAACGTACAAGCTCCGGACGATGATGCTGTGGGTCCCGTGCCGGTGGAAGTGTTGAACCGGAACGGAACCAGCAACACGGTGACGGTGCAGAAGGTAAAGGTTTCGCCTGCTCTGCTAACCACGCCCGCTTTCCAAGTCGGCGGAAAGCAGTACGCCGCCGCGTTGCACGCCGATTTCAAGACCTTTGTGGGCCCGGTGAACTTCATCGCGGGCGTTCCTTCTCGTCCTGCCCAGCCGGGGGAGACGATCATCCTTTTTGCCGTAGGATGTGGCGCCACCAACCCTCCGACTCCGGCAGGGCAGTATTTCCCCGAGGCTAGGCCGCTAGCTTCTCCGGTGCGCGTCACTTTTGGGGAAACCGTAGCGGAAACCCGAGGATTCTTGGCGGCGGGCGCAGTGGGACTGTGCCAGCTCAACGTAACCGTCCCCACGGTAGCGGACGGAGACGTGCGCATCGACGCTGCGGTGGACGGTGTCACTACAGGACAGACCCTCTATACGACGGTTCAGAGATAGGTTTCCGGCGCGCGTCGGGTGAACCGGCTGAGAGTTTTGGTTCTTCCGGCAGACCATTATATTCGGATGGTTGTTCTCTGCCTTTTGCTGGCCGCGGTGCTGCCTCGGGTGGGAGCCGCGGCCGATTCTTTTTCTCCGGGCGGAGCTCCATTCTACACGCTGGATAGTGTGACGCACGCGGCCACGAACCAAGCCGGTGCGCTGGCCCCAAACACCATCGCCAGCCTTTATGGGGTGAATCTTTCTTGGGAAACCGTTGCAGTAAAAGAACTTAAAAACGGATCCCAACTTCCGGTGACGCTGCCGAACGCGGGGGTTCACGTGATGATCGGCGGTATTTTAGCGCCGCTTTATTACGTCAGCCCGACGCAGGTGAACTTCGTAACGCCCGCGATGCTGGCGCCGGGGCGCTATGACCTTGAGCTGGTGAGAGATGGCAGGTCCGGACCCGCTGTCCCAGTGGTGATAGCTGCTGCTGCACCCGGCCTGTTTTCTCATCAGGGCTGGGTCTTAGCAAATCGCGCGTCAGGAGAATTGGTGGATCCCTCCAATCCCGCTATCCCCGGAGAAGCAATTGTGCTCTATGGGACCGGATTTGGCCAGACCAGTCCTTCGCTTACGGATGGTTTGGTCCCCCGAACGCCTACGAGGATTCCGGACGGGGTGGAGATAAAAGTCACACTGGACGGTGTCGATGTGAGCGATGGCGTTTTTTATGTTGGCGTTACCCCTGGGTATGCGGGTTTGTACCAAGTGAATCTGAAGCTGCCCGAGAACGTGCCGCCGGACCCGGAGATCGTGGTTGCGATTCGGGGAGCCGCGAGCCCGCCCAATGTCCGTTTGCCCGTGCAGCGTTCCCGGAATTCGTCGCAACCATAATTCGGCGCCACACGTTTAGATCAATAGCGACAGGCGTAGGATGAAGATGGAGGTGCATGTGCGGACTGGGTGGTTGGTATTTATGTTCAGCTTCGGCTTGGTTTTGGGGGCGCAGGAACAGGCGGCCCCGACGCCAACAGCACCGCCGGAAGACAACCAGCCCAAGGGCTGGCGGAGAGTCGCTGACACGCCAGGCAAGGTCATTGTCGTCCCGCCCGGCACACGGATTCCGCTCAATTTGATTAACAGCATCAGCACGAAGTCCGCTGCGGAGGGAGAACGGGTGTACTTGGAAACCGCCTTCCCGATCGTGATTGACGGGCGAATGGTCATTCCGCCGGGGAGTTATGTGGCCGGAACGATTACTCACATTAAGAAGCCCGGAAGGGTCAAGGGACGGGGAGAGCTGTTTTTGCGCTTTGATTCGTTAACGCTGCCCAACGGCGTGACCAGGGATTTTCGGGGAACCGTAGGCACCGTGGATGGAACGACGCAAGCGGAACTGGACCGGTCTGAAGGCAAGATCCGTAGCGAAGGCAACAAGAGCGGGGATGCGCGAACGGTTGGCGAAACCGCAGCCGCAGGAGCTTCTGTGGGCGTGATCGCCGGAAGCGCGGCGGGTTCCCCGGGTATGGGCGCAGGCATCGGAGCTGCCGCCGGCGCGACGGCAGGTTTGCTGGGCGTTTTGCTTTCGCGGGGACCGGACGCGATTCTAGGAAAGGGAACCACCGTGGAGATGGTTTTGGATCGCCCGCTCACTTTCGATGAAAGCGAATTGGATTTTTCGAATGCCTCCACTCCCCGTCATCGAGCTGCGGAGGCGCCATCCAGTCAGCCGGTAAAGCGGCAGAGGCAACCGGTGCCTATCCCAGGACGCCGGATCGGCCGGTTCCCACTTTAGTCGCTGCCACTTGGATCTGCGCCAGAGCTTTCCTCAGGCGTTTCCCTAAGCAAATCCAGCCTCAGTACCAGAGGATTTTGAGACGCTCGGTCTATTCCTCTTGTGTTTCTTGGACGATACAATCATAGCGAAGCCATGGGCTTGGGCTCGTTGGAAGTGCAGATTTTCGTCAGTTTGGCCGTCATCCTGGCTACTGCTCTGATTGCACTGATCGTGGACTATCTGAAAGGAAGCAACGAGCGGTTGCGCGAGCACAACATCGAGTTGAGGGCGCGGCAGGCCGAGCGAGACAGGCTGCTGGCTAAGGGCTGGGTAGCGCCGGACCACCGGCCTGCACACCGCCACCGGGAACCCGCTGCGGGTTCGGAAACGCCCCAAACCGTGGTAAATGCATCGCTGGCTTCTGGGGCGGCGATGAATGTATCGTTGTTTGTGGAGCCGCAAGGTTTCCAGGAAAGGACGGCTCCGGCGAAGCTCGAGCCTTGGCCGAAGCCAGAAGACCTCAACCCGGCGGAAGCGCTGCCTCCGGCAAGCGAACTGCGAATCGCACAGCTAGTCGAACCCGTGGGCGGAAACGCGCCTCCGGCTGAAGAAGTGATTCCAGTTAGAAAAGTAGAAAGTCCGGCTGAAGCTCCAGTCGTGGAACGGCCGCTCGTTATTCCGGTCGAACCCGAGGTAGGGGCGCCTCACGAGCCATCGACGGACGTGTCCATTCCTCCGCCTGCCGAAAAGCCGTTTGGACTCACTCAGCCGGAGCCCCAGCGCTCGGAGCCGTTGCCGGTAACCGGCGAACCTACGGAGCTCGCGGCTGAGACGCACGTAAAAGCGCCCGACTCGAGCGGGCTCGGTATCTCTATGCCGGAGGCGCCTCCGGAGCCCAGCGTCGAGAAAACCTCAGTTGACGCTGAAGATCCTGCTTGGTTGGACGCGAGGAGCAAGACAACGGCCGCCCTGCGGCGTGAGTTGGGTTTGGAGATTTCGCCTGCTGAAGCCCCTCGTGAGGCGCTCCCGCGCCCCACATTCGTGCTCGCTGAGCCTGTCTCACCACCAGCAAATGGCGGCTCCGTCGGACAATCCGCTCCGGGAAAGCGTGCGGCGTTGCCCGCTGGACTGTATCCACGAGCCAAACTAGACGCGTTGATTGAGGAAGGAGGGCTGGTGGACGGCTTGGTGGTGGCGCTGTGCATCAACAATTACGAGCTACTGGTGGCGTCGATGGATCGCAACGGCGCGGCGTCGATGCAGCGTTCTGTGGCGGAGCTAGTGGCCGCCATGGCGGGAAAGGACGGTTTTGCCGCTCGGTATGCAGACGACGAGTTCGTGATGCTGTTCCCCGGTGAGTCCGGCGTCGAAGCGGAGCGCCACGCCACGCAGATTTCTGAGCTGTTGTGGGACTACCAAATCCGCTCGCTCAGCCGGCAGCCGCTTACTTTTAGCTGGGCTTCCGTGCAGGTCGCCGAAGAGTCGCTGGAGGACGCGATTTCAGCAGCCCGCGCTCAGATGAATGAAACCAAGCGCAGACGAGCGCCCCGCTTGGCGACACACGCCTTCAAACCGCGCGCGGTGAATTTGTGAGCGCTATTTCTTGCTTAACTCGGCAGCAATCCCTTCCAGCTCTCTGCCTGCCTCGGCCCACTTGCCTTGCGCCATGAGATCCCGGTAGCGCTGGAAGCGCGCGCGCAAAGCCTCCAGGCGTTTTTCCGCCTCGGGTGTCCGGGGAGAAGGCGGAACTTGCTCTTTGCCGGTGGTGGCTACGGCGGCGCTTGCGCCTGTTGGTTTCAGACCCGCTAGCTGCGCCAATCCTTCTTCGTATGTGTCCGTGTAAATAAGGATATTCCCCATGGCGAGGACGACCTTCTTGAGCTGAGGCATCCTTGCTTCGGAGGCTTGAATATAGATCGACTCCACGTAAAGGAAGGAGTCCTCAATGGGCAACACCAGCATCTGCCCACGCAGCACTTGCGATCCCTGCTGGTTCCACAATGTAAGGTCTTTGGAGATGTTCTGGTCCTGGTTGATTCGCGCCTCAATCTGCATCGGGCCAAAGATCAGCGCCTGCTTGGAAAGCTGAAGAAAGACCAGTTCTCCAAGATGAGGGCCATCGCATCGCGCCACCATCAGTCCGATGAGATTATCTTTGCCGCGGGGGGTAAACGGCAGCATCAGCAAGAACTCAGGCGCTTCTTCGCCAGGTAAAGTGGCCACCACATAGGTGGGAGCGAGCAGCTCCGCCTTATTTCCCTGGCCGTAAATGTTCTTGGCGACGTCCCAAACATCTTCCTTGTTATAAAAAGCCTCCGGATCCGTCATATGGAAGACGCGGTAAGCTTCTGCCTGCGCGCGGAAAATCAGTTCGGGATACCGGGCGTGAGCCCGCAAATCTTCAGGCATTTCCGCAGCGGGAAGAAACAGTTTAGGGAATAAGCGCGAATAGGCTTGAATGATAGGATCCGCCGGTTCGAAAATATAGAGCCGCACGGCGCCGTCGTAGGCGTCAATCGTGGCCTTTACCGCATTGCGGATATAGTTGAAGCGGCCGATGCCTTGGACGCTGATGGGGCGCGAATATGGGTGAGATGAAGTTGTGGTGTAGCCATCCAGCATCCATACCAACCGCCCAGATCTTGTCACCACCAGGTAGGGGTCGATATCCCAATCGAGAAACCCTGCCAGCGCTTTGACCCGGTCGGTTACTTTGCGCCGGATCATCATTCGGCTTTCCCCTTTTAGCAGGTCCGTCAGCAGGATGTTCCAGTCGGCTTCCTGGAGGGCAGCAGCGAGCTTAATCACGAAAGAAGAAACCGGAAAACCGCCCGTACCTTCGTAGTGCGTATGGACGTTATCCGAGCCGGAAGGGTAATTGAACTCGGGCTGCCCGGTGCGGACGAAGACCGGCTCGTGCACCACCTCGCCATAGTAGATCTCAGGGCGTTTCAGTTCGAAGCCGGGGAGGTCGACTTTGGGCGGGGCATCTTGGATGAGCAATGCCGGCAGCCCATCGGGCGTGATCCGCGCGGCTTCCGCCATCACCAATCCATAGCCATGGGTGTAAATGAAGTGCGGGTTGATCCACCGGGTGCGCGCATCCGGCAACTGCCGGATGTCGAGTTCGCGCGGAGCCAAGAGCACCTGCCTGAGCTGTCCCTGGATGTGGTAACGATCCACGTCTGTGTCGGGAAAAACATAGTACGGACGCAACGCCTGGATCTGGGTAACGGTGTCATGAAAAGCTCGCCAGTCCCACAGCCGCACATTGTCGAACAGAGCCTTATGCTTGGCCGGATCGATCCGGGCTTCCATTCGGGCGGGGAACTCGAGTTCGCGGGAGCGGTGATCCAGCCCAAAAGCCGCACGCGTAGCTCGGATGTGCCGCTGAATGTACGGGCGTTGAATGGAAATTTCATTCGGCCGGACGTAGAGCCAGTTGACGGCCTTTGGAACCACGGCCTCCAGGATGAGCGCCGCAGGGACCATCAGGATCCACTTCCACCGCCCCAACCACACGAAGCCTGCCGCTACGACGCAGGCGCCCGCAGAAAGCCACACCAGGGGGATACGAATGGTTTCATCGACATAGTCCGCACCCACCATGAACGAGTGCTCGCTCAGAAGCAGATCAAAACGGCCCAAGTAAAAATGCGCGGCCAGCGCTAAAAGAAAGATGACTGCGGCCGAACGCAAAAACACGGACTCCAAGCCTTCGCTAAGTCCAAGCTCAGAAAACGGGATCTCGCCGCGGGACTGCCACGCAGCGAAGCGCAACCGCAGTTGCCAGATGCGGGCGGTAGCCCAGTACACGAATCCGCTCAACAACGCGATGACCAAAGCCACCCTCAGGAGCATCTGCCAGAAAGGAAGGTCAAACAAATAGAAGCCGAGTTCCCGCTGAAAGACCGGGTCGCGCCATTCGCCTTGGGGCGCGCCGAGATTCCCAAAAAACCGCACAGCAGTCCAGTTATCAATGAGGGCGGCGGCGAGGAGAATGCCCAGCAGCAGGGCTGCGAGCGTAGTAAGGCGCGCGTAGCCGCCATGCTCTCGCAGCCGTACTCCGGCTAACCTGAGGCCGCGTGCATGCGCCGCCCACAGCAAGCCAAAAAAGATTATGGCGCAAGCGGCGGCCGGCGCCACGCCGTACCAAAGCATGTTTAACCACGTTGGCACCTGGCCCATCTCTTTCCACCATTGGTATTCAATGGCGTAAGAAGCCAGCCAGCGTATGACCAGCGAGAAAATGACAACCAGCGCCAGTATGAGAGCAAGCCCTGGCCGTCTGCGGCTCGTTTCGATCTTACGGTATTCCATGACGCTACCCTTGGTCCCGGCGCCAAACTACGACGCCGTTCACAATGGTAGCAACTGGACCGCCCGTAAACGAGCGGCCATGAAACGGAGAATTCCGGCTTTTCGAGTGGGAGCGGTTCACATCGTAGGTCCACCGCGTAGTGGTGTCTAAGATGGTGACATCTCCGGGCGCCCCGGGAGCTAAGGTTCCCCGGTCCAAGCGCAGGATGCGCGCCGGGTTCACCGTAAACATTTCAATCATTCGCCGGAGGGTGATTTTACCGGTCTGCACCAACTGGTCGATGGCGAGCGCCACGGCGGTTTCCAGCCCGATAATGCCGAAGGGACAGCGTTCGAATTCCTGCATTTTCTCGCTGCCCGGATGCGGCGCGTGGTCGGTGGCGATACAATCCACAATCCCAGAAGCGATGCCCTCCACAAGTTCTGCTACGTCCCGACGGGAGCGGAGGGGCGGTTTCATCTTGTAGTTGCTGTCATACGGCTCCACGTCCTCGTCAGCCAGCGAAAAGTGGTGCGGAGTGGCTTCACAGGTGACGGGCAAGCCTTGAGCTTTGGCGTACGCCACCATCTGGATGGCGCGGCGGGTGGAAATATGCGCCACGTGGTAGCGTGCGCCGGTGATCTGCGCGAGCAGGAGGTCGCGGGCCACCATCACGTCTTCGGCCACCGAGGGGATGCCGCGGAGCCCCAGGCGGACAGATTCGAAGCCCTCGTGCATGTCGCCGCCTGCGCTCAGATTCAGGTCTTCGCAGTGGTTGATGACCGGCAAATCGAAGGCCTTGGCGAACTCCATGGCGCGGCGCATGACGCGGGCGTTCATCACAGGTTGGCCGTCGTCGGAAATGGCTACAGCCCCGGCTTCTTTCATCGCACCGATAGCCGACAGCGCTTCTCCCGCGCTCCCTTTCGTGATGGCGCCTATCGGAAAGACGTTCACTGCCGCGGTAAGTCGGGCCCGATCGACGATGTAATTGGTTACGGTGGCGCAGTCGTTCACAGGCTGGGTGTTCGGCATGCAGCAAACGGAAGTAAAGCCGCCCGCGGCCGCCGCCCGGCATCCGGTTTCGATGGTTTCGGCGTGCTCAAAGCCGGGTTCCCGCAAGTGGACGTGCATGTCGATGAAACCGGGCGCCACAATCTTGCCAGTGGCGTCGAAGCGCTCTGCGCCGGGCCCCTCCAGCCGTTCGCCGACAGCGGCGATGCGCCCGTCTTTGATGAAGACATCCGCTATTTTGTCCAGTCCGGAGGCCGGATCGATCACGTGCCCGTTTCGTATTAGCAGCTTGCCCATGGCGTTAATCCTTCAGAATTCTTTCCAGGACGGCCATGCGCACCGCCACGCCATTCCCGACTTGGTTCAAAATCACGGAGCTTTGTGAGTCCGCCACCTCGGAAGCGATTTCGCGCCCGCGATTGATCGGCCCTGGATGCATCACAATGGCGTCCGGTTTTGCTAAGCCGAGGTGCTCCAGCCGTAGCCCATAGAACTGAAAATACTCTCCGGCCGGGTAGGCGGCCTCATGCTGCCGCTCCAGTTGCACCCGCAACATCATAATGACGTCGGCATCGCGGATGGCTTCCCGGATGTCATACGTTAACGACACGTTCGGGGCGATCTCGCCCAGCTCGCGAGGGAGAAGCGAAGGTGGGCCGCACAACACTAAGTCCACCCCGAACTTCGACAGCAAGTGGATATTGGAACGCGCCACGCGGCTGTGTGCGATGTCGCCGATGATGGCGATGCGCAAACCTTCGAGCGAGGGACGGTGGTCCAAAACCGTGCGGGCGTCCAACAGCGCCTGCGTGGGATGCTCATGCGTTCCATCCCCCGCGTTAATAATTGGGACCGGAAGATGCCGCGCCAGGAAATGAGGCGCTCCACTGGCCGAATGCCGCATCACGATAGCGTCCGGACGCATGGCGCCCAGCGTCGCGAGCGTATCGACTAGCGACTCGCCCTTAGATACGCTCGACCCGGATGCGGTGATGGTGATTGCGTCCGCACCAAGCCGCTTGGCGGCGATTTCGAAGCTGGTGCGCGTGCGGGTGGAGGCTTCAAAAAAGAGGTTGACAACCATTTTCCCGCGTAAAGTGTCCAGCCGCTTGAAAGGCTGGTTGGGAGGCGGTTGAAAGTCTCTGGCGCGGTCCAAGATCTGCTCGATCTCGCTCCGCTCCAACTCTTCGATGCCCAGCAGTCCTTTCGGCATACAGACTCCTTCCTCTAGGCGGTGACCTTTTCCACCAGGATCACTTTCTCTACGCCGTCGATTTCTTGGAATTTTACCTCCACGATCTCATTCGAGGAAGTCTGAATGGTGCGCCCCACATAGCGCGCCGCGATGGGCAGTTCGCGGTGCCCGCGGTCAATCAACACCAGCAACTGAACACGCGCCGGCCGACCCCGCTCAAACAGAGCGTCGAGCGCCGCGCGAACAGTACGTCCCGTGTAGAGAACGTCGTCCGTGAGAACGATGTCGCGCCCCGTGACATCGAACGGAATGTTGGTTGAGTTTACTACGGGAGCGTGTCCCACTGTGGAAAGGTCGTCCCGATACAGATTAATGTCCAACTCGCCCACAGGAATCTGGCGGTTCTCGAGACTCTCAATCTTCTTGGCCAGGCGTTGAGCCAGCGGCACGCCCCGGCGGCGAATGCCGATCAAAGCCAGTTTGTCCAAATCTTTCGTCTTCTCCAGGATTTCGTGCGCCAGCCGCACCAAGGTGCGGTCGATTTCTGAGGCGCTCATGATCTGAATCTTGAATCGGGTAGGTATCATAGGCTGGCGGAATCCGTAACGCAACAGGTTAACACAGCCGCGCGGGAGAGTCTCGCCGTCCGCCTCCGGCGGCCGCAGGGTTACACTTGAATCATAAAGGTGCGCATTCCAGGTTCTCTATTCTTACGCAACATCATCGAGCGGCACGATCTCCTGTTCCAGTTTGTGCGCCGGGATTTTGAGCGGCGCTTCGTTGGCTCGGCGGCTGGGTGGCTGTGGGGCGTCATACACCCGCTGGTCTTGTTGCTGAGCTGGACATTCGTTTTCCAGTGGTGCTTGAAGGTGCCGGTGCCGCACGGGGAGGTGACCAACAATTACACCATGTTGCTGTTTGCTAGCTACCTTCCCTGGATGCTGTTTCAGGAGACCGTGTCGCGTTCTGCGAATTCCATCGTCGAGAACTCGAATCTGATCACCAAGACGATGTTTCCCTCGGAGATCATCCCGGTCGCCATTTTTCTTTCCAGCCTGATCAACCACCTCATCGCTGTGGGCTTGGTGATTGTCGCGGCATTCGTGTTCTTGGGACATGTGGCCGCGATGGCGGTTTTGCTGCCTTTTTATATGTTCCTCATTGGCTTATTTGCGATCGGGATCGGTTGGATTGTGGCGGCGCTTCAGGTATATCTGCGGGATACGGCGCAGGTGGTGCTCGTGGCGCTCACATTATGGTTTTGGGTCACCCCGATTTTCATCACAGAGGAACAGGTGCCTGAGGGACTTCGCTTTCTGGTGCGAGCCAACCCGCTCGCTTACGCAGTCCGCGCTTACCGGGATCGCTTGCTCTCCTTTCGCCTGCCCAACCTCGAAGACTTCGCTATCCTGGCGGCTTATGCGCTAGCTACGTTCGTGGCGGGCGGACTGTTTTTCCGCCACCTCAAGCGCGGATTTGCGGATGTTCTGTAATTTGGCGGGCGCGCTGAATTTTGCCAAGATGTGAATAAAGAGTTCTATGACAGGCCGGCGCCGGCTGGTCCTGTTAGGAAGTGAGGGATACCGTGTCTGTTAGCCGACGATCTTTTCTCGCCGCCGCCACGCCCGCGTGGGCGCGGAAAAAACCGGAGAAGAAGCGCCCCAATATCGTGCTCATTCTGGCTGACGACTTGGCGGCCTGGATGCTCGGCTGTTATGGAAATCAGGAGATCAAAACGCCCCAGATCGACACGCTGGCGCGTTCTGGCGTGCGTTTTCTGAATAGTTTGGTGTGTACGCCCGTATGCTCGCCGAGCCGGGCGACGCTGTTCACCGGACGCACTCCCATGCAGCATGGCATTCACGATTTCCTAACCCCAAAGCCTATTGCGCAACCACCACAAGGGCAGGCCGCTCCGCCGCCTTCTTTTGCTCAGGAAATTATGATCTCCGATTTGCTTGCGGGTGCGGGCTATCGCTGTGGATATGTGGGCAAATGGCATATGGGCAACGACGAAAAGCCCGGGCACGGCTACCAGTTCACCTACACGCTTTTAGCTGCCCGCACGCACCAAGACCCCCTTATGAGCCTGAACGGAGAGAAGATTCAGGAGAAGGGCTACCTGGCAGAGTTGCTCACCCGCCGGGCAGGTGAGTTCATCGACCAGCAAAAGCCTGGCCAGCCTTTCTTTCTGGTGGTATCTCACTTGAATCCGCATCTGCCGTACACGGGTCACCCGCAGAAGTATTACGACATGTACGCCACCACGAAATTTGAGAGCTTCGGTTATGAGCCTGCTGCGCCGAACGCGTTGCGGGAGAAGGAGCTGATGAAAGACTTGGTAGGCAACATCCGCAAGTGTGCCGCGTCGGTGACCGCCTTGGACGATCAAGTAGGGGCGTTGGTCAGGAAGCTGGATGCAAACGGGCTTCGGGACGACACCATTATCATCTTTACGGGCGACAACGGGTTCTTGTTGGGGCGCCATGGGTTGTTCAGTAAGGGATTGGCGTCGGACCCCATCAACATGTACGAAGAAGTGATGCAAGTGCCCATGATCTGGAGCTGGTATGGCAAGATCCCTGCGGAAGCCACGCGATCGGAGCTGATCAGCTTCTACGACTTTCTGCCTACAGTGTGCGAGGCCGCCGGCGTAACGCCTCCCGCCAGAAACCTTTGCGGGCGGAGCTACTTCCCTTTGGCCACCCATAGGCCTTTGCCAGCGAAACACCCTTGGCCGGCGGTGGCGTTCGGCTACTTTCGCAACACGCAGATGGCGCGCGATAGGCGCTACAAGCTGATCATCCGCAATCAGGGCGAAGGACCCAACGAGTTGTACGACCTCAGCACGGACCCGCGAGAGAAGGTGAACCAGTACGACAATCCGGAATTCATCACGGTGCGCGACCGGTTGCGGCGGGACTTGGATGCGTGGCTGAAAAAGTACTCCAGCTAGACCCGCGCTTCTCGCGTCTCCCAGGATTTCGACCGCAAGAGGCTATCATGAAGAAAGCATGCCCAAACGATTGATCGTCGGCATCACGGGGGCGTCTGGGGTCATTTACGGGATACGCTTGCTGGAAACGTTGGCGCGTGAAGGTGGGATAGAAACCCATTTGATTTTAAGCCCTTCGGCCAAAGCGACCATCGCGCAGGAAACCGACTGGAGCGTTAAGCAGGTGGAAGCGCTGGCCTCGGTAGTGCACTCGGATGCGAATATTGGCGCCTCGATTTCCAGCGGATCCTTCGAGACCCTAGGCATGGTGGTTGCGCCTTGCAGCATCAAAACGCTCTCCGCGATTGCGTGTTGCTACGATGCCGACTTGATCGCCCGCGCGGCCGATGTGCAGCTCAAAGAGGGGCGCCCCGTCCTCTTGCTGGTGCGCGAGACCCCACTTCATGTCGGTCATCTGCGCTTGATGCTGCAAGCGGCGGAGCAAGGCGCCATCATCATGCCCCCGGCCCCCGCCTTCTACGGCCGCCCGAAAACGATCGATGACTTGATCAACGTGACCGTAGGGCGGGCGCTCGCGCGGATCGGAATTCAGAACGAGCTTTACGCACGGTGGCTTGGCATGGGTCAGCGCCCTGAGTCGTAAGCGCCGGTTTGGCAGTCCCAAACGCAAACGCCCACCAGCGCTGGTGGGCGTTTGCACATCCCTGTGTTTTCGACAGGGCCGATGTTCACGGGAGAATCAGATGTCGACGGAAACGCAACCCGTCAAAATCTGTTTGATTTGGATATTAGGGCTTGGGGGCAGGGAAGTCAAGAAAAATGTTAGGCTGTGAAAAAAGCTTCACAAGGCATTGATAAAACAGCACTTAGTGTTCAAAGTCGATTTTCCAAAGACTGTGGATTAGCTGTGGAAAACCATGTTTTACGCTTGTCAATTCCGGTCTAAGGTTAACAAAACGAGAGCGGTTATTTGTCCTCGAGGTGGAGCACGATCATCTCCTGGCGATCCACTTCCTGACCGGTCACTTTCCGCCACAGAATGCGAAATCCTCCGAGGGCGAATCCGAAGGTTGTGGCAAATAAAAGGAGAATACCGATTAGGACAAAAATGGCCAGGATGAGGTTTCCCGGATTTTCACCCTGCCCTGGCATGCGCTGGTTAAGAGTGACATTGGCTTCATAGCGGACCTCGGCCAGCAGCCGCTCAGCCTCATCCCGGTCCGCCGGGGGCAGCACCACTGCGACGAGGGGACCAGAGCGTTTCACCACCGCGCCGGCGATCTTCTGGAATTCCGGCAGGCGGTCTCGAGCGATGTGGGGGGTCGGGTAAGAGAAAATCACGAGCCGGAGCTCACCTGCCGGGGAAGAAAACCGGGCGCCTATGCCTTCGGCGCCTGTGCTGAAAGCGGCGGCGGAAGGCGGAACCGAGGGGGCGAAGGCTTCCAAAGACGCTGGGCCGAGCAGATACCGGTCCGAGGCTGTGACCCGGTTTTTCGCCGGAAGGAAGCCGGGCGTAGATGGGAGAGCGCTCTTCTCGAACTTTGGAAGCAGGCTCGCCAGCAACTCGAATTCGCCCACTTTCGGGCGCCTCCCATCGTAACGGAACAAATAGTTGCCGAAGGCGAAAAACAAACTCTCCGCATTCTCAACCGCTAGCTTTTCCCACTTCGAATCCACCATGCCGGCGGGGCGGAACCAGCGAAACGCGGCCATCGCGCCGGTGGAGTCCTTCAGCCGCCATACCGTCAAATGGAACTTGCCGTCGGGGCCGCTATAGTCAGCCTGGGCCGCGTCGTCGTAGCCGAATTCGTCCCAAATACGCCGTTCGGTGAGCGTGACGGGCCGTTCTTCACCGCGCGTAAACTCCACGATCTTTTCCGGTAGAATGGCTGCCTCCGCCACGAGCGCGAGCAGGGCGGATGACCATAGCCTCATCAAGCGCCACAGCATTTTTTGTATTTCTTTCCGCTTCCGCAGGGGCACGGATCGTTCCGGCCGACTTTGGTGTGTTTCACCACAGGCTGTTTCGGCTGGGAAGCCTCGCCTCCGACAAACTGCAAAGCCGCTAGCTCGCGCTCTTTTTTACGCTGGATGGCGCGTGTGAAATCCTGTACGGCGGAGAGCGCAGCCAGCTTTTGATCGCGCGTAACTGCGGCCACTGCCTCCGGTTGAGGCTCGGGCTGTTCTTCCTCTTCCCATTCGTCTTCATCGGGGTGGAATGGCAGGACGGGTCGTACGCCGGCGCCCACGGTTTCCTCGGTCTGCAAGAAGAACAGCAGGCGCACCGTCTCGTCCTCAATCCGGTCCTGCAATTCTTGAAAGAGCGTCCAGGATTCTTTCTTATACTCAACCAGCGGGTCTTTCTGGCCATAGCCGCGGAGACCAATTCCCTCTTTCAGGTGGTCCATGGCCAGCAGGTGGTCCTTCCAATGGTTATCGATGACGTTCAGCATGATCAAGCGCTCGGTTTCGCGCATGACCTCCGGACCGATGATCCGCTCTTTTTCCGCGTACTTATGGAGCACGAGCTCGCGCACGCGTTCTTCGATTTCCTCCCGCAGCAATCCGGAAAGCTCTGGGAGGTTGAGCTTGACGCCGAACTGGGTGAGGACGTCGGTTTGCAGCCCCGCAAGGTCGTACTGGCTGACGTGCGCTTTGGGCGGGCAACGCGTATCGATGAACGCTCCGACGATGCCCTCGATCATTTCGATAATGCGTTCGCGCTGGTCGGCTCCTTCGAGCAACTGGCGGCGCCACCCGTAAATCGCGTGGCGCTGTTTGTCCATGACGTCGTCGTATTCGAGGACGTGTTTGCGGGCCGCGAAATTTTGCGCCTCCACGGCCTTTTGCGCAGCCGCGATGCGTTTGGTGATGAGCCTCGATTCGATGGGCACGTCTTCTTCCATGCCCAACCGGAGCATCAGATTCTGGATGCGCTCGCCGCCGAAAATGCGCAGCAGGTCATCCTGCAAAGAGAGATAGAAGCGCGAACTGCCGGGATCACCTTGCCGGCCCGCGCGTCCGCGCAACTGGTTGTCGATGCGCCGGGACTCGTGGCGTTCCGTGCCAATGATGTGCAGTCCGCCAAGTTTGACGACCTCCTCATGCTCAATTTCCGTTATGGCTTTGTACTTCCCGTAAATTTCGTCCCAGAGCGCGCGCTCGGGCGTGCCTACGGCCGCGGTTTGCAACAGATCCGGATCCTTGTTCATTTTCCGGAGGTGTTCCTTAGCCATATACTCGGGATTGCCTCCGAGCAGGATGTCGGTGCCGCGGCCGGCCATGTTGGTGGAGACCGTGACGGCGCCTTTCCGGCCTGCTTGCGCGATAATGAACGCCTCGCGTTCATGATTTTTCGCATTGAGCACTTCGTGGGGCACGCCCATCCGTTTGAGGATGGCGGAGAGTTTTTCGGACTTCTCTACGGAAATCGTGCCCACCAGCACCGGCTGGCCCCGTTCGTGCAGTTGCTTGATCTCTTTGGCGGCGTTGCGGAATTTTTCTTCTTCGGTGCGGTAGACGATGTCATCGTAATCCTTACGGATCATGGGCTTATTCGTGGGGATTACGGTGACGTCGAGTTTGTAGATCTTGGCGAACTCTGCGGCTTCGGTCTCCGCCGTTCCGGTCATGCCTGCCAACTTCTTATACAGGCGGAAGTAATTCTGGAAGGTGATGGTGGCGAGCGTCTGGTTTTCCCGTTCGATTTTGACGCCTTCCTTAGCCTCGATGGCCTGGTGGAGACCGTCGCTCCAGCGTCGCCCTGGCATCAGCCGTCCGGTGAACTCGTCGACGATGATGACTTCGCCGTCTTTGACCACATAATCGCGGTCTCGCTGAAAGAGCACGTGAGCCTTAAGCGCTTGCTCGACGTGATGTTTCCATTCCTGCGTTTCGTAGGACCAAATGTCGGGCAGATTGAGCATCCGCGCCACTTTGTCGAAGCCCTCGTCGGTCAGCGCCACGGTGCGGTGCTTTTCGTCGACGGTATAGTCGCCCGTGAAGTATTTCTCGCCCGGCTCCTTGCCTTCAATCACCTCGCCGCGGATCAATTTGGGAATGATGCTATTTACGCGGTAATACTTGTCCGTGGATTCTTCGCTAGGTCCGGAAATGATGAGCGGCGTGCGGGCTTCGTCGATCAGAATCGAGTCGACCTCATCGACAATGGCGTAATGATGTTCGCGCTGCACGCAGTCCGCGAGCCGGAACTTCATGTTGTCGCGGAGATAATCGAAGCCAAACTCGTTATTGGTGCCGTAAGTGATGTCGCAGGCGTAGGCTTCCTTGCGTTCCTGGTCATCCAAATCGTGAATGATTACGCCCACGGTCATCCCCAGGAACTTGTAAATCTTGCCCATCCACTCGGCGTCGCGGCGGGCCAAGTAATCGTTCACCGTCACCACGTGTACGCCTTTTCCCTCCAATGCGTTGAGGTAGACAGGGAGCGTGGCCACGAGGGTTTTCCCTTCGCCCGTCTTCATTTCCGCGATCTTGCCCTGATGGAGCACGATGCCGCCAATGAGCTGCACGTCGAAATGGCGCATGCGCAGCACCCGCCAGCCGGCTTCTCGGACTACGGCAAAGGCTTCCGGAAGCAGTTCGTCCAGCGTAGCGCCTTGCGCCAGACGTTCCTTGAATTCGACCGTCTTCCGCTTCAGTTCTTCGTCGGAAAGCGCTTGCATAGACGGTTCCAGCGCGTTGATGGCCTCAACGACGGGGCGCAGGCGCTTCATTTCGCGCTGGTGTTTCGTCCCGAAAATCTTGGCGAGGATGGCGTCAATCATGGCAATGGGGGACCACTACCATTCTATCGCTGGGCGGGGGGCTTAGCGCCGCAACTTGTTTTTTCGGTAGCATGAGGATTCGACTCCATCTGGCGTTTCGCCGGAGATACAGGCCGGACATCCGGTCCAGTGCGAGCAGCCGGAGGACGCCGCAACGGGAGGACGCTCAAAGATGATGCTACGACGGAAGTTTTGTGTTGGCGCGCTGGCCGCTGTGACGGCGGTTTCGGGCTCGGCTGAGACGCTGCGCATCCTAACGTTCAATGTGCGCTATCCCGCCAAAAGCGACGGAGAAAACCGCTGGGAGATGCGCCGAGACTTGTTGGTGGCGACCGTGCGCGAGAAAGCGCCCGACCTCATGGGCGCCCAAGAACTGTATTACGAGCAGGGCCAGTATATTGTCGAAAAGCTCCCCGGCTACGCCTGGTTCGGCGTGAGCCGCCGAGGGAACCACGAGGATGAGCACATGGGAGTGTTTTATCGCAAGGACAAGCTAAAGTTGCTCGAGTCCGGCGACTTTTGGCTTTCAGAGACTCCCGAGCAGCCGGGCAGCATGTCGTGGGACGTGAGCTTGCCGCGTATGGTGACCTGGGGGCTGTTTGCGACGCCGGCCGGACGGCGCTTTTACTTCGCCAATACCCACTTCCCGCACCGGGGACAAGACGCTGGGGCGCGCGTCAAATGCGCAGAACTGCTGATTCGCCGGTTGAAAGAAGCGCCTCCGGAGGCCCCCGTGATTCTCACGGGGGACTTTAACACTGGCGCCGGCAGCGAACCGTACAAGGTATTGACGGCGGCGCTCACCGACGCATGGGAAGTCGCAGCGCGGCGCACAGGACCCACGGGGACCTTCAACGGCTTTAAAGGCGTCACCACCGGACCCCGCATCGACTGGATCCTCTACCGTGGGCCGTGGAAGGTTTTGGAAGCTGAAACCGTAACCAAAAATGACGCCGGGCGCTATCCTTCCGATCATTTTCCGGTATTTGCGCTTTTCGAATGGCAGTAGGAACGGCGTCCGTGGGAGGTTGTTCCTGCTCGCTCTAGGCGCTTGACGGGCATTTCGGAAGAGAGGAGCCTGAGAGGTTTCTGCGCTGACCCCACTATGGTAGTGTGGGGAACAAACCGGGCCCTCAAAATTTCCTCTGGCTGCCGATAAGGCTGACATGAGCAGCCCGGCAGGGGTGACGGCGGGCGCCGCCGGCGACCAGGTGGAGTGGTTAAGGCGGTGGTGCGCGCCCTGGGCGTGGAGGCTGCGGAAATCCCGGCTGGCGCAAAGCATCGGTGCGCTGTATCTGCTCCGGTGCGCCGGCTACGTCGCCCCGCTGGTGACTCTGCCGTGGCTGGCGCGAGTGTTAGGGCCTTCCGGGCTGGGGCTATTGGCGTTTGTCCAGGGCGTGGGTGCGTGCGTAACGCTGGTGGTGGAGTATGGATTTAGCTTTTCCGCGACGCAGCAGGTTTCGGTCCACCGTCATTGTCCGGAACGACTGTCCGAAGTCATGGCGGGCGTTCAAGGCGCCAAAGTAGCGCTGGCTCTCATTTGTGGAATGGGCGTCGCGGCGGCGCTTCCCTGGTTAAAACCTTTGGAGGGACACGCTAGTTTGCTGGCGGCGGGAGTTTTTGCAGCGGCCGGGCAGGCGTTCACCATGACGTGGTACTTCCTGGGCGTTGAGCGCATGGTGGCGCAATCGGTGATCGAAGCCTCCCTGCGGCTGGCGGCGGCCTGCGGCGTCCTCTTGCTGGTGCGTAGCCCGCAGGATGGATGGAAGGTTTTTGCTCTTCAAGGCGTTGCGGCTTGGATGGCGGTTGTCGCCGGATGCGTGGTGGCGCACCGTCGTGTTCCTTTCCGGCTTCCCACGTACAGCCTAGTGCGCGATGCTTTGCAGGCGGGCCGTTCAGCGCTGTTCTTCCGAGTGGCGGAAACTTCCTATACCTCCTGCAATTCGCTCCTGCTGGGGTTTTTGTGCCCGCCAGGAACGGTCGGGATATACGCCGGCGCGGAAAAGATCGCGCGCGCGGTGCTGGCGACCTTACTGGACCCAGTGCAGCGGGCGGTGTACCCTGGAGTGGCGCGCGCGCTAGCCGAGTCGCCCGGGCGGGCGGCCTGCTTGGTGCGGCAGAGCGCCCTAGCGACGGGAATCGGCGCCACCGCGATTTGCGGGATCCTGTTCGCAGCCGGACCGCGCGCCGTCCGAACGCTGCTAGGACCAGGGTATGAAGGAGCCGTGCTCCCGCTCAGGATTCTGTTATTGGCGCCGGTCGCGGTGTCTCTCAAGTGGGCGCTTGGGCTGAACTGGATGGTTCCCGCCGGGTTGGGCAAAACTTTTAACCGTATCATTGCCGCTTCGGCGCTGTTTCATCTGGCGATGACCTTACTTTTGGCGCCGCGGTGGTCCGCAGCCGGCATGGCCATGGCCGTGGCGTTAACCGAGGCTGCCATTCCGACGTGCGTGTACGCGGTGTTGCGCCGCCGTGGGATGGATCCGCTCCGAAAGATTCACGCCGACAACAAAACCCAGGAGTTTTTCGATGATTCGGAAAGAAAAGTGCATCGTCATGGACGTGGATGGCACGCTGTGTCCGATTAAAGACGCGGCGGCGCGCTATGAAGATTTGCCGCCCTGTCCGGAGGTCGTGAAACAGTTACTCAAATACCGCTCTGAGGGCTTTTACATCATCCTGTACACGTCCCGGAACATGCGAACCTACGAGGCCAATCTGGGGCAAATTTTGGCGAACACGGCGCCTGTGCTTTTGGAATGGCTAAAAAAGCACGGGATACCTTTCGATGAGATTCATTTTGGGAAACCGTGGGCTGGGAAAGGCGGTTTCTATGTGGACGACCGGGCGGTGAGGCCCTCGGAGTTCTGCACGCTGACTTACGAACAGATTGAGAAATTGCTCGCTGATGAAAAAACTGTTATTGCTTCCTAGCGCCAGCCTGATTCCGCCTGAGCTGCAAGTGGACTTTGGGCCGATCCCTAGCGGCATGGCGCCGCTCAATTCCCGGCCGGCGCTGCACCATATCGCAGCGCCCTACGCCGCCGCCGGTTTTGAGGTAGCCGTAGCGGTGCACGAGAACGCCGGTTTAGTGTTCGATTACGTCGCGCAGCGGCCGGAATTGCGCATGTTTGCTACGGATGTGGGGCCGACGGGCTCCATCGCCGAAACCGTGGCCACCGCGCTTCACGGTCTGAAAGAGCTGCCGGACCGTTTGGTGATCAATTTTGCCGACACTCTGCTCGGCGACCTGCTGAGCGGAGAGGACGTGATCTGCTACCAGGAGCAAGAGGATCTGTTTCGCTGGACCGCGTTCCATTTTGACGAGCAGGGGCGCATTCGAGACATCTACCCGAAACAGACATGGAAGCCTGGTTCCCCTTTGCCCGTATTCGTGGGCGTGTTTGGGATTTCCGACGTCGCCGGCTTTCTTGCGCGGCTGGATGCGGCGGTCGGCAAGGATGCCCAAGGGGACGATCCGTTCTGGACCGCGCTGGTGGAGTACCACAATGGGCTGCCCGGCGAGCGGAGGCGGCTAGTGCAGGTGCGGAGCTGGCAGGATTTTGGCCATTTGGATACGTATTACTCCGCTCAGCGCGCGCATTTCCTCAATACGCGCTATTTCAACAGCATGTCGGTGGACCTCGGGCGCGGGGTGGTGCGGAAATCCAGTGCGCATGCGGACAAACTGGCGCAAGAAGTGGAGTGGTATCTTTCGCTGCCGCCCGCGCTGCGTTATCTCGGCCCGCGCGTGTTTGCTTTTCACCGGGAGCCCGGCCAGACCTCGGCGGAGATGGAATTTTACGGCTATCCGGCGCTGAACGACGTATATCTGTTTGGCCAGTGGGACGCGGGCGTGTGGTCGCAGGTGCTGCGGGCAATCGGTCGTGCGGTGGATGGCATGTCAGCCTATCGTCTGGAAGCGCCCGGGACAGAGATCCGCGCTGCTTTGCGCGAAATGTACGTGGTCAAGACGACCGAGCGATTACGAAGCATCCTTTCCGAGAGGCGTTTCGCTGGTCTGGCGGGCGAACGAGCTTACATCAACGGGCAGGAGTGCATGGGCTTACGGCGATGTCTGGAAATCCTTCCGGCGGCGGCTGAAGCGGCGGGATTGCTGGAAGCCCCCTGCTTTACGATCATCCACGGCGACCTTTGCCTGAGCAACATCCTCTACGACCGGCGCAGTGGTTTTGTGCGGCTGGTGGATCCGCGGGGCTCTTTCGGTGGATTCACGATGTACGGAGATCCGCGCTACGACCTAGCCAAGCTCAGCCACAGTTTGCACGGGGACTATGATTTCCTGCTTAACGGTTTGTTCCGTCTGGAGGGGGAAGGGCCGGAGGTGGAGCTGACGGTGTTGCGCCGCGGGTCTCACGAGGTGGTTCGACGTCTGTTCGGCGAGTGGCTGGCGGCTCGCGCCGGCGTCGCCTTGCCGCAGATTCAGTTGATCGAGAGCCTGCTTTTTCTCAGCATGATACCGCTGCATGCGGACCGCCCGGACTCGCAATGCGCTTTTTTGGCGCAAGGCCTGCAGTTATTCAGCCGCATAGCGGGGAAATTAGAAAGCGTACCGACGGAGGTGCTGTGTCATGCCGCTTCCTACTGCGGGCGTGGTGATCACGATGGCTGGTAATGGAGAGCGTTTCCGCAAAGCCGGTTACGCGCTTCCCAAATTCAAAATCGAAGTCCGGGGCCACACGCTTTTTCATTGGGCGGTGCGGAGCCTCCGGGCATGGATCGAAGCCGGCTCGGAGTTCATTTTCGCGGCGCGGCGCGAGCATGCGCCCGATGCATTCATCGCGCGTGAAGCGGAGTCTCTGGGCATCGGGCGGTATGAGATCGTACGCCTCGACCATCCGACCGATGGGCAAGCCACCACAGCGCTCATCGCGGGGCGGCATCTGAGCCGCCGGGACGCCCCGGTCGTCATTTATAACATTGACACCTACGTTGAACCTGAGGCGCTTTCTCCCTCCGCCGCACGCGGAGACGGGTGGATTCCATGCTTTCCGGGGAAGGGCGATGCCTGGAGTTTTGCGCGCGCCGACGAGGGAGGGCGGGTTCAGGAGGTGGCCGAGAAGCGGCGGATCGCGCCGCACGCCAGCATTGGCCTGTACTGGTTTCGCTCCTTCGACCTGTATTCGGATTGTTACGTGGAGCACTTTTCCGGAGAACGCCGCGAGACTGGCGAGCGCTACATAGCGCCCATGTACAACACCTTAATTGCGCGCTCCGGCGAGGTGCGCCTGACGCTGCTGCCGGAAAGCGCGGTGCACCCGCTCGGGACGCCGGAACAAGTGGAGGCATTCCAGCGATGAAAGAGCGTCTGGCCGTTTTGGTCCCCGTTCGCAACGGCGGCCAGTGGCTGTTGCGGACCGTGGCTTCTTGTGGCGCTTCGGGGCTGAATTCGGAGCAGGCCGAGATTCTGGTTTTGGACAACTGTTCCGACGACGGAGCGGTTGAGGCGCTGCCGGCCTTCTCGGGGAGCCTTCCGGTGCGGGTGTTGCGCAACCCGCGGGATTTAGGCAGGGTGGGCAACTGGAACCGGGCGGTAGCGGCGGCGGCCGAAAGAGAGTTCGCCTATATCACCTTCCTGTTTGCGGGCGACACCTGGATTGGGGGAGAGGGCGTAAGCCGCCTGCTGGAGCAGATGCGGTCGGCCAGAGCGGACTTGGGCCTGGCGCCATATCTGATGGTGGACGAGGCTGGGCGCGTACGGCGACGCTCGGCCAGAGTGTCCATTGATGGCGAATGTAGGGCTTTTCCGGCGAGGCGGTTTTTGCGGGCGCTTCTGGATCGGGGCGCTCTGCCCATCACCCCCCTGCAAGCCAATATCTACCGGTTACGTGGCGACGGACTTCCGCGCTTTGACGAAAACCGTCCGCTCACCACAGATATGGACGCCACGCTCGAGTATCTCGCCTCCGGAACGGGGTCTGTGGCGATCGCGACCGAGCCGTTCTGCGCGTGGCTGGTTCGTCCGGGGCGGGTGTTTTGCTCCTCGGGTTTGGAGGCCTTCATGGCCGATCATTTCCGGCAATTGCGGCACGCGGAAACAATAAGCGGCTTTCCGGTGAACTGGAGCAAAGCGAAGTCGGCTTTTGTCCTTGCCTACGCCCAGAACGCATGGACCTTTGCCGGCTGGCGCCGAGCTCCGGGCGTGCTGAAGTCAGCGATCAAGAAGGCCCGTGAAGTTCCCGGCGCCTTGAATCTGGTCGATCTTGCCGCGCTTGTCCTGCGGCGAGCGGTGGCGCGGAAAAGCGTAGTGCACTTGGCATGAGATTTCCGGTCCGATGGCTAGGCATATTCGGCGCGGCGGTGGGGTCCGTGTGGGCCGCAGATGGGTCGGCGGCATTGGAGCGGCTTGGGGATCTCGGGCTGATCCCTTCGCAAATCGTGGGATTACGCCCGTGGAGCGCAGCCGAGCGCCGGCGGCAGCTAGAAGAGGCTCGCGCTCGCTTGTGGGACGATGACGAGGCGGCGGCGCTGGTGCGTGTGGCGGACGAGGCGCTCGGGTCGGAGGCTTCCGGCGGGCGATTCCAGATCAGTTCCGTGTACCTTCGCATGGCAGGAATCGCGGGTGAGCCTTTGGCGGACGGATGGCACCTGGGCCAGACCTGGTCGGGCGATTACGGCCGTCCTTATGGGGAGGGCATAAACGCGATTGGGGGCCTGACGGCAGAGGCGCAGTGGAAGCGGGTGTTCGGGGCTCTCCGCGCAGAGGAGCAGCATGCGGAGGCGCCGCCTCTTTACAGTGCGCCCGTGCGCGCGCTCATGGCCAAGATGGACGGCGTCCCCGAGATTTCAGGCGGCGTGAGGCAAGCTTGCAACCGGGTGCGAATTCTGGAGGGTTACGCCGGCGTGCGCCTGGGCAATGTAGCTTTGAGCGTGGGCAAACAAGCATTGTGGTGGGGGCCGACTTACGACACGCCGCTATCGTTCAGTTCAAACGCCGAACCGACCATGAATTTTAAGGTTTCCGGGTTCCATCCCTTTCATTTGCCCGCGATGTTCCGGCGCTTGGGTTGGGTCCAAATGGAGTGTGTGTTGGGGCGGTTGAGCGGCCACAGCTACACGTGGCGCCCGTGGTTCAACGCCCAGAAAGTCGCTATGAAGCTTACGCCCAACCTCGAAGTGGGTTTCACGCGGTGGTCGATTTTTTGGGGCGTTGGCCACCCCATCACGCTGCGCTCGTTCTTCCGGAATTTCGCTAGCTTGACTAGCCCGCCGGCCAAGGGGTTTTGGGATCCGAAGGATCCGGGCGACCGAAAAGGAGGCTTCGACTTCCGGTACCGGCTTCCGGTATGGAGCCGGCAGGTCATTTTATACGCAGACTCCTATTCAGAGGATGATCCTTCGCCGCTAGCGGCTCCGAGACGCGCGGCGATTAGCCCGGGAATCCATCTAGTGCGGCTGCCTGCCCTGAGGAAGCTCGATTTCCGTGCGGAGGCGGCGAGCACCGAGCCTTTAGGTTCAAGCTGGAATCTGAACTATTACAACAACCAGTACCGCAGCGGAAACACGAATCAAGGCCAGTTGTTGGGGAGTTGGGTGGGTCGTGCGGGCAGAGCGATTCAGGGGTGGGTCACCTACCGGCGCCATCCGGACAGTGGGGTGGAGTTAGGTTTCCGGCAGCAAAAAGTAGACGCAGGGTTTTTGCCCGGCGGCGCTACAAACAGCCGGGCGTCGCTCCAGATGTGGTTCCCGTTGAATTCCAGGGTCGCCGCCGTGGTGTTTCTGCAAGCTCAGCGCTACTGGATCCCGGCCGTAGGAGGACCGCGGCGGACTTTCAGCGGATGGCTGGAGCTGCACTGGAAGCCGAAGCTGTGCTGGGCGGCTGGCCGGAAGTGAGTGAGTCAGAGTTATGCGACGAGTTTCGTTTCCATCGGATGTCCATTTACGACGCCTTCAGATTTTCGTGGTGGTCGCCGCCTGCCTGAGCGCCTTGGCGGGAGCGCTGGAAGCCCAATTTCCTGAGACGCTGCGCGATGCCGCATGCAGCGGCCCTCTTGCAGCTCTTTTGCCGGAGTGCCAGGCCGGGGGAGGAGGCCAGATGGACGCAAGCGTGACGCCGCGTCCGAAAGTGCTGGATGCGACGCCGCTGACGGGCGCCGCAGCGGCGGCTCCGAAAACGGATACGGAAAAGCCGCGCCCAACCGCTCCGGCAGTGCGGGAGAGGGAGGCGGAGTCGACAGAGTTCCAGCGTTTCGCCGCTTCCTCCTTAGGACAGGTCCTGCCCATATTTGGAGCTTCCCTGTTCGAACATGTGCCCACTACGTTCGCACCGGTAGACCGCATTCCCGTCTCGGCCGACTATGTCATCGGACCGGGGGACGAAGTGCTCCTGCGCGTCTGGGGGCAGGTGAATTTCAATACGGCGCTCACGGTGGACCGGCTAGGCGAGGTGTATCTTCCGCAGGTGGGCAACGTCCGCCTGGCAGGGCTGCGCTACGACGCCCTGACGGGGTTTTTGCGCGCGCAACTGGGACGGGTGTTCCGAAACTTTGACCTCAACGTAAGCATGGGTCAGTTGCGCTCCATTCAAATCTATGTGGTGGGTCACGCGCGCCGGCCGGGAAGCTACACGGTAAGCTCAATGAGCACTTTGGTGAATGCCTTATTTGCTTGCGGGGGACCATCGGCGCACGGTTCGATGCGGGAAATCGAACTGAAGCGAGGAGGGAGCGTCGTGGCCCGATTCGATTTGTACGACCTCTTGCTTCGCGGCGACAAAAGCAAGGACGCCATTCTCCAACCGGGAGACGTGTTGTACATTCCCCCGGTAGGTTCGCAGGCGGCGGTGGCGGGGAGCGTGAAAGCGCCCGCGATCTACGAGTTTCGCGGGCGCGCCACGGTGGAGGATCTGCTGAACCTGGCAGGAGGGCCGTCGCCGGTGGCGGACACCGGGCGGCTCACGCTGGAGCGCATCGGTCCAAACGGCGTCCGGGCAACTTATGAGCTAAAGGACCGCGCCGGTTGGAGCAAAACTCCAGTGGAAGATGGCGATATCTTGCGCCTTATGACGATAAACCCGCGGTTTGAGAACGCCGTCATACTGCGCGGCAACGTAGCCTCGCCAGGGCGGTTTCCTTATCGCCCGGGTATGCGGCTTTCCGATGTGATTCCCAACAAGGAGTCTTTGATCACGCCTGACTACTGGCGGAAGCGGAATACGCTGGGTTTTGTGGCCCCGCAGGATATGATCCCAGGCGAGCCCGGAGCCGAGGCGGCGCGGCAGCACACGCGCACGGAGCTCGACAGGAGGACGCCGGAAATCAACTGGGCCTATGCGGTCGTCGAACGGCAGGACCCGCGGGATCTGACCACGCAGCTCCTTCCCTTCCACTTGGGAAAGCTCGTGCTCGAAAGGGATCCGAACCAGAACCTCGAGCTAAAGCCGGGCGACGTCATCACCATCTTTTCGCAAGCCGACATCCGCGTGCCCGTTTCCCAGCAAAACCGGTTTGTGCGGCTGGAAGGCGAATTCCAGCAAGCCGGCGTCTATAGCGTGAAAGCTGGGGAGACGTTAGGCGAAGTGGTGGCGCGAGCCGGCGGATTCACTGCGGAGGCGTTTCTTTATGGCGCGGAATTCACGCGCGTGGCGGTGAAGCAAGAGCAGCAACGGCGGCTCAACCAGTTTATACAAGAACTGGAGCGGGAAATTGACGAAGCGGCGCGGCAACAAATGGCTGCGGCCGCTTCCCCTCAAGGCGCGGCTGAGTTTTCAGCACGCTTGGGCTATGAGCGGCGGTTTGTGGAAAGCCTCCGCGCCGTGGAGCCGACTGGCCGCATCGTCCTCCGACTAGATCCGGAGCGTCCGGACCTCGGCAAGCTTCTGGCGTTACCCGTCGAAGACGGAGACCGGCTCTACATCCCTCCGCGCCCGACCACGGTGCATGTGATCGGCGCCGTCTATAACCCCAACACTTTCCTTTACGAACCGCGCTACACCGTGCGTGACTACTTGGCGAAAGCCGGGGGACTAACGCGCAGCGCCGACGCCCGGAGGATGTTTGTGATCCGCGCCGACGGCACGGTGGTGGCGCGAGGGAAGAATCCATTCGGCGGCGGCAGGAGTTTCGAGAACATGCGGTTGAACGCAGGCGATGCTTTGGTGGCGCCGGAGTATGTCATGCGAGTTTCCACTTGGAAGACCGTTCGTGAATGGTCCCAAATCGCGGCCCAGTTTGCGCTAGGCGCCGCCGCGGTCAACGTGCTGAGGTGAGGGTGCGATGCAGCCGGATGGTAACTCTCCTCCCCAGGAAATCGCCGGCATTTCGGAAAAGGAAAACTCCATGGACCTGCTGGAGCTGTACTCCATCCTGGCGCCGCGAAAACGGTGGATTGGCGGCGCATTCCTAGTGGGCGCCGCGGTGGCCGCAACGATTGCATTCCTGTTGCCCGACATGTACACCGCGAGCGCGGTCATACTGCCCCCGCAACAGCAGACGCAGCCGGTGTTGGCGGCGATCGCCGGGCAGTTAGGGGGCGGAGGAGTGTCCTTGAAGGACCTTGGTTTGAAAAACCCTGCTGATCTTTATGTGGGCATCTTAGGAGGACGCACCATCGCCGATGAAGTGATTGCGCGCTTTCACCTGAGAGAGCAGTATCGAAAAGACACCCTCGAAGAAACCAGAAAAAAGCTTGCCCGGCGCACCACCCTGGAAGCAGGCAAGGACACCTTGATAACCATCGAAGTGGAAGATCCAAGTCCAGAACAGGCCGCCGCCATGGCCAATGCTTATGTGGAAGCGTTGCAGGAGCAAAATAGCCGCTTGGCGATTTCGGAGGCGTCTCAGCGGCGGTTGTTTTTTGAACGCCAACTCGAGGCCGAGAGGAAAGCTCTAGCTGGAGCGGAGGCGCAACTGAAAAGCGCGCAGGAGCGCACGGGCATGCTGCATCTGAGCGGACAAGTGGAGGCGGCAATCAGGTCGGTGGCGCAGGTGCGCGCGGAAATCTCCGCGCGTGAAGTGGCGTTGGAGCGATTGCGCGCCGGAGCTACTGACGAAAATCCCGAGGTGGTGCGGCAGCAGGCCGAGCTCCGTGAGCTGCGGCAGCAGCTCGCCAGTCTGCAATCGGCAGGCGCAGCCGCGCCGGGCAGCCCGCTGATTCCCACCGGACGCGTGCCCGCTACGAGCTTGGAGTACTTGCGCGCGCTCCGGGAACTCCAATATCATCAGGCGCTGTTTGAGCTGCTTGCACGGCAGTACGAGGCCGCTAAGATCGACGAAGCCAAGCAAGCTCCACTGATCCAAGTGGTGGACCGGGCAGTGCCTCCCGATAAACGAAGCGGGCCGCCGCGAACGCTCATTATCCTGCTGGGAGCGCTGTTTAGCCCGGCGATGGCCGCCGCTTGCATCTTAGCCCACTACGGCGTGCGGCGCATGAAGCAAGATCCGCGGTGGAACAGAATAGGCCACATGGCATGAAGGCCCAACATGCACTTATGGCGGCGTTCGTGGTCCTGCTGCCGTTTCAGGACACGATTTTGCGCGCTACGCCCCTGCGTATGCTAGGGCAGTCTTTCGCCGTGATCCCACTGTTTGGGCTGGTCGGCCTCGACTTGGCGGTTTGGCTCGCCAGTGGAAAAAAAAGAGTTAACCTTGCCGTTGCAGCGGCTCTTCTCTATGGCGCTTTCATCACCGGACTTTACCTAGCGCTGTGGGGCACGTCTTGGTGGGGGGTGAGCCTCGTCGAAAAAACATTTAACTTGTCCGTGGTGACGTGCCTTGCCTTATACGTCGTGTTCGGCTTGCCATGGGACCGGTTTCCTTACTTGCGGCTCTCGGTTTACACGGCCCTGACGATCGCCGTGTGCGGCGTGTTCGTCAACGATCTCAATCTGCTTGGGCTTCGCCCTTTCGTTGCGAATCCTGTGTTCCATTACACTCCCAATCCAGACGAGCGCTGGCACGGGCTCTGCCCAGAGGCGAGCGTGCTTTCGCTATGCATCGGGAGCTTTGGACTGCTGAGCGCCGCCCTCGCGCCGTCCAAGCTGGGGCGCATCGGCTTTCTCGGGGGCACTGCGCTCCTATTAGCGTTATCCGGCTCCAAAGGGGCGGTGCTTACGCTGGCTGTCGCCGTGGCCGCCTCAGGGGTTCTGGCGCGCGGATACCGTTGGAAGGCATTGGCATGCGGGTTGCTGCTCTCACCCGCCATTTACCTGGGTTACCAGAGGTTGGTTCAAATGACTTCGTCGCAAGCCGTTCTGGAAAGCACCACGTTCGCCACCCGCGGCTCCATGCTGGTTTGGGCTGTGAAAGTAATCATGCGCCATCCATGGGGCGTAGGTTTTGGAGGTTTCTTCCCGGCCATGACACGGCATTTGCCCGCGTCGATGGACACGGTAAGCCGCTGGTCGCCTCTCCCACTGGACTTTGACGAGGTGCGCTCTTACATTTCCTCCCCGCAATTTGCTGGGACCAAGACGCTGGTTTTCGACCTGGGCGTTTACTTTGGAATCCCATTCCTGGTGGCGTTCGTCGTGTTTGTAGTGCGCATCTGCCGCGGCTGCTTGCGTAGAGGCGACATCCTGCTTCTGATATCCGTGCTGTTTGTGACGGCGGCCGTCTGCACGTATGCGGGCTCCCTTTTCCGACACGACTACTTGGTGACATATGCCGTGGCCTGGGGACGGCGACGGCATGGCGCGCCTGGGTTGCCTGACGCTTCCGCCGGTTGACTTATGCGCCGAGGTCCCAGCGGCGGAAGTAAAGCGCCTGCCGCACGATGGGCAAGGTGCGCTTTTCAAGCGCGCGCATTTCTTCTTCGCTAAGCGGCGTGAAATTCGACGCCAGCGCCACGTTCTGCTCGATCTGCGCGACCGTGTCCACGCCGATGATCGTGGTCGAGACCGGCAGCGACAGGTTATAGGAAAGGGCCTCCTGGATAGTGAGCGTGCCCGGGAGTTTGGTGCGCATCCTTTCAGGCTGCTCGTCGAGCGGCGGGGGCGTCCAAGTGGAAAGCACGCGTCCCCGCGTGGCGACTTTCATGCCGATAATCCCCATCTTAAGTTGCTGCGCCACTGGGAGAAGGTGCTCGATGAAACTTAAATAATGGCGATCGGCTGCGTTCACCGCCATCAGGATCGTATCAAAAGGGAATCTCCGGATCGCTTCGATGAGGACATTAGGTTCAAAATGACCCGTGACGCCGAGAAAATTGCACGCGCCTTGCTCGCGGGCGCGCTCCAGGGCGCGCACCGCGCCGTCCTTAGCAAAGATCTGCTCAAGCTGCGCCTTCGTTTGGAGGTTATGGATCTGCCATAGATCCAGATGGTCCGTTTGCATGTTCGTGAGGGTGCGTTCCAGCAGCTTCATCGAGCCGTCATAGGTGCGGTCTGCGGTCTTGCTGGTGACAAAAACCTCTTTGCGACGGGTTTTCAGCACACGGCCGATATTCTTCTCGCTTGTGCCATTGCCGTAACCTGCGGCCGAGTCGATGTAATTAATGCCGAGGTCGATCGCACGGTTGATGATGGCCTCGGATTCGGCTTCCTTGCCGGGGATTTCTAATGTCGCCTGTCCGCCCAGGCTGAGAATGCCGACGCGGTAGCCAGTCCGGCCTAAGTTGCGGGTGGGCATAGCACGGTGTGTGCGGGGATTATAGGGCAACGGGTGTTTAAGCGCCGGTGCGGCAAAAGTGTTCCGTGCGGCGGCAGCCGCAACGCCTGATCCCAAAAAAGTGCGACGGTCCATGGCGATCTCCTCCTATCGAATCCACGCTACCGCCCCCGCCGGTGATCTGTCAACGCTCAATGCTAGAATGCGGCGAGGAGGGAGTTTGTGGCGGCGAGCAGCGCGATTGCAATCCTTGTCACGGGAGGGACGTTCGACAAAACCTACAACGAACTTACCGGCGAGCTGTACTTTGAGGACACGCACGTGCCGGAAATGCTCCGTTTGGGGCGCTGTCTGCTGGACGTCAGGGTTAGAACCCTCATGATGGTCGACAGCCTGGAGATGAACGAAGAAGACCGCCGGGTAATCGCCGAGCACTGCCGCCGCACCGAGGAATCGCGGATCGTAATTACCCACGGCACCGACACCATGGTGGAGACCGCCAAGCACCTTGGGCGCGAGATTCACGGCAAGACCATTGTGTTGACCGGGGCGATGATACCATACAAGTTCGGCAGTTCCGACGGCATGTTTAACCTCGGTAGCGCGCTGGCGTTCGTGCAGACCCTCCCGCCCGGCGTGTACATCGCTATGAATGGGCGTTGGTTCCCTTGGAACGGCGTTCGGAAGAACCGGGACAAAGGTGTTTTTGAGCCTGCCTGAGGCGCGGCCCGATCGAGCTACGGCAATCCCTCTAAGCTAGTGACCAGCGCGCCGGAGACGCGAACCTCGAAGCGCCCTGTGTCTCCGGCGCCGGTGAGCAATTCCCGAGTCTGGCGTTCCCATTCACAACGTTTCCACTTTTTCTCCAGGACGGTTTTGTATTGGTCAAAAAAAGCGCGCGCCGCTTCCGGATCTCGCCATTCCGATACATAGGCGAGCGTTTTTCGTCCGTCTCGGGACTCCAGGACCACAAACCGGCTGCCGCGCCAGTTTGCTGCGAGCGCCGCAGCATCCTGGCCGCAGTACTGCCGCAGCAAGATGGAATGGTCTAGCTCGCCAAACGACCCCTCGATTAGCTTTTTCGCGCCAGATGCCGGTGGGAGGCGCGGCAGGCGCGGCTGGGTTGGTTCCTCCCGGGCGAAGTATTTCTCAGGGTGCAAAATCTGCTGTGAGCTTGATGGCGGGCGCTTGAACACTTCCGTAAAGCCGGCTTGTCCCACCTTCTCAATGACGCTTTGCTGAAACAGCATCCCTGCCGTGTAAGGGAACAACAAAGATTCGCGCAGATACAGCGGCGCACGGTCGAATACCGGATACTGGCCCGAAGCGGCGTGCATCATCGTCGCCATGCTCTTGAGCAGGTCGGGGGAGTTCTTGAGAGAGCGTCCCATTTTGCGCGCCATATACTCGAACGTGATCCACGAGGCTTGCCCCTCCATCACGGCAAGCCGCGCTACGGAGGCGTCATCGGCGGATTCGACCTTTTTGATGAAGCGCTCCAAGCGGAAGTGCTCGTCAGCGAGAGCGTGCGCCAGTTCGTGCACCAGAGCCATCTGCTGCATATCATCGCTGTGGGCGTTGATCACGTAGAGGCGCCCGCGGTGGTAGTCGTAGAAGGCGGCTGCCTGTTCCGTGAGCAGTTCGATGGTTGCGCGCTCGAGATTGAAGTCCGGCGGAAGGAAGCCGAATAGTTTCAAAGCCGCTTCCTCGGCGCGGATTTCCTCCGGTTTCACCTCTTCTTGAATCTTGTTCTCGATGAATCGCCGTAGCTGATCGCGACTCATCATTTCATGGGGAACGGGCCGGATCATCTTGAGCCCGGTAATCTCACTCAACTCTTTGACAATCGAGTCAATTTCGGCAAAGAGGCTATCAGGCCTCTCCGCAGCGAGCGCCGCTAGGGCGGCAAACAGCAAAATTAGGGTTCTGAAAAATCGCTTCATCCTTTCACCTTCATCACGTACCGGAAACTCAAGGCGGCGCTGAGGGAAAGAGCGCTGCCGCAAGCGATGGTGAGGCGCGCCCCCACTCGCTCCGCCAGCGCTCCGGCGGCGAGACTCGCGAACGGGCTCATGCCTACTACGGTCATGGAATAAAAAGCCATGATACGGCCACGAAATGCATCCGGGACGATGGTTTGAATGTACGTGTTGGCGGACGCGTTTTGGCGCAGGACGCAGAAGCCGAGCGCGAACAGAATCACCAGCGCCGCGCTGAATGATGGAGCTGCTGCGAACAAGGCGAGCGAGACGGCAAGGCCGGAGGTGCTAAGGAAAATCAGGCGCGGCAGGCTTTCGTGTTTGCCCGTGTGCGCCAGCGCCAGCGTTCCTGCAACGGCGCCAACGCCAAAAGCGCCGGTCAGCGCTCCGAACCCCGCCACGCCTTTGTGGAAGATCCCTTCGGCAAAGACTGGCGCAAGCACCATCACCGGCATCAGGGAGAACGTCGCCGCCGACATCAAAATCAGCACCGAACGCACCGGTTTTGAGTGGCGCACATAATCGATGCCTCCTCGTAAGCGCTCCCACGGATGTTCTCCCGGTGGCTCCTCCCAGGGTGGAAGGCGCATGGCCAGAAGGCAGCCGATCACAGCGAGAAAACTGATTGCATTGAAAACAAAACACCAGCCTTCCCCCACGGCCGCCACGAGCACGCCCGCCAGCGAAGGACCGATGACGCGCGCCGCGTTAAACATGGCCGAGTTGAGTGAGATAGCGCTAAATAAGTCCTCTTTCGAGGCCAGGTGCACAACCAAAGACTGTCGCGCCGGTATCTCGAAAGCGTTGATCACGCCAAGTACCGCCGCCAACGCCAGAATCGAGGCGACCGACACTTTGCCGCTGAGTGTGAGTGCGGCTAAAGCGAGGGCTTGAAACATCGAGAGCCACTGGGCCAGCAGGAGTATCCGGTATCTGGAATACCGGTCGGCGGCGACGCCTCCCACCGGCCCCAAAACAAACACGGCAATGTTGGAGCAGAATGCCGTAACTCCGAGAATCAGCTCGCTCTGGGTCAAACGGTATACCAGCCACGAAACGGCGACGTTCTGCATCCATGTTCCCACTAGGGAAATAATCTGACCGGCAAAAAACAAACGATAATTGCGGTGCCGCAGCGCGCGAAAAGTATCCCGCCAACTCATTGGAACTTTCAGGATAATCCGGCGCCCGGCGCCTCCGTAGCCTCAAAACTGAGAGGGCGCCAGGGCGCGCGTCCTGCTGCTAAAATAGGAATTCGAATCACGCATCAAGGAGATCCCCAAGTTGGCTGACGACAAGCTCTATAAGGCTGAGTATCTTGGCAGCGGGACATTTATCATTTCCAAGCCGAAGCGAAAAGCTCGAAAGACGCGGCAAACCCGGCTGAAGAACCCGCGCCCTGGAATGAGAAAGTAACCTGGCGCATGCGAATCATCGAACTTCGGATCCACCCGGTGGCGGTGGCGGACCCGCCTTTGCGTAGCTCCTACGGCTTGCACGCGCCTTACGCGTTACGCACCATCGTGGAGGTGGTCTCCGACGAAGGACTCACCGGCATCAGCGAGACGTATGGCGGTGACGGCCCTGTGGCTGCGCTCGAAGCTGCGAAGAACCGCGTCATCGGGATGGACCCGTTCCAGTTGACAAAGCTGTGGCTGGAGTTCGTCGAGGACGCAGATAAGGAGAATGCCGAAATCGCCGGTGGGCGCTCCCAGACGTGGCTGGTTCCCGGGGAAAACCCTCAGGACCGTTACACGCGAACGTACGGCGCCATCGAGGTGGCCTGCCTGGATCTCATAGGGAAGGCTGTTGGCAAACCCTTATGCGATTTGGTGGGAGGCCGCGCGCGGGACGAGGTTCCATTTTCGGCTTATCTTTTTTACAAGCATGCGGGCGGCGGCGGACTGGGCGAGGATGCACGTGAGGATGAGTACGGCGAATGCCTGGACCCGCAAGCCATGGTGCGCCAGTGCCGCCAGATGATTGCCCAATACGGGTTCCGGGAAATCAAGCTCAAAGGCGGCGTTCTGGATCCGGACACGGAAATCGCAACCATCCGGGCGCTGCGGGCGGAATTGGGTCCTAACTACCCACTGCGCATCGATCCCAACTGCGCTTGGTCAGTGGAAACTTCTGTCCGGGTGGGTCGCGAACTGAAAGAAGAGCTGTCCGGCGGAGGCTATTTGGAAGACCCTTGCGCCGGGTTGGATGGCATGGCGGAAGTGCGGCGTAGATTGCTGGAAGAGGGGATTCAGACTCCGCTGGCTTCCAACGTGGCAGTTACCTGTTTCGCTCATGTGCCGAAAGCGTGGCGACTGGACGCAGTTCAGATTGTCCTGTCCGATCCGCACTATTGGGGTGGAATTCGGAATCTCCAGCGCCTGGCTCACCTCTGTGAGACGCTAGGCATGGGGCTCTCCATGCACTCCAACAATCACCTCGGCGTCAGCCTAATGACGATGGCGCATGCCGCCGCTGCTACGCCCCACTTGAAGTATGCCTGCGACACGCACTATCCGTGGCAAACCGAGAAAGATGAAGTTGTAGCGGGAGGACGCATCCGGTTCCACAACGGCTGCGTCCGCATTCCGGAACGGCCGGGTCTGGGCGTGGATTTGGACTATGACCAGATTGCCCGGTTGACAGAGCGATACCACAAGCTACCCTACCGGAAGCGAGACGACGAGGCGGAGATGCGCAAGCACGTCGATCCTAACTGGAAGCGCATTCTACCCCGGTGGTGACAGGGCGGTGATTGGAGTCGTCATCCGGCCGCGGGCGCGCGGTGTGCGTGTGGGGCGGAAGCTGACGTGCGTTGCAGCCAGCGGCAGACGGTGTTTTGTAATTTCACCAGATTGACGGGCTTGCTCAGATAGTCGTCCATGCCGCACGCGAGACATTTCTCGCGGTCGCCCACCATGGCGTGGGCGGTGATGGCAAGAATGGGCGTGTGCCGGGACGTTCCTTCGATTTTTCGAATGACCTGCGTGGCTTCGTAGCCGTCCATGATGGGCATCTGGCAATCCATCAGAATGAGGTCATAGTCGCGCTTCTGAAACGCCTCTACGGCCTCTTTGCCATTGACCACGACGTCCACCCGGAAACCGCATTTTTCAAGAAGGCGCTGGGTTAGCTTTTGATTCACAGGGTTATCTTCGGCAAGTAGGATCCACGCTGAGGCGGTAGGCGGTTTTTCTGAGGCCGGGCGCGGCCCAAGCGCCTCGACCCGTGCATCTTGGCGGCTCTCTGGGCCAAGTTCCTGCTCCGATGCGGATGCGGCCGCCCGCGCAAGCTGCGATAACTGTTCCTCGCTGGTGACGCGCGGCAGAGTGACCGTAAACCAGAAACGGCTACCTTTGCCAAGTGTGCTCTCAACCCCGATTTTTCCTCCCATCATCTCCACGAGCTGTTTGGAGATGGCCAGGCCAAGCCCTGTGCCTCCGTGTTTCCGGCTCATCGAGTCGTCTGCTTGCACAAAACTCTGGAATAAGCGGCTCTGCTGAGCCATGCCAATGCCAATGCCCGTGTCAATCACAGAGAACACTGCTTCCACCGAGCGACTGGTCGCCCGGCCGGTCTCCAGCCGGAGTTCGACGCTTCCGCGCTCGGTGAATTTGATGGCGTTTCCGAGTAGGTTTCTCAAAATCTGCCGCAAGCGGACGCTATCGCCATTTACCGCCAGAGGCTCCTCGGGGGCCAGAAGATAGAATTCCAGACCCTTGGCGCGCGCCTGGAGCGAGAATTCGACGGCCACCTCCCGCACCAGGGACGTCATATCAAAGGGTTTGGATTCAAGGGCCAGCTTGCCCGCTTCAATCTTCGACAGGTCGAGAATATCGTTGACAATATGCAGCAGGGATTCGGCCGACTTCTGGATGGCCTCGGCGTATTCCTGCTGTTCGCTGTCGAGGTGAGTTTGAAGCAGAAACTCCACCATCCCCAGAATGCCGTTCATCGGGGTGCGGATTTCGTGGCTCATGTTCGCCAGGAAGCGGCTTTTAATCTCCGTCGCTTGGCGGGCGCTTTCCAGCGCCCGCTCCAAAGCCTGGTTGTTTTCCTGGAGCTGTTCGGCGTATTGCTCGAGGCGCTGGGCCGCCTGGCGCTGTTCGGTAACATCGCGAATGACGACCAGCGCTTCTTTCCACTCGAGCGGCGCTACTCGGGCTTCAAAGTAGCGTTCCCCGCCTGGTAGGGTCCGCGTGTACTCCACGGTTTGTAATGACTGGATTTTCACCGCCTGTGCGGCGGCCGAGAGGATGCGCGAAGCAGCTTCCGGGGGAAGCCAGAGCGACAAGTGCTGTCCGGGCGTCGCCTCGCCGCCGGATTTACGTTGCGTCGCCGGCATCTGGCAATCTAGGACGACGCCCTCCAGGTTGATGCGTAGGAACGTGTCAGGCAACGCGCGAAAAACGGCCTGTAGGGCGGCATAGGTCTGCTGGCGCTCTTGCTCGCGCCGGACCTGTTCTGTGATATCGAGGGAAAACGTGCGGAGCCCCATCAGTTGTCCGCGCGAATCTTTAGCCCAGATGTCGTAGCACTCGAGCACCACCACGCTGCCGTCCGGACGTTGGAAACGCTCTTGATACGGAACCAGGGCGCAGTCACCCGAAAGTCTGCGGTGAAGCTCTTCTCGGGCACGCTCACGGAATGGCGGGGGATACAGCTCGGCGCGGTGGCGTCCCAAGATTTCCGCGGGAGCGAGTCCTCGGATCTCGCACTCTTTGCGGTTGGCGAAACGAACCACCCCGTCGAGGTCCACTTCCAGACAGCCTAGCGGCAAGTGCGCTAACTGCTTATGGAATAAAACGTTCGCGTATTCCTCCGCAACGCGCTGGCTCCTCTTTGCAGACCCAAAGCGTTGGAAAAGCGCCCACACGCCCAGCGCGGCTGCTACCACCAACGCGGCCAGCATGAGCACGTCAAATGACACAATGGGGTCTCGCTTCGCTCCTTGGCTTTTATCGGCTTTCTGTCAGGAATACTTTAAGGCTCTCCGCCGTGCCGCATAACCGCCAAGTTACAATAGGGATGCGATGGCAGAGCAACCGGAAAATGAGCAGGCTTCGCTCAGTTTTGAGCGGGGGCTGGAGGAACTCGAAGCCGTAGTAAAGGCTCTGGAATCGGGCGATTTGCCTCTCGAACGTGCGCTTGAGCTCTTCGAGAAAGGCGTCGCGCTGAGCGAACGCTGCCGCAAACAGCTCGAAGAGGCGGAAACGCGCGTTGAAATCCTCCTAAAGAAGAACGATAAGGTCCAGCCCGAGCCTTTTCGAACCGACAAGTCATGAACCTTAGCGAGTATTTTGCCGAACGGACGCGGCGGGTGGATGCCGCTTTGGACCGTTGGGTCCCTTCAGAAACGATCCCTCCCGAAACTATTCATAAGGCCATGCGCTATAGTCTGTTTGCGGGGGGCAAGAGGATCCGGCCGGTGCTGGCCATCGCCGCGGCTGAGGCTATCGCTGACGCTCCGCCCGGCATTGAGGACGCCGCATGCAGTCTGGAGCTGGTCCATACCTACTCGTTGATCCACGACGACCTTCCCGCCCTGGATAACGACGATTTGCGCCGTGGGCGTCCTACTTGCCATAAAGTGTTCGGCGAAGCGATGGCCATTTTGGCTGGGGATGCGTTGCTCACCCTGGCGTTTCAAGTACTGGCTGAGCTGCCTGGCGCAGACGCCGCGAGGCGCGCGCGGCTGGCGAGTGAACTGGCCCGCGCCGCCGGCACCGCGGACGGAATGATTGGGGGACAGGTCCATGATTTAGAGGGGGAGGGCAAGCCCCCCACAGTGCAGCTTCTCGAACGCATCCACCGCGCTAAAACCGGAGCGCTGCTAACCGCTAGCGTCCGCATGGGAGCCATCTACGCAGGCGCGGACGAGGCGCAACTCGCTGCCCTGACCAGCTATGGAACTCACATCGGCTTAGCCTTTCAGATTGTGGATGACCTCCTCGACATCGAGCAATCTTCCGAAGTGCTTGGCAAAACGGCAGGTAAAGACGCTCAGCAGCAGAAAATCACGTTCCCGGCGGTTTACGGCGTGGAACGGTCCCATGAAATGGCCGAACAGGAGCTGAGGCTCGCTCTGAGGGCCTTGGCCTGGCTCGATGGGCGCGCGGAGCGGCTCCGGGAAATTGCCGAATTCATTGTGCACCGCCAGAAATGACACGTGGTGCAAGCAAACGCCGCATCGACCAGTTGTTGGTGGAACGGGGCCTGGCGCCTACGCGCGAGAAGGCGCGCGCTCTGGTTCTGGCCGGATCCGTGAAGGTAGAGGGTCATACCGCCCCAAAACCGGGTCATTTGGTCCCGGCCGGGAGCCATATTGAAGTCATTGCCGCTTTGCCTTACGCTAGCCGCGGTGGGGTGAAACTGGCGGCTGCGCTGGACCACTTTCACATCCGTGTAGAAGGCAAAGTGTGTCTCGACATCGGCGCCTCCACCGGCGGGTTTACGGATTGCTTGCTCCAGCGTGGCGCAGCGCGCGTGTACGCGGTGGATGTCGGCCACGGGCAGCTCGACTGGAAGCTACGTAACGACCCGCGCGTAGTGGTCCGCGAAGGCGTCAACGCCCGCTATCTCCAGCCGGGCGACTTCCCGGAAAAAATGGACCTAGCGGTCTGCGATGTCAGTTTCATCTCGGTGACGCTCATCCTTCCTGTGTTGCCGCCGTTGCTGCATGAAGGCGGAGAAATCGTTATACTCATCAAACCGCAGTTTGAGGCCGGACGTGGCGAAGTGGGCAAGGGTGGAATCGTTCGCGACCCGGAGATCCACCGGGCCGCATGCGAAAAAGTGGTCGAGGCTGCAAGGCGGCTCGGATTTCGTGGCGAGCTGATGGAGAGCCCCATCACCGGAGCCGCAGGCAACAAGGAGTTCCTGTTCTATGCAACCCATTGAAGTGGCCGGCATTATTTCGAAGCCGGATGTCGAGCTGGCTTGGAAGATCGTGCCGGAACTGGTCGAGTGGCTCTGGCGGAAAGGCATCCAGTGCCGCTTCGATGAAGAAACAGGCGTTTATCTTCGAAAGCGGGGACTGCCTCGCGAAGAGGTGCCCGACGGCGCACAACTGGTCATTGTCTTGGGGGGAGACGGGACGTTGCTTTCCGCAGCGCGGGCGATTGGTGGCCGCGATATCCCGCTGTTCGCCGTGAATCTGGGCGGGCTCGGATTCCTCACAGCCATTACCGCCGAAGAGCTTTTTCCGGAATTGGAACGCGCGCTGCGGGGCGAGCACCGCATCGGCCACAGGCGGATGATCGAGTGCGAACTCACTCGTGGCGGCCAGACCGTCGTCACCTACACGGCGCTCAACGACGTGGTCATCACGAAGGCGGCGCTGGCGCGGATGATCGATCTGGAGACGCATGTGGATGCGCAGTACGTCTGCTCTTACAAAGCCGACGGGCTGATTATCTCCACTCCCACCGGATCGACAGCCTACTCCTTGGCGGCGGGCGGTCCGATCATGTTCCCTACGGTTCAGGCGCTCTGCCTCACGCCGATTTGCCCGCATATGCTAACCAACCGCCCTGTGGTGCTGCCTGACACTTCCGTGATCCGTGTGGTGGTGAATGCGGAGGACCACTCCACTTACCTGACCATCGACGGCCAAATCGGTCAACCGCTGCTGCGCAACGATCTTATCGTGTGCCGTGCGGCTCCGAAGTCGCTGAGCTTGATCCGTCCGCCCAAAATGCGGTTTTTCGACGTCTTGCGGACTAAGCTAAAGTGGGGCGAGCGATGAAGCGCCTTTCGCTTACGGCGTGGATTTTCATCGCCATGGCCGCCGGCGTCACCCTGGGCTTGGCTGCGCCGGCCGTGGGCGCCAACTTGGAACCGGTGAGCAATATTTTTCTGCGATTGGTCAAGTCCATCATTGCGCCGCTGTTGTTCGGCGCCCTGGTTTACGGCATCGCCGGCGCCGGCGACACCAAAGCCATGGGGCGGATCGGCGTCAAAGCTATTGTGTATTTCGAAATTGTCACCACGGCGGCTCTTTTTCTGGGCCTGGGAATGGTGAACCTCGTCCGTCCGGGAGAAGGGATGAAGCTTGAGCCGGTGGCTGGGGCCGAAACGTTGCCGCAAGCCAGAACCACGCTTACGGCGGTGCTCGAACATACCTTTCCGTCCAGCATCATTGACGCCATGGCGAAAGGCGAGGTCTTGCAAATCGTGGTGTTCGCCTTCTTGTTCGGCGCGGCGTGCGCGGCCGTAGGACCGAAAGCCGAGCCGGTAGTCACATGGTGCGCATCCCTGGCGGAGGTGATGTTTCGTTATACGAAGTACGTGATGTATATGGCCCCGTTTGGCGTAGGAGCGGCTATGGCCGTCACGGTCGCTAGAAAAGGCTTCAGCGTGCTTGTTCCGCTAGGCAAACTCGTCATTACCATGTATGCTGCGCAGGCCATTTTCGTGGTGGGGATTCTCGGCCTGGTGATCGCGATCACACGCGTGCCCCTGCGCCCCTTCGTTCGCGCCGCCAAAGAGCCGTTTTTGATTGCATTTTCCACAGCTTCCAGCGAGGCGGCGCTGCCCAAGGCGTTGGAGAATATGGAGCGCATGGGCGTTCCGAGACACATTGTAGCCTTCGTGATTCCAACCGGATACAGTTTCAATTTGGATGGCAGCACCCTGTATTTGTCGCTGGCTTCGGTGTTCGTGGCGCAGGCTGCCGGTGTGCCGCTTAGCTGGGGACAGCAGATCTTGCTCATGGTAACGCTCATGCTGACCAGCAAAGGCGTTGCGGGCGTGCCGCGGGCGTCGTTGGTGATTTTGGCCGGCACGCTGGCAGCGTTTCAACTTCCCATGGAGGGCATCGCGGTGCTGCTCGGGATTGACGCCGTATTGGACATGGCGCGAACCTCGGTGAACGTGCTCGGAAACTGCTTAGCCACCGCGGTCATCGCTCGCTGGGAAGGCTACAAGCTGTGAAAGCCATCAAAACACGCCGGCGCCAGCCGCGGAGCATCCGTACAAAACATCAAGAGGGGCGCTCCGCGTCTTTTTTCTGAATGTTTTAAACAATTTGTGTTATCTTTGTTCTAGCGTCCAAGCCTTCTATGTGATTTTTTCCCGGGCGCGGAGGGCTCGTGGCAAAATGTACACAGCGGTCGCGGCATTTGGCAACGGCGGCAGGCGCAGGCCACGCGTTTTGAGCTTGCAAGTGCAAGCATTTAAACCTGGCTGCCGCCTGGAAGGAAACGTGCACAGCGTAAGGCAGTGGCCGGACCGGCCCTTTGCGGCCGGCAACCGTGGAAAATCCGACCGCAGGCGCAGCCTGTGGGGAGGTATGGTGTAGTTGGGAGGACCTGTGAATAGACTGGCGTGTTCCATCATGGTTTTGGCGGTTTGGCTAGCGGCATCTGCCGCCACGCCTCTGACTGCGCAAACTTGCTCGATTGTGACACCCTGCGCTCTGACGTACCAGATCGCGCCGGGTGGATCTCAAATTCAGAACGTCACCGTTCAGGTGGCGGCGGGAGTGCCATGGACCGTTAGCGTTCCAACTGTCTATGCACAGTGGCTTACGGTCACGCCGCCGGCGGGTACGGGCCCTGGCGTGCTGAGTGTCCAGGTGAACACCACCGGCTTGTCGCTGGGGGCTTATCTCACCCTAAGCTTCGACGTCGCCGGCGGCGGCGTTACGGACCGGGTGCAGGTCACCATCAATGTGACGAGCGCCACGACCACGTCTCAGATCGTCGCAAATCCCTCCAGTCTCACGTTCAATTACGATCCCGGCGGGGCGACGCCGCCCACGCAGTTGATCGTGGTCTCTTCGCTTACGGGGACACCCGTAAACTTTACGGTTTCCGCGTCGTCTTCCGGCTGGCTGGATGTAACGCCCGCGTCAGGGAATACGTTGTCGCTCAATCAGTTGACGGTAAGCGTACGGCAATCGGCGCTGATTGGTTTGGGCGTCGGCAGCTATGACGGGACCGTGGTCATCACTCCGATTGGAGTCACGGGAGCTACCGCGCTAAGCGTGCCGGTGCGCCTGAACATCACGGGTCCGCCGCAGCTAGCCGTGAGCGTCTCGAGTTTGGCGTTTGCCTGGCAAAGGGGAACAGGGACGCCGCCCTCACAGAGTGTGACGGTGTCGGCCAAGAATGTGACTACGCCTGTGTTTTTTGCCGTTAGCGCAACCTATAATCCGGCGACGCTGCCGTGGCTGGTGCTGCCGATCTCCAGCTCAGTGACCACCACGGACCTCCAGGTGTCGATCAATCAGAACGTATTGAGCACTCTTACGAGCGGCACGTATAAGGCTACGGTTCAAGTGGCGTCGCAAACACCCGGGGTCCAAAACACTTCTTTTGAAGTGACTCTGCGGGTGAGCGATACGCCGCTGTTGACGCTATCGCCGGCGTCGTTCCAGTTTACTATGCCTGCGGGCGGCGCTCTTCCTGCGCCACAGTCTCTAACGGTGGGCAGCACGAGCAGCAGTCTGGCGTTTTCCGCCGCGGCGGCGACAACTTCCGGGGGAAGCTGGCTGGCCGTCACTCCGTTGGCCGGCTTGACTCCGGCGCAGGTTCAGATTTCCATAGCGGCGGCGGCGCAATCGCTGCTGCCGGGAACCTATAACGGCACGGTTACCGTACAAACGGGTTCAGACACGCAGCAAGTCGCTGTAACGCTTACCATCAGTTCGAGCGCCGTCCTGACGCCATCGCCCACCAGCTTGACGTTCTTGTATCAGGTGGGTAAGACCCTGCCCGCTCCGCAGTATTTCAACGTCACCAGTAGCGGGTCGCCCATGACGTTTACTGTAGCGGCGAGCAGCACAGGCAACTGGCTCTCCATTGTGAATCCTCCACCTACCGGCTACTTCACCACGCCGGCTCAGATCGGCTTGCAGGTGACGGTTGGCGCCCTGACAGCCGGAACCTATGACGGTGCGATCACTCTCACCCCGCAGGGCGGCGGCGGCGTGGTCACAGTGCCCGTAAAGCTGATCATCAGCAATAACCCGCTGTTGCGGGTCAGCGTCAATGAGCTTACATGGACGTACCAGGCCGGCGGTTCCGCGCCTCCCCAGCAGTACGTCGCAATCGAAAGCACTTCCGATCCGATCAATTTCACCGTGACCAGCACTACGGATAGCGGTGCGAACTGGCTTTTCGTGAGCCCGCTGAATGGCACGACGCCAACCAACCTCACGGTGCTGATTTTCCCCTCTTCTTTACCCGTCGGCGTGTACACAGGAACCGTCACGGTAATCCCCGGTAATGGGGCGCCCACGCAGACCGTGCGCGTTCGTCTGACGGTTAACGCCGGAACGCTGGCGTTAAGCTCGAGCTCGCTCAGCTTCCAGCAAATTGCGGGCGGCGCGGCGCCGGCGGCGCAGAAAGTGACGGTCACCAACTCCGCTGCGGGCGCTACCCCCATTGCTTTCTCGGCCACGGTGGCTACTTCCGCCGGTGGAAACTGGTTGAGTGTAACTCCGACCAGCGGAACGACGTCCGCGGACCTCAGCGTTTCGGTCAACGGAGCGGGTCTGCAACCGGGGGACTATAGCGGCACGATCACGATTCAGTCGTTCAATGCTTCGAACAGCCCGCAGGTCATCAATGTCGGGCTGAAAATCCTGCCGGCTCTGACCATCACGGTCACCCCCACCACGCTGACGTTCAACGCGCAAGCGCCGGGAACGCCACCTGCGGCACAGTCCATAAATATCACCGGCAGTGGGCAGAACATGACCTTCACCGCTACCGCAACCACGAGCAGCGGCGGGGACTGGCTGGCGTTGGATTTAGCCGCCGGCACTCTGCCCGCGTCTCCGAAGGTTTCCATCAAGGCGGACGCGCTCAACCGGTTGACCCCGGGCAACTATCAGGGCACGATACGGATCGAAGCGCCGAGCGTCACGAACAGCCCTCAAACGGTGACCGTGACGCTGGTGGTGACGGCGCAACCTCCCCAGGTAGCCAAGATCGTCAATTCGGCGAGCTACCTTCCGGGGGCTATCGCTCCGGGCGAACTGCTCTACATCGAGGGTACGGCTATGGGACCCAGCCGCTTGGTATCCGCCACGCCTTCGCCCAGTTTCCCCACCGTACTGGAAGAAGTGCGCGTGCTGTTCGACAATCTTCCTGCTCCCTTGGTGTACGTGAGCGACACAAAAATCACCGCCGTGGCTCCCTGGGGGCTAGCGGGGCGTTTGAACACTCAGGTGGTGGTCGAATACAAGGGGCAGCGTTCTACCCCCATCAATATGTCGGTAACGAGCTTTGCGCCCGGCATTTATACTGCGGCCGCTTCAGGGGTAGGACAGGGCGCGATCCTGAATTCCGACTATTCGTACAATGGCGTCGGAACGGGACGCCGGCCCGCCCGCAAGGGTGAGATCGTGATGATTTATGGCACGGGTGGCGGGGCCACCATTCCGGCAGGCGCCGATGGCGTCATTACGCCGCCCATCCTACACCCATTCCCACCGTCGGTGTCGGTAAGCGCCTCCGTGGGTGGAGTTCCGGCGCGGGTGATTTACAGCGGCGGCGCTCCCGGGTTAATCTCCGGCGCCATGCAAGTGAACATTGAAGTGCCTGAAAATGCACCCTCCGGTCAGAACGTCCCCATCGTCCTCCTAATCGGCGGCGTGCCTACACAGGCGAACGTCACCATGGCGATCGAATAGCGCGGTAAAAAGCTGTTTGGCGGGCAGCCCTTTCCGGCTGTCCGCCATCTTTGCGACAATCGTCAGTGATATGAAACGCTTATTGTTTTCTCTGCTCAGTCTTTCTCTGCCCGTTGCTGCTCAACAGTACAAGATTGCCATTGTCGGTTTGGTCCACTCCCACGTTTGGGGGCATCTTGGCAGGATGGCCAAGGGGGACCAGGCGAAGCTTGTGGGCATCGCTGAGACGGTTCCCGAATTGATCGCGGAAGCGAAGAAGCGCGGGGCAGGGGATACGCCTATTTTTTCCGATTACAAGAAGATGCTTGCCGAGACGAAACCCGATATTGTGTGGGCGTTCGTCGAAAACAACCGCCATTTGGAAATTGTCCAGGCGTGCGCGCCGCGCAAGATTCACGTCATTTTCGAAAAACCTCTGGCGTCGACGTATAAGGACGCGTTGGCGATCCAAAAACTAGCTGCGCAGCACGGCATCCAAGTCATGACGAATTATCAGATGGCTTGGTGGCCGGCCAACTACGCGGCGAAAGCTAAAGTTGACGCTGGAGAGATTGGGAAAGTGTACCGGCTGCGCGGCGTGGTAGGGCATGGTGGACCGGGAGGCGCCAAGGGCCTGAATAAATGGTTTTTTGAGTGGCTGACCGATCCCGTCAAAAATGGGGCCGGCGCGCTGATGGATTTCGGTTGTTATAACGCGCTTTGGGCGCTGTGGTACAAAGGACGTCCGGACTCGGTGTACGCCACCGTGCAGCACTTGCGCCCGGAAGAGTTTCCCAAAGTGGAGGATAACGCGACTCTTATTCTGAACTGGAAAGACGGCGTGGGCATCTTCGAAGGCAGTTGGGACTTGCCCCGCAGTTTCCAAGATCTGGAAGTATTTGGGCGCGGCGGCAGCGTGTACATGCAAAACGGCAAAGTGGAGTTGCGAAAAGGCCGGGGTGAACCCGTGACGGTCGATCTTCCAACCTTAGAGCCCGAAAACGCTGAACCGATCGCCCACATGGTGAATGCCATTCGCACGAAAAAGCCGCTCGGCGGGATGGTGGGCTTGGGTATCAATGTTGGCGTGGTGGAAATCATCGAAGCAGCCAAGCTCTCCGTCCAGAGTGGCAAAGCGGTCCCCTTGCCCCTGCGCCCGTAGGAGTGCGGTCTGGCCCGTTGTCATTCTAGAGGGCGCAGCCATAAGGCGCGTGCGGCTGCGCCCTGCAAATCTATGTTCACGGTTTGCGCTCTGGGGTTTCACCGGGCGAGCCGGGCTCGGTCTTCGAGCGCGATCACTTCCGCCGGCGCTTGTAGGTTCAACCTGATCTTGACGGACCCGCCGGCCTTCCCCCAGTAATCGGCCACCAGCAGGACGACGTCTGTCGTGGCGCAAGCTCCGCAGCCGGGGCCGAAAAAAAAGAATAGGCAGCAACCACAACCATCGGGCCATAAGCCTATCCCACACGGCGCACACCCATCCCCTCAAGAGGTCGCAAGCAGCATAAGCTCCGCCTCCTGTCTTTTCGCTTCTGCGTTAAAGGGAACTAGCGAAGTTTTACGCCATGACGGGCTCGCAATTGTCGTAGCCGCTGTTTCTTTTTCAAGTGCTCGAAGGAGGAAAGCGGAGATCGCACCGCAGGTTCCTCAGGCTGCGGCGTTGTTCCCACCCGAAGCAGTTCCGCCGGTTCTGGTTTGTAGGGAACCGGAGGAATCGCCGGGTGGTCAGCGATCGTCTTGTGGTCCTTGATGTAATGTCCCACGATTTTTGGACTCCGAGCGCGGGTGGGCGCTTCCACCAGGTCGTCATCCAGGGCTTCCAGCAGAGGATTCTTGGGGTGTTTCTCACGGTTAGCCATTCGAGCCTCTCCGAGAGTTGAGTTGACTGCTGTGTCCACCCTCAGTATAGGCCGAGTGGCGGCGTTTGGGTAGAGGGTTTGTCAAGCGGCCGGCGCAGACCGCTTTGTGCTCATAACTCCCCGATTCATCAATGCGTTGTGGTAAAATGGTGCCTAGAACACCCAAGGTTTGCGCGGGCGAATAAATAGGGAAATTTCAAACCGAAGGAGTGCCTTTGCCAGATTCTACGCACCCTGATCAACCCCAAGGCCAGATCCCCCCTACTGAGGGCGGCGGGAGAAACCTCATACCTGTCAACATCGAAGACGAGATGCGGCGCTCGTATCTCGACTATTCGATGAGTGTGATTATCGGACGCGCTCTGCCGGACGTTCGAGACGGCCTGAAGCCGGTCCACCGCCGAATTTTGTATGGCATGCACGAGATGGGGCTCACCCACAACCGCCCCACGCGAAAATGCGCAAAGATCACCGGTGAGGTGATGGGAAAGTACCATCCGCACGGGGATGCCGCGATTTACGACACGCTGGTCCGGATGGCTCAGCCGTTCACGATGCGGTATCCCCTCATCGACGGGCAAGGGAATTTTGGTTCCATAGATGGCGATCCGCCCGCAGCCATGAGGTACACCGAGGCGCGGCTCTCCAAGATCGCCTCCACTCTTCTCGAGGACATCGATAAGGAGACGGTGGATTTCCGCCCCAATTATGACGATAGCGAAGTGGAGCCCGAAGTCCTACCCACGCGGATCCCTAACCTTTTAATCAATGGCAGTTCGGGCATCGCCGTGGGTATGGCGACGAATATTCCGCCCCATAATCTGACGGAAATCATTGACGCTACGATTCTCCTCATTCAGAACCCGAAAGCCACCCTCGAGGAGGTCATGCAACTCGTTCCCGGTCCCGATTTTCCCACCGGCGGCTTCATTCTCGGCCGGCAGGGCATATGGGATGCTTTTTCCAAAGGGCGAGGTTCGCTCAAGTTACGCGCGCGCGCCGCTATCGAGAACTTGGGGAAAGACAAAGATGCGATCGTCGTCACCGAGATCCCCTATCAGGTGAACAAGGCTCGACTGATTGCCGATGCCGCCGCTCTGGTGGCGGATAAGAAACTTGAAGGCATTGCCGACATCCGCGACGAAAGCGATCGCGATGGCATGCGCATTGTTTTCGAGCTGAAGCGCGGTGAAAACGCCGAAGTGGTCCTGAACAACCTGTATAAACACACTCAAATGCAGATGAACTTCGGCGTCATCATGCTGTCGATCGTGAACGGCCAACCGCGCGAACTGGGGTTGATTGACTGCATCAAACGCTTCATCGACCATCGCGTGGATGTCGTGCGGCGTCGTACCGACTATTTGCTCCGCAAAGCCCGCGAGCGGGAGCACATCTTACTCGGTTTTAAAAAGGCGCTGGAGCATTTGGACGCGGTGATCGCTGTAATTCGAAAGTCCCGCACTCCCAAAGAGGCTCGCGAACGGCTGATGGGGGTGCTGCCCTGTGCGGATGTGCCCGAGGCCGTTCATTCGGGCGTGGTTTTCGACTGGTCCGAGCGTCAGGCGCAAGCTATCATCGAGTTGCAGCTCCAGCGGTTGACCGGCATGGAGCAACAGAAGATTCTCGACGAGTTGCTCGAAGTCCAGCGCATGATCGCCGAGTACATTGAGATTCTGGGCTCGGAAAAAGCGTTGAAGAACGTGATCGTCAAAGAGCTCAAAGAGGTTCAGAAGGAGTTCGGCGATGCGCGCCGTACGGAGATTGTTGAGGATGCAGGGGATATTTCACTCGAGGACCTGATCCAAAACGAGGAAGTGGTGGTGACCGTAACGCGCGGCGGATACCTGAAACGCACTGCGCTGGATACCTACCGGCGCCAGACGAGGGGAGGCAAGGGGCGCATTGGAATGGCGACCCGCAGCGAAGACGTCGTAGAGCACGTCATGGTGGCCATGACGCATTCCTACCTGCTCATCTTCACTAACAAGGGGCGGCTTTACTGGCTGAAGATTTACAACATCCCGGATGCCGCCGCTGCGGGCAAAGGCCGCAATATCAACGGCCTAATCAATTTGCAGGCGGATGAAACGGTGAAGGCTTTCTTGCCCGTCCGCGAATTTACGCCGGACCGCTATGTGGTGATGGCCACCAAATATGGCGTGATCAAGAAGTGCCAGCTCACCGAGTTTGATAACCCGATGTCGCGGGGCATCATCGCCATCGGGCTCAAAGACAACGACGAGCTGATTGCGGCGAAGCTCTCCACCGGCAAGGACTTGATTTTCTTGGCCACCCGGGAGGGCATGGCGATCAAGTTCTCAGAGGAGGATGTGCGCCCCATGGGGCGCCCCGCAGCGGGTGTGACCTCCATGAAGCTTGCTGAGGGCGATTGGATCGTTGGCATGGAAATTGTCAACGAAAACGATCTTATCCTTTCGATATCGGAAAACGGCTATGGCAAGCGGACCAAAATCTCTGAATACCGCTTGCAGAGCCGCGCCGGCAAAGGCGTCATCAACATGAAAGTGACGGGCAAGACGGGCAAGGTGGTGGCGGTCTTGGGCGTCAAGGAGGATACAGACGTAATCGTTATCACCAAGGACGGCAAAATCCTACGCACGGAAGCTGCCGATATCCGCAGAACCGGCCGTTCGGCAAGCGGCGTGCGCTTGGTCACGATGGAGCCAGGCGACCAAGTAGCTGCCGCGTGCGCCGTCGAAGAAGCAGCGAACGGCAACGGTAACGGCGGCGCCCAGGAAGCCTTGCCATTGCAGTAAGGAGAACCGGAGCGGTATCTGTACGCTTGGATATAATTCAAGTATGACTTCCCTGGTTCCGCTGGGCGCCGAAAAGCTGGATCCGGCCGTTCTTAAGGAGAAAGAAGCAAAGCTTTTCGACATCTTGAAGCAGATGGGCAAGGTGTTGGTGGCTTACTCTGGCGGAACGGACTCAGCGTACCTTGCATGGGCAGCGGCGCGCATACTCGGCGATGGCGCGCTGGCTGTCACCGCGGACTCGGCATCTATTCCCGAATCCCATAAACGCGATGCGGTCCGGTTCGCTGAGACATGGAACATTCGCCACGAATTCATCCGGACCTACGAGTTTGAAAACCCGGATTACGTCAAAAATAACCCAGACCGCTGTTTCCATTGCAAAGACGAGTTGTTCAGCCGCCTGGAACAGGTGGGCCGGGAGCGGGGATTCACCCACATCGTTTACGGCGTCAATAAAGACGACTTGGGTGATTACCGTCCGGGTCAGAATGCTGCGAAGCTGCATCAGGTGCGCGCACCCTTGGTTGAAGCCGGATTGACGAAGGCGGAGATTCGTGAGCTGTCGCGCATGGCGGGACTGGAGACATGGGACCGCCCGGCGGCGGCTTGCCTAAGCTCGCGAGTCCCGTACGGTACGCCCGTAACCAAAGAAACTCTGAAGACGGTGGAAGCGGGCGAAGAAGCCATGCGGGCGTTGGGATTCCGCCAGTTCCGAGTGCGCTTCCATGGCGAGCTAGTGCGGCTGGAGATCGCTCGGGAGGAGCTTGCAAGGGCCTTGTCGCTCAGCATGTTCGAGCAAATGGTATCCATCTTCAAACCCTTGGGCTTTCACTACGTCACGATTGACCTCGAAGGATACCGTCAGGGGGCGATGAACGAAGTCTTAGAACTTAGGAAATAGGCTCGCGTGAACCTGCCCCGTTTGGAGCTGTTGCGCGTCCGGAGAAGGCGAGCATGAGAGCCGCCAGTAGCCCCAGAAAAGTGGCGGCCGATCCCACCATCACCGAAAACGGACGGTACTTCATTTCTATTTCATGGCGCCCACGTTCCACTATTACCCCCCGCAATACCCCGTAGACCGGGTACACTCGTGTGGGCTTTCCATCCACTAGCGCCATCCAACCGGGGAAATAGGATTCGCTGATGACGACCATGCCACGGCAGCCCATCTCTACATCGATTCGCAGGCTGTTCGGAGTTCGCTCGCGGAACACGAGACGGTCCGGCGTACTACAGAGATCCAGCGGCGGGATGTCATCCTCGAGAATGGCGGCTCTCCGAAGCTCTGAGAACGGGAGATTGGGAGCGAACGCCAAGTCGTCTGCGTTGCGAGCGCGCAGGGTTGCGTGGACAGCCCAGACACGAGGGAATGCTTCCGGGTTTTCAAATACCTTTAAGCCGCTCTGCCCAGTGAATGCTTCCACTTGGTCATCGCGCGCAGGGGAGCGAGCTAGATAATAGCGCACGGAGAACAACATGCGCGCCCGCCAGTTGGCCTGTACGCGCGCGATGTTCACTGGCAGAGAGGCCGTATAGGCGTCGAATTCGTCCAGCCCGTGCCAGTCGCCGAAATTATAAGGGATATCGTTGCGATTGGCCTCAAAACGCGGCCAATCGGGGCGGCTGCGTAGGAAAGCCGCGACGTCGGCATCGCGGTTAAGCCGGTCAAGAAACGGTCTGCCGCTGTCCCTGTGGTTGAAGCGGAACGGAGCGGAGCCTACCCCCAGTTCGAGAAGCGCCAGCGCGCCGAGGCTCACCAGGGCGCCGCCGCGGCTCAGGTGACCGCGATGCCACCCGTATACCACCCCTGCCAGCAACAACGCCACTAGCGGCATCAACTCGACTTCTTCATGCGCTAGCGGCGTGCGCGTGAGCCACATGCCGAATCCGAGGGCCCAAAGCGCCACGGCGTAGGCGCCAAGCGCTATTATGAGGCGTCGCGTCCACCTGGCGCTCCACTCCTCTCGCTCGGCAAACCGGTCCATCCCGAAGGCTGCTAGCGCCGCCACGCCGAGATGAAATAAAAAGATCGCCATCGAGGGATTACGCGCCTTGTTCACCCACGGAGCTACGGCGTACAAAATTCCGTGGAAGACATTAAAAGATCCGAGAGAGAGCAGCATTCCCGCCGCGCTGATGCCCGCCAACACTCGCACGTGGGTTTGGCTCCATCCGGCAACCATTGCCAGCAAAGCGAAAGAAACAGCCACTAACCCGATAAACGCCTGTGTGTGCTCCGAGAGGTTGGGAACTATCGCGCCAAGCGCTCCGAGCGGAGGCATGGAGTATGTCGTGTGAACCGTGTAGGGTACCTTGTCGGACCAGCCTACAGGGTTCGGGGCATTGACCCACCGCCAAGACAACCGGCCGTACTCAATGGCGGGAAACATTTGCAATCCACCGACTAGGACCGCGAGAGTAGAGAAGCACGCCGCGGGCAGCAGCAGCTTCCTTCGCCAGTGGAAAAATCCGTAAACCCACACGCCGGCGGCCACTACGGCCGTATAGACGGGCGCTTGGTGATGTCCACTGAGCAGGGACGCCCCTAAAAATGCTCCAGCAAGACCTGCATTTCTGAACGGTTGCCGGCCCTGCACCACACGCAGGAGGAACAAGCAAACCAACGGCGCCCAGACGGCCCCGTTCAGCATTACCGGCCAGTCTGTGGATCCCATCCATCCGCCGAGTCCAAACACGAGTCCAGCCACTACCGCGGCGCCCCGGCTTGCCCCCAAATCGCGGCATAACAAGTAGCAGAACCAGGCTCCCAGAAAGTGAATGAACGCAAAATACCAGTGCAGCGCTTCGTAGCGGATGAAGCCGTGGCGAAAAGGCGCCAGGAAGATGAGCCAGTTTAGCGGATAGGCAAGGCCCGGCTGCATCTGGCCGAGCATGGAGTGACCGCCCCACTCATAGGGGTTCCACAGCGGAATGTAACCCCGCTGAATCTCCCTCGCCTGCATTTGGCGCCAGGGCAGCACTTGGTTGGCTAGGTCCGGATTCTCCAACCATGTGTACTGGGAGACGAGGAGGATCTTCCAATAAAACCCGGCTACCACTGCCAACAGCAGCGCCGGCGCTGCGATCCTTCCTAAGATGCGGCTAGCCATGCGCCTGGCGGACTACCCGGCGACGAACTTCACTGGATCCCACGTGCAGATGCGCCGCTCATACATGCTGGTGTTGCACAGCAGTGCGGGACCGGCGGTCCGGAAGCCAAACACCGCGTCTTCAAAGAAAGGCTTGCGGCTCCGTACGGCGTTATAGAAGTTGACGTGGTGTTCGAAGTGCGCTGAGTGGTTGCGTGGCGCTTGATACACTTCTTCCGTCACCGGGCGCAAGCTCGCCACCGTGGGTTTCTTCTCGGGGTATTTCTTGCGGTACTCGCGGATAATGGCTTCCTGGGTGGCTCGCGCGAAGCTACTTATCGTGTAACCCGGTTCCGTTTCACGGGGTACGCGAGAAAGCTTTAGCTCCGACATGGTAACCTGCATGACGCCCTCGCTGCCCACGAAACGAAGCCCGAACTGCTCTTCCGGGCAACTTGAGGCGAAGTTGACCCGCAGGGCGAAATTGAACTCCGGATGTTGGTTCGTTTTGGGATAGTCCAGCAGCGCCAGCATGACGTCCGGGGCGTCTCGGCCATCCTTCCAAAAACGCAGACCCCCAGTGCCGAATACCCGCGTGGGGCCAAGCGAATTCGTCACCACATGCAGCCCGGTCAACAGGTGCACATACAAGTCACCTGCCAATCCTGTTCCGTAATCGTTGTAGTTTCTCCAGCGGAACAGACGGATGGGTTCGAAAGGACGTTTGGGCGCATTGCCAAGGAAGCGGTCCCAGTCCACGGTTTGCGGCGTAGCATCCGGCGGGATCGAGTACTGCCAAGCGCCGATGGCGGTGTTGCGATCGAGCCATGCTTCCACCATGTTCAGCTCTCCGATTGCGCCCGCCGCCATGAGCTCCCTTGCCTTCTCAAAAGCCAGCGAACTGGCATACTGGCTGCCGACTTGAAAAATGCGACCCGTCTTTTTCGCGGTCTCCACCACTTCCGACGCTTCGGCGATCTTGTGGACCATGGGCTTTTCGCAATAGACGTCCTTGCCCGCGTTCATGGCGTCAATCGAGATGCGCGCATGCCAGTGGTCCGGCGTGGCGATGATGACCGCGTCAACGTCCTTTCGGTTCAGAATCTCACGGTAATCGCGGGTGGTGAACAGGTCGCGCCCCCACAATTCCTTGGTCCGTTCGAGCCTCCCATCGTACACGTCGCATGCGGCTACGATTTTGACGCCCGGGACACGAACCGCAAAAGCCGCGTCACCCTGCCCCATCCCGCCGGCGCCGATCAATGCAATCTGAATCCTGTCATTGGCGGCAAAGGTCGCCTTCGCTGCGGCGGCGGCAGCGGGCGGTGCGGAAAGAAAATTCCGTCTTGTCATCATGAATCCTACCTCTCTACGCTTCTAGTCTATGGTCTTTGGTTCCATGAGCTCCGTGCGTGTGCCGTCAGCATCAAACAGATTCAGCAAACGCTTGCGATTGCGTCCCACGCGGGGTTTGTATCGTTCTTCCGCGCCGAGTCCATGCGCCAGGAGCTTCTCATACGCGGGTTGAATTTCCGGGACTTCCAAACAAATGTGGTGCATCGAGCCAAGCTGCGCCCGCGTAGGAGGTTTGTCGTGCAACATGAACTCCACATAATCTCCACGCGTACCCGGCATCCGCATATTCACCCACCGAAGCTCGTTGTCCGTAGGCCCTCCGCGCCAAGTCTCTTCGAAGCCCAACTTGTCACGGTAAAAGGCCATAGCGGCGTCAAGGTTGGCTACGGTGACGCCAACATGACGCAACTCCAGGGAGACGCGTCGCGAATCCATAAACCTGCCGCGCGCCTTGGAATGCAGGGAACCCGGCATATACTGAACAAATTCGACTCGATGCTTATCCGGATCCACGATGGAGAAATTCCGGTTTCCGTCTCTCCCGGATTGAATCGCCGTGGGCTTTAAACCTCGGCTCTCCAACATCTGATGCAACCTCTCGATGTCGGAGGTGAACATCGCATAATGGGTCATGCGGTCGTCTTCTTCGGGCTTCAGCCCCGGAGACAGTTCGATATATTGGTCGTCGTTCACCTTAAAGAACGCCATGAACGTTTCGCCTTGAGCGTTCTTCAAAGAAAACGCCTCCTGGTAACCTAGGATGCCGGTGTAAAAGGCCCGGGCCTTCTCCAGATTGCTAATCTTGAAGCCCACGTGGGCGATGCCCAGAATGGGTAGCGGCTGTGCGGCGCACAACCCGGCGGTAACGAGGGAAAGATAAAGTAGTCTCATACGCCCAAGCTGCGATTGTACCGCGCTTGGGGAATGAATTATTTCTTGTCGGGAGCAGAAGCCGCGGATTTCGATGCGGACTCCGTGGCGGAACCCGACCCGCTGCTTTTCGAACCGTTTCCGTTGCCCTTCGAAGTGGAGTCGCTGCTAGATTTCCGGGCGTAGTCGGTGATGTACCATCCGGTACCCTTAAACTGAAAAGCCGGCGTGCTCAACAGGCGCACCACCGCTCCTCCGCAGCCATTCCCGTGTACGGAGAGAGGCGGATCAGAAAACTTCTGCATGACCTCAAACACTTCACCGCATTTCTCACACTTGTACTCGTAGAGTGGCATAAAAGCTTTCTCCCCTTGCTCGCAGGATTCCCCATTTCCGGGGCCTTCCAGCAAACGTTTTCATTTTCTTTGTCTTTTATTTCGCTTCTGCACGGGCAGCCGCGGCTGGGTCTGCGTTCGCCGCCACGGCGCCCTGGTTGAGAATTTCCAAAGCCCGCTTCAGGATCAAATCTTCCCCCGGCTTTTTGGGCTGCTCCGGGGTCTCCGGTTCGATGTCTTCGTCGGTGTCACCGGCTGCTGTTGCGTCGGCCACCGGGACGGAAGGCGTCACACCATTATCCTGGATCGCCTTGCCAGAGGGGGAATAAAACTTCGCTACCGACAAGATCACTGCGCTGCCGTCTTCCATGGTAATGGCCTTTCGCTGCGCGGCATCGCCATAACTCCGTTCGCCCACTACCTCGGCGCGCTTCTGCTCCAGCAATGCCGCTGCTGCTACCTCCGCACCCGTGGCCGTGCCGCGATTGATCAAGACCACCAGAGGAGCTCGGAACAATGTTTTCGCAGGGTCCGCTTCGAAATTCTGCCTCGCCACGCGCTGTCCCATCAGATACGTGATCGTGCCTTTTTCAAGAAACAGGTTTGCGATGGCCACTCCCTCTTCGGGAACGCCGTAGCCGGAGTTTCGCAAATCCAGTACGAGCTTTTTCGCCCCTTGGCTGCTCAACGCGGTAACCGCCGCCGCCACTTCCTTGGCTTTGCCCGCCTCCGTACTCGGGACTTCGATCAACCCCACGCCGTCCGGCAACAGCTTCCATGTGACTTTAGGCGTTTTTAGCACCGTTCGCTGAAGGGTGATCTTCTGTGGTTCGGAGTTGCGGAACCGCAAGACGGAAAGCTCGACTGTAGTTCCAGGATCCCCGCGCAACAGCACTTCCGCATAGGCCAGAGGCATGTCGCGCGTGGACACTCCGTTGACCGCTTCGATGAAATCGCCTGTGTTTAAACCCGCTTTCGCTGCCGAAGATTCCGGCCAGGTATCCACCACCACCAAGTAACCGAACCGCTTGGAAAGGATGAGCCCCACGTCGGCTTTTTTTTCACCACGGCTCTGCTGCCATTGCTTGTACTGGTCGGCGTTGAGGTAGCTAGCGTAGGGGTCGATGGACTCCAGGAGGCCATTCACGGCGCCTAGGGTGACACTCTTCATGTCCGGCTCCTCCACATAGTCGCTTTTGATTTTCGAAAGCACCTCTGTGTAGACGCCTAAGTGACGGTAGGTTTCATCGGGAGAAGCGCTGCGGCCAACCACAGTGCCCCAGAGCAACATCCCCACCAAGCACGCCGAGCAGGTCATGAACACATAACGGAACCGGCTGTTCATCTGGGTATCCTAAGATAGGAGAACGGATTAGCCGCTCTCATTTAGTATATCAGAGTCGTGCCGCCGCGCCGCGGTTTCATTTCATTTTCAGGCGGCAGTCTGGATGCGCCCGGCGTTACTGCTCGTGGTGGGTCGTTTTTCCCATCAGCCCCTCTAAAACACTGAGCGCGCTCCGATTCGGTTTCGGTTCAGGGCCAGTGGACTGCATGCGCTCAACCAAGCGCAGCAAGCTCATCTGAAAAATGAGATCGCCATCGGGGCCGGTTTCCGAGTTTGTCATACACAGCCCTAATCGGCGGAAATGGGGCGCCTCTTTACCCGTTCCCGGTTGGGACCCCAGGCTCGGCGAACGGGTTGGAAGGGATCGAGGGAGGAGAGACTGCTTGCGGAGGTCTTCTTGGGAACGGTCAGAGAGAGGATTCAGGAGGGGAACCCGTTTGCGCCGAGCCTGTGTTCGTCTCTTCACGCAACAGGTCGTTGCAACCCCGATGCCAAACTGTAAGCAACTGAAAAACAATAGGTTATAATGATTTCGACAGTTGCCACCGCCATCCGATCGTCATCCGTTCCGAATTGAAACTCCTCCGGCTGCGAAACTGTGCCGTTTTGGCGTCATCCTTACCGTTCAGCCGGAGGGAGCGGCGACGGTTTCGTCGACACGGTTCCGGCCAGGGCTTCCTCGAGGATAACGTTGTTGGCCGCCAAGGTCATTCCGGTAGCGCGCTCCAATTCATTCTTGGCGCGCGCGTAGACGCTTTGCGCCCCCACCTCGTTGAACTGCGCTTGCGCCAAGTCGCGCTGCGCCTGGATCACCATGAAAATCGTGGACGCCCCGAGCGCATACTTTTTCTGTTCAGCGTCCAAGGTCTGTTCGGCAAGTTCCCTGGCTTTCGTCGCTGCCTGATAGCGCGCGCGCGCTTGTTGGAGGGCGATCAGCGCGTTCTGAACCTCCACGCGCACAGCGTTGATTTGCTGTTGTTGCCGGAGTTCATTCTGCCGCAACTGAAGTTGCGCCGAAATGACGTCAGCTTGCGCCGAGCGGTTGCGCAACGGGATGTTTAATTGTGCGCCGATTTGATAATCCGGGAAGTTGCGCCGGAACAGTTGTCCTAATCCGGTGCCCCACCCCCCGATGAAGTACGCATCCACGTTGCGAAACGCGGGAGCGCCCCCGACTGGGGGTAGCGTATTGACCTCACCCGCCAGCCCGTTATTGCGAAAGTAAGCGACGGCGTCAAGAGAGGGGAGCAGTGCGTTTTTTGTTCCTTTCAGAGAGATTTGCGCGTTCTCCAGTTGAATTTTCGTGAGCTCCAGCTCCGGGCGCGCCGCCAGCGCTTTCTCGATGAGTTCTGCGTACGGAGGAAGCGTTTCGGTTTGCGGAATCCGGATCCGGTCTGTAGGGATCACCCGCGCTTGCGCCAGAGTGGGGCTGGCTACGCCGGTACGGCTCAGGTAGTTCTTGAGGATCGTTTCCTGCTGCAACACGTTGGTTTCCGCCACGGTCAGATCTTGCTGCCGCGCCGCTACTTCCGCTTCTGCACGCACTACCTCGATGGGCGCCAGGGTGCCGATCTCCACTTGCTTTTGATTGTCCTCATAAAGCTTCCGCGCCAGATCCAAAGCTTTCTGTTTGACCACCACGTCTTCCCGGTAGCTGACCAGATCCCAGTAGAGGTTCACCACGGTCGTCACGGTGGTTATGAGCTGGCTCTTAAACTGCAAGTCGCTTACTTTCAGGTTGTTCTTCGCGATCCGGATAAAGCGGTTGTTTAACGCCAAACCGAAGCCTTGCAACAGCGGCTGGGTGATCGAAAGGTTGATGTCGGAAGTGATGGACGGGTTCAAATCGCTGCGCGCTGAGCTGGAGAGGGTGCGCCGGTTGTTCCAGCCTAGCTGGGCCCGCGCGCCCGTCAAAAAGCCCTGCGAGAGGGAAAAATTGCCAGTGGTATTGTCCGACGTAACCACACTCGTGCCCACAATGAACGAGTTAACCTGCGGCGCTGAAAAATGACCCCAACTCAGGTTGCCTGTGAACACCGGATCGTAATTGGGAACCGAGGCGCCGCCCGTGGGCATGGATACGCTCACGGACTGAACCGTCCCTCCTGATGCGGCGGCAGAGGCGCTGGCGCCTGTGCCGGTGGCGGTCCCGCCGGAAGTCGTCGCTCCCGTTGTTCGCCCGCTGATTGCGCTTCCCGCCTTTGCTTTGAGTAGGTCATATTGCGCAATCCGCGGCTGGTAGCGGGCGATCTCCACGTCCAGGTTGTTTTCGATGGCGGCGGCGATGGCGTCGCTTAGGGACAAATAGAGCTGGCCGGCCCGGATCAGACTTTCCAGCCGGTTCGAGTTTGAAAGGCTAATGGGCGCTACCTCTTTCGCCCGGTAGGGGCGGGTAAAGCGGTCGTGCCACTGCGGTTTCGGCTCCAGAACCACGCTGCTTACGCTTTTCGGGGCAGGGGACGGTAAGTCCCCGGCTGGTTTGGACGCCGCGGGCTGCTGCGCCTCCATGGGCGCCGCCAGTAACCCGATGCAAAACAGGCTGAGAAAGGGTCTTACTCGTTTCATTCCGCTCCGTCCTCGCTCTTTTATACGCAACAAATATCTAGCGACGAATACGCACCGGTCTTTGTTCCCGGAAGATTCCATAGTAGCAGGCGCTTGGCCGCCGGTCCGCCTCATAGCTCCAAGCTGGGGTATATTGGCTGTTTGTGATGCCAGAAACCGGCGAAATCATGGACATCTTCGAGCGAACCGGCGCTTACCTGCGCGGGCATTTCCGGCTTACCAGCGGTCTGCACAGTCCGGAGTATTTGCAGTGCGCCCTGGTTCTCCAGCATCCTGTATACGCAGAAGCGTTTGGCAAGAGCCTTGCGGCCGCCGTGCGGAAGCTGGCTGGGGCTGCGAACATCGATCTGGTTGCCTCGCCTGCTCTAGGAGGGGTGGTGATCGGTCACGAGGTGGCGCGCGCCTTGGGGACGCGCTTTATCTTCACGGAACGCGGGGCGGACGGGAAAATGACGCTTCGCCGAGGGTTCAGCGTGGCGTCCGGAGAAAATGCCGTGGTGGTGGAGGACGTGGTCACCACCGGCGGGAGCTCATTAGAAGTCATTGAGATTTTGCGAGCATGCGGAGCGAACGTCATCGCCGCCGGCGCCATAGTCGACCGCAGCGGCGGTAAGGCGGACCTCGGTGTTCCCCGCACTGCCCTCGCGACGCTGAACGTGGTGGTTTATCCACCCGAGGATTGTCCTCTGTGTCAACAAGGGCTCCCCGTGGTGAAGCCCGGCTCGCGTCCCACGGGACGGTAGCGTCCGCCATGCGGCGCATACGCGTTACTTTAGCCTACGACGGAACAGATTACCACGGGTGGCAGGTTCAGCCGGGGCTTCCCACCATTCAGGGAACGCTCGAAACGGTCCTCGAACAAATTGAGGGAGGCCGCGTGCACGTGGCTGGATCGGGGCGCACGGACGCAGGCGTGCACGCACTGGCGCAGGTAGCGGCTTTTTCGTTGCAGAATCCCATTCCGCTGCCGAACTTGCGGAAGGCGATGAACCGGCTGTTGCCGCGCGACATTCGGGTTCTGTCGGTCGAAGAAACGCGCCCCGATTTTCACCCCCGCCACGATGCGAAAGCCAAGACGTACGAGTACCGCATCTTTCGCGGCGAAATCCTGCCGCCGTTTGAACGATTCTACCTCTATCACCACCCTTACCCTTTTGACGATGAGGCTTTCATGGCTCTGGCGCCCCTCTTTGAAGGCGAACATGACTTCACCGCGTTTGCGGCCAGCGATGAGCGCGACGCGCTAGGGCTATCCAAGAAGCGGACCATCTTTTCCTCGCAAGCCGAGCGCACCGGCGAGCGCCTCGTATACCGTGTGCGCGGCAGCGGTTTCCTCAAGCACATGGTCCGCAATATGGTGGGCACGCTAATGGAAGCTGGAAAGGGAAACATCACGCGCGAGCGCATCCTCGAGCTGCTTCATGCTCCGCTGGGCGTCAAGGCGGGTCCCTCTGCGCCGCCACAGGGGCTTTTTCTCGTCTCGGTGGAATACGATTGATCGCGGCGTGAGATATCATCAGTCTTTGATGAGACGCAAGCTTTTCAATTGCTTGAAGCTGGTAGCGTGCGCCTGCCTTTTGCTTGCCGGCGGCGGGATGTATACGCGTGCACAGACCCCGCAGGCGGAAGATTGTTTCGGCGCTTGGACCCGGGGAACGAATGACCCGGCCGGACTGAAAAAGCAGTGTCCATGGGTAAAAGGCGCTTTTGTGGCGTTCCGTTGGAGCGAGCTTGAGCCGGCGCCCGGCGCTTACAACTGGAAACTTTTCGAGGAAACGCTCGCTCAGTATGCTCGTGCCGGGCTGTACATTCAGTTCATGGTGTGGGTGGGCCCGCACAGCCCACGCTGGATTTATGATGCCGGCGTGCCGGAGGTGAAGACCACTCCCACTCTGAACCCTCGCGGGCAGCCCCATGGGTGGACATATCCTTTCTACCTGGATCCTAAGTACAAACAGTTTTACCACCGCATGATTCGCGCAGTGGCGGCGCGGGTGGACAGCCTGCCTTCCGGCGTTCGGCAAAAGATCATCTGCGTGCAGACCGCTGAAGGGACAACCGGAGACGAAGGCGGTTATAAAGGCAAGCCCCTGGATCCGAAATACGAACTGCCGGAAGACCAGTGGCGCGCCTTTAAATTCGAAACGTGGCGACTATTCGACAGCCTTTACCGGCCTAAGGTCCCAAAGATCCACCTTCTCATCAATTCCGGCAATGCCGGCCAGTATCATGACTGGATTATGCAGAATATGCCCGACACGTGGCGAAAGGCCGGAAATCCCGGACATGGCTACCAGCTCAACGAAGAGCTTCGAATGATGCGGTTTCTTGATCCCATCATCAACCGGCGAAACCAAAATGGCGAGTTCATTCGATGCCGGTCCGAAATGGACGAGACCCACAAAGGCTGGTTCCGCGAGGCTCCCATATGGAACATGTACTGGCTGAACTTATGGGTGCTTCACTTCGGGATCGACATTATGCAGCATGAGAACCCGGCGCTGCTTGAGAAATCTTACGAGGAAGGTTTCGTGTTTCTATCTCGTTACGGCGGCCATAAGGATCCGGCGACGAGTCCCGGAGCTTGGTGCGCGCTCCGGGATGGGTTGGACGCAGCGGATTTTCAGCGCTTTCCAGCACAGAGATTTGGCGAAGGCGTTCTTTCGCGGCGCGCCGGAGAGATGGAAAAGGGAATCGCTCGGTGTTTGAATATCGCTCGCGCCTTTGAACGCTACGGAGCGCGGCAGGGCGATCCGGAGAAAGCCATGTACGTAGTCATGGGCAACCGCGACGCCAAGGCGATGAACGACGTGGGCTGGGAAATCTGGCCGGGCAATTACGAGCGCTACCTCAAGCAATACGATCCCAACGGCACCAGCCAGGGCTGGTGGCGCGTCGGGCCGAAAGATCAGCCATACGGACGGTTTGCGCGCGGTTTCGACGTCGCGGCGGGGAAGACGGCCATGTATTTTGACCTACACGACGAGTTCTTTTCCCGGATGCCGAATCACGGCGTTCGGGTTCGTGTGGTCTATCTGGATCGTGGCGCCGGATCTTGGGCGCTGCGTTATGATGCTGTGGACGCCCCTGCGAAGGCGGCTCTTCAGGTGAAAAACACGAACACCGGACGTTGGAAGGAAGCCGTGGCCACGCTCCGCGACGGGCGCTTTGCCAACCGCTGCCCGCACCACACCGATCTGATGCTCGTGCATACGGGCGGCGATGATACGATTTTCCACATGGTGGAGGTGATGCGCCTCCCGTAACCTTCAGGCCAAGTGCTCGCCCAGCGCGGCGCGGATGTCTTCCGGGGATAGCGCTTCCCCGGCGTTCATGCGCTCCAAAAGGCCTGCGATGATCCGCTTTGCTTCTTCTTTTCGGAAATTCCGCAGGTAACCGTCGAAGAAGTGCTCTCCGGCCAGCGCGTGATTGATCTCCGTCTCTTTGTTGTGGTCTTGCAGCTCTGTAAAATAGACGACCCGGTACCTGCCGGTGTAGAGATGGTCCCGGTAAATCTCGAACATCGTCTTTTCGGACTCGAAGGCAAGCATGCACACCCCCTCAATGCCCACTACCTTACCATAGCTTCTCCCGGATGCGTCTGTTTGACGCGCAGCGGTGTGGTATTCTCGACCTCTGGTCCGCGCCATGGCCTCTCCAAAACTTCTCGAACGAATGGGTATGCACCCGCCGCTCTTCTGGGGCTACTTAGGGCTGCTGGTTTTCATGATGGGTAACGGCGTCGAGTCCGGATACCTGGCGCCTTATCTGGCCAGTCGCGGCATCGCGGAACCTAGCGTCGCCTGGATTTTCACTGTTTACGGGGCGACGGCGGCGGCTGCTGCGTGGTTCTCCGGAGCGCTCTCGGATTTGTGGGGACCTCAGAAAGTCATGGCGCTTGGCGCCGCCCTGTGGCTGGCGTTTCACGTGAGCTTCATCGTATGCGGCGTCGTTCCAGCCAGCTACGCCGGACTGCTCATTACGTATGCGCTGCGTGGCTTTGGGTATCCTTTATTTGCCTTCGGCTTTCTGGTGTGGATCACGGCGGCTACGCCAGCGGCGCGTTTGAGCGCGGCTGCGGGATGGTTCTGGTTTGCCTTTACAGCGGGCATGCCTACGCTGGGCTCGCTGGTGGCGAGTTACGCATTGCCCGTGGTGGGTCCCATTCGGACCTTATGGCTCTCGGCGGCGCTGGCGGCTGCGGGCGCCGCTATGGCTTTGCTGGGAGTGCGCGAACCAGCGGGGAAACGACGGCTCGCGCCGCCGGGAGAAAGGGTTCTGGCAACCCTCATTTCCGGGGTGAGCATCGGATGGAAAAGACCCAAGATTGCCATGGGGTGCGTGGTGCGCGCCATCAATACGGCGCCGCAATTTGGTTTCTTCGTGTTCCTTCCCGCCTACTTCACAGGAACGGTAGGGTTTACGCTGAGCCAGTGGCTACGCCTCCTCAGTTTTATGTTTGCCAGCAACATCATTTGGAACCTGTTGTGGGGCGTTATAGGGGACCGTCTGGGGTGGCGCCGCACCGTGGCGCTGTTCGGAGGGGCGGGCTGTGCTGTCACCACGCTGTTGCTGTACTACGCGCCTCGCCTGGCAGGAGCGAATTACGCGCTTGCGGTAGGGGCGGCGATGCTGTACGGAGCCACGCTCGCAGCTTACGTGCCGCTTTCGGTGCTTATGCCATCGCTGGCTCCGGACCACAAGGGCGCAGCTATGTCGATGCTGAATTTGGGCGCCGGCGCGAGCGTGTGGCTGGGTCCTGCGGTCGTGGGACTACTGCTTGGGCCGCTCGGCGTGGGTGGCGTGATGTGGACCTTTGCCGCTTTGTACGGCCTAAGCGCGGTGCTGGCTTTGTTCTTGACGTTGCCTGAAAGCGCTTGATGGCGCGTCATTTCGCTGTGGGGCGGAAGTTCACCCCCATGCTGCGCCAGCGTTGTTCGTAAAATCTCAGGCGTTCCAGGAAACTCGCATAGTCTTTCCGATCCTTCGGCGTCCAGGCGACTTCAGCAAGTGCGGTGAGCCGGGGAAAAGCCATGTACTCCAAGCGCTGCGGCGAAGGAATATACTCGGACCAGAGTTGCCCCTGAGTTCCCAAAATCCGCTTGGCTTCCTCTGGCTTCAGCTCCGGGGGCGTCGGATCAAATTCGTAAACCTTTTCCAGGGGCAGAAACCCACCAATCGCTAACCCTTCTTCGGGGCCCTTGGCCTGGTAGTAGTCGAAATAAGTGTGAGTGTTGGGCGCCATGACGACGTCGTGACCCGACCGCGCTGCGGCGATGCCGCCTTTATTGCCTCGCCAGGACATCACGGTCGCGCTCGGATCGACGCCGCCTTCCAGAATCTCGTCCCAACCAACCAGACGCCGTCCTCGTTGTCGAAGAAACTGGTCCATCCGGCGGATGAAATAGCCGTGCAGTTCCACGTCTTCTTTGAGGCCTAGTTCTTTCTTGCGGGCTTGCGCCTGCGGGCTGGCTTTCCACTGATCGAGAGGCACTTCATCCCCGCCTACATGGATGAATCTACTAGGAAAGATCGCCAGGACCTCATCCAAAACGTCTTGGAGGAAACGTATCGTGCTTTCGTTGACGTTGAAGACGTCTTTGTGGACGCCCCAACGTGTGCTAACTTCGATTCTTTCTCCTGTGTTCCCCAATTCCGGATACGCCGCAATAGCCGCTTGTGCGTGGCCCGGCATCTCGATTTCCGGCACAACCTGGACAAAACGTTCTTGAGCGTATTGCACGATTTCGCGGAGATCCGCTTGCGTATAGAAGCCTCCGTACGGCGTTCCGTCGAAGCCCTTTTTTTCGCGTTCGTGGCCCACCCGGGTCTCCTTGCGCACAGACCCGATTTCGGTCAATTTCGGGTACTTCTGGATTTCGATGCGCCAGCCCTGGTCATCCGTCAAATGAAGGTGCAGCACATTCATTTTTTGCATCGCCAGAAGATCGATGAACTTGAAAATGTAGTCCTTGGGTAAAAAGTGACGCGAGACGTCAAGCATCGCGCCACGCCAGGGAAAGCGGGGATAATCCTCAATGAGGACGCTGCGCAATTCTCGCACTCCCGGTTTGTGGCTTTCGCCGGCGAGTTGGATCAGCGTTTGTGCTCCGTAAAACGCTCCAGCCGCAGTCTTCCCCCGGATCTCGATCCCGCCGGGAGCTATGCGCAGCCGGTAGGCTTCTTCCCCAGGAAGTCTCAGCGAGCCATCCACCGTGACTAAAATGCCGCCGCGGGGCCTCCGAGTCCCTGGTGTTGCCTCCAGCGCGAAAGCCTTAGACAGAGCTCGCCCGGCTGCCGCCGCTTCTTGCGCCGCCACCAAGCGTGCGCCAGGTTTTAACACGAACACACCTTTGGCCGGAGTCACCCGGACCGGGCGTGGGATCACCGGAACATCCACTGCCGGGCTGGCGCAAAGCGCCATCGCCGCCGCCATCACGGTAATGAAACAGGCGCGCATACATTCTCCTATCGAATTGGGCTCCACTTCCATTCTCCTTCTTGAAGACGGATCACCCGCTCCCGCAGGACTTGGGCGGGCGGCAGTGACCCTACACAGCATCCGGCCCACGTCAAAGCCTCGCGTCCTTGAAGGCGATTTTTAGGGTATAGGCGTACTTGCACGGTTTTTCGGAAGGTAGTTGAACTTCCAGTGCTTGAGGAGTTTGTCTCCATGAAACCGGTGTGCGGGATCCCATCAGGGTAACGCTATTAATGGCGCTTGCAAGGGCCTTGGTTCCACGCTTAAGCGTTTGGATCCGCAGCGTTCCGTCTTCCGGCCAGCCTAACGCTATGGCGTAGAGCGTGTTTCCCTTGCAGGTGAACCGGATGTCGGAAGCATTCGTAGCTTCGAACCGCCATGCTTTGTGTTTGTTGCGTTCGTAAACCAACTTCTCCGTGGAGCCTTCGGCTTCGATTTTCCATCGCCGCGCACCGTAAATAGCTTCGCCGTTCGTCTTCAACCAGTCGCCTATTTCGCGCAACACTGCCCGCTGGTTTTCCGGGATGACGCCATCGGCCCTGGGCGCCAGCGAAAGCAGAAGCCCGCCGCCGCGGGCGACACGGTCGGCAAGCCCTACGATAATCTCCCGGGGCGAGCGAATCTGAAGGTCGTGGGTGTACCCCCAACCCACCTCGGCGATGCTCAAGTCATCGATCCAAGGGACGGGAACGTAAGGGGGCCTATCTCGTCCGGCTTCAAAGGTCAGGATGCCGAACTGTTCGGGAAAGTTGAACTTCATCGTTCCGGCGAACTTGTTCAGAACCTCTACGGCCGCCTTTCGCGCCTCTGCCCGGTTGTAGTAATACGCCAGTGACGAGAGCACGGGAGCGGCTACTTCCGGGGAAGTAAAGTCTCCGCCGTCGAACCACAGCACATCCGGGAGATATTTGTCGATGACCTCGGTTAGCTTGCGCTGCCACTGCCGGATAAACTCCGCTTTTGTCGACGTGTGGTGATTCCAATAAAAATCGGCGTATCTGGGGTCATACAGATCAAACCCCGCCTTTTTCTGCGCTTCTTGATGTTCGGGGCGGGGCAAGTACCAGTCGAAGGTTCTCATATGGTGTTCAGTGGCGATGATCTTGAGGCCGCGCGCACGGAGAGCTTTGACCAAATCGCCGTACAGGTCGCGTTTCGGCCCCATCTTGCCTGCATTCCAGCGGTAGACGTCGCTATCCCAGAGGCCGAAGCCGTCGTGGTGGACCACAGCAATGCCGGCGTATCTTGCGCCTGACTCGCGGATAAGTTCAGCCCACTCGTGGGGATCAAACCTTTCGGCTCGAAACATCGGGATCAGATCTTTGTAGCCGAATGTTTCCTGAGGACCAAACGTTTTGCGATGGTATTGGTAAGCGCCCCGCTTGTCATCGGGATCATACATCATCTTTCCGTACCACTCACTCTTGTACGCGGCCACGGAGTACACGCCCCAGTGGGCGTAAATGCCAAACTTCGCATCGAGCAACCATTGCGGATGCTCATGTTGAATCAGCGAGGCCCAATTGGGCTGGTACGGACCCGAGTAGGGTTCGGCCCCGTGGCATATGATGGGCAGCAAGGCTATCATCAAACATCTCGCTAGCTGCTTTGGCATGTATTCAGCCTAGCACCGATGGCGGCCTGTTCTCATTCAGAAAAAGGTTCGAAAGCCGAAACGAAAACCACTAGGTCCCCAGGCTCGTAGGGTGGTAGTGGGTGAGGGAAGTGGTGCGGATGAGAGGACTTGAACCTCCACGGAGTTGCCTCCACTAGAACCTGAATCTAGCGCGTCTGCCAATTCCGCCACATCCGCACGGGGATGCGCTGGCTACTTTCACTCTTCATTTTCTGTAAGCTGGCGTCTAAAAGTCAACTCAACCGGCCATCCTGCGGTCGTGATGACTCGTGGCGGCTAGCGCCGAACTGCCCGCTACTTTGCGGAGCTTAAAATACGAAGCGCAGAGCCATCTGCACAATGCGAGCGCTGCGCGCCGCGCTCATCTGGCCAAACAGCGTATTCACTTGATTTCCCTGCGCGTCGAAACGAGCCGTGGCGTTCACTGCACTGAACTGGGTATGGTTGAATGCGTTGTACGCTTCGCAGCGGTACTGAAGCCGCATCTTCTCCCAGATCGGGAAGTTCTTAATCGCTGAGATATCCCAGTTATTGATTCCCGGACCTCGGAATTGCGTTCGCGCAGCATTGCCCCAAGTGCCCACGGCGGGCAGCTTGAACACTTCGGTTCGGAAAAAGCGATCGAAAGTCCGCTCGCTTTTAGGCAGCACCGGATTGCCGGTGACTACCACGCGCGCCCCTTCCGTTGGCGATCCTGTAATGTCGATTGCTGTTGTGGTGCTGTAGCCGACGCCCACCGGAGCCCCGCTCTGGAACGTCGTAATCCCGGTCAACTGCCATCCGCGTAAGGCGGCGCGGGCTAACGAGCTTTTCCATTTGGGCGCAGGAATATCGTAGATCCAATTGATTCGAACGGTGTGTGTGCGGTCATAACTGGCCAAGCCGTAATTCCAGATGCGCACCGGGATGAACGGGCTCACTCCATTGCCGTCCTCATCGCCGTAGTTCATGGTCTTCGACCAAGTCCAGGCAAAGCCAAACTGGAAACCTCGCTGGAAACGCCGGTTGGCGGATACTTGTAGCGAGTGGTAGTTCGAACTGGAAGCGTGCTCAAGCTCTGTGATGTTGTTCCAACCGATGACGGGACGTAAGAAGGCTGCCGGATAAGGGCGGTTGGTCGTGGGGTCGATCGCCTCAGGGCGGAAGTGTGTGCCGTAGGGAACCGCATTCAATGCCCGGCTCCACAGCAAGTGGCGCCCCACGTTGCCGGCGTAGCCTATATCCACGACTGTTCCGAAGCCCACGTTCCGCTGTACCGAAAGGCTGAAGTTTAGAGTCGTCGGAACATGTCCCTCCGGATCCACCGACGTTGCGTTCGTGGGAAACAAGAATCCTGCTGAGGACAGCAATGTAGCGATCCGTCCATAATAGATCTGCGGCGTCTGAACCAGTGGCGGCTGGTTAACCAGGCCTGACCACTGGTTCTGGGCCACCTGCTCATAGAACATCCCGAAGCCTCCGCGGATCGACGTTTTTCCGTCGCCGAAAGGATCGAAAGCAAATCCGATGCGCGGTCCCCAATGCCAGCCGCGATTCTTTAGAAAGTATTTCGGCAAGTTCGGATCCGTACCACCCAGGACCATCCCCGTAAACGGGTCGCCAACACCGGGGGCAATCGCTCCAATCAGAGCTTCCGGATAGGTTTGGCCCGTGACTGGGTGCACGCCCACACGCTGGTTGCCAGAACGTCCCGGCGCAATGAGCATGGGTGCTTTCGTGCGATCGTATCGATCCAGGAAAAACGCGGATACCCGGTTATCCCGGTCATGAATCGGCACAAAGCGCGAAAAGCGTATTCCTAAATCAAGCGTCAACCGCTTGGTGACGCGCCAATTATCCTGTGCGAACCATTCCGCACGGCTCGAACGCACGTTGAAATAGGGAATCGCGGAAGACTCGGTATACGTATTGAACACTCCCAGCGCGGCGTTTGAGTACGCCCAGTTGGTGTCAAGCGGATTGTTTACATTGCGGCCAAAGTTGAAAGCGCCGAACTGTGTGGCGTTGGGTCCCCGCCCTAGCATGTACCAGTAGTACAACACGCCGAATTTCAGCGAGTGCGGGCCGCGCACGATGGAAAGCTTGTCAGTCCAGGTCAGAGAATGATAAGGGTCGTCGATCGGAAACCGCCCGTTGATGTTCAACTCTGCGGCGCCCGGGACACCCCCGAAGCTCGCGTTCGGAATCAGGTTGTGCTTGTTGTTCTGCGGATAAAACTGTCCCCCTTTGAAGCCCACGGCTTCACGACTGTTGCGCTTCAACTCCTCCTCCGGGCTTTTCATGGTCTCTGGATTGGTGAACCACCCGAAATGAAATTCGTTGCTCACCGTCGGCGACAACACTTTGGTGTAACGCGTCGCCAAGCCTTTGTTGCCCGCTTTGAATACTCGAAAATACTGCGGCCAGGACTCGTTCCACCCAGGCATCCGCGTGAATCCTTCATTTTTCTCTGAGTACGCTGCAAACGTTACGTAAACGATGTCTTTCGGCGTAAAGTTGTAGTCGACCTTGAGCGTATGCGCCGACTTCGGCGAATTCGTCTCCGTGCTCCAGACGTAGTTGTAGTTCCCGCCGGAAATATTGCGGTCAAAAAAGTTCGGCTTGACAAAAAAATTCAATAGTGCAGCCCCGTTGGGGTCCACACGCGCCGCGGGTATGATGTTACCCGCGAACGGTTGATTATTGTTGAATGGGTCACGAATCACCACCAACCGGTTGTTGACGTCTACGGTCTGCGAAAAATCACCGCGGCGTTCCAGTTCCGTAGGCACGGTAAAAGTGCTGACCCCGGAATCCCTACGCGGCCAGAACTCTTGAGACCAGAAGAAAAACATCTTTTCCCGGTTGCGATTAAACCACTTTGGAATCGTTACCGGACCGCCGATGTTGTAGGTCCAGGTGTTATACCGGTAGCGCGGCTTGGGAATTCCCAAGCGGTTGTTGAAAAAGTCATTGGCGTTGAACTGTTCGTGCCGCTTGAAGTACGAGCCCAGCCCGTGAAACTGGCGCGTGCCGCTTTTGATCACCATCTCCACCGTGGCGCCGGCGGCATTGCCATACTCGGCCTGATAGTTGCTTAACAGGATCCGCACCTCTGCCACCGAGTCCACACTTTGCTGGAGCTTAAACTCGAAGTTGTTTCCGTGGTCGGTGCCTGGTAACCCATCCACCGTGATCTGATTCTGCGTCCGCCGGTTCCCGAGCGCGCTAAATGTGGTTCCGCGGTCCAGGCCGGCCGCTTCGCTGATCATCACCACTCCGGGCAACAGACCGACCAGCGAGGGTACGTTGCGTCCCAAAATTTGCAAGTTTTCAAGCTGGGAACCCGTGATCACATCGGAGCGTTCGGCGCTCACGGTTTGAACAATGGCCCCACGCTCAGCCGTCACGGTCACACTTTCGGCCAACTGCCCGATCTGCAAAGTGAGCGTACCAGCCGGCACGTGCATGCCCGCAGGCAGCACTAGATCCGTGCGCTCTACTTGCTTGAAGCCCGCCTTCTTGACCACCAAGCGATACTCGCCGGGATCCAGGCCTGTCAAGGTGAAATCTCCCGACACTCCGGTGGTCGTAGTTCGTGTTCGTCCTGTAGCAACGTGGACCGCGGTGACGGACGCCTCCGGAACCGCCAGCCCACCCGGGTCTTCTACCCTCCCGCTAATGGAACCCGTCGTGATTTGTCCTAAAGAAAGCGCCGCTAGCGCAGCCAGCGCCACGGCAACCAGAAAAGACCGCCTCATGCTCACCTCCCAAACCGGCATCCAAACAGTTACAAACCTCCCTCCGGAGTCACCCTACGGGTTTCCGGTTCCATGCATTCTATCTCCAGCAATTCAACCGCGCAAGCGCCGGGGGCGTCCCAGTGAATCGTTTACGTAGACGCTACGCGCACCAGCAGCGGCGATTCCCGCGATCCCCGGAAGTACGTGACGGTCCTCGATGGCGATCACGCCTACCATGTCGTCACCGGGGCGAACGGCGCCGTGTATTTCGATTACGGATCGCGTCCTACGGTGAGCGGCTGTCTGTTTCGCAACAACTCAACGGACGGTCACGGAGGGGCGGTCTTCAGCGTGAGCCGCGCTTCGCAACTGGAAAACACGACGATGAGGTTTGTCAGATGCCGTTTTGAGGGCAACCGAGCGAAAGGCTACGGCGGCGCGGCCAACTTTCACGACAGCTCGATCGCCCTCGTCGAGAAATGCGTGTTCACAGGCAACCAAGCGGGTTTGAAAGGCAACGCGGTGGCGGTGACCGGCAGCTCTCGGTTCGAGCCTCTGGATCACCAGCTCGCCGGCAACGACATTTTCGAGGAACCGTTGATTAGGCCGGAGGGCATGCCGGCGGGAAGACCTCTCGGACTAAAAAAGTAGGCTCTCAACCTCGCCGGGAAACCCGCATATTCGGGGTTGAGGTCTGCTTCTCAACCGGCGATCTCGTTCCAAGTCACGGGGCGCTTTTCATAAATCGCCTTGGTCGCCATGATCGGCGTTATGGTAGCGATCAGAGCGGTTTCGGCGTCGCTCATCGTAGGCCTGTCGTTTCGGATGCTGTCCAGAAACGCCGCCAGCGCCATATAGGTTGCGTCTTTGCCTTTGTTCGGAACCTCCAGTTCAACGGGTTTCCGAGAGTCCCGCGGTTGCCAGGTTGCTTTGGGCAGATCGATGGCTCCGTTGGAGCCAAATACGCGCTCTTGGATGCCTGTGAAGCCGGGGGGGTCGAAGTAGTGGTGCGAGAAATTGACCTGAATGCCGTTTGGGTACTCGAGGATCAGGCTGTAATTGTCCATCACCGTTCGTCCGGGCGGTTCGTTGACAAACAGCGTGGTCCCGCCGGTGGCTAGAGCTCGTAACGGATGCGTTCCTATGGCCCACGTAAACAAGTCCAAAATGTGGATGCCTTGATCCACGACGATATCTCCGCATTTTTCCCGGTCGAAGTACCACGGAATATTCCGCGGCAAATCCCCGCCATGCCGGATACCGTGGCACATCAGCACCTTTCCGATGCCGCCGGAATGAATGAACTTTTCGGCGGCGTTTCTGGCGGGGTCATGCCGCAGTTGGAAGCCGGCTTGAAACTTTCCTTTCGACCTTTTGGCTGCGGCTACGATCCGCTTGGCGTCGGCCACGTTTAGCGCCAGCGGCTTTTCTCCATAAAGGTGCTTGCCGGCTTCGAGCACGAACGTGTAGACTTCAGCGTGCGTGTAGTCAGGCGTGGCGGCCACCACTGCGTCGATGTCCTTCCTCTCTTCCAGCATTTTTCGGAAATCCGTGTAGGTGTCCGCCTTTCCACCTGCTTTCGCCACTATGGTGGATGCAGCATCGGCGCGCTCCGGCAGCAGATCGCACACCGCTACAACTCGGAAGCCGGGAACTTGAACCGCGTTCTTCAATACGAAAGAACCACGGTTTCCCGTCCCGATGAACGCCACTCGCAAATCTTGCCCTTGCGCCCGCAGAATCGCCGGCGCCGCCAGAGCGGCAGACGCGTCTCGCAGAAGATTCCGCCTGGTCCAGTCCGGTCTCATTTCATGTACCTCCCCATGAGGACGCTCCATCATCGTGAGTATTTCAACCAAAGACCACCAAGTCAAGTCGAAATCCAAACGGCGCTCCGCCGGGGGCGCCGCTCCGGAAATAGAATAAAACTCGGAGGCGGACCGATGGCGTTTCAAGTCAAGGTTAAAGGATTTGGGAACGGGGAACGGATTCCGGAGCGGTACACCGGTGAAGGAGAGAACATCTCCCCTGCCGTGGAGTGGTCTGGCGAGCCGGAAGGCACGCAAAGTTTTGCGCTCATCGTGGACGATCCGGATGCCCCGGGTGGGACATGGAATCACTGGTTATTGTGGGATATTCCCGGGCACGTCCACTCCTTGCCGGAGGGGTTTCGGCCGGGCGACGTAGGGGCTTCGGGCAAAAACGATTTTGGGCGCTTGGGGTACGGAGGGCCTTATCCGCCGAAAGGTCACGGGGCTCACCGGTATCACTTCACCCTATACGCCTTGGACCGCCCAGCGCTCGGTCTGCCGGCGGGCGCCACCCGGAGGGAACTTGACCGCGCACTGGCCGGCCGCGTCTTGGCGCAAGCGACCTACATGGGGAAGTACGAGCGCCGTTGAATGGGCTTCCCTCCGGTCGCCAAGTGTTGTAAGCTTTGAGCGAACCAGCCGACTTGGAGGGATCTCATGGCGAAACACGCATCTTACGACGTCCGGCTAGACGTCCGTGCCGGGACGAAACAGTCTCCGGAGAGACCAGCGGCAAACAGGCCGCTCCGGATTCTGATTCTGGGGGATTTCAGCGGACGTGGCAACCGGAAGGTCGCCGAACCGGTCCGGTGGGCGCCTCGGCGGGTGGACCGAGACGACTTTGACCAAGTCCTAGCGTCGATGGAACCGGGGCTCCAGTTGGGGGGAAAAGCGGGCCGGGCGCACCTGGAATTGCATTTCCGCGAGATGGAGGACTTTCATCCCGACCGGCTTTTCGAGCGCGCCGCCTGTTTCCACAGGCTGCGGGAGGCCCGGCGGGCGCTCACCCAGCCAGGGAGCGTCAGTTCGGTAGAGGAGGCCAGAAGGAGGGAGGCGGCCCCGTCGGAGATCTCGCGCCTGACCAGTGGCAGCTTGCTGGACGACATTCTGGAAGCGAGTGCGCCGGAAACGTCTGGGGCGCCGTGCCGCGGCGGTGCGTTTGAGGAGTTCCTTGAGAGAACGGTGGCTCCCCATTTGATCCCTCCGGTAGAGCCTCAGCGTGCGCAAAAGCTGAGGGAGACGGATTCCGCCGCAGCCGAGCTGATGCGAGCCATCCTTCACCACCCGGACTTTCAAGAGCTGGAAGCGGCTTGGCGTTCGGCGTTCTTTCTGGTGCGGCATTTGGAGACTGGCGAGGACCTAAAGCTCTATCTCTTGGACATCACGAAAGACGAACTGGCTGAAGATCTTGAAGCTACTCGCCACGTACGCCACAGCAAGTTGCATCGCTTGCTGGTGGAAGAGGCGGCGCACACGCTTGGCGCGGAACCATGGGCCATTGTTGCGGGAAACTACACGTTTGGCCGCCATGCAGAGGATGCGCGCATGCTTCTCCGGTTGAGTGAAATTATGCAAGCGGCGGGAGCGGCTTTTCTGGCGGAAGCCGACCCTGCCAGCGAGCCGACCGAAGAGTGGGGCGCCGTCCGCAGGCGCCCGAGCGCTTCCTGGGTAGGGCTGGCCTTGCCGCGCGTTCTCTTGCGCCTGCCTTATGGAAAGGATACGAGCAGCGTGGAAAGCTTCGATTTTGAAGAGATGCCGTCGCCGCCGGAGCACCACCGCTATCTTTGGGGCAATCCGGCTTTTGCTTGTGTGTATCTCCTGGGTCAGGCATTTTGCGCCGAGGGCTGGGATTTCCGCCCGGGGAGCATCCGGGAAATACGGGGTTTGCCGTTACATGTGTATGAAGAAGGCGGTGAAAAGCGGGTCAAGCCATGTGCGGAAGTTTGGATGACGGAAGAAGAAGCTGAATGGGCAATGGATCAGGGGTTTATGCCGCTGGCGTCTCTAAAGAATCGGGACGCTGTGCTGCTTTTGCGCTTTCAATCCATCGCCGACCCGCCAGCGGCTCTGTCCGGTCCTTGGGGCTAGTTCGCGAACCGTACGCGGTTAACGACTGCTTCCCATAGACCGCCAGAGTAGCGGGCTCCGGCGAGAAACGGGGCGGGTGCGCGCCGCCCCGCCCCGGTCCAGGTGAAAGAGAATGACAGCGCTTAGCGGCGACCGCGCCGGTTGCCAGCGCCGGTTCCGCCGCCGGTGCCTGGCTCGTGAATGGGACCGGATCCGTCTTGTTTCCCGAGCTTTTTGCCCTTGCGCTGGCCTTGCTGCTGTCCTGTGCCCGGCGTAGGGGTAGGGGTGGTTTGTGCGAAGACGAGCGCGCTTCCGGCTGTCATCAAGCACATCGTTGCGATAGCTAAGTATGTCTTTTTCATGTTGTGGCCTCCTTTTAGACCATTCGCCCAACTAGGTGCAACTCAGACGCCATTGGCAGAGGCGCGTGAAATCAAGGAGATAGCAGCCAGGGCGCTCCGCAACCTCCGCAAACATGCCGCGGCGCTGCGCATGGTTTGCGTGGTTGCGGCCTACGTTACTCTGTGCTGCGGGATGCATCATGCTGAATGGAGAGGGAATCGCGAATATGGAGTTAAAGAACATCTTATGTCCGGTGGATTTTAGTCCGTTGTCTGCACTCGGCTTGAGGTACGCGGGCGTGCTGGCGCAGTGCGGCAACGCGCAATTGAGTGTGGCATACGCCAACACCTTTGCTCCGCCACCCTACTTTACGGAAAGCAAACTGCGGGCTCTGGAGGAGCAATACCGGGAGTCGTTCCACGAGGCGGAAGCGGCGCTCCGGCGTTTCGTCGACGCCAACGTCCAGGGCGAGTTGGCGCGTCGCGCCGGCTTATTTGTTGAGGAAGGTCTTCCGGTGGATGTCATTCGCCGGATAGCCGCGCAGATCAGGGCGGATCTCATTGTCATGGGCACGCATGGGCGGACCGGCGTGAATCGCTGGATGCTGGGTTCCGTAGCAGAACGGGTGTTGCGCGAAAGCGCGATTCCTGTGCTCACCGTTCGCGGCGACACGTCGGCGCCGGCCGAGCCGCCGAAAAAAATCCTATGCCCAGTCAATGACACTCCGGCGGCTCAGCAAGCGATTGTGGTGGCGAGCCAAATCGGGAGATGCTTCGACTCTTCGGTCACCGCCGTTCATGTCCATGAGCGGGGGGACGCAAACAGGATCGAGGACTTGTGCGCGTGGATCCCTCCCGAAGCGCGGTCCCACTGCGCGGTGACGGAGATGGTGCGCGAAGGGGATGCGGAAACCGAGATCATTGGGCTTGCGAAGGCTCTGGGGGCCGATTTACTCGTGATTGGCGTTGAGCATCGCCGTTTTTTCGACGCCACGGTCTTGGGCTCGACAGCCGCACGGGTGGTGCGGCATGCCCCGTGCCCAGTGATGACCGTCCCGCGGCATCCCGAGTGAAGCGGCGTGTCGGACGTGAAAGCGTGTTTCGATACGCTCAGCAGCACTGGCTGATGCGCTCGCGCAGCTCATCGAGCTTTTCCAAGTCTTCCCGGATCTGAGGCGCCTGCTGCCCGGCGGCGGTAAGGAGTCTTTCCACGGTTGCGATCAAGCTGTCCAGACGCCGGATGGCTTCTTTCTGAAGCGCCAGCAAGGCCCCGTTTACGATATCTTCCCATTGGGACACCAGCCGCGAGAGATTGGTGAACACGGCGGTCTCCACCTTCCGGCGGAAATGATTCAGCACTAAGCCACGGACGATGGGCATGGGAATCAGCCAGGAAAGAAGCTCCCAGTTGCGGTCAAACACCTTGCCCACCCGCACATCGGGCGCGCGGGGCTCTTCGGGTTGCAGATCCATTTCCGTGGTGCGCAAAGGAACGCCCAAGGTTTCAAGAGTCCGCTCCGAAAGCCGGTTTCGGAAGTCTTGCAAAGACTGCGAAAGCTGGCGGCTCACACGCCGCACGGGTTCGACGAATTCCGCGCGGTGGCGTTTCGAGACCTCTCCCATCTCTCGCGTCAGGCCGCGCCGGAGCCATTCTTCGAAGCTTTCCAAGGCTACTCGCAAGCTGCGTGTCCACGCCGGATACTCTTTTTCCAAGCCGGCGAGCAGCCGCTCCCGGATGGGCAGCTCATCCTCACGCACCAGGGACTCGAACTTGGACCGTGTCGAGCCGGCCGCGTGACGGACGATTAACTTCAGCTCCAGATGGGCGTCTTCCAGCGCCTCTTTTTGTCCCAGAATCTTCCGGCGTAACTCTTCGCGTTCTGAATCGGCGACTTCGGCGGATTTCAAAGCCACGTTCAGATAACCGGCGCATTCGTTGACCAGGGACTCCAGTTTATGGCGCAGGATGGCGGCATGGTGCTTTGCTGCTTCCGCCTGGACCTGAGAAAGCAACTTCTCTTCAAACTCCGCTCGCAAGCTCTCAAACCCCGGCCGCACGGAATATGGATAAACCGGGACAGAATCTTTCCAGTAGCGCGCAAGCTGCTTCCGAACGAACTCGAGCACTTGCTCGCGCTCATGGTTCTCCAGAACGTCGACTTTGGTGAGCAGCAAAGAAATATTCGGGGTGTACTTGCTCAGGTTTTGAATCAACTCAACGTCATGTTGAGACAGCGGCGGGTCGACGCCCACGGCAACCAGCGCCATGCCGGCGTTGGGAAGCCATTCGAGCGACACATCCGTGTTGTGCTCAAAGACGCTGTCCAAACCGGGCGTGTCCACGAACCGTATCCCACGGTAGCGCTCCATGGACGGCAACTGGACGCGCACCCGGGTCACCTGCTTGACGTTTTCCGGGTTTTCACTCTCAGAAATGAACTCGCGGATCTTTTCGAGTCCAACTTGTTGAATACGTCCGTCTGTGAAAAAGACTTCTGCTCGCTCGCGGGAGCCATATTCAATTTCGGTCACTACGGACGTGACTGGAATGACGCCCACAGGCAACAGCGGACGCCCGATGAGCTGATTGAGGAAGCTGCTCTTGCCGGCTTTAAAACGGCCGAGAACCGCTATGTTTAAAACACCCTCACGCGCAAACGCGCGGCAACTGGCGATAAAGTCATCCAGTGCGGTGATGTCGTAACGCTGGCAGAGCTCCTCGACCCTGCCCAGCGCTTCGAGCACAATATCGGATTCGATCAAGGTTGGGTTCGCATTAGTCATGAACAAAAAGCCCTCCTTCTTCGCGAGGGGACGCCCGAAAACTGCGGACGGGTTATCTCCTGTTCAAAAATCTGGCGGGCTGGGGAATCAGGCTGGCTCCCACAGCACGGAATCTGTAGGAGTTATCGGCCGCTAGAAGCGGCGTTTCGCGAACTCCACCGCTACTTACAACCCCATTATATCTTACGTGGATGCGCTCCTATGCCAGGGTAGTTCCGTCGAACTCGCTCCGTATGAAATAATGCGGGCTTATGCGCTATCGCCACCGCGTGTTGGGAATGTTGTTTCTGCTATCGATCCTCACCTATTTGGACCGAGTATGTATCTCGGTGGCTGGACCGAGAATGCAGAAAGACCTGGGAATCGCGCCGGAAATGTGGGGGTGGGTGGTCGGTGTGTTTACGCTTTCTTACGCTCTGTTCGAAATCCCCACGGGTGCGATGGGAGACCGGATTGGTCCCCGGAAAGTCCTCACGCGCATCGTTGTGTGGTGGAGTACGTTCACCTCTCTCACCGGCGCTGTTTCCAACTTCAAGTTTTTGCTGCTTGTGCGTTTGCTGTTTGGGGCCGGCGAAGCTGGCGCGTATCCCAACAGCTCCGCCACCATCTCACGGTGGTTCCCGGTGGCGGAGCGAGCAAGAGCGCACGGCGTCGTGTGGATGGCGAGCCGGGTAGGCGGAGCTCTCTCTCCGGTTCTAGTGGTGCCGATTCAGATGGCCTTCGGCTGGCGAGCTTCATTTTGGGTCTTTGGCGCCGTTGGAATCCTCTGGGCTCTATGGTGGTATTTCTGGTTCCGTGACAACCCCTCTGAAAAGAAGGGGGTGACGCCAGAGGAGATTTTAGAAATCGGCAATCCCCCGCGCGGGCCCCACCAATCGCTGCCATGGCGGATAGCTTTGCGCAGCCGGAACTTGTGGATGATCATGCTGATGTACCACACCTATTGCTGGGGGAGCTACTTCTTCCTTTCGTGGCTTCACACTTATCTTCAGAAAGGCCGCGGGTTTTCAGAAAAGGAAATGGGGTTCTATTCGACCTTTCCGTTTCTTTGCGGGGCCTGTGGCAACCTTTTTGGCGGCTGGCTCAGCGACAGGCTGGTGAAGCGTTTCGGCGTGAAATGGGGCCGCCGAATCGTGGGTTGCGCTGGTTTAGGCGCCTCGGGATGCCTGTTGATCGCTACAGGTTTGACGCCCAACCGGATGGCCGCAGTCATCTTTCTGACGCTCGGCTACGGCGCGCAAGACTGTTTTCTGCCGGTCGCTTGGTCGGTGTGCCTGGACGTCGGCAGAAAATATGCCGGCGCAGTTACCGGCTCCATGAACATGGCTGGGCAATTCGGGTCGTTTCTTTCGTCCGTGGCGTTTGGTTACATGGTAAAGTATTTTGGCGACTACAACACGCCATTGCTTCCCATGGGAGGCGCATTGCTGCTGAGCGCATTCTTGTTTTACCGGATTGACGCTGAGCGGCAAATCGTTCCTGGGGATGTGAGCGATCGTAAGAACGCTTGAAATGTACGAGATTCTGGAGCACACGGCTGACATCGGCATCCGGGTGAAGGCGGCAACCGTCGAAGCGCTATTTGAAGAAGCGGCCATGGGACTGCAAGCTGTCATGCTGGACGCCTCCTGCGCCGAACCGCGCCAGATAGTGGAAACCCAAGCCACCGGAGAGGACCTCGCCTCTCTGCTGGTGAATTTTCTGTCTGAGGTGCTCTACTGGATTGACGCCAAGCGTGTGGTGATCGCGCGCGTCGAGGTCGAGGCGGTGGCGGAAGGGGTGGCGCGGGCGCGTCTACACGCCGAGCCGCGGGATGTCCGGCGGCATCCCGGCAAGGTGATCGTGAAGGGCGTCACCTATCACCAGCTCCGCATCGAACCTACACCCGAAGGCTGGCTGGCGGAAGTGTTTCTGGACATTTGAAATGCGAAAATCTAATCGATGAACATCGAGGCGATTGACGCGTATCGGTGGAGGATCCCGCGCGGGGAACGTCCGGGTATGAAATCGGACGTGATCGTGTACGCCACCGAAGGCCTGCTCGCGCAAATCCGCCACGATCTTTCACTGGAACAAGCAATCAATGTAGCGATGCTGCCGGGCATCGTGGGTCCAAGCCTCGCCATGCCGGACATCCATCAGGGTTACGGTTTTCCGATAGGCGGCGTGGCGGCTACGGATTGGAATAACGGGGTGGTCTCGCCGGGAGGGGTGGGCTTCGACATCAACTGCGGCGTTCGCAGTATCGCCACCTCTTTGACGCAGGCTGATGTACGCCAAAAATTACAGGAAATCGTCAACCAGGCATTTCGCGACGTACCGTGTGGAACCGGAAGCGAGGGTTCTTTTAAGATCACGGAGAAGCAACTGGACCAGGTGCTGGTGGAAGGCGCGCGGTGGGCGGTCGAAAACGGATTCGGCTGCGAGCGCGATCTTGAATTCTGTGAAGCGAACGGGTGTCTGCCGGAGGCGGATCCAGACGCGGTTTCCGAGCGCGCCAAAGAGCGAGGGCGACCCCAACTGGGCACGCTGGGGAGCGGCAACCATTTTCTGGAAATTCAGTATGTTGAGGAAATCCACGACCATACAGCCGCTCAGGCGATGGGGCTGACCGAGGACCAAGTCGTGGTGCTGATTCACTGCGGATCTCGCGGTTTGGGTCACCAGGTATGCGCCGATTACCTGGCGAAGATGGGGCCGGCGATGAAAAAATACGGCATCAGCCTGCCTGACCGCCAACTGGCGTGCGTGCCGATTCAGTCCGAAGAGGGGCAATCTTACCTGGCAGCCATGCGAGCCTCGGCAAACTTCGCCTGGGCCAACCGCCAAGCCATCCTCCATCTGGTGCGCGGCGCATTTCAGAAAGTGTTCGGCAAAGGCGTCCGGATGGATCTGGTTTATGACGTATGCCACAACATCGCCAAACGGGAAACGCACATCGTCGAGGGGCGAAAAGTAGATGTTCTGGTGCACCGTAAAGGAGCCACGCGGGCTTTCCCGCCGGGTCACCGCGAGATACCCCGTGCATACCGGGAAATCGGACAGCCGGTTCTTATTCCTGGCAGCATGGGAACAGCGTCTTGGATCTTGGCGGGAGCGGAAGGCGCCATGAAAGAAGCCTTCGGGAGCGTTTGCCATGGCGCGGGCCGCGTTCTAAGCCGCACTGCGGCGCGGAAAGGGCACGACGCCCGTCAAGTGGCGAAGCGTTTGGCGGATAGGGGCATCTTGGTGCGCAGTGAGTCCCGCGAAGGAATCATTGAAGAGATTCCGGAGGCGTACAAGAATGTGGACGAAGTGATCGAGGTAGTGCATCAGGCAGGCTTGGCGCGTAAAGTAGCCCGTTTGCGTCCCATGGGCGTCATCAAAGGCTGAAACCACGGAACAAACTCCGGCCGCATCCGTATGTAGACATATTGAAGGAGTTTCCAGGATGCCAGGTAACGGAAAGCGTCAGCGAAAGCCACGATGGTGGATTTGGAGCTTGGTAGTGGCGGGGCTGCTCACAGGCGCTGGTTTTGGCCTCCGTGCGGCGCTCAAGCCGACTCATGCGATCGAAGCTTCGAAATTGGCTGCGGCGGAGACCGGCGACATCGCCAAGTCCGTCGTGGCTACAGGTAAGATTCAGCCGCGCGCCAAAGTGGAGGTGAAGTCCAAAGCCAGCGGAATCGTCAAAAAGATTTTTGTCGACTACGGCGAATATGTGCGGCAGGGGCAAGTTCTGGTTGAGCTGGATAAAGAAGAACTTCAGGCGCGAGTGCGGGAGGCCAGAGCCACGCTGAACGCTGCGGAAGCCGCTGAAGAAGCCGCTCAAGCGGCGCACGAGCGCAACAAAGTTGAAGCCGAAGGCCCTGATCTGCCTTTTTTGAAATCCGCCATGGAGCGCGCGCGGAAACTGCATGAGCAGGGTCTAATCGCGCGTGCGGTTCTCGAAGACGCTGAGAAGGCGTATCAGCTCGGGCTGCACAAGCAAATGTCCGCGCTGCGGAACGTTTCCGTAACACGGGCGGAGATGGCGAAGGCGAAAGCTCAAGTCGCGCAAGCTCGGGCGGCGCTGGAGCGCGCAGAGGAGGACCTGAGGAACTCCACCATTGTCAGTCCCATGGATGGTCTAGTCCTATCCCGGAATGTCGAAGTAGGGGACGCGGTGAGCTCGATTCTGGTGCTGGGCTCGCAAGCCACCCTCATCATGACGCTTGGCGACGTGAGTGATGTCTATGTGCTTGGCAAAGTGGATCAGGCCGACATTGGAAAGGTTTATCTGGGACAACGTGCTCGGATTGTTGTGGAATCCTTTAAAGATAAGAAGTTCGAGGGGCAAGTGACGAAGATCTCACCGCTCGGGGTGGAAAAGGATAACGTCACCACGTTTGAAGTTCGCGTGTCCATCCGCAATCCAGGCGGCGAGTTGAAGGCGAACATGAGCGCCAATGCCGAAATCATTCTTGAAGAAAAGAAAGGCGTGGTGCTGATTCCAGAAACCGCCGTGATCTATGACAAGGACCGCAAGACGTTTGTTGAAGTTCCGGACGCCTCCAAGGAAACGGGGAAGGCGAGAATCCCGGTGCGGCTTGGCATCTCGAACGGAATTAAGACGGAGGTGGTCGCAGGGCTCAAGCCAGGGCAGAAGTTGGTGTTGCAGTAACGGAGCCTCCCACAGCCGCGCCGTTTTGCTACTCTGGTCGCTAAGAGGCAGCCGGGGAAACATTCGCCCGCGCCGTGCCCATCCCTATGGCTGGGATGCTCCCAGCAGGACTACCGGGGGGCATATCTGCTTAAGGAGCGCCAGGAAAGATGGAGGTTTCCGATTACATCAACCTGAAGCTTGCCGCACTCGGTCAGCCCGTTGCGGCTTCTTTCGACAACGGACCGTTTTTGGAGCTGGCCCGCCCGCTGCTGCGGAATTACTATGTGCGGGATCAGTTACTGGAGGGGCTATACTGTCCCGTCGATAAACGGATTCAGTCGTTTCTCGATGCGTATTTCGGGGATGCGTGCCCCGGCGGCGTGCCCCGGCTTCCAGCTCACACGTTTGTGCTCGACCGCCCCGGTTTGGCGCGCGTGATGTCGCTGCCCCTGGCGTCGGACCGCTTCGCCTCGCCTTATCTGGATTCGTACCGGGTGGCGCAGGGCGTGCTGCACAACCCGCGTAGCGACCGTCGCACGACACAAGGCATTTTCCACATCACAGAAGGGGGTTTGCCAATACCGGCGGATAAAATCGCCGTTCCGAAGCAAGCTTTTGCGGGATTGCTTGCCCGGGCGTTGGAGCCGCCCCCAGATGTTCTCCGCTTGCCATTTACGGCGGGGCAGCCCAAGGAAGCCCGGGTGTGGGTTTCATTGTTGATAAGACCGCTGGTGTGCCCGCCAGTCCCTGGCTCGGACGCCAAGACGATGGAAATCCGCCTATTCGCTCCGGGCAGCTTGGTCAGCAGCCTGGATTTCATCGAAGGCATTTTCGGCAACGGCGGGGATCCCTTCCTGCCCGAAAATGACGCTGCCTTGGATATCGAGCACTGGACGGGACACACGGGATGCATTATCCTTGCGCCGCATCTTGTGGGCGTAAAGAAAAGGGACCTGGGTCTGCCGCGTTTTGAACAAGCCACGGAACGGCAGCGCCGTGACAACATGTGCTGGCGGGATCCTGATGAGCTGTACAACAACGGCGGAGCGTTCAAAGTCACTTGCCGCGACCACCGAGGGGTCATCGTGACCATCATTGCGGACAGTTATTTCGGCTACGCAAAGAAAGAGGTGAAGACGCAGATCAGTTTTTCGGCCAATCTGTTTGGTGCGTGCGAAGAAGAGCACGCGGGCGGCGCCATCGTTTTTCCCGCCTACATTCTCGGTCAGGATTTCATTGCCGATCGCACCGTGCCTTTGAAGCGGACGACCTTCGAAGAAGCGATGCGGTTGCTCGGGGACTGCGTAGAGCAAAAGCCGGAAGGCTATGCGGTTGACAAAACGTATAGCTCTGTTTTCTACGTGCCGGAGGATTCCGTTTTTGATGTGCGGGCAGGAGTGGTTCGGTGGCGGCATGCAGGTGCGGAGCAACGTCTGAGGCTCAGGGTTGGCGATGTCTATGTGCTGCCTTCGGGATACCGCTTGCGCCTCGAAAAACAATCAAGCGGCAGTCTATGGCGCTTGGTGGGCGTCCGCGCCGACGGCACGTTGATCCACAAGCCCTGCACTGTTTCCGGGGCCGGAAAGAGTGAAATCTCGAAATCTATCTCCGGAACGCTGTTGAAGGGGCCGGTCTTTGTGCGCGATTACTATTCCGACATGGATCAGGTAGCCGAAATCCTTGCCCGGGATTATTCTGACATCTACCGCGTTCCCCAGCCGCCTCACCGCGCCCGGAGACCGATATTGAGCCTGGAACGAAGCCTGGGTTCAGTAATCAAACTCCTCACTCCCTCCCCCGATTACACGGATGAATACAACGCTTGGCTGCGTCAGATTCCGCGAACGATTCTTCAGCTCGTCTTCACGGTGAAACGATACTACCGGCCGGAGTGGGGAGACCAGTGGCGAGATCACTTTACCGTGGATGTAGTGAACGGTGAGCTGGGGCATGAGCTGAAGTACGACAACCAGAAGTTGGTGGCCAACTATCTTCGTGTGGGCTACGACCCCGATGGGTCGTGGCGTATCTATAAGCTCCGCCCGGATTACTACCCAGCGGACAAAATTCAGGTGGAAGACGACATCACCGCGTCGACCGTGGTTCCACGAGAGATCCTGGAAGGCCTTGATCCTCGGGAGCTCCACCCCTCATTGAAAGTAGTCGCCAACTGCGAGAATCTTTTGTTCCAGCGCCCGGACGACGCCGTCGAGCCCGGAGCTGACCCGCAAGCGGAAGCGGACATTGCCTCGCCCGGCACGTTCTTATCGAACTTCGAGCCCCTGGATCGCAGCCGGGTGCAGGAAATCGTCGATCACGTGGTTTATTTCGACCGCTTTACGGAGCCGATGAAGCAACTGCTGACCGGTTTTCTGGAGGCGGCGAGCCCCAAGTACGCCGTGTGCTCCGCTTTGCCCCGAATTGTGGACGGCAAGCCCAGCCAGAACCCTCGCTATCAGCAGAAACGCCCTGATCGCGTACGCCCACGTGAGACGTATCTGGCTGAAGTCTGTGCGCGCCTGGATCGTGGACTGCCTGCCGGATCACCCGTTCCGTTCCCTGTTAACTCCGTGCTCGCCGGCCGGCGAGCCAACCCCCCTCAACCCGAGATTTCTTTGCCGCCTTTGGCGGTGTATGGGCCGATCCACTACCAGGAACTGCCCGAACTGTTCATGGATTTCATCTGTAGCCTGACTGGCAAATCGCCTTCCACGACTGGATTTGGCAGCGAAGGAGCGCTGACTAAAGGGCCGTTCAACGCTTTGCAGCCGGTTATCGACGTGAATAACGCTTTGGTGGCGGCGATTCTAACCGGCTATGAAGGCTTCACCAGCGTCGCAGGCTATTTAGGACCGCATTATCGGATCGACCACGATATCAGCATGCTGGCGCCCGAGGTGTGGTGCCGCATGAAAGTGGGCGAGCGCGATCCTCGTTTCCTGATCGAAAACGGTTTCCTCGAAAAAGTGGAAGATTTCGAATATGAGGGAAGGCGGGTGCCGGCGAGTCGGCTAGGTTACCGCATCACAGCGCTTTTTGCCGAACGTTTTCTGGGCAGAATTTTCGAAACGCCGGACGTGGTGTTCCCTGAGCCTCTGCTGCGCCCTGAAAAGCAGGATTTGGCGTTGTTCGTATCCGGAGTGGAGGCGATCGTAGAAGCGCAGCGCCGCGTGGCGCTTCTCTATTTTGAGGACGGGAGCATCGAATACGCCTGCCCTCCGATCCAAGCGTTATTGCACATCATGGCTTACGGGCATTACCAGAACCGGACGGTTGAGGATCCCAGCATACGCGCCATGTTTACCCGCCAGGAGCTTCTGAAAAGCGACTGGTATCAGGAGCGCTTGCGCGCCAAGCAACGGCACGACACCCAGCTCTGGCGGCGGCATATCGCCGCACTGGAACAACTGACGGCCCGGCCCGACTCTGCCGAATTGTTCGCCAGCCTCGATCTGAATGGGCGGCTCGCGCGGGCGCGTTCGACGCTGCAATGGGTTCAATCGCCTGCGTACTTGGGCGCTCTGGTGGGAACGCTTGGGCTGGACCCAGCGTTGAACCGCGCCCCCGCCTTTCAGGGCGCCGGTCCCGGATTACAGTCCTGAAAGGGGTTGTGGTCCGCGCCTTGCGGACTGTTAGGATATCGGCATGAGATTTTTCTTGACTCTTGTATTCACCGCCTCGGTGATAGCAGTGATCGCACTGCTCGCTCAATCTCCTGCTTCCGATTCGCTCATCGAAGGATACCGGCTCGTTGAGGTGGCTTCCGTCGCGGATGCGATGGAACAACTTTATGGTCAGAGAGCGCACATGTCACATCGTATGCGCCCCGTGTTCCCGACGAAATTCGCGGGCCCAGCAGTTACCGTGCTGATGGAAAAAGCGGAACATAAGGAGGGTAGCAAAGCGTCGCAAGGCATGCTGGACGCCATTGACTCGGCTCCTGCGGGTTCCGTCTACGTTCTTGTACTACCGGATGGAGCCGACATCGCAGGCATTGGCGGCTTGATGGCTACAGCGATGCGCTATCGAAGCTTGGCCGGAGCCGTGGTAGACGGCGGCGTCCGTGATATTCCACAGATCCGTCGGATCCAGTTCCCGGTGTTTAGCATGGCGGTTGTTCCCTCGACTTCCATCAACCATTACCGTTTCAAGGCGGCCAACGTGCCCGTAATGTGCGGTGGCGTTCTGGTCCGCCCGGGAGACATCGTAGCGGCCGATGAAGATGGCGTGGCGGTGGTGCCACGCGAAAAGGCAGCCGAGGTTCTCAAGCGGGCGCAAGAACTCGATGATACGGAACACCGTATGTATCCCTTCATTGAGAAATTCCGTTCCATCCGGGAAGCCGTTGCAAAATTCGGCCGCATTTGAGAGCTGAGGGAATAGGTCGCAAGCCGCAGGAGCAGGCGGCGTTGCTTGGCCGCCGGTTTACCTCCAGCCTTCATCCCAGGGCAATGGTAACTGAACGGCTTGCCAGCGCCTGCTCCGGCGTTCCAGGGTTTTCGCCTCCGCTTCGCGTCCCCAGCGATGCAGGGTCCAAATCCGCTCGCGGGCATACCGGTTAAGAATGCGGTAGTCCTCCCGCTTTTGCGCTTCCGCCGCTAAGCTTTCCATAATTTCAAAGGCTTCGGCCAGGCGCCCTTCCGCCTGTGTGAAAGCGATCAGATGGCGCGCTAGCTCGCAGGCGAGCTCCCAGCTATCCGTCTGCGGCAACAGACGGCGAAAAGCCAGATAGAGATCAGGGAGGATCTCCGCCGTGACAGGGTGGCGTATCACAGCCTGCGCATGACGGCGGCAGAGCTCAGGAGTGAGATGGGTGTGGTCGATCACAAACTGGGGAACGGTGCAGCGAAACCCTTCAAGCGTGAGCGGTTGGGCGGGCGGAGGAACGCCATCGATTTCCGCGCCCGCAATTTCCGCGGCCAGCGAAAGGGGGAACCCCGCCGGGGAGCAAACGGCCATCGCAGCCGCCACTGCGCCGACCGGGTAGTCCAGGGAAGCAGGGGCAGGTAGTCGCACTGCCGGAAAGCTCCGCATCAAACTCGCCTTCCGGGTGGTGATGAGCGTTGAGCTGTTCCCGGAAGGCAGCAGGGCGGGCTTACGAATCACGTGGTCGAGAACGAGCAAATACCGTTTCCATTCGAAGATCGCCCCTAGCTCGTAAAGAATCGAGTCCAGATCTCCTTCCATCCGGTGGTGCAACTGCGCGCCGGTTTCTCCTGCGATCTCAGCAGCCGGCCGGTCTCCTGCGTAGATCCAAAACACGCCGTCGAAACTGCCGCTGAAGCGGTTGGCAAACTCGCACGCCAGAGCTGTCTTGCCGCTTCCTGGTTCGCCTCGAATGAGCGCCACCCCGGGCTTAATAGCGATCGCGGCGCGCAGAAATTCCAGTTCAGCTTCCCGGCCGGAAAAGGCCGGGTTGCGCGCGGGAAGAAATCCCGGGCGCTCCACCTCGCTTGAGCTCACTTGCGGATACAAATTCGATCTTACTGAATTCCGCCGCTGTTTCCGAGAGGGGGTTCAGAAGCGACTTCAAGTTCAGCGCAGTTCTTACCTTACTCTTTGATCACCTTCTGGAGGCGGCGCAGACCCGATTTCAGCTCTTCAGTGGCGTCGGTCAGTTGGTTGGTGTCGTAAATCACGCGCGCCGTCAAAAACACAATCAACTCCGTGCGGTCCTTCGAAGTTGACTTAGAGCCGAACAAATAGCCCATGAGCGGAATGCGGTGCAGTACCGGCAAGCCTCCGGTCGAATACGTTTCATTCTCATTGATGATGCCTCCGATGGCGATGGTGTCACCGTCTTCCATAGTGATTTGGGTTTGCACCGTGCGTTTGGAGAAGGAAGGCGACTGGATGCCGCCCGCCACAGGAGGAATCGGGGCGCTTACTTCCTGATTAATGACCATCGTGATGACGCCGCTCGGATTCACCCGCGGCGTTATGCTCAGCGTTACCCCGCTGTTGCGGCTTTGGATTTGATTCGCGAATAAAGAACTTCCTCCCTGCATGGCGCCGGTTACGGCTTGGGCGGTTAGCACCGGCACTTCCGTCCCGACGTTGATGGAGGCAGGTATGCTATCGGTGGCGATGACGCTGGGCGCAGAGACGATCTTGGTGCGGGTCCGGTTCTCAGCCAGAGACAAAAACGCCAGAAGCTCGCGGCTGGAGCCGACCAGCGCTCCGGCCGAGAGCGACGTGGTGGCGCCATTCAAGCTCGCGGTGAAGGTTCGTCCAGATTGAGAGCCCCCTACGCTGCTGGCGCCTTGCTTTTGAAAGGCTGCGGCTACGCCCATCGAGAAATTTCCGGTGAGCGTCACTTCATAGATTTTGGCCTCAATGAGCACTTGCCTGGGTGGAACATCGAGCTCCCGCAATAACTTCAGGACGCCTTCGTACTCTTGGGCGGTGCCTTGGATCAAGAGGCTGTTGTCCATGACGTTGGGGACGATGCGCGGGCCACGATACATGCCGCCGTAAGCGCCTAGGGAGCCTAGATACGTCCCCGTAGCGTCGGTGGCGCCGGTTGGCGTGGTGGCGCCTGCTGCGCCGCCTGCCGCAGGTGCGGTCGCGCCGCCTGTGCCGGAGGGCGCCGGAGTGGCCGGCGGCGCGGCGCTGATTCCAGCCGGATACCCTCCTCCAATGCCATACGGCATCGCGCCATACATGCCACTCCCATACATGCTGCCGCCATAAGGACTGCCGCCATACATGCCGCCTCCGTACATGCCCGCGCCGTACATGCCGCCCCCATACATGCCGCTCCCGTACATGCCGCCGCCATACATCCCTCCATACATGCCGCCGTACATCGCGCCATAGCCGCCGTAAAGGGACATCAAAGCGCCCGCCAGCATGTCCGCCCGCTGGTACTTCACGCGGTAGACATAGTTATCTACGGAGCCGGCTGTGACTTTCACTGCGACGTCCAGCTTCTTTAACCATTTCTCCACTTCCGGGAACACGTTGGGGTTGGAAGCCACTGCGATGATCGTGTTGATGCGGTCGAGACCGATAAAGCGGATCGGAGTATTCTTGTCGCTTAGGGAAAGCGACTTAAAAACGTTGTCGAGCTCTTTCGCCAGCTCCGAAGGGCGGCTGTTTTTCACTTCCAGCAAACGCACCCGCTGCGCCGTAAACGCCTCGTTGTCGAACAGGGCAATCAACTCCATGGTGCGCCTCATGCTGCGGTTGCTGTCCAGGATCAGCAGCAAGTTGGCCGGCGTGTACGTGTACATCTTTGCGAACTCACCTAGGAAAGGCTCAATGAGTTTGGACAGCTCGTCTACCGAAGCGTACTTAAGGAAGATAAGATTGAGCGAAGTGCGGTCGTCATCCGGGATTTCGCTGGGATTGACTTCGGGTTTCAGGGGCAAGCGCGCAATATCGGTAAGGGGTACGATGCGGTACACTTCGCCCACCTTCACCATCCCGTAGCCGTTAATGCGTAGGATGAGCTCCAGCAGGGACTGAGGGCTGATGGCCTTGACTTCCCCGTAAGTGTTCAAGTAAACCCCACCTTTCACTCGGGGGTCCAGGATGTAGTTCATTTTGAGCTGCCGGGCGAGAATGTCGATAACTTCGGTAAGCGATGCGTTCTGAAGGTTCAGGCCCCCCGCCGCTAGCGCGGGACCCTGCGGAGGCGGGGCCGAGGGGGGAACCTGGGGCTCAGTTCTCGCAGGGGCTGCAGGTTGCTCGGGTGGTTGAGCTTGTTGTGACGGTGCGGGTTTGGGCTTGGCGGGCGCTGGCGGCTCCGCTTTTGCGGGCGCGGTCGGGGACGGCTGGTTGGGCGGAATGAAACCCGGAGGCAACGGTGGCCCTTGCTGCGCAAGCACAGAGAAAGACAAACCCGTGGCGAGAATTCCTCGAACAGCGAAAGTCAGTCGCATAGAGCTTTACTCCTTGCCGCTCTTTGCAGAAGAAGCCGCATTTTGGGATTGCTCCCACGCAGCTTTCTCCTCTTTGGATAGCTCACTCTTTTTACGGCTCCAGCGGCGCGTGCCGAACGGAGTGGGCCTTTCGAAGTAGATCACGTCTCCTTCTTCCCGAGCGCGGATGCCCACTGGCGCTTCATCCAGCGGCGTATTTGGCGCGGCTCCTTTCGCTCCGGATGCGGGCAGTTTCTCTTCGTACCGCCGCACGCCAAAAGGCGTCCGGCGGTAGATCCACGTGCGGCCTTGCGCGTCCGTGTACCGGCTGGTGTTAGCGTCGATTTTGACCGCATTTGGGGGAATCTCCGTCCGTTCGCCGCTGTTTTTCACGCTCTGGGCGGCGTCTTCCGCTGCGGCGCATCCGCCAACCAGCATCAAGATGGCTATCACGGTTCTCAACATGGCTCTAATGACTCCTTTACTCGAAAACTCGATTTTTATCCGCTAGCGTACCGGCTCCCAGTAACAGCGTTTGCCGAAGGGCGTTTCACTGAGCACCTTACGGTATCCATCCACAACCGCCCCAGCCGGCGACGTATCGCCTGGGTTACAGGCGCGGACCGATCCGCCCACATCGGCGCCGGGTCCTGACTTGGCGGTCGCCAGAGGCGTCGCCAGGGGCTGCGCCGCGGGCGCCGCTGGAGGAGGTGCGGCCGAGGATTCCGCCGGCGTGGATGTGGCCGCTGCCACGCTGACCTTTTTGGCTTCCGCCAGCGCTTCCTGCAAGCTGCGCTTGACTTTTTTCCCTTCCCATTCGAACTCGATTTCCCGGTCATTGACCGAGATGAGCTTGAACTCCCCTATGGCGTCACCGGGGCGGTAGCTTCTTTCAGGGGCGCCGGCTTTCTCACTCATGATGACCGTAGGCGGCTCCCCGAATAACAATACGCCCTTGATCAACGGAAGCGGCGGCATGGGCTTAGGCGGCGTCACAATCACTTCCACCGTAGGGTTGCGGTCTTTCGAGAACAGAAATTTCTGCGCCACCTCTACATAATTCATGGGAGAAACCGGCGGCGGCGGAGGCAGCGGGGAGACCGGAGGCGCCGGAACGGGGCGTAACGGCTGTTCCAACAACGCCCGTTCGCGCTCGCGCGCCTCCAGCCAGCCTTTCCGGATCCGCCAAGCGAGAGCGCCGGCTATGGCCAGCAGAAGCAGATTCAACGCTACAAGCTTCCGTGTCACGGCGCACTCATCCTTTCTTTTGCGGAACCATCTTTTTAGGGACGATACCCGATACCGTCAGCCGGACAGGCACAATCTTCTCCCGGCCCTGAGCTGCTCCGATGCGAATTTCCGAGGTCGCAATCAGCTCAGGCTGATTCGCCAGATCAGCGAGGAAATTCACTAGCTGGTCAATCCGGCAGTCCATGGTGACCGAAACCGCCACCTCTCCGTAGTTGTCGCCGAAGGCGCGCACCTGTCCCATTTCGTTGCCGCGGACATCCACGGGCTGAGGCTGCGCCCGACCCACGCGCCGTAAAATCTGGAGCAGTTGGGCTTGCGCCTGCGCTGGGGTGTCGGCTTGGATCAGGCCCTTTTCGCGCGTGGCCAGTTCCGCAGCGACCTTCTTGTAGACTTCTTCTTTTCCGGGAACCGTGGCGGCGATTTGCCGCGCGCGGACCAAGCGTTTTTCTGCGGCGGCGACTTCATCCGGCGGGGCTACGATACGCGATCCGCTATTGCCGGCCGGAAAAAAATAGATGCCGGCGGCTATCAGGCTTGCTGCGGCTAAGATGGCGAGCGCTCGTTTATCGCGCGGCTGTAGCGTCATTTCGAGCCATCCTCCTTCGGCGGAAACTCGCGTTGCGCGCGTATCCGGAACACTTCGCCGCCGCTGGTGCGCATTAACGGCATAGTGAATTCAGAATTCTCTAGGAGTTTTGAGTTGTCCAATAGTTTAATTAACGGAGCTGCTTGGTCGGCTTCCCCGCCGATGTGAACCGTGGTGCGTGTAATTTCCAAAGCATTCACCCATACCGGAGGGGCGAGAATCCGAGTTAGTTCGAGCAGTACGTCCATGTCATCTTTGGATCGCTTTCGGAAGTCGTCAAGCTGCTTGGCGCGCGCCCGGTCCCGCTCCACCGCCTTTTCCAGGTCGGCGGCGCGCCGGAGTTGCGGTTCCAGCTTATGAATCTCGGTTTGAAGCGCCTCAAGGTAGCGCCGGCGGTTATAAGCGCCTTCGAGTGAAAGCGCCACCAGGAGGAGAGCCAGGCTTGTCGCCAGCGCTACGGTGGGCACATAAATCCAGCGCGAGCTGGAACTGCGTAGCGGCTCAGGGAGAAAGTTGGCAGGCAGAGCCAGCAGCCGCGGGCATGCGCCCGCCAGCGCCGCAGCGTAAGCCAGCGCATGAGACTTCAACGCGGCGCGCTGCTCAGGATTGTCCAAGTGCACGTTCACCGGCGCGGGCAGCAGCTCGGTTAAATCGGTTACTGAAACGTCCGGCAACCGCAGTTCAGCCGCCGCCAGGGCGGCGGCGCGCTGCCCATCGCCGGGGAACAAGGCCGAGAATAGAGGCCGCGCTTCACTCTCGCCATAGGCTTCCACGCCCTCCACGGATGGGTAGAGGGCGAGGAAGCCGCTTGCGGGAGGCGCCGAAATCAGCCGGACGGCCGAGTGAATGACCGCCGCGGAGAAGGAAAATGACGCAACTCGGATGCCTGCCTCTGCAAAAAGATTCAAATATTGATCCAGCACTTCCCGCCGAGTGATGCCTACCACCACGGCCGGCGTGTCCGAGATGCGAGCTGCCGTGTAAACGGCATCCTCTTCCTCGTACGGATGCAGCGTGTCCACCTGAAATCGCACGGCTGCTTCCAGTTCACGTCCCGTGACGCCGGGAATCAGAATCTGCCGGACGATCACTTCATTGCGCGGCAGCAACACCACCGCCGCCAAGTGGCCGGCGCTGTGCTTGCGCAAAAACGTGGCGTATTCTTTGCCCCATTCCGTAGCCGGGCGCGAACGGAACTGGGGGATGATTGCGGCGCCCAGGATCCGCGTTCCGGAAGGCCGAATCCTGGAAATGCACACATACAGATCTGATCCGCGGACTTCGATGCCCACCCCGGTTCCGAAAGCAAGCCATTTGCGAAAACCGGCAGGTAGCTTCATCGCAACCCCCCATCGTCCACCCAGACGCTATCATGCCAGCGCAACACACGGTAGGGGAGTATGTCTTCTTTGTAGTCGGTTGTCATCCTGATGGTTGCGGCCACAGTGCGCCGTAGATCTGAGAGACGGCCATCTGCTTGCCGGACTCGCGCCGTGGCCCGGAGCGTAAATGTCTGCGCCCATCCGATACGCAAGCGTTGAGCCGGCGGCCCCCCCACCTGCGCGATCATGGCGAGCTGCTCGGGCGTGCGGATCGGCCCTTGTCGCCGCATCTCCGTCACTAGTCGGATGGCTTCGGGATTCAAGCCGATGGCGGCCATCAATGCGGGCTCCACGGTGTTGATTTCAAAAGCAGACGTTGACCCGAATACGGACACGCAGTTTTTCAGAGCCCCGCGTGAAACCAAGCGGCCTTCCGTGTCCCACCCGTAGCTCCCGTGGTAGATCTCCGGCGTCATGCCCTTCACAAATAACAGTTCTTCCGTCTCCTGAAATGACGCATGCCGGGCCCGAAAAGACGGAGTGAGTGAAAGATAAAACTGATCGAAGCCGCTCAATACCCCCGGCGGCACGGGGGACCTCCAGTCGATAATAGCGGCGGTGATCTCTTGCGCGCGGTCGGCGGCCACGCCCAGAGCAAGGAGCAGACGAAGGATCTCCTCCGGCGCAGCTTGATTGATATTCAACCGTGAACCCTCCGGGATCGCTTCCACCACGACTTCTCCACTTGGAAAATACATACGGCGTACCGGCACGCTTGGGTCCCAAAAACGTGGCGTGCCGTCCGGATTCTTGACGCCGGGACCCCATTGGATCCAAAGCAATGCACGTTCAATCGCGCCGGTGGCGAGAAAATAGGCGCGAGTCGAATCCAACGCCGTGGAGGCCCGTTCGATTTCTCCTCGGACCGTATTCGCTACGGAGAAGGCAATCACCGACATCGCCACGCTCAGCCAGAGCACAGCAAGGAGGGCGCCTCCACACTCCTGGTTTCGCCTACCACGTCGCATAGTTGTAATTCGGGTCCCGATTGACGCGTATGGGGACGGTGACAGGCAACAGAGGAAGGCGGGACGCGTCGGCGGCCAGTGGAGTCATCTCGACGCGGACGGCGGTAGGCCACTCCCCGAGCCGCACCCAACGGTCAACCCACTGCTCGGGTTGATCCAGGGCCACAGGCTCGCGGTACAGGAAATGGCAGGTCGCCAGCCTGTCGGCGAGAACGAAAGAATGGGGTCCGGTTTCGATGGGACGGAACCGCACTACGGGGCGGTTGAAGACCGGATCGAACACCACGCCCATACATGTGGCGCCGGAAGCCAGCGGTCCGGTCCATGGGATTTCGTTCACAATGAGCCGGACGCCTACGCCATTCTCGCCGGGGATAATGTGGAGCTCGGCGATCACAGGCGCTCCGCGTGCGGCGCCCTGAATGGAGTATGAAGTCGCGAAACGCATGGAATCCGGCTCGCCCTGAAAGAAACGGATGCTGGGCCCCGGGGGGCCCGCCGGCGGCATGCACAGCGCGGAAACCGGCATGAGATTCGCTAGTTCCTGCTCCAAAATGCGCTGCGCGCCCAGCACCCGACGGTTGGCCAAAAACCGCGCATTCGTCTTTTCCATCGCGTTCAAGCCGACTCGCAGGGAAAGCAGGATGCCGAGCGAGAGCGCGGACAGCAGGGTGACGGCGATTAGCAGTTCGAGCAATGTAACGCCCGCGCGAGAACCATGAGCGCGGATCATGGCGCCGCCCCCTGTCCCATCAGGTCTTGCGGTTGGACTACGCCTTTACGAAACCCTTCGAGCGTCAAGCTCCGCCGGCGTTCTCCACTTTCCATCCAAACCTCCAGTTGAACGCGCTCTAATGCCGGAGCGCCGGGCGCCGAGCCGGGAACATATTCAAAGGCCGAAAACACCGCTCGCCAGCCCGCAGGTTGCCCGCCCGTAAGGACAGGGTCCCACTGCCCTTCTATGGCTATGCCGTGGGGCACGCGCGTCGCGAGCAGCAACTCGTCCATTTTCCGGCGTCCCAGCATGGCAAGCCGGTCAGCTTCGGTGAGCCTGGATGCATTACTCAAGGAGGTCGAAAGCGCACTCAAAGCTCCAGCCACGACCACCGCCATGATGACGGTAGCCACGAGCATTTCCAGCAACGTAAAGCCGCGGCGGTTCATTTTCCCGCCTCCTGCTCCACCACTGGCACGCCGGTAGCCGGGTCGACTCGCACTATGCGGCGTTCGCCTTTTCGATTCGCGATTTCGATGCCCAGGCGTGGAGGAGTGGACCCCGGGTAGACGACGATGTGGCGCTCCAGCTCCTGACCGGACGTCATATCTGGGAAGACGGCTGTGATCGACACGCCCTCTGGCATCTCCAGGCGGCGGACGAAACCCGGCTCAGAGCTGTGAAGCACGAGAGCGTTCTCTGCCTTAGAAATCACCACTTCCATAACTTCCTGTCTCCGCTCCGCCCGGTTGAGAGCCGCGTTCAAAAAGCTCACGATGGAGTCTGCCGCCGAAGTCAGGCGAAGCGACTCGATGCCTGCGGAGACCGAGGGGAACGTGATGCCCACCAGCAGCGAGAGCAGCAGGGTCACCATGAGCATCTCGATAAGCGTGATGCCCGCTTCTCCTCTTGCAGGCTCTGGTTTCCGGATCACTGGCTTTTCCAACTCACGATGTCGGCGTTGATGCCTTCGCCGCCGGGTTGGCCATCCGCTCCATAACAGATAATGTCAGGCTCGTCTCCATGTTCTCCGGGATAGCGGTACACATAGGGATGGCCCCACGGATCCACAGGGATTTCCTGCGGCAGGTAGGGGCCATTCCATTGATTCACGTTCTGCGGGCGCTCGCGCAAAGCTTGCAGCCCCATTTCCGTGGTGGGGAACGTGCCCGTATCGAGCTTATAAGCCCCCAGCGCGGTCATAAAGGCGTTGATTTGGGTGCGCGCCGCGGTCACTCGCGCCGTGTCCGTCCGGCGGAGCATGCGGGGGGCCACTACCGCTGCAAACAAGGCGATAATGGTCACCACCACCAGCATCTCAATCAGCGTGATGCCGGCTTGCGGCGATCTGCGTTTTTTCTCCATAGGGATGTTCTCCAGCGAGTTCATACTGCGACCTCGTTAATGCTTGTAATGGCAAGCATCATGCTAAGGATCAGGGCGCCCACCATGATGCCCATCACCAGAATAATCAACGGCTCAAACAGCGCAGTGAAGCGCTTAATGGCGGCTCGCGTGTCGCTATCGTAGATGTCGGCCATGCGGTGGAACATCTGGTCCAGACGTCCGGTTTCCTCGCCCACGCTTAACAGATGCCCGGCCAGCGGGGGAAACTGACGGGTGCGCGCCAGCGGCGCCGCGATCCCCTCGCCACGCTTGACGCCCTGCGCCACCGCGTCCAGCGATGCGGCGATCCGGCGGTTGGATAAGATCGCCTTGGCGATGTTAAGAGACTGCACCAGCGGCACGCTGTTGCCGACGAGCGTGCCCATTGCACGGGCGAAACGTGCGGTTTCCGCCTTGCGCAATGCGTCTCCCAGCACAGGAATGGTAAGCCGGAACCCATCCCACCACATACGGCCCTCCCGCGTGCGGATGTACCCATGCAACGCCAGCGCCCCAACGCCTGCTGCGGAAAGCCCGATCCAGCCATAGGCGCGCACAAACGCGCTAATATCCAGCATGATTTTGGTGGGCAGCGGCATCTTTAAGTGCGAATCCTGGAAGACCGCGGCAAAACGCGGCACCACAAAATACATCAGCACAAGAATCGACGCCAAGCCCACGGTAGCCAGAAGCGCAGGATAGATCATCGAAGAAACGATGTAGCTGCGCAAGTCATCCCGCAGGCGTTCGAACTCCGCGAGTTTTTCAAACACCTGACCGAGCGATCCTGAAGCTTCCCCAGCTCGCACCATGTTGACGTAGAGGTCGGAGAAGCACTCCGGGTGTGTGGCCAAACTCTCCGCCAGGGACTTGCCGCCTTTCAGAACCCGTATGACGTCCTGGAGCACGGCGCGGAACTGTTCCCGTTCGGTCAGCTCCGTGGTGATGCTCAGCGCGCGGTCGAGCGGCACGCCCGCATTCAGCAGCGTGGAGAGTTCTTGCGTAAAAAACAGTACGTCCTTCCGCCGCCCCGGCCGAAAGCCATCTGTTCGGAGCGCAAAGCGGCGTGGCGCGGATGCGCCGACGTAAACGGGGATCAGCCCTTGGCGGCGCAACTCCTGAACCGCCTGCTTCTCGCTGTTGGCCGTCAACACCCCGGTGCGTACTGCGCCGTCGCCCGCCACCGCCTTGAAATGAAACGTCGCCATCACAACTCCTGGGTCACTCGCAACACTTCTTCCGCCGTCGTGACGCCTTCCTGAACCTTCCGCCAGCCGTCTTCACGCAAGGTGCGCATGCCTTGTTTCCGCGCCGCCGCCGCCAATACGGAGGCATCTTCATTGCGCATGATCAAACGGCGCAGTTCATCGCTCATCTCCATCATTTCGAAAATGCCTATCCGTCCCGCATACCCGGTCTTGAAGCAGCGCTCGCAACCTGCGCCTTTGTAAGCCTCGATGGTTTCGCCTGTAGGCGTGGTCACGGCTCCGGCCGGCTGCTTGCAGTGCTTACAGATGACCCGCACCAAACGTTGCGCCAGCACCGCCACCAGCGACGAGGTAATGAGGTAATTTTCTACTCCCATGTCGGTCAAGCGCGTAATAGCGCTAGGGGCGTCGTTGGTGTGCAGCGTCGAATAGACAAAATGTCCGGTGAGAGCGGCCCGGATCGCAATATCCGCAGTTTCCCGGTCGCGGATTTCACCCACCATGATCACATCCGGATCCTGGCGGACGATGTGGCGCAGCCCGGCCGCGAAGGTCAATCCGATCTGCGGATTCACATGAATCTGGTTGATGCCGTCCATCTGGTACTCGACCGGATCTTCGATGGTGATGATCTTCTTGTCGGGTTGGTTGATGCGCTTCAAAGCGGAGTACAGCGTAGTGGACTTGCCGCTGCCAGTCGGTCCGGTGACCAGAAAGATGCCATGGGGTAAGGACGTAAAGTGCTCCATCCGGCGCAGCATGTGGTCGTCGAAGCCCAGGTTATGCAAGTCGTAAAAGTCACCGGCGGAGCGGTCCAGCAACCGCATCACCACGCTTTCCCCGTACAGCGTCGGCAAAGTGGAGACGCGCAAATCCACTTCCCGGCCCAGCGTCTTGATCTTAATGCGCCCGTCTTGCGGGAGGCGGCGCTCAGCGATGTTGAGCCGCGCCATCAGTTTTACTCTCGAAATGATGGCCGCCTTGAGTTCCCGTGGCGGCGGTTCCTGGTTATGTAGAACCCCGTCCACACGGAAACGGACGCGAAACTCTTTTTCGAAAGGCTCGATGTGAATGTCGCTGGCGCGCTTCTCCACCGCCTGGGCGATCATCGTGTTTACGAGCCGGATGACCGGAGCTTCGCTGGCCATGTCGCGGAGGTGCTCCAGATCCTCCGCCGCCAGGCCGCTACCCTCTTCGCCGCTCGGCTCCAGCTTTTCGCTTTCACCGTAATGCTTGTCGATGGCGTCGAGAATTTCCGGTTCGGCGGCGAGGAGCGGCTCCACCGTCAGGCCCGTGAAACTGCGCACTGCGGCGATGGTTTCAAAGTCGAGTGGGTCAGCCATCGCCAGCCGGAGGGTCGAGCCTTCCAGGCCCACCGGAATGGCGCGGCACTGCCTCAGAAACCGCGCGGAAAGCCCTTCCACTTCCGGAATCGCAGGCGGCGGGCCATCTACGGTTACCAGGGGAATGGAGAGTTGTTCGGAAAGGGCGGCCAGCACGTCTCGCAGCGCCACGAAGCCGAGGTCCACGAGGATCTTGCCGATTTTTTCGCCCCGTTCGCGCTGGATCTCGAGCGCGCGCTCCAGGTCCTCCTGGGAAATCAGCCCGCGCGCGATCAATCTTTCTCCAAGCCGCATCTTCAGTATTCCCGCACTTTCAGCACCGCGTTCAACGCCGCCGCTTTGCTCGGATCTTTGGAAGTTTTGTACTCCAGCAGCGCTTTGCGTGGCGCTTGCATGACAATCTGACTAGGCAGCCCGGTGGTGTCTTCCCAGGATTTGTGAAACAAAGTTACGGCAATGGCCACTTGTTCGCCATCGGGCAGGCTGTCGGTCATGGCGGCGGCGTCCACCAGCATCTCACGCATCAGATCTTTCAGCTTCGCGATTCGCTCCAACTTCCGCGCGCGAATCTTGGACTTTTCTTCCTTGGTGAAGGAAGGGCGGAACGGAGTGACGTTGGCGCCCGGCAGCAGGTCTACTTCGGAACTGAGCACCAGACCGAACCCTTCCAGATACACTCCCCGCGCCGCCCCCAAAACATACATCGGATCCTCGACGCTGAAACGGGCGATCCGGTTGTCGAAGCTGGTTTCGACCGGCAGCACCGCCGCACGCTGGAAACGGGCCGCCGCGTATCCAAATACTGCGGCGGTGAGCAACAACACAAGGATGGTTACTCGGACTCTCATTGCCCCCGTTCTCCTTCAACGCGAGCGAACTGGATCGTGGCCACATCCAGCCTCTTCTTCAAATAGTTCACCTGTTCCTCGAAGGCCACTAGATCCGCACGGCGCTCAAAGTGCATCCGCTTCTCCAGTTCGGCAATCTCGCGGAGAACCTTCCGGTCGCGCTGCGCCAGAGCGCTTTCAACAGCCGCCGGCAATCGCCTCTCTATATCCGCCGCCACGCGAGCCTCAAGGGCTCTGGCGTCTAGAGCAGGCGGAGCCGTAGGCGTCGGCCGGGCAAGATACCCGTGCCCCAGGATAGCCGCAGCCAGCAGTGCGGCGGAAGCAAATCCCAATTGCGGACCCGAGCGCCAAAAGCGCTGCCACCATGTGGGCGCGAAAACTTTATCCGACACAAACGCGATCCGCCGGGGAGGGTCCTCCTCCCGGAGCGCCGCCAGCGCCGTTTGCGTCAGTTTCAGCCGTTCCAACTCCTCCCGGCAAGCGGAGCAGGCGGCAATATGGGTTTCCAGTTGCCTCCGCTCCTCCTCCGGCAGTTCACCAAACAGATAGTCCTTGAGATCAAAAGGCGCACAGCTCATGTCACACCCCGCACTTTCACCGGAGCCAGAGTTTCTTTGAGCAGGTCGAGCGCTGCGTACAGTCGGGATTTCACGGTCGAAACGGGGCAGCCTAAGATTTCGGCCATCTCTTCGAACTTGAAACCCTGATACATCTTCAGCAACACGGCTTCTCTTTGTTCCGCCGAGAGCCGCTCCAACGCCCGCTCGACTGCAAGGCTGACCTCAATCGGCAGCATCTGCGGTCCTGCGTGCCCCGGCGCCGGTTCGGTGAATTCCGATTCGGGCCGGTTTCGCCGCATCAGCGAGCAAGCTTCGTTGTGAGCAATCCGGAACAGCCACGGTGCGAAACGCGCGACATCCTCTAGTCTTCCAAGGTTCTGGTACGCTTTGAGGAACACCTCTTGCGCCAGATCCAAGGCGTCTTCCCGGTCTCCCACGAGGCGGTAGAGATAGTTGTAAACCTTTCTCTCCCAACGAGATACCAGTAGATTGAAGGCGTCCACGTCACCGTGGCGCGCCTTGCCGATGAGGTCGCGGTCTTCCACTTCGCGGAAAATCAACGCTCCGGCTCCACCGAGTAATGACGCTCTCGCGGCGCAAAAAGTCTGAACCCGGCTGGTTTCGGTGTGTGCGTCAACATAAGGCGCTACCACAATCATACGCGCAACCGCGCTCTCCCTCAGCGGGTATTCGCTTTCCTGCGCGCATGTTACGCTGGAATTTCAACGCCATGAGCAAAATCCAAGTGACGCTGCCGGATGGCAGCCGGACGGAATGGGATTCCGGGGTCCGTCCGATTGACATTGCAAAGTCCATTAGTCCACACCTTGCCGAGGACGCAGTAGTGGCGAAAGTGAACGGCGAGCTTTATGACCTCACACGGCCACTCGAAGGCGACGCTTCGGTGGAGATTCTTACGAGCAAGCACCCCGAGGCGCTAGAGGTGTATCGCCATTCCACCGCCCACTTGCTGGCGGCTGCGGTTCTCGAGCTGTATCCGGAGACCAAGCTCGGAATCGGTCCCGCAGTGGACAACGGATTCTTCTATGACTTTGAGCGGGAGACTCCATTCACGCCTGAGGATTTGGAAAAGATCGAAGCGAAGATGCGGGAATTACAGGCGCGTGATCTGCCGTACGAACGGAAGGTTACACCCAAAGCCGAAGGCTTGAGGCGTTACGCCGAAATGGGTGAGACCATGAAGTGCGAACTGATTGAGGAAAAGGCGGGGGAGGTGTTCACTGAGTATACTCTTGGACCGCACTTCATCGACTTCTGTCGCGGTCCACATGTCCCGAGCACCTCACGCATCAAGGCGTTCAAATTGCTTTCGATCGCTGGGGCGTACTGGAAGGGCGATGAGAAGAATAAGCAGGTTCAGCGCATCTACGGCACCTCCTTCTTCACTCAGAAAGAGCTTGAAGAGTACCTCCAGCGTCTTGAGGAGGCCAAGAAGCGCGATCACCGCAAGCTGGGCCAAGAACTGGACTTATTCAGTATCCAGGAGCTTGCCGGACCGGGTTTGATCTTCTTTCATCCCAAAGGCGCCACGGTCCGGAAGATTCTGGAAGATTGGATGCGCGATGAGTACATACGCCGGGGATACGCGCTCGTGTATACGCCGCACGTAGCCCGCGCAGATCTCTGGAAAACTTCCGGCCATTACAATTTTTACGCGGAAAACATGTTCAAACGGATGGAGCTGGATGACGCGGAGTACCAGCTCAAACCCATGAACTGCCCCTTCCACATCCTCATTTACAAGGACCGCATGCGCAGCTACCGGGATCTTCCGATGCGGCTGGGCGAGCTCGGTACGGTGTACCGTTACGAGCGTTCGGGCGTGATGCATGGCCTTTTGCGCGTGCGTGGATTCACGCAAGATGATGCGCACATATTCTGCACGCCCGAGCAAATCGGCGACGAGATCGTGGACTGCTTGCAGTTTGCCGTTGACGTGCTCCGCACTTACGGGTTTGAGGACTATCACGCGGAAGTCTCGACTTGGGACGGAGGCGCTAGCGGCAAATATGACGGCACGGCGGAGCAGTGGAAGCTGGCAGAGGACGCGCTGAAAGAAGCCGTCGGGAAACTCGGCCTCGAGGCCAAAGTCATGCCGGATGAGGCGGCTTTTTACGGGCCAAAGGTAGACGTCAAGCTTGTGGACGCCATCGGCAGGCTATGGCAGCTTTCCACCGTGCAGTTCGACTTCACGTTGCCTCGGCGATTCGAACTCGAATACATCGGCGAGGACGGGAAAGCGCATCAACCTTTGATGGTTCACCGCGCGCTTTACGGTTCTGTAGAGCGGTTTTTTGGAATTCTCCTCGAACATTACGCGGGAGCTTTCCCAGTGTGGCTGGCCCCCATTCAAGCAGTGGTGATGCCCATTACCGACAAACAGCTCAGCTATGCGCAGTCGGTGACGGCAAAGCTTAAGGCAGCGGGATTTCGCGTCCATCTGGATGACCGCAAGGAAAAGGTTAATCTCAAGATCCGCGAGGCTCAGCTTCAGAAAGTTCCCTACATGCTGGTTGTCGGGGAACGGGAGGCGCAGGCGGGGACTGTCTCCGTGCGGAACCGCCGGCATGGCGACCAAGGTGTGAAGAGCCTGGAGGAGTTCACGGTTTCCTTGCGCAAACTGGTGGATGACAAGACCCCGTACGAGTAAGCGCCAATGTTGGACGTACTGGCTGCGGCAGCAGCCTGCCTGCTGGCGGGGTCGCTGGTCTACTGCTTGCTGAGCGTATTTGCGGCGCGCAGCTATCTCCGGGCAAGTCCTGGGGACGCCAAGTACTTTGAGCCAATTAGTATTTTGAAGCCCCTCGCCGGCATGGACGAAGGGTTGGAGGAGAACCTGAGGAGTTTCTTCCAACAGGATTACCCCTCCTTCGAGATTCTGTTCGCCGTGCGTTCGGCGGACGACCCGGCAAGAGCGGTGGTGGAACGCCTCCGTCAAGAGTATCCGCACGTCTCCTCGCAACTTATTGTGACCGGCGAGCCGCCTTGCCCGAACGCTAAGGTCTTCAGCCTGGAGTGCATGGCAAGAGCCGCACGTTACGATCTGCTGGTGATGAGCGATTCGGATATCCGTGTAACGCCTGCGTTCTTACGGCGTGTCGCGCCGGAATTCCAGGATGCGCGGATCGGCGTAGCGACATGTCCATACCGAGCCGTGCCCGGCGCCTCGTTCTGGTCACGCCTTGAGGCTATTGGCATGAATACCGGGTTTCTTTCGGGAGTGCTGGTGGCGCGAATGATCGAGGGGATGAAATTTGCAGTGGGGCCCACCATTGTGGCGCGCAAGCGCGCCATCGAGAGCCTAGGGGGCTTCCATGGTTTGAAAGATTACTTGGCTGAGGACTTCATGCTCGGAAAGCTTGCCGCCGCCGCGGGGTGGGGAGTGATCCTCTCGTCTTCGATCGTTGAGCACCGCATTGGCGCGCAAAGTCTCCGGCGTAACGCGGCGCACCGACTGCGGTGGTGGCGGTCTACGCGGCGGTCCCGCCCTGTGGGGTATGCTGGGCAGGTTTTCACAAATCCACTGCCGCTGGCGGCATGCTTGCTGGCTCTGCATCCTTCCGGATGGACTGCGGCGGCGCTGGCGGCGGCATCCCTTTTCCGAGCCGCCGCCGCGTGGTCCACCGCCGGTTGGGTGTTGCACGACCCGCTCACGGCTCGTTACTGGTACTTGGTGGCCGTGGAGGACTTCCTCAGCTTCGCTTTTTGGCTGGCAGGGTTTTTCGGTGACACCATAACATGGCGTGGGCGAAAATACTACTTGTACCGAGATGGCCGGTTCGCAAGAATCGCCTGAGCTCTGAAGACGCCATGCACGATCTCAAACAGTTTCCCATTGTGTTCTCGATTGCGGTTCAGTGGGGGGATATGGACAGCTTCCAACACGTGAACAATGTCGTGTTCTTCCGCTGGTGCGAAACCGCGAGAGTGGAATATTTGGAGAGGATTGGACTTACCGTCAAGAATGGAAGCCACGGGGTGGGCCCTATTCTAGCTCGTATCGAGTGCAACTACCGCAAACCGGTGACCTATCCCGATACGGTCCATGTGGGTGCTCGCGTGACACGGATCGGCAATAGCAGCTTTGAAATGGAGCATGCCATCTACACCGACCGGTGGGGACTGGTGGCCGACGCCAACTCTACGCTGGTGGTGCTGGACTACGACTCCGGGAAGACGGTGAGTGTTCCAGATGCGGTCCGTGCAGCGATTGGCGAGCTGGAAAAACGGAAATTGTGATCTCCGGCCTCGCTCCTCGCGCCATGTGCGCCTTCAAGATTCTGATCCGTGACGCATAGCTGCCATGACCCCGGAAGATGCCCAAGCCATCATTCGTGAAAAGCTGGCGCCGGCTTTCCCGGAATGGCGCCGCTGCCGCTCGTCCAGAGAGCTGGAAGCGCATCCTCTATATCGAGCGCTTCGCCCGGAGATCGAAGCGGTCCTAAACACGGTGGAAACCGGCGACTACCGCCAATCGGTTGCTCCCGCCAAGCCATGGTATCGCGTGGTGGCGTGGAATGTGGAGAGGGGGAAGCGTTTCGAAGGTCAACTTGAAGTATTCCTTAGGCGTCCGCATATCCGGGACGCAGACATCTGGTTGCTGATTGAAACCGACGTAGGCATGGCGCGCTCCGGTAACCGAGCTGTAGCGCGAGAGTTTGCGCGTGAACTAGGTTTGGCTTACGCCTTTGCACCTTGCTATCTGAGCCTGGTCAAAGGTTCAGGCATAGAATATTTCACGGAAGGCGAAAACGAGATTGGGTTGCATGGCAATGCGCTCCTTAGCCGGTATCCCATTGGCTCTGTTCAGTTGATCCGCCTTAAGAACGGTCGCGATGTTATGAAAGGGCGGGAAAAGCGCATCGGGGCGCAGGCGGCGGTGGCGGCGCAAATCGATTTGCCCGGTTTGCCGCTCACTGCTGTGGCGGTGCATTTGGACGCCCAGTCCAGCCAGCGGCGGCGGGTTTCCCAGATGCGAACCATTCTGGACGCCATGCCCGCTTCAGGTTCCGTCATTCTGGGCGGCGACTGGAATACCAGCACCTACAATTCCTCGCACGCTTTCTATGCGATCTGCGGATTCTGGTTACGCGTAGCCATGGGCGTCGACCATGTGATCCGCAACCATTACCTGCATCCGGAGCGGTGGTTTGAACGGCGGCTGTTCCGCCTTCTGGAAACGCGAGGCTATGATTACCGCTCGGCGAATGTTTTAGGCGAGCGCACGACTTGGTATGACATGGATGAAGCCGCGCACCACATGAACTTGCGGGAGTGGGTGCCACACTGGTGCTTCCCGTTTATACACTGGTCGCTTCGGAATCACGACAACAAATGCCCCTTGAAGCTCGACTGGTTTGCGGCCCGCGGACTACGATGCGCAGACCCGCGGGTCATTCATGACGTTCGAGAGGGGCGCCTGGATCCACTTTCCGACCACGACGCCATCAGTGTGGATATTGGGGCGCTCTAGCCGAAGCCCAATGGCGCCGTACGGCTTCCTTCAGTCCAGATTCAGCGTCTTGCGGACCGAATTCCGCTCGTTTTCGATCTTTTTCTGAAGGAGCATCAATGCATAAATGAGTTGCTCCGGGCGGGGCGGGCAGCCGGGAACGTAAACGTCTACCGGAATCACCTGATTGACAGGAATCAGAGCGTAGTTGTTGAACACGCCCGTAGAGGTTGCACAGGCGCCCATGGAAATTACCCACTTTGGCTCTGGCATCTGTTGGTACAAATGCAGGATGACAGGAGCCATCTTGTTTGAAACCCGCCCGGCGATGATCATCAAGTCGGATTGGCGAGGCGAGCCGCGAAATACCTCTGCCCCAAAGCGCGCCACATCGAATCGGGCGCTGGTCATGGCCATCATCTCGATGGCGCAACAAGCCAGACCGAAGGTCATGGGCCAAAGGGAGTTCTTGCGCGCCCAGTTTAACGCTTTGTCGAGCGTAGTGAGGCCGATGCCTTCGGCCGCAGCGGGATACTCGCAATCGTCGATCCGGTTGAAAAGGTCAGCGGGTTGATCCAGGGCGAGGGGTCGTTGCATCAGAATCCGCCTCCAACGGTATGCTTTATTATCCCACGTATTATCCCACGGCTCGCCTGGAAGATTCCTGACAGAACGCGAGTTGCGCCGCCAGCACCTGAAATTCGAGAATGAATAAGGGATGCCTCCAAAAACAATAAGTTTCCAACCATCTTTAACTTACGAAGAAGCACTCCATCGCGCTGCGTCGGTCTTTGGAGTGGAACCGGAGTATTGGGACATTTGGGGGCAGCGGCATGAGGCGCCCGATTCGGTCCAACGTAAGTTGTTGGAAGCGCTAGGGGTCCAGGCCAATTCCCGGGAAGCTCTGGATCGGGCCGTGGAAGACCGACTTTGGCGGCAATGGTCACGTCTTCTGCCACAGACGCTGGTGGTTGGAGAAGAATCTGTGGTGGTAGAGCTTTCCGTACCGGAAGCTCACTTAGCGGATAAGTGTTCGTTGGAATTGCGATGGGAGGATGGCGGCAGCATCCGGGCAGAATTCTCCGTGTCTTCGCTTCACACTAGCGGCGAAGCCTTACTGCGGGGCGTGCGGTTCGTAAAAAAAGAGCTGCCCCTGCGATGGCGGCCGAAGTTGGGATATCACGAGCTCCATGTTCGCCTAAGCTCCGGTGAGGAGGCGACATCCCGCCTCGTGATCTGCCCGGAACGCGCGTACCTGCCGGAGTTCCTCCAAGAAGGCGGGCGCGCAGGCGGGCTGGGCATCGCCCTGTATGGTTTGAAGTCGGAACGGAACTGGGGATGTGGGGACTTCACGGACTTGCGGAATTTGATCGACTGGGTGAAGCACGAGATCCGAGCCGACTTTATTGGGCTGAATCCGCTTCACGCTTTAGCCAACCGGCATCCCTATAACACCAGCCCCTACTTACCCCTGTCCAGCCTGTATCGGAACCATATCTACCTTGACGTCGAGCGAGTTCCCGACTTTAGGCCGTCGGGTGCTCCGCGGTTTCTCGCCAGTTCCCGAATCCAACAAGAGATTGCCAGCCTGCGGAGTGCGGAATTCATTGAGTATGAGCGTGTTAGCGCGTTGAAACTGCGCTTTCTGCGCATCTGTTTCCGGAGCTTCTTGCAGCGAGAATACGGTTCAAACACAGAGCGGGCGCGTGATTTCATGGCGTATGTGGAGCGTGAGGGCGAGAATCTGGAACGCTACGCCACCTACCGCGCCCTTGACGAGTTCATTCATAAGCAAAACCCTGAGGTCTGGTTATGGACAGAGTGGCCGGAAGAATACCAAGACCCCGAGTCAGAAGCCGTCCGGGAGTTCAGCCGCCGTCACTGGCGCGCGGTATGGTTCCACAAATACATTCAATGGCAGATTGCGATCCAGCTTGAGGAAGTTCAGCGCTATGCCTTGGCGTCCGGGATGCGAATCGGGCTCTATCATGACCTGGCGCTGGCGACTGACCGGTGGGGTTGCGATTTGTGGTCGAACCGCCGATTTTATGCCGCCGGCTGCCGGGTTGGTGCGCCGCCGGACGCGTTCGCACCCAACGGGCAGGACTGGGGGTTCCCGCCGCCTAACTCCACTGCCCATTGGGAGGACGGTTACCGCTTGTTTCGGGACTCGATTCGAAAGAATGCCGCCAACGGAGGCGCGCTGCGCATTGACCATGTCATGCGCTTTTTCCACCTCTACTGGATTCCCACTGGATGTACTGCGAAAGAAGGCGGCTACGTTTTGGACCGCCACCACGACTTGATCCGCATTCTGGCTTTGGAAAGCGTTCGTGGGAAGTTTCTGGTGGTAGGCGAGGACCTAGGCACGGTGGCAGACTTCATCCGAGAGTCGTTGGAAAAATTCGGCATTTTGACCTACCGGCTGTTCTACTTCGAGAAGCGAAAAGACGGCGCTCTCCGAATGCCGTCGGAGTATCCGCGGCGCGCGCTGGTGTCGGCTACTACGCATGATTTACCCACGCTGGCGGGTTTCTGGACGGGGGCAGATATCGAACTGCGTGCGCGCTTGGGCTTAATCCCCGACGAGGAATCCCGGCGGCAGCGTCACGCCGAGAGAGCCGAAGACCGGCAGAAGATGCTGGACGCTCTCCATGCGCTGGGTCTCCTTCCGAATTGGTTTCCCCGGCGGGCGGACCAAGTTCCGGAGTTGACTGGCGAGCTGCATAATGCGATCGTTGGGTTTCTTGCATCCACGCCTTCCGACTTGTTCTTGTTGAATCAGGAGGACTTGCTCAAACAGCCCGACCAGCAGAATCTGCCCGGCACCACCGCTGAGTATCCCAACTGGCGCCGCCGGATGGCCTTCTCCATTGAAGAGCTCTGGCGTGTGCCCTACGTGGGTGACTGCGCCGCCATGTTGAGACACTGGCTGGAGAAAACAGGGCGGGTAGCCCGGACGATTTGACGTACTCCGTCCCGGCGGCCGCTTGCGACCAGCCATAACCAGTGGCTATGATGAAGGAGGTCGATCCCAGAGATCGGCCGGTTGGAGGTTGATTTCCGATGGGTCCCCTGGGTTGGCAGGAAACCATCTTCATCTTCATCCTGGCTCTGCTCATCTTCGGACCAAAAAAACTTCCGGAGTTGGGCAAGACCTTGGCCAAGGCGATGACGGAGTTTCGCCGCGCATCGAACGAGCTGAGGTCTACCTGGGAGCGGGAGATGCGAGAAATCGAGAAGGAGACTGAATCGGTTAAGGAAGTAGCTAGTAGTGTCGATAGCGAACTCCATTCCGCGACTAGCGATTCGAGTAACGACTACAACTACGATTACAATTACGACTATGATTACAACTACGATTCCGGCGCCTACGGTACGGAATCGACCAACGCCTCCTCCTCGGATCCATCCACTGTAAGCGCATCCGCAACTCAGGGCGCTGAAACTCCGGCGGAACAAGCCCCCGCAGAGAAAGATGCTTCGCCTCAAGTGGCTTCCAATGCCGAGCCGGCGACGGCGGCTACTGAGGAGGCCGGAGCGCCCCCTGTCGGGGAGTCTGTACCGGTCGCCGAGAAACGCGCTTAGCGACGCTGTAAGCAATGTCACAACCCGAAGAGCCGAAGGGAGGAATACCTCCCAGTGGAGAAAATGCGCCCATTACGGGGGCGGAGAACATCCAGCCCCCGAAGGAGGAAACTGTCCCTTCCTCTTCGGAGTCTCAGCAGGAGCGCGATTTCTACAACGAAGACCCCTACGCTTACAATTACGACGCCTACGGCGAATACCACCCGGGCGACAGCGAACCAGGCTCGACCCTTGCCGCCGAATCGACCCCAGCAACCTCAACGGGAGGAGGGGGCGGATCTCAACCGCCTGCAACCACGCCGGCGCCTAAAGCGGAGGAGCCTGAGGACGAAGAAGAAGAAGAGATGCTGCGGATGTCATTCCTCGAGCACCTCGAGGAATTGCGGTCGCGCATCATTAAAGCCCTCATGGGCGTAGGCGTGGCTTTTTTTGGTTGTCTGATCTTTGCAAACGAACTTTGGCTGGCGGTGAGCGCTCCCGCCGCAGACGCGCTGCGGCAACTCGGCTATGAACCGAACCTTGCGCAAATCACTCCCATGGATGCCTTCATGACGATTTGGGTGAAACTGCCGATGCTCGCCGCCCTCTTTATCGCGTCCCCATGGATTCTTTATCAGGCTTGGGCGTTTGTGGCTCCAGGGTTGTACCGGCGGGAGCGACGGTGGGCTGCGCCCTTTATCTTGAGCGCGGCTGGGTTGTTCATCCTGGGAGGCTTGTTCGGCTATTTTGTGGCCTTCCGGTACGGGTTGACTTTTTTGCTGGGGATCGGCAAGGACATTAATGTTAAGCCCGTCATCAACTTGACGGAGTACTTCGACCTTTTTGTAAACGTGATGTTGGGCATCGGCCTGGTTTTCGAGATGCCTGTCATCATCTTTTTCCTCACGCTGCTGCGGCTGGCGTCCCCAAGATTCCTGCTCCGAAATTCGCGTTACGCTATCCTGATCATCACCATCATTGCCGCCATCATTACTCCCACGCCGGACGTGTTCAACTTGATGTTGTTCACAGTGCCCATGTGCCTGTTGTATTTCGTGGGGTGCTTCGCCGGCTACCTCCTAGTGCTACACCGTGAACACCGGCGTTTCCCATGGGCGAAGATGCTTGCCGGGCTGGCTCTGATCCTTGGTCTTGGCGGATTGGGGCTGTGGTGGTTCATGACGAAATTCCACTATCATTTTGTGGCGCATTGGCCGTTCCTGGCCAAGTAGGACGGACCGGCGAGTTTCCGGCCGTACGTTGCCCGCTGGAGAGTGGAAGTCTCGGAAGCCAGTGCCGAAAACTGCGCTCCACGAAGTCTACTGTCGCCTGGAGGCTGGGCCCGGGCCAGACGGAGTAGGTATGCTGGTAATGAAGGGTCCCGCGGCCGGCTTGTGGGAGATCGAGCTGGCCTTCCGATGATACGCTGGAGTCAGAATGCCGTCAGCCGAGTCCTTGCCCACGGTGGTGATAGTGGGCAGACCCAACGTAGGAAAGTCCACTCTGTTCAACGCCATAACAGGGCAGCGCCGGGCCATTGTCGGCGACGAGCCGGGCATCACGCGCGACCGCATACACGGTGAGGCCGAATACAATCAGCGGCGCTTTGAGCTCGTGGACACGGGAGGGATCATTCCCAACGACGCAGAGTTGATCCCTTCTCACGTTTTCCGGCAGGCGCGTGTGGCGCTCGAAAAAGCCGCTTGCATCATCTTCCTGATTGACGGGCGGTCGGAGATTACCGCTTCCGATCGGGAGCTCGCTTCGCTGCTGCGGCGTCTAGGGAAACCGGTCGCGCTAGCGGTGAATAAGATCGACGCCGCCGTGCGCGAAAGCTTGGCTTGGGAGTTTCACGAACTGGGTTTCGAAAACTTGTTTCCCATTTCCGCTGAGCACCGCCAGGGCTTGGAAGAGCTGCTGGACTTTGTCACCCGAGATTTCCCCCGAAACGTCGAGCCCGAATCCGGCGCCGCGCCCGAGCCGTTGACGATCAAAGTCGCCATCATTGGGCGGCCCAATGTCGGAAAATCCACGCTCCTGAATGCCTTAGTGGGCGAGGAACGGGCCATCGTTTCGCCTGTGGCAGGCACTACGCGGGATGCCGTAGATGAAGCGGTCGAGCGGGACGGTGTGCGCTATATTTTCGTCGACACCGCAGGGATCCGCCGCAAAGGCAAGACCAAGCTTATGGCCGAGAAGCTGAGTGTGGTGATGGCGCGCCGCCACATACGCATGGCGAATGTGGTCATCATGGTGGTTGATGCCTCCGAAGGCGTCACTGCGACGGACGCCACCGTGGCTGGATACGCCCATGAGAGCGGGCGAGCCGTAATCCTCTGCGTCAACAAGTGGGACCTCAGCCAACAAAAGAAGCCATCCGTGTTTCTTCAGAGTTTACGGGAGCAGTTGAAGTTTTTAGACTACGCTCCGGTGGTCTTTACCCGCGCCCATGTGGGGCAGGGAGTTGACCGGCTGTTTCCTTTGATTAGCGAGGCCTATCAAGCCGCATCGCGCCGCGTTACTACGGGTGAGCTCAACCGGTTCGTCGAAAAGCTGACGTTCGAGAGCGACGTGCGGATTAAATACATCACGCAAGCGGGCGTGCGCCCGCCCACGTTCATTGTGTTCACAAGCAAAGAAGAACCGCTTCATTTTTCCGTGGAGCGGTTCCTCATGAATCAGCTTCGACGACAATTCGGTTTCTCGGCTACGCCGATCGTGATCAAGGTCAGGAAAAGCGGGCGCCGTTGAGCTACGAGGTTTTTTCGATATTCAGGGTTTCCGGCTCTAATCCTAACTTGGCGAGCCCGGAGTAGACCAGGAAGCCTACCACGAAGCTGTAAACCACTGCGGGTTGGGTATACATTTTCGCATCTTCCGGCAGCGGCAGAAACGGGAGAATCCCGACTATGAAGCCCAGCGCCCAAGCGCCATAGCCGGCCCAGTTGATTCCTTTTCGCGGTCCGGCCCAGCGCTTGCCGGAAAGCAGATAATCCGCCGCCATCGCGCCGCAGATGGGACCAAACGAAGCTCCGACAATGGAGAAGAATCCGATCAGGTCGGCGGCCTTGCCGGTAATGGCGAGAATGATGGCCACGGTCATCGCCGCCATGGTGGAGCCCATGCGCGGAATTCCCGGAATCATGGTTGAAAAACTGTTCGCTGCAATGAAAGAGCAGAAGCAGGCCGACGGGATAGACGCAATGGTGAACAGGATGAACATCGCCGGCGCCAGAAACCCGCCCATTCTGGCAATTACGGCATCGTAACTGTAGCTGCTAAGCGCCGGGTCCAGGCCGTGGGCTCCCGCTACGGACAGGAGGGGAAGGCCGCCGGCGTACAGGATGGCCACAGTGATTCCCACCCATCCTCCCAGACGCACGTCACGCTCGTCGCGGCTATTCATCCCGAAGTCAGCGCCGGCTGCGCCGGCGGTAGCGAAGAAGCCAATCACTGCGGCTACGAGCAAGCTGAACGCGCTCCACGGCTCGTTCTTGGCTGGGGCGTATGAGCTAAGCCCGCCCATGGTGTTGAAGAACACAAGCAGCACCACCACGGCGGGGATCATATTCAAAAACAGCGCGACTTTCGCGATGTATTGGATCCCTTTGACCCCAACAAAAGCCATGAGGTATCCCCAGATCGCCGCGACCACGGCAAAAGTTGCCGTGGCTGGCTCCGGTTTGACACCCACGCCGTTCAGGATGAAATTCGTCGCCACAAACGTGCCGACAGAGAACCATCCCACTTGGAGTAATCCCATCAGAAGCCCGGGCATCAGATAGCCACCCACAGTTCCGAAGGTCGAGCTCCCTACAACATAGAGCGGGTAACCGGTTTTCATACCGAGCATGGCGGGCACATAGTAATACAGCTTGTAGCTCAGCACTCCCGCCACCAAGAGAGCGAGCAAGCATACGCCCAACCCGGCGCGGTCAACCGTGTTTTCGGCCAGCTTCATATAGAAGACCACCCACAGGAACACGCCTGCGTAAGCCGGCGCCGTGTTCGACGTCCACGGCGCGCGGTTGGCTGGTGGATTGGGTTTTGTTTTGGCGATGTAGTCAGGCAGCATAAAGAACGGGCACTAATATACCAAAAAAGCGAGCGCCAGCTAAAGCGGGTCTTTTTTTACACGGGCCCTCATTCCGTAATCCGTTCGCAGGGGCGAGCTTTCCCGAAATGGGCAGCCGCCGGGATTGTGGGCCTTTGCTATCCTAGACAGTGGGAACACCCTCGCGGATGTGGCGAAATTGGCAGACGCGCTGGATTTAGGTTCCAGTTCCCGCAAGGGAGTGGAGGTTCAAGTCCTCTCATCCGCACCATCCCGCCAATCCTCCCGGACGGCGACATTTGATACCGTGGTTTCATGTTGACTCGCAGAGCATGGCTTTCGGCTTCCACTAGCGTCTTATTCCCGGCTCGCGCGGCGGTCCCAGCCCGGCCTAATGTGCTGCTCATCGTGGCGGACGACCTTGGATACTCGGATCTTTCCTCGTACGGCTGTCCGGACATACGCACGCCGGAAATCGATTCCATCGGCTCGCAAGGCGTCCGTTTTACGCACTTTTACGCCAACGGACCCGAGTGCTCACCCACACGCACGGCGCTCCTGACAGGCCGTTACCAGCAGCGAGTCGGGGGGCTGGAATGCGCCATTGGCGTTGGCGATCAGGGGCGTTATGACGAGGCCGCTTGGCTACAGAAACGAGGCGAACTCGGCTTGCCGCCTGAAGAGCTTACCATGGGGCAAGTTTTCAAGCGTGCAGGTTACGATACGGCCTGCTTCGGAAAGTGGCACCTGGGTTATCCCGAGAAATTCTGGCCACATCACCATGGCTTTGACGAATCCTTCGGCATCCTTGGCGGTAACGCCGACTATTTCACTCACAAGGAAGAGGACGGGCGACCAGTGCTCTATCACAATGGCAAGATTGTAGAGCGCGCTGGTTACACCACCGACTTGATTGCTGAAGCCGCCATCGAATGGCTCAAGGGGCGCAAAGGCAAACCTTTCTTTCTGTATCTCCCATTCACCTGTCCCCATACGCCGATTCAGGACCCCGATGGGTTTGACCCGGCCAAAGGTACGGCCCCCTGGCAAAATGGAAACCGTAAAGTTTACGCCAAGATGGTGGAGCGCATGGACCGCCGTGTGGGCGACGTGCTCCGGCAATTGGACCGGATGGGTGCGGCTGCCAATACGATTGTGATCTTCATCAGTGATAACGGCGGCGATCCAAACGGCCGCAATCTCCCTCTGCGCGGGCGCAAGAGCACAACTTGGGAGGGTGGCATACGCGTACCGTGCTTAGTGCGCTGGCCCGTGGGATTGCCGAAGGGTATAACCGTAAAACAAGTGGGCATCACCATGGACTGGCTGCCGACGCTACTAGCCGCCACAGGCGCAGCGACGCCTCCTGGACGCAAGTTCGACGGCGTCAATTTACTCGAGGTGATGCGCGGCAAACAACCCGTGTTCGCGCGTACGCTGTTTTGGCGCGGGCGGCGTGGCAATGTGGTTCGCAAAGCCGTTCGCGACGGCGACTGGAAACTGGTGGACGATAATGGCCTGAAGGAGCTGCATAATCTTTCGGTCGACGAAACCGAACAAAGGGATCTTCTCGTTTCCGAACCGCGCCGCGCGACAGAGTTGGAAGCGAAACTGAAAGCTTGGGAACGAGAGGTTCAATCGCCCCGTCTGCGTGGATTCCGCGCGGGGTGACCGCGAAAGTCACGCCCCGGCGGAGAAATAGCCTGTGATCATAAGAAGAAAAACCGTTTGGACAAGCACCTCAACCTGTGTGGAGCGCAATACGGAAAGCTCAGAGGGGCTGCATCCTGGCCGGCTGGTTGGTTCGGAGAGCCCGTGGCAAGCTTTTTGCGCTTATTTAGCCGGGGGAACAGCGAAATGAGCCGCACTCGTTACGCCTGGCTGCTAGTAGCCGTGCTTTGGGTGCTCGCCTGCCTCAACTACGTTGACCGGCAGGTGATCTTCTCCTTGTTCCCCCTGCTCGAAAAGGGATTCGGACTGAGCGGGGCGCAACTGGGCCTTTTGAGCACGGCGTTTCTTTGGGTGTATGCGTTCGCCAGTCCGTTCGGCGGCTATTTCGCGGACCGTTTCGGGCGCGTGCGCGTGGTGCTGGCAAGCCTCGCGGTGTGGAGCTTGGTCACGTGGGCCACTGGACACGCGCGAACATACACGGAGCTGGTAGCCGCCCGCGCTTTGATGGGTTTCAGTGAGGCTTTCTACCTCCCAGCGGCGCTGGCTCTCATCGCCGATCATCATGGGGAACGCACGCGAGCGACGGCTACAGGCCTTCACCAGAGCGGTCTTTATGCTGGAATTGTGCTGGGCGGCGTGGCGGGAGGCTGGATGGGACAGCGCTACGGCTGGCGCATGCCATTCACGGTCTTGGGTGTGATAGGCGTTGCGTACGCCGCCGTGCTAGTGTGCGCCTTGCGCCGGGCTTCCCAGGAAGCCGTTTCTGGTTCGCGGCTGAAGATGGCGGCCTCGTTGCGCACGGTCTCGTCGCTGGGTGGATTTTGGCGGCTGACTGCCGCGTTCAGCGCCGTGGGGCTCGTCAACTGGTTGGTTTATACTTGGCTGCCGCTGTACCTGTACGAACGTTTTCGGCTGACGCTGGCTTCGGCGGGATTCTCGGCGACGTTCTACATCCAGGCGGCCAGCTTCGTGGGGATTTTGGCGGGCGGCGTGCTGGGCGACGCCTTTGCCGTGCGCCGGCCGCGAGGAAGGATTTGGGTACAGGCGGCGGGGCTAGCCGCCGCAGCTCCCTGTCTTTTCTTGGTAGGCGCAGTGCATTCGTTTGCCCTGTTGATCCTGGCTCTGGTGGTTTACGGGCTGGGACGCGGCATCTATGACAGCAACACAATGCCCGTGCTATGCCATATCGCCCCGGATGAATTGCGCTCTACCGGGTACGGCGTCTTCAACTTTATGGCCTGCGTGGTGGGAGGCGTGGCGGCAGCCCTGGCAGGCTTTTTGAGATCATCGCTGGGCCTGGGCGTCGCCTTTCAAATTGCCGCTCTGTTGCTGATCGCTGCGGCCTGGTTGTTGCTCACGGTGAGTTCGAAGCTCCCCGGCGCAACAGAGGGATCCCATTGAGTTGGGGAAACCTCGTTACCAGCTAACCAGGTGAGCGAAGGCTACCTTCACTACGGGCAGCCACGCGGTGACGGCTTTACCCGCCGGTGGTTTCTCTACGTTTCCTTTTGGCCAAGCAGAATCAGAGATTGGCCAAGAGGAAAATCAAACCCGCGACGCAGGCAACCTGCTTCCATTTTCAGTGGCGCATACAGCAGGTGCTCGAGCCAGGGGCTAGCCGGCTGAACTCCGCTGCGGGGCGGTTGTCGCGTCAAAGGCTCCCAAATCCTGAACTTGATCAAGGCGACGGGCATCAATAACGAGTTTGCGTAGGTTACTCGAAGGATACGGATTCCGTGGCGGCGGGCAAGCGCAACTAGGCGTTTTTTGGTAAAACGCTGGCGCTCCAATGCAAACTGGGAATGACGGCTCCGGAGGATGTTGAGCGCTGAGGCGCGTAGAATCAGGAGACCGCCGGGGCGCAAAACGCGCGACAGCTCCGCCATTGCGCGATCCTCTTGGCCGAGTGGGAAGTGAACAATCACATCTAGGGAAACGACGGCGTCGAAGCGGTCATCAGGAAATGGAAGCGCCGCGATATCGCCCTGGACCAGGCGCTGAAGCCCATACTCTCGTGCGTATGCAAGTCCTTGCCATCCGAGGTCTAGGGGGGTCATTCGCCACCCGTACCGCGCGGCGAGCACTTTGGACATGTATCCGGTTCCACAGCCCGCCTCGAGCACCTGCTGGATGGACTGCGCGCGCGCGAGCGGATCGAGCATGGCGAACAGGATGTCGCGCATGCCTCGAAACCACCAGAAATCGCGTTCGGCGCGCGCAATGTTGTCGAATTCGGCGGGATTCATCCCTGGAGCATTAAGCGGATCCATAAGCGTGCAAGCTGCGTCAAAGTCGTCCAAAGCGAGCGCACACGAAAAAACTGCGATCGTCCGTGCAAGCGCGGGTAATGGTGCACGCCCACCTCTACCACCTTACAGCCGCTCAGCTCCAACTTGCGCACGAGCTCTACACAGACAGTTCCGCTGGTGGAGGTGAGCTCCATGTTGCTCAACACACTGCGCCGGATGAGGCGATAGTCACAGTCGATGTCACGCAAGCGTACGCCGAACAAGAAGCGAGCCAAAGCATTGTAAACTTTCCCGATCCAAATCCGATGCCAAGGGTCGCGGCGCTCGAGCTTGTACCCGTTGACCAAGCCCGTTTCCGGCGTCATTTGAGCGAGCAGTTTTGGCAGCTCGCCCACGTCATACTGCCCGTCGCCATCCGTATAAAACACGAGGTCTTTCGTGGCGGCTTCAAAGCCGCTACGCAGCGCGGCGCCATAGCCGCGGTTTTCCGGATGCGTCACCACACGGAGATAGGGAGCATACTGCTGCTGTAGGCTTCGAAGGATCTCCGCCGTCCCATCGCGGCTGCCGTCGTCTACAACAATAACCTCGTAGTCCTCAACGTGCCGGCGCAAGACATCGAAAGTCCGAGCGAGGAGTCCTGGCAAGGAAGGGGCGTCGTTATAAGCTGGAAAGAAAACGCTAAGGCTCTCGGGATATTTGCGCCAAGCGTGCATTACGATTTTGGCTGCGCTGAAGCGCGCCGCTTTGCCTCGCGGGCTTCCTTGATGATCGGTCCGAACACCTCTTTGTCGAACGGAGGGCAACCGGTCGGGAATTGGCCTAGGGGGTGGTTTTTCTGCCGCATCAAAAACGTGCAGTACGTCAGCGTTTTGCACACGCGGGACTCATCGAGCTCGCCCTTTTCGAGAGCATCTCGCGCGAAATCCGGATAAGCCAGTGCGCCCCGGCCAATGCCCATGAGCCGGATAGCGCCGTTTTCGATGTTCCACGCTCCGGCATGGATGGCGTACTTCTGGAGCCAACTGTAACCCGTTCCCACCATGGGAAGGTCTGGGAAGGCTTGTTGAAGCTCGCCGGCGATTCGAAAATGGCGGTCCACTCCTAACAAAGGATGCTCGGGCTGCTCGTAGTTGCCCTCATCGGGCTTTTCGAACGGGCGGCCGACATGAGGATTGAAATAGGGCGAACCCATGGAAACATTCAGCAATTCGATCCCCCATTCCCGAAACCACGCAATAGCCTGTTTGACTTCCGTGAGCTCTTCCCGGAGCGGGTTATTTTCGTCCACGCCCAATCCCCAGCGATAAGGTAAGGGGAACGGCAGAGGGCGCCCCTTGCCCGTCGTTGGGTCACGCTCGTAAGGAACGCCTTCGTAACAGCCCAAACGCATGCAAAGCATCAGCCGGTTTCCGTAAGCTGCACGGATTTTGCCGATCACGTTCTTTATGAAGCGGGTGCGGTTTTCCAGCGAACCGCCATAGCGCCCTGCCCGCGTTTTCGCTCCGATCAGCTCACTTAAGAGATAACCATGAGTGACTTTGATGTCCACGGCGTCAAACCCAGCCTGCACCGCTAACCCAACGGCGTCAACATAGGCGTCTTCAAGCCGTTCGAGTTCGTCATCTGAGATGACCGGAAAATCTGAGGGGATGCCTGTTTTCTGGTCAACCGCCGGATTATGGACGGCGATGACGGGCTTGGGGTAGCTGTAGCGTCCAGAGTGGGTCAACTGGAGGGGGACCAGCAGATCGTCCGCGTTTTCATAAGTTCGACGGTGGACATTCCGGATTTCTTCCAGCAGCCGTGCAAACCCATCCCGGGTGTCTTTGTGGATCCAAAGCTGGCGCGGGTTTGCACGTCCTCCCTGCGAAATCGCTGTGGCCTCGAACCAAACGAGTTTTGCGCCTCCTGCGGCGAAGCGGCGATACCGACGCCAGGTGAGTTCGTCCGGGGCGCCGTCCAGCGCGCCGTCGCAGCCTTCCATAGGGTGGATGGCCAAGGAATTCCCAAGCGTGCGTCGCCCCACGCGGACCTTTTGGGCGAGAACTCGTTGTACGCGCTCACGGTCCGCCTCGAAGCGGACATGGGTCGCTCCCACAGCTTCAGCGCTTGCCTGAAGCTCCTCCAGATTTTTGTAGTTGAATAGCCGCATCCAGTTTACTATGCCTTGGCAGGACTCCGATGGCTAAAGCGCCCAGTAGAGCGACGCCCAGCACCACGCCCCCCATAGGTATAGTGTAACTTCCCCAGGCGGCCTGTAGTTTGGAGACGATAAACGGGAACCAAGTCTGACCAATGGTGTTGACAGGCAGAATCACGGCCATGCAACGCGCCAGCGAGTTGACGCCGAACTGTTCCGCCGCCATAAGGGGAATCATCATGTAGTCGGCGCCCATACCAAACCCAAACAGGATGGAGAATGCGTAGAGGGGAAGATTGCTGCCCGGTCTGACGGCCAGCAGAATGGGAATGGTAGCCGCCACGATGAAGTACGTAAAGAACATGACCCATTTCTTTGGAAACTTGTCGGCGAAATAACCGATCGACAGGCGCCCCGCAATGCTAGACCACAGGATTAGAATCGACGCGGTCCGCCAGGCGCCATCCACCATGGGCCCTTTCTCAAACCCTTGATCGAGAAAGACGAATTTCATATGGAAGTTCACCGCCCCGATGGAGCCGATGGAACACAGACTGCCGATCAGCAAAAGCCAGAAGGGGTAGCTGGAAAGCAACTCTTTGAACGTAGCGGATTCGATGGCTGTCTCGGCGGGCGGGGTGGGGTCGCCATCCGGATTCTGGCCGATATCCGACGGCTTGTCCTTTAGCAGAAAGATCACGATGGGCCACGCTAGGAAAAGCATGAGACCGAGAATCGTAAGCGCCATCTTCCAGCCAAACCACTCGGTAAGTGGTTTGGCGAGGAAGGAGCCTACCGAACCCAGCAAGCCGACTCCCACATAAAGGACGCCCATGGCTTTGCCGCGGTTCCGGCGGAACCAATGCGAGACGATGATCTGGTGCGGCGGGGGGCCGGAGAGGAAATAGCCCACCGTATAAACTACCCAGAAGCCATAATAGACCCAGAGCACACCGGGCATGTGAGCGAAACCGACCAAGGCTACGCAGGTCAGTCCCGTGCCAATCATGATCAAACGACGCGGGCTAAAGCGATGGATCAGCAGAGGACCCACCCATAGGGTCAGCGCTGCGGCGAGCGGAAACCCGAGCGTGATGTCGGCGCGCGACCAATGGAACTCGCGTGCGAAGTAATCGTAAAAAAACGAGATGTTGTAGTAGGGGATGCCGACCGACAGGCCAAAGGTGACGAATGCGCCTGCGACGATCCACCAACCAAAGAATTTCTTCGCCATAAATGAAGACTCCTGCGCTGGAATTCGGACAGAAGTAACGTTATATCACAGGCTCCGGAGATGAAACCCGCCGTCCACATTGAGCACTTGGCCCGTTGAGTAATCCAGCAGGCCGTCGGCGATCGCGCGGACAGCTCGGGCGACGTCCGCCGGCTCGCCCATGCGCCGCTGCGGCAGCAACCCGGCGGCGATCTTATCTTCGTAAATCTTTTCGACTGCGGCAATCATATCGGTGCGAATAATGCCCGGCCGGATTTCAAACACCTTGATGCCGGAACTGGCAAGCCTCTGCGCCCAAAGCGACGCCGCCATGCTAAGCCCGGCTTTGGAGATGCAATACTCTCCCCGGTTCACAGAAGCGGTGTACGCGGAGATGGAGGTGATGAACACGATGCGTCCTGCGTTTTTCTCGTTCATCCATCTCGCCGCCTGTTGCGTGAGAAAGTAAGGACCTTTGAGGTTGGTGTTCAGGACCTCGTCGAAAATGTCTTCGGAAGCTTCCAAAATGTCCTTGCGCTCGCGCGGCGCGATTCCGGCATTATTGACCAGAAGATCCAACGCTTCGAATTTCGAGCGAGCAAACTCGATCAAGCGGGCTCGGTCTGCGGCCGATGCGATGTCGCACTGGAAGATTTCCACGCCGGTCTTTTCGCGAAGGGACTCAGCGGCATCGCGCCTGCCCCGGTACGTAGCAATCACCTGATGGGTTTTCGCGAGTTCTTCGGCAATCGCGCGGCCGATGCCGCGACTTGCGCCAGTAACAATAGCTGTGGGCATATAGATCACACTCCGGACTGCGCGCCGGAACTCCCATGATACGATGCCGCGCTTTCTAAAGGCGCAGTGCTTGCTCAAGCGTGAACGTCAACCGGGATTCCGGGGGGATCTTCACCTTGGGACCTTTGGTGAGAACCTGCACCGCAGTGCCTGCGCCCGCTCCGGAGACGGCGCCGACGCCCGCGCCCCGGCCACCGCCCGCGAGCGCGCCGATGATGGCGCCGAGCGCCGCGGCTCCGCCCACCACGGCGCCGGTTGACTTGGTGCGCGAGGCGGAAGCCTGCTCCACATCACTGGTCGCGACATCCAGTTGGCGCCCCTTGACCGCAACCGACACCATATCCAGCCGGATTACGGTCTTACCCGTAAGCTTTCCGGCTTTTTGGTCGTCAATCAGTTTTACGACCGCGTCCGCGCCTTTGGGAATGACTTCTTGCCCATTTACGATCACGGCTTCATCCACGCTGGCGCGGTACGTTTTTCCGATCTTATCCGTTTCGGAATCGACAGGGTCGATCATCCGGACCACAATCTGCGAGCCTGCGGGAATCTCGATGGGGACGCCCTGTTTTGCTTCTGGAACAGCCGCCGCTGCGTTCGTTTGAGGAGCGGCAGGCGCGGCTGGAGCCGCGGCCGGCGATCCAAACTGAATGCTCACGGCGTCGGCGAGGTCAAAAGTATCCACACGGTCGCCTACCGCCATGCGAATCTGCCGCGAATTCCCGCCCAAATACGCGCCCTCGATCTTACGGCCATCCTTGAGCGTCAGGACGTCGGCGCGAAGCCAGCTCGTCAGAGCGAAGACCGAGATGACGGCGAGGGTTCTCATTACCAAAGTGCCTCCTCCTTCCTTTCTAGCAGACTTGCATGGGCGGCGCGGGATTCGCCGGCTTGGTTTTCCGGGCGCGACCGGCGCGCCGCAAAGTGGTAGGAGTATACTCAGGACGTTCGGCCTCCCGAAAGGGGCGGCCGCAGAGCGAGGAGGATCTACATGGAAACTTACGGATTGTCGCGCCGAGCTTGCTTCGGAATTGCGGGCGGCCTGCTATGGACTCCCAGCGGCGCTCTGGCTCAGGGTTCTGACGCCGACCGTGCTCGGCGCATGAAATGGTGGCACGAAGCGAAATTCGGCATGTTCATCCACTGGGGGCTGTACAGCGTTTTGGGTCGTCACGAGTGGGTGATGGAAAACGAAGCCATTCCGGTGGCGGAATATGAGGAGTTGGCGAAAAAGTTTCGGCCGAAGCCGAATGCCGCAAGGGACTGGGCGCGTTTGGCGCGCCAGGCCGGAATGAAATACATGGTGATGACCACCAAGCACCACGAGGGCTTCTGTTTGTTCAACAGCAAGCTCACCAACTACTGTGCGCCAAAGCAGGGCCCAGGCAGAGATCTCGTGAAAGAATACGTGGAAGCGGCTCGCGCCGAAGGTTTGCGCGTCGGCTTCTATTACTCGTTGATGGACTGGCATCATCCGGATGGTGCGCGTTGCGCGGATGACGAGGAGGCCCGCAAACGCTTCGTGGCCTATATTCACGGACAGATCCGGGAATTGCTGACCCAATACGGTAAGGTGGACATTCTTTGGTACGACGTCGCTTGGCCCCTGGACGCGGCCGGGTGGGAGTCAGAGAAGATGAACCGGATGGTTTTCGAGCTCCAACCGGATATCATCGTCAATAACCGCAACCGCCTCCCTGGGGATTTCGCTACGCCGGAGCAGCGAATCGAGGCTCAAAAAACGGCTTGGGAGGCCTGCATGACCATGAACGACAGTTGGGGCTATCAGGCGGCGGATGACAACTGGAAAAGCCCTAAGACGATCGTGCGCAACTTGATCACCTGCGCCCGGCAGGGCGGGAATTACTTGTTGAATATTGGCCCAAAACCAGATGGCTCCGTTCCGCAAGAATCCGTCAATATTCTCACTGCGGTTGGGAAGTGGATGGAGCGTAACGCTCCTACGATACGGCAGACGCAGCCGTGCCAGGTTTCGCGCTCCAACTATTGCAGTTTTACGCGGGATGGAAATACTCTTTACGTCCATGTCCACTTTTGGCCCGGCTCACAAGTCGTAGTGGGTGGGCTGCTGAATAAGGTCAAGGCGGCGCGCCTGTATGCGAGCGGAAAGCAAGTGACCTTCGAGCAGGATCGTTTCCGCGTGAAGCTGACGGGGTTGCCTGCGGCGCCTCCGGACAGCCCGGTTACCACCATCGCGCTAGAGTGCGACGGCGAGCCGCGGCAAGACATGCTTATGGTGCGCAGAGAGCGCCCGCGGCGAGGAGTTTGAGCGGGAGACTGGCCGTGAATCTTTCTCGAAGACAGGTGCTGGGGGGCGCCCTATTGGGCGCCTCCGGCGTTTGGAACGCAAATGGCCAGCAGAACTGCGCCGCCACGACTCCTGCGAGCGGGTTCGGAGGCGTAATCGGCAGAACCGCTGCGGATTCGAAGCCAAGCCCTTTGCCGGTGGCGCGCGCCCGCTCCGGCAGCCCCAATATCGTATATATCGTCCTAGACGACACGGGCTTTTCCGACTTGCACTGTTACGGCTCGGAAATCGCCACTCCGCACATGGACGCGCTCGCCGCCGGAGGATTGCAATACAATCATTTCCATTGCAAGGCTATTTGTTCTCCGACGCGCGCGTCCTTACTCACCGGGCGGAACAACCACGCCGTGGGTATGAAGGAGCTGGCGGGGGACGACCAAGGCTACCCGCATTCCCGGGGACGGGTCACGCCGGCCGCCGCCACCGTGGCGCAGATCCTTCGCGCGAACGGTTATAGCACTCTGGGTGTGGGGAAGTGGCATTTGACGCCGGGGCGGGACATTAAGGCTTCCGGCGACCGGACACACTGGCCGCTTCAAAAAGGTTTCAACCGCTGGTATGGTTTTCTGTCTGGTTGGACGGATCAGTACCATCCGGATTTGGTAGAGGACAACCATGCCATAGAGCGACCCAACCGGCCGGACTACCACTTTTCCGTTGACATCGTCGACAAGGCGATACGGATGTTGAGCGAGCATTTGGCTGCGGATGCGGGAAAGCCCTTTTTCCTGTACCTCGCATTTGGCGCAACACATGCTCCGATCCAAGTCCCCAAACCATACATCGAGAAGTACGTGCGGACATATCAAAGGGGCTGGGATCAGATTCGAGAAGAGCGTTACCGGCGGCAGCTCAAAATGGGCGTTATCCCTCCCAACACAGAGTTGCCGCCTCGAAACCCCGGCGACCCTGCTTGGGATGCGCTGAGCGCCGAGGAACGCGCCGTTTATGCGCGTTTCATGGCTGCCTTTGCGGGCTTTCTCGAGCACACTGACGAGCAGATTGGCCGCGTGGTGAGCTTCTTGAAAGAACGCAACTTGTTTGAGAACACGGTCATCTTTTTGCTCTCGGACAATGGCGGGGCTCCCGAAGCCGGCGCGAAAGGCGGTTTCCTCCGGCCATACGGCGATAAGACCACGGTCCAAGAGATGTACCGGCGTCTCGAGGACTTGGGTACGGAAAAGACGCAACCTTTGTATCCGCGCCCCTGGGCGATGGTTTCCAATACGCCCTTCAAGTTTTATAAGCTTTGGCCATTTCGCGGAGGCGTGCAAACTCCTCTTTTGGTTTCGTGGCCGGCGGAAATACGCAAACCAGGTTTTCGAAAGCAGTTCGTGGACGTCATTGACATCACGCCTACCGTGCTCGACATCGTGGGCGTGGAAGCGCCTGCGATATTCGAAGGAGTGTGTCAGATACCGCTTCAAGGCAAGAGCATTCGCCCTACCTTTAACAATCCGGAAAGCCCGGATCCTCGCGACACCCAGTACTTCGAACTGTGGGGGAGCCGTGGCATCTGGCATAAAGGCTGGACTGCGATTGGCATCCACACTCCCGGCACGGATTTCGACTCGGACCGCTGGGAGCTCTATCATGTCGAAACGGATTTTTCTGAGTCCGTAAACTTGGCGTCCCAATATCCAGACAAGCTTGAAGAACTCAAGCGACTTTGGTGGTCGGAAGCCGCCAAGAATGGAGCGCTTCCGTTACTGGAGGCGCCCGGGGGGCGCCGCAGGACTTACGATCAAGCTCTGCCGCCGCAACAAGGTGGGAGCGCAAGCCGCTAACCAGCCAGGGCGCCCGCCGAACATAACGGGGCGCCCCATCGGGAAGAGCGGGGGTGATAGACTGTTCGCTGTTCAGGAGGTAGTGCAATGTTGCGGCGCGCAGTGGTTCTGTGCTGTTTTGCCCTGGCGCTGTGTGCGCAGGAACCCAGAGGAAGCATTGCGGGACAGGTTACTGACAACACCGGCGCAGTAGTGCCCGGAGTGACGGTCAAAGCCACTAATCTTGACACTGGAGTGACGGTTCGCAGCGTCACCAACGCTCAAGGGCGCTACGAGATTCCGTTTCTCATCCCCGGCCCCTACAAGGTTGAAGCTGAAATGGCAGGTTTCAAGACTTGGGTGCAGGCGCGCGTCGATCTTCGGATGGAAGACACGCTTCAAATCGACATCTCCCTCGAAGTCGGCAACGTCAACGAGGTTGTGAACGTGACGGCCGAAGCTCCCTTGGTGGATGCCACTAGCGGCAATGTAAGCCAAGTGATGACCAGTGATCAGATTTCGGAAATGCCTTTGCGTTCCGGGAGTCTAGCATGGGCATACGCCATGTCGCCGGGGGTAGTGCTCAACGACCGTCCGTTTGATGGACCGTGGAACATCGATCAGTCTTCCAACATCAGCGTCGGAGGGAGCCGCGGTTACGGCGCGGACTACAATGTGGACGGCGTTTCGAACAACGCTTACGGGGGGCGCACGGCGTTTGTGCCGCCGCCGGATATGGTGCAAGAGGTGCGTGTGAATGTCGTGACTTACGACGCCTCGCTCGGGCGCGCCACCGGCGCGAGTGTGAACGTAAGCCTGAAATCCGGTACGAACCGGGTGCAGGGATCGCTTCAAGTCTCCGGTTCGGGCGGGCCGATGATGACCCGCAATTTTTTCACCAATAAATTCATTTTCGACCCGACCACCGGTCCGATCACCAAGGAGAAAATCGACGCCAATACGCCGTCCGTGCGGTGGATGCGCTATAGCGCTGCGGTCGGCGGCCCGGTCGTGCTTCCGCGGGTTTACGATGGGCGCAATAAGACGTTCTGGATGTTCGGTTACCAGACGCATGACCGAGTCCGTCCCAACGCCACCTCTTACAGCGTGCCGACCATACCGCAGCGTTCGGGCGATTTTTCGGAGTTGCTGAAACTGGGTTCGCAATACCAAATTTATGATCCCTACACGACCGTTCCCGCTTCGAATAACCGTTTCAGCCGCTCGCCGTTCCCCGGCAATGTCATTCCCCGAAGCCGGCTCAATCCAGTGGCTCAAAAAATTGTAAACTACTTCCCCCCTCCCAATGTGTCCGGCACCGCTGATTTCCTGAATAATTTCAGCTATACTTTTCAGAATTTTCAAACCTTAAATCAGCCGGTGGCGCGCATCGACCATAACTTCAGCGAACGGCACCGTTTCTTCGGACGCTATGCGCAGTCGAATTTTCACGGGGATTTTGACCGGCAGGTGCCTAACAGTCCCGTGCGGGGGCGCCTGCGCGCCCGGCCGTACCGTGGAGTGGCCTTGGATGACATTCTGGTGTTGTCTTCCGACTTTGTGCTCGACGTGAGGTACGGCTTTACGTGGTTTCAGGAGTTCGAGAATTATGCGAACTCAGGCTGGGATCTGAGCGAATTCGGTTTTCCCGCCAGCTTGATCCAAGCCATCGATCCGAAAGGGCGTACGTTTCCCGAGATCGCCATCGCGGACTTGCACACGCTTGGCAACGTCGGCGGCTTTTATCAGACCAACTATTCCCACAGTATCCTGGCGGTGGCGAACTACTTGCGGCAAAAACACAGCCTCAAGATCGGCGCCGATGCACGCGGGCTGTTCGCCAACGAGAAGACTTACGATAACGCCAGCCCCCATTTGGATTTTGCAGAAACGTACACTCGGGGGCCGATGGATAATTCTGCTGTCGCGCCCACTGGGCAAGGGCTTGCCAGTTTTCTGCTGGGCATTCCGAGCGGCGGCTGGATCGACGTCAACGACTCGCGCGCCGCTTCGAGCAAGTTTCTTGCGGCGTTTGTGCAAGACGACTGGCGCCTTTCGTCGCGGCTGACTCTGAATCTCGGACTGCGATGGGAGTATGAATCCCCGATTACGGAGCGTTATAACCGTTTCACACGCGACTTCGACTTCATCACGCCCAACCCGGTGGAGCCTCTAGTGCGTGCGAAGTACGCACTCAGTCCTATCGCCGAAATACCGCCGGATCAATTTCGTGTGATTGGGGGGGTGCGGTTTGCCGGGCGGGAGGGCGCGCCCCGCGGGCTTCGGGAGCCGTATTGGAGAGCCGTTATGCCGCGTTTCGGTTTTGCGTACGGGCTGAAACGCTCCCTGGTGGCGCGCGGCGGTTTCGGGATGTACTACGATCTGCTGGGAGTCGACTTCACCGATGTGCCGCAACCTGGCTTCAATCAGCGGACCAACGCCGTCATCTCCACCGACTCGGGCCAAACTTACGTGGGCTCGATTTCGAATCCTTTTCCGTTTGGCGTCGAATTTCCGAAAGGCGCTTCGGGAGGGTTGATGACGTACCTGGGTCGAGCTCCCGCGTTCTTCTCGGCTGATGGGCGCCGGCCCTATGTGGCGCGCTGGAATTTTACGCTGCAATGGCAACCCATGCGCCAGAACCTTTTCGAAATCGGATATTTGGCTTCTCGCGGCGTGCGGGTGCAGACCAGCACTGACTTCAATCCGGTTCCCCGCCAGTATTTGAGCCGGTTGCCGGTGCGCGACCAGGCGACCATCAATTTTTTGACCGCCGCGGTGACGAATCCTTTCCTGGGGGTTTCCGGGTTTGAAGGCTCGAACTGGTTCACGCAGCGGACGGTGCAGCGCAGCGTGCTGTTAAAACCGTATCCGCAGTTTTCTGGTTTGACGGCGCCACTGCCCGCGGGTGCGACATGGTATCACGCTTTCACGGCTCGGTTCGAACGCCGCTTCCACCGAGGTTTGCAAGCGCAGGTGAACTACACATGGTCAAAATTCATGCAGGCGTCGTCGTACTTAAACCCGACCGACGACATTCCCGAACACGTGGTGGGTTCCTTTGACCGGCCGCACCGCATCTCCATTTCGGCCATCTACTCCTTGCCATTCGGCGGCAAAAACCGGTGGTTGGGCGGCTGGCAAGCGGTAGCGGTGTTCAATGGTCAGAGCGGTCCCGCGCTCAGTTTTGGCAACGTGATTTATTACGGGACGTACCCGGAAATCCGGCTGCCTGTTTCTGAACGCACGATTGATCGGTGGTTCAATACCTCGGGGTTCGTCACAGCCAGCGGACAACAACTCGCAAACAATATTCGGACCTTTCCCAGCCGCATTTCGGCGGTGCGGGCGGATGGCATCAACGTTTGGGATCTGTCATTACAAAAGACCTTCCCCCTGAAAGAGCGTTACCGGCTTCAGTTTCGCGCGCAGGCGGAAGGCGCGATGAACCATCCCAACTTTGCTCCGCCCAACACTACGGTGACGAGCACGCTTTTCGGGAAAGTGACCGCCACCCAAGGCAGCGGTCAGGAAGAACGGCGGATCTTCCTTGGGTTGAAGTTTCTGTTTTGACCCGTTGCGCTTGACCTCAAAATTTTTGCTATGGTGTGGAGGAGATGCCGTGGAATTCACGCCGCTGGCTGGGATGGTTTCTCCTAGGGGCCATCCTGTGCTTGAACCTTTACCTGTACAGCGGCCTCCACGTACACAACCGCTTATCGAAGCAACCCTGCGCGTTTTTCCAACTGGAGAACTCACCGGGCCTGGAATCTGCTGCGGCCATTGAACTTCCGCCTCCCGCGGCTGGCGGAGAGTATGTTCTAATCTCCGAATTTGTTCACCGGGATGCCGATGGGTTTGCCATCGCCACGAGTCGCGCTCCACCCCAGAACTCCTAGAGCCACGCTAGTTGGCAGTCTGCCCCCGGCGGCGTAGCCGGGTGAGGAAAGAACAAAAGGAGTTACTGGAATGCGAAGACTGTGGAGTCTTGTGTTTGCGCCCGCACTCTGGGTGGCGGCTAAGCCTGCAACCGCGCAAATCACGGTAGACGCAGCCGTGGCGGAAGCTGTATCGAACAGTGCGGCGCTTCTTGCCGAGAAGGCGGAGATTGACATTGCCACCGCCCGGATTCTGACGGCGCGCTTGCGGCCCAATCCGGTGGCGTCTTTGTCGGGTGACCATCTGGATTTGCTGGGCACTGGGTTTGACAGCAACAACGCTGGCGGGCCGGGCGAGATAGCCGTGGGAATGCAGTTCACCTGGCAGCGAGGTGGAAAACGTCAGCGCCGGGTGGAGGTGGCGGCGACAGCCCGCACAGTGGCGGAACTCCGGTTCGCCAACGCGGTCCGCCAGCTCACATGGGACGTGCGAAACGCTTTTGTCGATGCGCTTCTGGCGCGCGACATGGTTGCGCTTGCGCGTGAAAATTTAGGATTTCTTCAGAAAATCGTAGAGGTCAATGAGGTGCGTTGGAAAGCCGGCGACATCGCCGAGGTCGAGCTGGTGCGCTCCCGTTTGGCTGCGCTCCAATATGAAACCGCCGTCCGGCAAGCGGAGCAGAAACACAAGAGCACGCTGGTGCAGCTACAGCGGCTCATGGGGCGGCGGTTGCCGGACCCTAGCTTTTCCGTCTCCGGCAGTTTGGACCGCCCGGACGCGTCTCTGCTTCTCGACGACGTGCGCAAACAAGCCCTCGAACAGCGGCCGGATTTGCTAGCCCTGCGGAAAGATATGGATCGCGCCGCTGCTGAATGGAAACTTCAGATGGCGAACGCGAAGCAGGACTGGACTGTCGAGGCGGATTATCGGCGTCAGCAGTTTAATGCCAAAGCCAATGCGGTCACCGTGACCGTCGGCGTGCCGCTTCCCGTGTTCGACCGCAATCAGGGCGAAATCCAGCGTGCGCTCCAGGAGCAACGGCAAGCTGGACTGCGGCTACGGGCGTTGGAGTCCCAAGTTGCCGCCGAGGTGGAAGACGCATATTCGCAGTTTCAGACAGCTCGTAGCCTGTTGCACACGGTACAGGGGGCAATGCTCCAACACGCCCGCGATGTCAGGCAGATCACGGAGTTTGCTTACCGGCGGGGAGACACTAGCCTGCTGGCCCTACTGGACGCGCAGCGGGCATTTAATGAAACCATGCAGGCGTATATTGAGACGCGGGCCGAGTACGCCCGCAGCCTGTATTTGCTTGCGGCAGCGAGCGGAAAGGAGCCCTTGCCATGACGGCCCACCCTCTGGTGGCGGCCTTAGCCGCTGTTGTTCTCGCGGGCTGCACCAAACCTTCGGGGGCAAACTCGTCCGCAAGACGGGCCATCGAGAACGGCGCGTACAGCCCAGGCCACGTGATTTTCAGCCTGGATTCGCCGAAGCTGAGGCGTATCCGTGTGGCGGCTGTGGAGGCGCGGCCAGTCCCCATGGATGAAGTAGTAGCGCCAGGAAAGGTGGAAGCCAATCCCAACCGTATCTCTCGCTTGACGATGCCGGTTCCTGGAAGGGTAGCCCGCGTGTATGTGCGTTTAGGGGACTCAGTGACCCAAGGACAACCTCTTTGGGAGGTGGATAGCCCCGATGCGGGAGCAACGATTGCCGCGTGGCGTCAGGCGCAGTCGCAGTCGAGGGTTGCCGCATCGGTCTTGAAAAAGGCGCAGGCGGATCTTAGCCGGTTAAAAGAGATGTACGCCCACCGGGCCGCCGCGCTGAAGGATGTCCTAGCCGCACAAAACGATCTGGCCCAAGCGCAGGCGGCCGCAGAACAATCCGAGACCGCGCTTCTGGAGGCGCAACACCGGTTGGAGCTGTTCGGAATGGATCCCTCTGCTCCGAACCCGCGCATCTTGGTTCGCGCACCCATTTCCGGCAAGATCTTCGACATTTCCCTGGTGGCTGGAGAATATCGCACGGACACGAGCGCGCCCGTGATGACCATTGTCGACCTCACGCTGGTTTGGATTACGGCGGAGGTCCCCGAATCGCTGATTCGCCATGTGCAAGTGGGAGAGGGGGTGGAAGTGACTCTGGCGGCCTATCCCCAAGAGGTTTTCCGCGGGAGGGTGACCCGCATTGCGGATACGGTGGATCCGCAAACGCGTACGGTCAAGGTGCAGGCGGAGATTCCGAACAACAGCGGCCGCTTGCGGCCTGAAATGTTTGGCCAGATCCGCCACCAACATGGCGTCCGGAGCCTTCCGGTTGTTCCAGCGGGCGCGGTGTTCCAAGCGGCAGGCAAGAACGTCGTCTGGCGCGAAGAGAGACCGGGTGAATTTCGTCAAATCGAGGTGCAGGTGGGAGCTAACCGAGGCGACACGGTCCCTATTCTGGCCGGGCTGAAGGCCGGGGACCGGATCGTCGTGGATGGTGTGACCCTGCTGAGGAACCAATGACATGATCCGGCAACTCGTCCAGACCGCGCTCCGCCACCCTGCCATCACCCTTATCGCCACCCTCGGACTGATCGTACTTGGGATCTGGGCATGGCGAGAGATCAAGATCGAAGCGTATCCCGATATCTCTGACACGCAGGTCGTAGTGGTGGCTCAGTTTCCGGGGCACGCCGCGGAGGAAATGGAGCAGCAGGTGACGATACCGATCGAGCGCGTGCTCAACAATCTTCCGCATGTGGCCGCCCGCCGCTCGCGGACCATTTTTGGGCTGTCGGTAGTGGAGATCACTTTTGAGTATGGGACCGACGACTATTTTGCGCGTCAAGTCGTGTTGGAAAAGCTTCGGGAAGCGGCTCTTCCTGAGGGAGTGGAGCCTGAATTGGGTCCTCTGTACACACCGGCCGGCGAGTTGTATCGTTACGTGGTTGAAGGCGAAGGCAAGAGCGAAATCGAATTACGGGAATTGCAAGACTGGGTGATCGCGCCAAGGCTGCTTCAAGAGCCCGGAGTCGCAGATGTGGCCGCCTTTGGCGGTTTGGTGAAGCAGTATCAGATCGAAGTGGATCCTTTGGCGCTTGAGAAATACGGGATCACCATCGCTCAAGTCGCGCGCGCAGTCGGCGCCAACAACAAGAATAGCGGCGGCGCACTGCTAGACAACAACCAGCAATCTCTTGCTGTGCGCGGAGTGGGTTTATTGCGGTCCCCGGCGGATATCGAGCGTGTCGTGCTCACTGCCTCGCGCGGGTTTCCGGTTTTTGTTCGTGACATCGGACGCGTGAAGGTCGGCGCTGCGCCGCCGACCGGCATTTTTGGGCTGAACGGGCGGACCGGCGGCGTGGAGGGCATCGTACTGATGCGCCGCGGCGAGAATCCGAGCCAGACCTTGAAACATGTGAAGTCGGCAATCGAGGAACTCAATTCCACGCGGCTGCCTCCCGGGGTGAAAGTGGTTCCTATTTACGACCGCACAGAGCTTGTGGAGAACACCCTGAGGACAGTTTCCAAAACGCTGCTCGAAGGGTTGGTGATTGTCGTTTTCATTCTGTTCTTTTTCCTCGGCAGCGTTCGGGCGGCGCTGCTGGCGGCCGCGGTGATCCCACTATCGCTGCTATTCGCCTTCATCTGCATGCAATTGTATGGCATTCCCGCCAGCCTCCTGAGCTTGGGAGCGCTAGATTTCGGCATCATTGTGGACGGAACGCTGGTAATGATTGAATTCGTGCTCCGTGGACTTGCCAGCAAAGAAAGGGGCGACCAGGATGTAACCGCCCACATGCAGCAAGCGGCGCTTGAGATCGAGCGCCCGGTGTTCTTATCGCTGCTGATACTCATCTCGGCTTACTTACCACTGTTTACTCTGCAAAGCGTCGAGCGCCGGCTGTTTACGCCGATGGCTTTCACGATTTGCGCGGCGCTTCTGGGATCCATGCTGCTGACGCTCACGCTGGCGCCCGCCATGGCCATCTGGCTGTTCCGCCGCGGATTTTCGCACTGGGAAAACCCGGCCATGAAGTGGCTGGCGGGGCGCTACCGGCGAGATCTTTCCCGCGCTTTAGCGCACCCGTGGCTGGTGGTGCTGGCCGGTGTTGTGGTGGTAGGTGTTTCGCTAGCGGCCGGGAGACATCTCGGCACGGAATTCTTGCCTCAGCTCGACGAAGGAGTAATCTGGATCCGGGCGAACCTACCTCCCGGCACTTCACTAGCAAAATCCGCAGAAATCGCAGCGGATATGCGGGCGCTCATCCGCCAGTCGCCTGAAGTCCGGCTCGTCAGTTCTCAATCAGGGCGCGTGGATTCGGGCACGGACCCCTTCGGCCCAAATCGGAACGAACTGCTTGTAGCTTTACATCCGTACTCCACTTGGCCGCGAGGCAAACGCAAACGAGATTTAGTCGAAGAGTTGGAAATTCGGTTGCGGGAAAACATTCCAGGTGCGGACTTCAATTTTACGCAACCCATCATTGACATGGTTACAGAAGCCGTCACTGGCTCGTCCGCAGATCTGGCGGTCATCATTGGGGGGCCGGATTTAGCCACGCTGCGACGCCTCGCCACCCAGGCGCTGCTCATCGTGAAGCAGATTCCCGGCGCGGCGGACACGGCGATCGAGCAAGAAGCGGATCAGCCGCAGTTACGCATCGATGTGGACCGGGAAGCGTTGGCGCGCCTTGGGCTCAATGTGGAAGACGTGCAGAATCTAATCGAGCTGGCTGTGGGCGGCAAAAGCGTGAGCGTTTTGCTGGAAGGCGAAAGAAAGTTTGACATTACCGTGCGGTACATCCCTTCCGCTCGGGCGGACGCAGGCGCGCTTGGAAATATCTTGGTGCGAACGCCAGAGGGCGCCAAAGTGCCGCTGGCGCAGTTGGCTTCGATCCACGTGGTGAACGGCGCGAGCATCATTGCCCGGCGCGAGAACGAGCGTCAAATCACCGTTCGAACCAATATCCGCGGACGCGATCAGGGGAGCTTTGTGGCGGAGGCGCAGCGGCGCTTTTCCGAAGAAATTCGTCTTCCGGAGGGGTACCGCGTCACCTGGGGCGGACAGTTCGAAAACCTCGACCGCGCACGCCGGCGCCTCAAGTTTGTATTGCCGCTAACCGTAGCCATCATTTTCCTGTTGCTTTATTGGGGTTGCCACTCGCTGCGAAACGCCGCGCTGGTGCTCCTCAATGTGCCTTTCTCGATGGCGGGGGGCATTTTGGCTCTGTACATTCGGGGCATCCACTTCAGCGTGTCGGCGGCGGTCGGCTTCGTCTCGCTGTTTGGCGTGGCGGTGATGGCGGGGGTGATTTATCTGACGGAAATGGAGCGCCACGCTGCGCAGGGGTTGGAGTTACGGGAAGCGGCGCTGGAAGGCGCCTGTACGGAGTTGCGTCCGCTGCTGATGTTAATCACGGTAGCCT